>Ga0335085_10012518_pt1 | contig 12496 bp, 8 predicted proteins | sample Lox_Sample_45_FD_206712 | JGI IMG/M metagenome (GOLD analysis project Ga0335085, IMG submission 206712) | Soil microbial communities from Loxahatchee National Wildlife Refuge, Florida, United States - Lox_Sample_4.5 | ecosystem: Environmental > Terrestrial > Soil > Wetlands | place: USA: Florida...
TGCATCGGCGAGAAGCGCGGCTATATTTCAGGCGCGCAGGCCCGCGAACGCGCGCTCAACACCTTGCGCTTTCTCTGGAAAAAGCTGCACAACCAGCGCGGATTTTTCTATCACTGGGCCAACATCAACACCGGCGAGCGCGTTTGGGAATCGGAAATTTCCTCCATCGATACCGCCATTTTGCTCTGCGGTGTGCTCTTGTGCCGCGCGCACTTCGCTCATTCCGAAATCGAGGATTTGGCGCAGGAAGTTTTCAACCGCGTGAACTGGCAGTGGCTTTCCGAAGATACGCCCATTCTTCCGCACGGCTGGGCGCCGGAAAGCGGATTTCTCCGCTATCGCTGGGATAGCTACAGCGAGCTGATGATGCTCTATCTGCTCGGCCTCGGCTCGTCCACCTATCCCTTGCCGCCCGATTCCTGGGACGCCTGGAAGCGCTCCGTCTTTGAATACGACGGCATCAAGTACATCGGCTCCTTCGCGCCTATCTTCGTCCATCAATACTCGCAGGCCTGGTTCGATTTCCGCTGCAAGCGCGACAAGTACGCCGACTATTTCGAGAATTCCGTCCTGGCCACCGAAGCGCACATGCGCTTCTGCATCGATCTCGGTCGCCAGTTTCCCGATTACAGCCAGGATTTGTGGGGCATCACCGCTTCCGATTCGGTTCATGGCTACCAGATTTGGGGCGGCCCTCCCAAAACGGGAAATATCGATGGAACCGTCGCGCCCTGTGCCTCTGCCGGCTCGCTTCCATATCTTCCGCAGGAAGTGATGCGCGTGCTCCGCACCATCCAGTTCCGCTACGGCACCGGAACCTGGAGCCGATATGGTTTCGTCGACGCCTTCAATCCCCTGATCAATTGGTATGACAGCGACATCGTCGGCATCGACACCGGAATCACCATGGTCATGGCCGAAAATGCGCGTACCGCTTTCGTGTGGGACACCTTCATGAAGAATCCCGAAGCGCAGCGCGGTATGTTGCGCGCCGGTTTTGAAATGTACGACCCCACCAACCCGCAGGAGGCGGCTCCTACTCCGCCCACGCCGCTCAGCGCCGCCGGCTTAGCAAACGGCAACCATCACCGCACCACCAGCAAAGCCAATCCCTGAGCGGGAATCGTCAAGCTCATCGATCCATTCTGCATCCGCATCTTTTCCGGCGCGGGCAGTTCCGCGGCTTTTCTCAGGTCCTCGATCTGGCTGGGCGTCGGAAATTTCGGTCGCCCCATCTCTTCGTACTTCTGTAGCGGTGAGCCGTGCGTCGCGTCTACTCGATACACTTCCACGCGCTTGTTTCCGCCCGTGCCTTTTAGCGAAAGCGTCACCGTCTTCGCTTCGCCTTTTTCTTCGGGCAAGAACAGATTCCACAGCGCAATCACGATGTGCCCATTGCTGTCGCGCGTCACCAGCGCATCTTTCGCATCGCTCTCGATGCGGCTGTCGCCCAGCATGTGCAGCACTTTAAAAGCGTTGAACGCCGGCTTGGGAATATCGTCCTCGGCGATCGCGCCGTACCCGCCGTAAAACGGTTCTTTCACTACGCCCTGTTCTTCGAACACATCCGAGAAGGCCCAATAACTCAATATTTGCACCATCCCGTCGCACTGCCGGATCGTGTCCGCCAGCCATGGCGCCATGAACGGCGCATCCGTCACATCGGGCTCGTTTTTATAACTCGCGTTGTATTCGCTGAAGAACAGCGGCAGGTCCGGCCGGGCCGATGCTTTGATCTGGTCGTGAACTTTTGCCACCGCCCGGCAAACCATCTGCGTCCGTGGAATATTTTCATCGGTGCCGAACACGTCTTTTGCCAGGTCGTTGCCGTAAACGTGCGTGGACGCAAAATCCACCGGCACGTTTTTCTCCACCACGTGCTTGATGAACCGGTCAACCCACGCCGCCTGCGCCGTAGCCGGTCCTCCTACCCGCAGTCGCGGATCCACCGCCTTGATCGCTCGCGCCGTCGTGTCGTAAAGCTGGTAATAGGTTTCTTCTTTCGGATTGCCGGCCCAAAAGTCGAGGTTCGGCTCGTTCCATACTTCGAAATACCACTGCGAAACCTCGTCGATCCCGTACCGCGCCACCAGATGCTTCGTGAACGCCGTGATCATGTCCGCCCATTTATTCCAATCCTTCGGCGGCGCCACGATCGGGTGATACCAGAACGCTTGCTCGGTCGGCTGCGCCGCCAGCTTGCGCGGCATGAAGCTCAGTTCCACGAACGGCCGCACGCCTTTCTCCAGCAGCCCGTCGTAAATCTGGTCCACGTAGGAAAAATTGTAAACCGGCTTTCCGCTGGCGTTTTCGTCGTACAAGCCCACATCATCGTCGAAAATCGCATGAAACCGGATGTAATGAAAATCCGTGGCCAGCTTTGTCTGCCGCACGTCCTGCCGGTACTCGTCGCGCATCGCCAGCACCGCGCGCCCCGATCCGAACATCTCCTCCCAGAAATGCGGAAAGCGGCGCGCCGGCGCGTTCAAATCCACCTGAATATTTTCGCTCGTCGCGGCCGCGGGCCCTTGCGCCGGCAGCGCTCCCGCGCTGCACAAAATTGCCGCCGCAATCAGCCACTGCGCCATCCACCACTTCGTTTTTCTCGTCATTCTTTTCATCGTGGGACCCAGCGTGCTCCCTCGCTGCAACAATTTCCGTTTTAGGCGCTAAGCTCTTCGAATGCAACTGCTAGTTGCCATTGTGGAATATCGAAGCAACACCTGATCGAATCCGCTGAAACGAAATTCGCGCAAAACTATTCAGGTGTCGCCGCGCACGATTTCCACATTTCCTAATTTTCCACAACGAAAACTCCTCGTGGTCCCGTTGACCAAAAACCGCTCCAGAGTTACAAACGTGTTGTCGAGACGATCTAAGACGATCTGATCTTGGGCAGCGCGGCGAGCGAGAGCTTGACGGGTTACGCGGGATCCAGGCGCACAGAATGTTTCGGCAGGACGCGAAAGAAAGCAGCTTTCGCGGTTAGCGCCAGCAAGGTTCATTCCGGTGTTGGCGTTGCGTCGAGTGATCGGGCCAAAACTTGGTCAGCAGCGCAACGCGAACAACCGAAGGGACCGGGCAAGTGCTTCTCGCGGCCGGCTGGCCCCGGTAAAACGGGAGAACGCCAGGTACACTGCTGTCTTTCGTGGCTGAAGCGAAGGGGCGAGCAATCGCCCCTTTTCTTTTTCCGGCCTTTTCAAAACGATCCCCACCCTTTCGCAACTTTCTGCCGCGCTCCGCCGCGCAAGGTACAACTGTGCTATGGTTTTGATCGCGATCGCCCGCGCCTCGCGATCGCAAAAACCGAAGCTTAAGGAAATCGCTCGAGTGGCTGAAAAAAATGTCCTGGTAGGAATGATTCCCGAAGTCGTCGTGCTCGATCCTGGCGATCAAGCCGTCTGGTATTCCAATGCCGGCAACCTCAAGGTCGAATTCGATCCCCAGCGGTGCCCTTTTTCCTCGAACGTTTTGCAAGCGCCGCCAGGTATCCGCCTCTCCAGCGGCCCGGCTCGCCCGGGGCTCAACTCCGGCTCTTTTAAGTATCGCCTTTTCCTCAATGACGTGATGGTCGCGCAGGGCGAAGTGCTCATCCGCGCCAAAGAACGCTGAGCGCCTCTACCCGATTTTCCCCGCTTGGCCTACGGCCCGATCTTGCGCGCTCGCACCACAAAGCGATCCGGCGCAGGGCCCACGAAATAGAACGGGTAGCAGGTAATCAAGGTAAGTTCCTGCTGCCCCGACGATTGCAGCACCTCGGTCGCCGTCGGGGGAACAACTTCCGTGGATTCCACTTCGTACTGATATTGCCCCCCGGCCGTTTCCAGCGTGATCACATCGCCCTCGCGTATGTTTCGCAGCGGACGGAAAAAAGTATCGCGGTGCCCGGTCAGCGCCATGTTTCCTTGGTCGCCCGGCATCGCCGTTTCCGGCACGTGCCCTATCGCTTGGCGCAACAGCGAAGCTGAGTCTCCCTCCACCACTATCGCCGAAACTCCCAGCCGCCCGATTTCTATCCTTCCGATCACTCCGCCTTCTGGAACAATATGGTTGATCGCGGGCGCGTCGGGAGCGGGTTCGGTAAGTGAGCGATCGAATGCGATCGTCTCTATTTTCTGAAACGCGTATGCGCTCCCGTAAAAATAAGCGGAGTATCCCAGCGCCAGCGCTCCGGCAATCAAAAAGATGCGCGATAGCCAGCGCACAAATCTTCTGGAAAATGGCTCTTCAGGCGGCGGAATGCTGAAGGTGAAGGAAGTCATGGCGTACCTTCCAGATGGTCCGCTCCGCTGCCTTCGCTACCCGCCACCGAATATCCCGGCCTTGACCTCACATGCAGCTTCCCCCGCTCCGGCTCATTCACACGCACCTGAATTTTGTGGAACAAATCGGCCGTCTGGCCCTTTTCCGGTACGAATCCCAGCATGTATTGCTCGCGCAGATCGCGCGCGATAGTAGTCGTTGCATTCACAATTGCGGAAGGCACGTGGGGAAAGAACACGATTCCGCCCGTGTCCTTGCACATCTCTTCCAGAATTTTGGGATTCTCTTCCTCGCCCCATTCATCCACCAGGCCAATCGCGTAAATCGCTACCTGCGACTGCCGCGCTTGTTCCAGCACCTCTGGATACTTGTGCCAGCTCGCGTTGTCCCCGCCGTCGCTCACGATCACCAAGGCCTGCTTCTGCCAGCGCGCCGCTCGCAGGTGCTTGAGTCCGGCAAAAACTGCATCGTACAAAGCCGTTTTACCTTCCGCCGCAAGTGACACCGCCATTCGGATTTCCACTGGATCGCTCGTGAACGCTTTGCCGCCGAAGGTTTCCACTCTCGCCTGGTCCCCAAAATTCACCACGAACATCTCGTCCTGCGGGTTGCTCGCCTGCGTAAACCCGGAAATCGCCGCGACCACATTTGTCAGCTTCGATTCCATGCTCCCGCTGTGATCCACCAGCAGCCCGATGCTCACCGGCGTATCTTCCTGCTCGAACAGTGCGATTTCTTTTGGCTGGTTTCCCTCGAAAATCTGGAAATTCGCCTTCGTCAGTCCCGGGACAAAATTTCCCTTGGAATCCGTCACGCTCACAGGGATGGCCACCAGTTCGGAAGTCACCGAAATTGGCTGTTGCGCGTTTGTCGAAGAATTTTTTGAAGAGCTGGGAAAAGCGGGAGGAACAACGGATCCGGGAGCTTCAGCGAGCGCTGCGATCGCCACCAGCATGGCCAATCCGATGATCCAAATGAACTTTTCTGCGATCGTACGCTTGTGCGTTTTTGGCCTCATCGCCGTTCTCCCCGCGGCGCGGGAGCCGGTTGTTCCGGCCCCCGCATTCGCGAAGTATCGTTTACTTACTTTTCACGCGTAAACTGCCGCAGACCGAATCCCACCAGCAGGAACGCCCCGCCAATCAGCGCAATCAGCGGAATGGGGCTGGCTGTCTTGGGCAGCGCCTGGGCAACTTCCTTCGGCTCCGTGTACGCCTGCTCCATAGGCTCTTCTTTACCTTCGGGCGTAATTGCCGTCATGGGGACGGTTGTCAACTCCTCCGGCTTCGCTTCGGTCACCAGCGCCGGAACATATTCGTGCGTCTCCGCTGCAAGTTCCACCGCTCGCGTCTTTGGATACACGAATTCCAACCCGGCTTTTTCACCGGTATAGAACCATGCCCGCAGCGCGTTCGGCTGTCCAGCCGGCGCTTCCTTGTACTGCACTACGGACTTCTCACCCTGCTGCACGCGGTAATCCGGCACGGCGATAATCGTCGCGTATACTTTGTTTTCATCCTTGCTGGTTATCTCCATGATGTTTCGTGTTCCGACGATGTCCATTACCTTGAACACATAGGTTCCGGGTTGCAACACTTGCCCTGGAACTTCCATCGGACGCGTGATTGTCACTGTCGTCTTCTTGCTCACATTTTGCAGGCCCATCTGTCTGGCCCAAGCCGGTGCTACCACAGCGGCGCCAAGCAATGCCAAAACCAGGATGGCCCATGCCGTTCTGAAAAGTTTCATTGGATTTCTCCTTTCGTGAACCATGACGCTATCTGGAGGCGATTTGTCCGTTTTCTGGCCCCAGAACACCCATTCCCCCGGCATCATGGAATGCCTACCTTCGTCCCCTTTCTAATCCCGCCGTGTGATACGCGCGATGCCCGAAGTCACCTTTGGGTGTGAGCGCGATCACATTCGGACTCCCATCTGCGCCGCTATATGGTGCTCATAGTTGGTATATAAGTTGGCTGCTTCTGGGAAATGTCTATCAATCCTGTCTTAATTTGTGATGAGTTCTTTACTGTCGCGGCGAGCTTCACCCCGCCGTCTTTGTTTTCCGCTGTCATCCTGAAGCGAGCGCCTTTCAACGAGTCGAAGGATCTCTCTTCGGTTTTCTGCACTGTCGCCGTCGGTTGCTCCGCTTGCGGTGGGCTTCCGCACGCCATTCGGGCTTTTCTTCCGGCCAGGTTCCGGCGCTCCGCGGATTCTGCGGCTCAGGTTTAGTGATGAAGAATGTTTGTAGGTCGTGGCTCTAGCCAGTGACAAAAGACATGGGTGGCAGCAACACCTTCCGCTCGCGGTGTATTTCCCGGGAGTTTTTCGCACTTCTTCTGAACAGGGAAGATTACAGGAGGGTCATGACACCGAATTTAAAAACGTGCGGGAGTTAAAACGAGGGGGGACTTAAAAGCGGTGTGTTCTGCCGACTCCGCCGTTACGCCTTTCCACCAGGGCTGTCTCGTTTGACAGCCATTCTGCTGCCCGCTCGGCCTTTCCTGCATTTTTGTGCCGCACTGAGAACTCCGCCACCAGGGGCAAATGGTCGGATGCAGCCAGCGACGTGCGGCTCCGATGTACCGTCAGATTCTCCAGTTTCAGGCTTCGATCGAAGTAGATGTAGTCCAGGTTCAGCAGCGGCAGCGGACCCGGATAACTTCCCTCGCCGCTCAGCGTCGGCTTCGTTCCTGCGCATTGAAAGTGCGACCCGAACAATCGCGAAGCCAATCCCTTGGTCCACTCGTTGAAATCCCCCAGCACGATCTTCTTGCCCGTCAATCCTTCGTGGCACACGATCTGCCGGTCGAAGATATTGCGGGCCTGCCGCCGCCGCTCGAAAAACAGCGGCCCCAGGTGCACGTTGAACACGTGCAGCAGTTCGCCCTGTGGCAAATGAATGTCCGTTCGCAGGCAGCAACGCCGTTCATGGATGCGCGTTGAGATGTTGTAATTCTCAACGTGGTCAAAAGGGAATCGAGAAAGCACCAGGTTTCCCGCGCTTCCGCCGCGATACCTCCGCGTCTGTCCCATCTTCGCCTGATATCCCAGCTCTTCCGCCAGATATCGCGCCTGATTGCGTTCGGGTCCTCTCCCCTCGACGCACGCCACTTCCTGCAGCGCGACAACGTCCGCGTCGATCTCGCTCAGCACCTGCGCGATCCGCTCCGGCCGTTTCCGCCGGTCCCACCCGATCGACTTATGAATGTTGTAGGTGGCTATGCGCAGCCGGTTTTGATTTGCTGGCGGTTCCGGTTTTGGAGTCATTGTTTCGAACTCATTGTTTCGGACTCATTGTTTTGGGCTAATTGTTCCCTGATGGCTGAAATCCACCTTACAGCTATTGGATGCCCGCAACGCGTCTTTGTTGCGTAAACTGCTCTCTCGCCCACGGTCACACATTTCGCGCCGGTTGAGCAGCGAAATTCCGCCGCTACGTTACCAACGAATTGACCGTAAGTGCTAATGGAATGTTCGCATTCTCGGGGCTTGACGTGCGTCACCGGTCGCGTTTTTCCTGGCTCACAGTGCTGCTGCCGGGCATTCCAGCTTCGCGTCGCTTCTGAACTAGCTTAGCGCCAGCCGCGTCTCGCTCAGGTCCAATTCGTGCTCGATCTTCCGCAGCACCTCGTCGCTGATGCGCCCTTCGTTCCGCAGCCTCACCGCGGTCTTCCGCTCCACGCGGATCAGCTCCCCCGTCACCGCGCGGTAGCGGCACAGTTCCTTCAGACTCATCGTGTTGCCGCCCGCTCCATCCTGATTCAAAATCGCCAGCCGCTGCGAATAGTGGTGCGCCACGTCGTCATACACGCTGGCGAATTCCGGCTCTTCTCCCCGGATCTCCTCCAGGTGCGCCAGCGCCGTGGTCGTAATAATCCTCCGTGCGTCTTCTTCCTCGTCTTGATTGCCTGTGGCGCCACTCAATCCCAGCGCGCGGATCAGCGGCGGCAGCGTCAGCCCTTGCAGTACCAGCGTCACGAAAATCACGCTGAACGTTAGAAAAATAATTAGGTTCCTCTGAGGGAACTCGCTCCCATCCGCCAGTGTTACCGGCAGTGAGATGGCCGCCGCCAGCGCCAACACTCCTCGCATTCCCGTCCAGCCCACCACGAAAATCTGCCGCGCGTTCGGCCGCGTCACCTGCTGCTTCAGCAGCCGGCGGCGCACAAAGTACGCCAGGTATGTTCCCGGATAGGTCCACACTAGCCGCAGTGCGATCACGATCGCGCTGAACAGCACGCCGTAGAGCAGCAGTTGCCGCGCGCTGTATCCTCGAATCCCCTCCAGCACGTAGGGCAACTGCAGCCCGATCAGCACGAACACCAGTCCGTTGATCGTGAACGTCAGCGAACCCCACACCGCGCTCGTCTGCAACCGCACATTCGCTGAGAAAAATTGCGCGCTTCGCCGGCTCAGGTATAACCCGCAAGCGACCACCGCCAACACTCCGGAAGCGCGCGCCGATTCTGCCGCAAGATACGCCGTGTAGGGCGTTAGGATGCTGATCACGATTTCGATGGGGCCGTCGTCCACATGATTTTCGATCCATTCGACGAACAACCCGATCACCAACCCGATCGCCAATCCAATCCCAATCAGATAGAACAGCCTTAGCGTTCCCGACGCCAGCGTCGGCGTTTGCCGGTCCACCAACATGGCGACCGCGAACTCCAGCGCCAGCAAGCCGGTCGCATCGTTTACCAGGCTCTCCCCTTCCAGCACGTCCACGATCCGCTGCGGCAATCCCACCTGCTTCGCGATCGACGTCGCCGCGATTGCATCCGTCGTAGCCACCACCGCGCCCAACACGAATCCCAGCCGCCAGTCGAATCCCGCGAACAGCCATCGCGTGGTCTCCGCAATCCCTACCGCCGTGAATCCCACCAGCCCGAACGCCAGCAGTAGAATGCTTACCAGATTGAATTTGAAATCACGCCAGGAGGTCAGCCACGCCCCGGAATAAAGCAGTGGCGGCAGCACCACCAGGAATACCACCTCGGGGTTTAGCGCGATTCTCGGTATTCGCGGCAAAAAACTCAGCAGCAGTCCCGCCACCACCAACACAATGGGGTAGGGGATTTTCAGTTTCTGTGCCACCACCGCGAAAATCACCACGAACAGCAGCAGCACCAGAAAAATGATCTCGATCCCGTGAATCGCGCTTCCCGTCATGGCCCTAGGTTACGCGATTCGCGGCTCTTTCCATTCGGAACGTTCCAATTTCGCCAGGCTAGCGCCTCAGCAGCGAAAATCCGATCTGCGTCCCCCGGGCCACTCACTCCTCTCCTACTCGCAAAGCTTGGAGTCTTGCTTGTATAATCCTCATCCAATCTGCGGGGAGGGAGTTGCGATGAATTTTACCGGCAAGCGTTTCGTCGCTACGGTATTCACTGTAGCCGGAGTCTCAGGGTTCCTGATGTTTTCGTCCTTGCGCGCTCAGACCGCGCGCTTTCACGATGCGCCCGCTTCCGCCAGCACCATGAAAAATCCCGACGCGGGTAACAAGGATGCCGCCGAAGCCGGTGCCAAGCTTTACGCCGCGAATTGCGCCGCCTGCCACACGCCTACCGGGAAGGGAACTGGAAACATTCCCTCGCTCGCCGGCGGCGCCGCGCAATCCGCGAAGGACGGCGAACTTTTCTGGTTCATCACCAATGGCAAGCCCGATAGCGGCATGCCTTCCTGGTCGCAGCTTCCCGAAGAGCAGCGCTGGCAGATCGTCACTTTTCTGAAGTCCAACGACTGGGCCGCTGCTTCAGCCGCCTACGACGCTAACACCGCCGCCTCGTTGAAAAACCCTCCGCCCAAAGCACCCTTTACCGATTTCCGCTACGAGAAGCCCGGCACTTTCCGCAAGATCACTGTCGCCGATCTTCCCGCGCCCTTCGCTACCGAATCTTCGCGCAACAACGCGCAGGTCGTCGATCGCCCGCATGACGCCTGGCCCAAAGCTCTTCCTGGCTTTAAAGTCGATCTCTACGCTACCAATTTGAATGGCCCGCGCCTGATCCGCACCGCGCCGAATGGCGATTATTTCGTCGCCGAAAGTGATCCCGGCGATGTCAAAGTTTTCCGCGGCATCAGTGGCGATTCCAAACCCCAGCAAGTCGAAACCTTCGCCACCGGACTTAATCGCCCCTACGGTATCGCCTTCTATCCGCCGGGACCGAATCCGCAATACGTCTACATTGGCAACACCGACTCTGTCGTCCGCTTCCCGTACAAGAACGGCGACCTGAAAGCGCGCGGCAAAGCCGAGCACGTCGTCGATCTGCCGCACGCCTCGTCCGGCCACTGGACCCGCAGCGTGCAGTTCTCGCCAGACGGCAAGAAAATGTACGTTTCGGTCGGCTCCGTCTCGAACGTCGACGATGCCGACACGCATCCTGAAGAAAAGAATCGCGCCGACATACTCGAATTCAATCCCGATGGCTCAGGACAGTCCATTTACGCCTACGGTATTCGCAACTCCGGTGGTGGTCTCATCGTTGATCCGAAAAACGGCGAACTCTGGGTTTCCACCAACGAGCGCGACGCTCTCGGCGACAATCTCGTCCCCGACTACATCACGCATGTAACCCCCGGCGGATTCTACGGCTGGCCCTGGTGGTACATGGGTGGGCATCAGGATCCCCGCCACATGGGCAAGCATCCTGAATTGCAAAGCAAAGTGCTTACCCCCGACGTTGTGCTGCAGCCGCACAACGCTTCGCTGCAGCTCACCATCTACGACGGCAAGCAGTTCCCTAAGGAGTATGACGGAGACGTCTTTGCCTCCGAGCACGGCTCCTGGAACAAGTCGGTTCGCGTGGGATACGAGGTGATTCGCGTGCCGCGCCACCAGACCGGCAAAGCTTCCGGCGATTACGAGGATTTCCTCACTGGTTTTGTTCTCGACGATGGCAAGGTTTGGGGACGTCCGGTCGGCATCGCAGTCGCGCAGGATGGCTCGCTGCTCGTCAGCGATGATGGTTCCAACTCCATCTGGCGCGTCAGCTACACCGGCAAAACCAACTAACCCCTATCCGCTCGCCGCGCGGCCATATTGCCGATGTTCGCCCTCGCGGGCGACGCGCAGCGTAGCTGCGCGTCTGTATTCTTTTTGCGTTGTCATCGCGAGCGAGCGAAGTGGTTTTCTTCGCGACGAGGGATCTGCTTTTTCTTTGTTGTTGGTTTTCGCTCGTCATACTGAGTGAAGCGAAGCATCCCTCTTCGCTTTCGACTTCCTTATCGCGCCGCGGACGAATTAGCCTCGCCGCGCGCCGCGAAAACCAGGCAGCTTCCCGCGCGCTGACCTTCTCGCCCGAGCACTCCGCGCACATAGCCAACTGCCGCATCCTGCTGCGGCGAATCGAAAATCACAATCGCGCTCGCGTCGAGCGCGCGCAACGCTCCTGCTGCCACATCAGCATTCTTCTCCAGCGCCACCGGCGCTCCAAACTCGCCCTGTATCGCTAGCAGCGACCGCACCACCGGATTCGCCCAGTAATCCCGCCAGATTCGCTCTGGGCTGTACGACAAATACCCGTCCACCAGCTTGTATCGACCCTCGTCGCGCACCTGCATCCACATGCTTTTCATGCTGTACGGCCAGTGAATCAGCGGAAACGTAATCACCGTACCGGTTTGCAGAGCTCGCGGAAGCGAACACGCCACCGGCGTTCCATCACTCGCATCGCCCATCCATGCCGGATCGGCAGTTGACGACACCGGGAACGGAATCGTCAGCAGATCCGCCAGCAGCAGCGCACTCACCGCGCCGGCAATAGCTGCGCGCTGCCATCCGTCCCGCGCGCTCCAGCCTTCCATCAAATACGCCACGCCCAACGACGTCAGCACCGCCGCGCTTAGCGCCACGATCACCTGAAATCTCGCTGGCGCCGACACGAACCTCAGCCACGGCACGCGATACAACAGTGCTGCGGGCCCTGGCACGCGCGTCTGATGCCCGAAAAATCGCAGTGCCGGCCCCAGCGACAGCAGATAAAAGCAAACGCCCATCGTCGCCGCAATAACCGCCCATCTCCGCTGCGGCCGCGCAAAAACGCTGCGCCCCTTCCATATTCCAATCGCGGCCAGCGCCAGAATCACCGGCCCCACATACACGGTCCCCTCGTATCCCGCGGTAAAAATGCTCAAGTTCCAATGGCTCGTGAATCGCCCGAACAGAATGTGATTCCACGGCGGAATCAGAAATCCGAACACGTCCGCCGAATACTGAATCAGGTGA
>Ga0335085_10012519_pt1 | contig 12495 bp, 14 predicted proteins | sample Lox_Sample_45_FD_206712 | JGI IMG/M metagenome (GOLD analysis project Ga0335085, IMG submission 206712) | Soil microbial communities from Loxahatchee National Wildlife Refuge, Florida, United States - Lox_Sample_4.5 | ecosystem: Environmental > Terrestrial > Soil > Wetlands | place: USA...
TACGCGCGTGTTCTTCCGCGGCGAGCGGCCTCTGGTTCCCGGCACGCTGGCGGCTTTTGAAGAGCGTCTCAATCCTGCCGCCTTCTTCCGCGCCAGCCGCAGACACATCGTCAATCTCAATTCGATTGCATCGGCGGAACTGGGCGTCGGCGGTAATCTTGTCGTGCGCATGCGGGGCGGCCAGGAAGTTGAGCTTTCTCGCCGCCAGTCCGCTCGTCTGAAGGAAATTCTCAGCCTGTAGGCACGCTTTTCTCCGCCACAAGCAAAAGGCGCGGCGAGCCCAGCTCATAGGGCTGCCGATCGAGTGACGAGAACCACTCGATGGCAGTCATCCCGCACCTCGCCGCCATCCGCCGCAGTTCCGCCAGCGTAAAGATGTAGCTCGATGCATCGCGCACATCGACTTTTCCGTCGCGAATGAAGGTGTACTGAATATCGAGCCGGCTTTCCGCCGGAATATACCGATTCGAGCTTAGAAACAGAATGTCGCCGAGCCACATCCACCGCTGCTGTTGCCGCGTCGGCAGCAGCGACTCCGCCGCCAGCCCTGTATCCAGCACAAAACGCGCGCCCGGTTTGAGCGCGCGCCCAACCGACGTCAGAAACGCGCACGATTCCTCGTATGTCCCATAGCTGAAGCTGTTGCCAAGGCAAAAAGCGCCATCGAACGCAGCCTCCGCTCCGATGTCGCGCATGTCCCTCTCGATAAATTCCGCTGCCGACCCAAGGGCCTTCGCCTCTTCGATGAACTCGCGCGCCAGATCGATGCCGGTTACGCGATAGCCGCGCGCCGCGAGCTCAATCGAGTGCCGCCCATTCCCACATGGCACATCCAGAACGCGCCCACCCACGGGCAATCGCAGCGTCGATTCAATAAACTCGACCTCGGCCTGCGTCTGCCCGGGGCGTATCGCGCGGCGCCACATCTCCAGCGCCACGCCATGAAAAAACGCTTCATACCAATGACTCTGCATTGTCTTCCTTTCAAAAATTCAAATTGGATTCAGGAAGACACACGAAGACCGTGTGCCATGAGAAGGCCGAAAGCAGAATCTACCGGACGGCGAAAATCGTCAGAGGCGTAAAAACCGTTTGGCAGTATATCAGGGACGCCGCACCAGCGGTTAGCAGTTCGAGGAGGAACCTAATGGGTCGGCGCATAATAGCCCGATCGCCAATGCGCCCTCAGTTTCGGCAATCCCCGCGGCGGCACAACCTTCACTTCGATCCTGTGATAACGCCCGTCACGCGGGGAATCCGGGGGCACATACGCAATCAGGTACCGGTTTCGCAGCTCGATGCAGATTTTCTGCGCAATATCCGGGAGCTCGTATGCGCTGGTCTCGAACATGTGCGCCCCGCTCGTCTCCGAGATCTCCTTCATCAGCGCCTGCCCGCTCATTTGGTCCGAGCCGCCATATCCGCCCCCTACCACGACGCTGTATATCAGCACGTCGCTCTCCCGCACGATTTTGCGGATTTCCGAAGGTGTGTATCGGCTGTTATTCTCGCCGTCATCCGAGATCAGAATGAGCGCCTTCTTGCCGATCTTCGACTTCTTCATCTCGTGGATACCCATGTACAGCGCATCGATCAGCGCCGTCGAGCCCGCCGACTTCGTGAACAGCACCTCTGTGTCGATCTGGCTGGTGTCGGCGGTCAGCGGCACCACCAGTCGCGGGCGATCGCTGAATTCCACCAGAAAGAACTCATCTTTCGGATCCGCCAGCTTCAGAAATTCCGCCGCGGCGTGACGGCCTTCGGGAATCGCATAGTGCATGCTGCCGCTCGTGTCGAATATGAAACCCAGTGCGATCGGCTCATCCTCGCTTGAAAACGCCGCGATCGGCTGCTCCGCCTTATCTTCGAAAACGCGGAAATTTTCCTTTTCCAGACCGGTAATCGGCCGATTGTACTCGTCATTGACACTTACAGGGACGAGGACCAGATGAGAGTCGACGCGGATGCGGGATCGGCCAGCCTGCGGAGCGCCCGGCGGGACCGGTTTCGTCCGAGGTGTGATCTCCACCTGCGCAAAGGCTGCGACGGCAAGCAAGACGGCTCCAATTCCGCCGATGCGCGACACGGTAGTCACAGGCTGCGATTATTGTACGCTGAATTGAAGGCTTCGAAATGGCCGCGCTGAACCGGCTCACCCTCCTGTTGCTTTCGATACAGCCCCTCTGGGCGCAGTACATCATCAGCGCGAAAGCCGGCACGGTCCACTTCATCACCGGCGGCGTTTTTATCGACGGCAAGCCAGTCGATTGGACGCCGGTCCGATTTCCGCAGCTCGACCCGGGTCAGGTTCTCACGACAGGCAACGGCCGCGCCGAGATTCTGCTTGGCCCCGGAACTTTTCTGCGTCTCGCGCCGCATGGCGCTCTCCGCATGCTGGATATCAGTCTGGAAAACGCCCAGGTTGAAATCCAGCAAGGCAGCGCGCTCGTCGAAGTCGTCGAAATTCCCAAAGGCAGTGAGGTTCATGTTGTGCTTGGCCCTGCACGCACGGGTTTCCGCGGCATCGGTCTGCATAGCTTCGATGCCGCTTCGCACCAGATCCGGGTCTTCGGCGGTAATGCCGAAGTCGTCGCCGGCGACCAGCGGGCGGAAGCCGGACGCGGCGCTGCCGTCCACCTGGGTCAGACAATTTCTGTGTCGAAATTCAATCCGCGCAGGAAGGATGATCTGCTCGTCTGGTCAGCGAACCGTTCCCTGGAGCTCTTTATTGACAATATGGAAGCTCGCTCGCATCCATCGAATTGGGAAGTCAGACTGGCCTCCGGCGTCGGCAACAAAGGAGGTCCGCCGAGTGATCAACGGCCTTTCATCTCGGATCGTGACCTCGCCTACTACTCCAACCGTGACTTCGGAGCAACGTTCTACTCACGTCCTTTCGCGAGTGATCCTGCCCTTTGGGCGCCAGCCCCGGCGACATCGAAATAACCGGCCCGGACAGACCCGACGGCTTCGTTTTTTTTACCGGCCGCGTTCCAAATCCCGGCGCAGCCATAACCAGAGAAACTGACAACGACTGCCAGCTGAAAACCTGCCTGAGACATCGTGTCTCAATCTTGTGTCGCAGGGGAACGGACCAGTACTGTGTCCGAAACCTAACCCCCCTTAAATCAATCTGGAGAATAGGCATCAGAACTGCTTTTCCACAGATCGCTCGACGAATGTCCAAGTTCATTCCTACTAAGTTTGTCGGCCTTATAGTCGCTCTCTGCGCCATCAGTGCGGCATCGGCTGCCACCCTTCAGCAGCTCTCGCTCGCCCAAATGACCCAGAGCGCCACCGCGATTGTCCGGGCGCGTGTGCTCAATTCATCCGCCAGCTTCACTGGCACAACTATTTATACCCACTACAAGCTGCAAGTCTCGGAAACATGGAAAGGCAGCACTCAAACAGAAGTAATGCTCCCGGGCGGCGTCGCGGGTGGCTACCGGCAGGTCTTCCCCGGCGTCCCAACTTTACAGCCCGGAAACGAATACATTCTTTATCTTTGGACGTCACCCTCCACCGGTATCACCCACGTCGTCGGGCTGAGCCAGGGAATATTTAACATCACTAAATCGGGCGACGGCACCCTGCAGGCGGCCCGCGACCGCATCGGCGAAACCATGCTCGACGCCACCGGCCATGCGGTACGCGATCAGGCGGTTCAGATGCCGCTGACGCAATTGAAATCTCAGGTCAAGGGCGGAGCCTCGCAGTGAAACTCCGCGCCGGACACATCGCAGTGTGCGCCCTTGCGCTCGCCGCCATCCCCGCTCCGGCATACTATCACTTCGTCACCTACATCAACGGCGTCGCCGTTCCGGAAAAGTTCGATCTCGCGGCGCTCCAGTACAACACGGTCAGCGTGTTTGTCTCGGAAAACGGGCCGAACACTTACGCTCCGGCCGATAACTTCAACTCCGTCCTCACCCAGATCACTCAGGCGGTGCAGATCTGGAACGGTGTTTCGTCGTCTGCGCTGCGCGTTTCGTTTGGCGGCCTCGAAAATGGCACAACGCCGCAGAACACTCCCGGGATCGACGTCGTTTTCGAAGATCTGCCTCCTGGCGTTGAAGGTTTCGGCGGACCCACCACGCCGGCCCTTGGCGCGATCACTCCTGCCAAAGGAGGGGCTTTCATTCCGATCACCCGGTCCAGCCTTCACCTGAATCTGAACATGACGATTCTGCCCGGACCGAGCTACAACGAAACGTTCCTCATGACGACGCTGCACGAAATCGGCCATGCGCTCGGTCTGCAGCATACGTTCACGTCGGCCACCATGACGCAGTCGACGACGCGCGCGACCACCCTGGCGCATCCGCTCGGCGCCGACGATATCGCGGCGATTTCGACGCTTTATCCGAACGCGAGCTTCGCCCAGCTCGGCAGTATTTCCGGACAGGTGACCAACGGCGGCAACCCGGTTCATCTGGCATCGGTTGTCGCGATTCGTATCGGCGCGGACGCGGTCAGCGCGATGACAAATCCCGATGGCACCTATGAAATCGACGGCCTCCCCCCGGGCTCGTATTACGTGTACGTCCATTCGCTGCCGCCCGATGCCGACATCTTCGGCCCATGGAATGCCGACGGCAGTGTCGCGGCCGCAAGCGGCCCGATCAGTACCGAGTTTTATCCCGGCACACCGACGCTGGTCGCGACCAACGTGGTTCAGGTGAAAGCCGGCGCAGTCACTCCTTCGATCAATATCGCCACCTCCTCCCAGGCCGACGTGCCCATCTATGACGGCCAGATCTACAATTACTTCGGCAACTCACAGACAGGTAATACGCCCGCCGACGTGAACCTGTTCGCTCCGGCGCCTCTGCTCGCCACATCGCTGGTGACCGACTCCAACGGCAGCGCGCCCGGACTTTCTGCACAGCCTATCGGCAATTCAGTCGCGATCGATCAGATCTACCCGTACACGGCCAACGGGTTCACTTATTACGGGATGCAGTTCGGATTCGTGCTGGGCGCACAGGCCGGGCCGCAGCACCTGGTGTTCACCACTCCGGACTATACGTATGTGCTGCCTGCGGCCATCAATCTGACCCAGAACCCGCCGCCCACCATCACTTCCGCGACATCGAACGGCGACGGCACTGTCACCATCACTGGCACAACCTTCCTGCCCGACACCCGCCTCTATTTCGATGGGCTGCCCTCAACTATCAATGCCCTCGATCCCGCGAAGGGAATCGCAGTCGTCGTCCCGCCGCCCGGTACAAACAACGAAGAGGCGATTGTTTCTGCATTCAACTCCGACGGGCAGAGTTCTCAGCAGGTGCAGTCGGCTGCTCCCGTTGCGTACACCTATGGCTTAGCCGCCCAGCCTGTAATCACAGCCATCAAGCCGGCTTCACTGCCGGCCGGAGCCGAAGCCAGTATCGACATCACAGGCACGGGTTTTAACTTCACACCCGGTCAGACGCTGGTTGGATTCGGCACCAGCGACGTTGTCGTGCAGCAGATCTTCGTGCTTTCGCCGACTCACCTCCAGGTCAATGTGGCGGTTTCAGCGAACGCAGCGCTTTCGAATCCGGACGTCACCGTAATCGCCGGATTCCAGTCCGCGCTCGCGCCCGCTGCATTCAACATCACCGCTCCGGTTGCCGGACTTCCCGTGGCTCTGCCGCCGCTTTACAACGCGATCGCCGGACTGACCGGCGCCTATCCCGGCGCCATCGTCAGCCTCTACGGCGCAAATCTCTCCGCCGGCGGCGCAATTCCGACGGTAGCGATCGCCGGCGCGCCGGTTACGATTCTCTATTCGTCGCCCACCCAGCTCAACATGCAGCTGCCCACGACGCTCACGCCTGGAAGCGCCCTCCTGACACTGAACAACGGCGCGATAAACGCATACCCCATAACCATCACGGTCGCCAACCTCCCGGCTGCAGTCGCCGCGATCCAGAATGCGACCGGCGCATACGTCGATGCACAAAATCCGGCGCACACCAGTGACACGCTGATCGTCTCCATGACGAACTTTGCACCTCCAGGCGCCAGCATCGATCCGAGTCAGATCACCATCAGTCTGGGCGGTGTGTCTCACTCCGTCTATGCAGTGAATCCGGCTGGTTCGGTTTATCAGATCTGGTTCCACCTGGACCCAACCGACCCGGTGGGCGCATCCCAGCAGATGATCGTATACCTGAACGGAAACAGCAGCTATCCGGTCGCCATTCCCGTCGTTCCGTAAAGAAGCCGCCATGAAACAAGCTGTAATGAGAAAGCTCAGCGCGATTGCGCTGGCCACGAGCGCTTTCGCCGCCGTGCCGCTTGGCTATTCCCATTGGACCGCCGCTCAGATGGACGAACGCTCCAAAGGCCTCCCGGCAAAGATGAATCACGCGGTTAAAGTGGCCACTGAATCGCTTGGCGCCTGGGGCAACCATTCGATGTCGCTGGTGCATCGCGAAGGCTCAGGCGAAGCCGAACTGCACGAAACGCAGTCTGACATTCTGTTCATCCGCGGCGGCGACGGAGCGGTGGTTGTCGGCGGCACGATTCAGAATCAGCGGCGCAGCGCGCCTCACGAACTCCGCGGGACTTCGATTTCAGGTGGCGAAAAGCAGCCGCTGCATCCCGGCGACGTTCTCCATATTCCCCCGCGCACGCCCCATCAGATGATCCTCGATCCCGGCCAGCATCTCGACTACTACGCCGTTAAGGTGGATAAGTAACTCCGCCGGGCGACCGTCCTACTCAGGTCTGCCTGCCAGGTACTTCAGCATCTTCCGCAGCGCGTGGCCGCGATGGCTGACTTCGAACTTCTGCTCCCCGTCCACTTCACCGAACGAGCATCCAAACGGCGGATAAAAAAACAGCGGGTCATACCCGAATCCGGCCGCGCCCCTCGCGTCGCGCAGAATCCGGCCCTCGACCGTGCCGCGGAAGGTCTGAATCGTGTTTCCGTTTTCCGCAAGGGCGATTACGCAGACGAACCGCGCCTCGCGATCCTCCCGGTCGCCCAGACGCTCCAGCAACAACCGATTGTTCGCCGCGTCGCCGGCGCCGCCGCCGGCGTATCGCGCCGACCGCACACCCGGCTCGCCACCCAGCGCGTCCACTTCGAGTCCGGAGTCGTCCGCAAACAACGGTCCCGGCGCAAGCCGGCTGTAATACTCGGCTTTGATGCGCGCGTTTTCTTCAAATGTTGCGCCGTGCTCTTCAGGCGCGGCAATCGATTTGAGATTCGGCAGCGGTTCGATATCGATATCCAGCACCCGCGCAGCGAGCTGAAATTCGCGCAGCTTGCCCGGATTGCCGGTAGCGCAATAAATCGTTTTCACGCGGAACCAATGGCTGCCTTTTGAATCGCGAGCAACTCTGCAATTCCCTTTTTCGCGAGCGCAGTCATCTGGCTCATTTGCGCATCGTCGAAGCTTTTGTGTTCGGCCGTGGCCTGATATTCGATGAACCGCCCCTCGTCGGTCAGCACCACGTTGGCATCCACCTCAGCGGCCGAGTCCTCTTCGTAGCACAGATCGAGGACAGGCATGCCCTTTGAAATCCCCACGCTGACCGCCGCCACCGCGCCGGTAAGCGGCGGCTTCGCGAGCGTCTTGTACTTCATCAGGTTTTTCAGCGCGATCGCCAGCGCCACATACGCGCCGGTGATGGAAGCCACGCGCGTTCCCCCGTCGGCCTGAATGACGTCGCAGTCGAGAATCACCGACCGCTCGCCGAGTGCCGTGAGATCAACCACCGCCCGCAGCGAGCGCCCGATCAGCCGCTGGATTTCGTGTGTCCTTCCGCTGGGCCTGCCTTTCGACACTTCGCGCGCCGTTCGCGTGGCGGTCGCCCGCGGCAGCATCGAGTACTCAGCCGTGACCCATCCTTTTCCGGTGTTTCGCAGAAAGGGCGGTACAGCAGGTTCCACGCTGGCGGCGCAGAGCACCTGCGTGTTGCCCACTGTGATCAGCGCGGAGCCTTCCGCCGTTTTCAGATAGCCGGTCGCGATCTCGACCGGACGCAGTTCGTCAGGTTGCCGGCCGTCAGGACGCACGCGTTATCGCCTCATACATGAGAAACATCACAAGCAGGATCACCACAAACAGAATCACGATACAGGGGAGGCCGGCTTTCATCTGCGGCGTGGCTGGAGTGTCGGACTTCGGCCGGACAGCTTTGAATTTTGCCATTCAACTGGAACTGTTACGCTTACGGAGTGTTCTCAACCCGGTGGCGGAGACGTGAGACCAGTTTACTATTCGCCGCTCTGGCGCTCGCAGCGTGCGCTACGGGACCACCGGCGAAACCCGACATTCCAGGCTCCGTTTCTCCGGGCTGGAAACTAACGTCGCTCGAGGGATCGGGCGCCGGCGACCCGGCCTGCTGGGCGGCGAAATACTCAGGCGAAGGCTCGGCGGATGTCCGGATTTGCTGGTATCAGGCCACCGCCAGCGCTTTTGATGCTACGCAGCGCACCCGCGCCGAAGCCCAGACGGTGAAGTTTCAGGCTGAGCATTATTTCGTGCTCGTCAAATGGAATGATGCCGCGCGGGCCAATCTGGCTGCGTTAGTCCGAGCGCTTGAAAAAGCGCTCAACGCGAAGAACTGATTCAGGCCGCGTTCCGCGTGAGTTGCGAACGCGAATTAGTTTGTGAGGAGCGCCGTAGCCGGCACCGCCACTGGTTGCGCCGCGGCCGGAACATTCGCGTGCGCCTGGAAATGCAGGATGAAATTCTGCCGTGGCACCTGAAAGAAACTCATGCTGTGTGCTTTCGCGTCTTTCAGGGCGCGCGTGTTGTCCCAGTTGTCGTGGTCGATGTGATACGCGGCGATCACCGCGCCGGTACGATCCGCGCCGCGCTGGCAGTGCACAAATACCGGACCAGCCGACGCATTCTCCATCAGACCCAGGATTTTCGTGATTTCATCCTGGCTCGGCGGCGTGAGCCCCGTCATGGGCACATTAACATAGGTCATTCCGGCGCCGGCGACTTCCTTCTGCTCGATGTTCGACCGCTCACCGGACTCACGCAGGTCAATCACAGTCCGGACGCCGAGGCTGGCCAGATATTGGAAACCCTGGGCGGTCGGCTGACCTCCGCGATAAACGCCCGGCCCAACCTGGTCGAAATTCCGGATGTCGGGAACCGACGACGCGAACAGGGGAGCCGCCAATGCGACAAATACCGTGAAACGAGCAGCGCGGAAGGTCATGGAACTCCTGAGGGGTGGTGCTTATAGAGACGCGGACCTCGCTGGGCGCGTTACATTGCGCAAACGGCGGTACACGCGACGGGAGACGCGTTTTCCCGCCGGGATAAACGAACGCGATCGGCATCCCGCGTACCCTTCAGGATCGAGAGTCACTTCGCTGTTTCGTGAGATACCTGATGTTGGCGGAATTCGTTTTCCGCAAGCGCCAGATCCAGGCCGGCTTTCCGGGCCGCTTCCCGAAGCCGCGTATGTTCTTCGCTGTCACCGCTGCTGGCGGCCGCATTCATGATTGTTACGACGTTCGCAAATTCCCGCTCGCGTCGATCTCGTTCAGCGTGAAGCCGGTCGCACTGCGGGCAATCCATCGCCGCACAGCGTACCAGACAGAACCCGGTACTACCGGGCACATATTACGGCTGTAGAGTGTGCCTTTCGTGTCCGGCAATACGGAACGCCGACGTTTATCGTGTCGATGTGTCGAAGAGCCCTCTGCCGGGCTGATGCGAAACAACTATATTGTACGACTGGAGATGTTCAGTGAAAGTAGCACCCCTCTTCCCGCGGTGTTATAATTATTCAGATTAATGAATAAATACTCAATCGGAATCGCAGGTTTTCGGGGCTACAGCGGAGCCGAGGCCGTGCATCTGCTGTCAGCGCATCCAAACTGCGAGCCGGTCCTGCTCGAACACCGCGCCGACGCGGGCGAAGACACGAGGCTTCTGCATAAGCCGTCCGTTCGCCGGGCGCCGGCGTCCCCGGATTCGGTCAACAGCGAAAGTTTGCGGGCAGTGCTGCTCGCCACACCGCCCGAAGTCTCGATGGACATGGCGCCGAAATTCCTGAACGCAGGCGCCGCCGTCATCGATCTCAGCGGCGCCTTCCGGCTGCGCACGGCCGATCGGTACAAGCAGTGGTACAGGGAAGAACACACCGCTCCGGAATTGCTCGAACTCGCCGCCTACGGGCTTCCCGAATACAATCGCGAATGCGTACGCCAGGCCAGGCTGGTTTCGAATCCAGGCTGCTACCCCACCGCAGCGAACCTCGCCATCCGGCCGCTCATCAACGCGGGAGTCATCGACCGCGCCGCCGGAATCGTCTGTGACGCGAAAAGCGGTGTCAGCGGCGCAGGCCGGAAGCCATCGCTCAAAACCAGCTTCTGCGAAGCGACGGAGAATTTTTCGGCATATTCAATCCTGAAGCATCGCCACGTTCCCGAGGTGCTGCTCACCAGCGGACTCGAAGAGCGAGAATTCAGCTTCACCGCGCATTTGCTTCCGGTCGACCGCGGCATTCTCGAAGCGATCTACTTCCGCCTGGCCCGGCCGCTTTCGAGCGCGGAGATCGTGGCCATCTACGAGAAGCAGTACGCCAACGAGCCTTTCATTCGCCTCTATGAACCCGGCGCCGTACCGGACCTGCGCGCGGCGGCGCGCACGAACTTCTGCGATATCGGCGTGGTCTCCGATCCGGCGAGCGGCCGCTGTGTTGTCGTCAGCGCCATCGATAATCTGGTGAAAGGCGCCGCCGGACAGGCGATCCAGAATCTCAACCTTATCCTCGGCCTTCCGGAGACCACCGGATTACTGTGAAAGCACTGATCAAAATAGGCGGGACGCTTCTCGACGATCCCGTCTCACGCAATGAAATTGCCCGGCAGATTGCTGACGTGGCGGGTTCGGGCGTCGCGATCGCCGTGGTGCACGGCGGCGGCAGGCAGATGACGCGCTATCTTGAACAACGCGGCGTGCAGAGCCGCTTCATCGGAGGCCTGCGGGTCACCACGGATGAGACCATCGACGCCCTGCTGAAAGTTCTCGCCGGAACAGTGAACACGCAGCTTGTGGGCGCGCTGTGTGCGGCAGGTACAAAGGCGGTCGGTCTCACCGGCATCGATGCCGGCCTCGCAACCGCCGTTCAGCACGATCCCGGGCTCGGCTTTGTGGGCCGCGTGGTGGATTCGGACCCTCGCGTCCTCGACGCGCTGTCCCACGCCGGCATGCTGCCGGTCGTAGCGTGCATCGCCGGCGGCGAAGACGGTCAGGTCTACAATGTCAACGGCGATTCGATGGCTGTCGCAATGGCGTCGGGCTGGGGCGCGGACCGTCTCGTTTTTTTGACCGACGTTGCCGGTGTTCTCGACGCAAACAAATCCACGCTCCCGACGCTCACGGTCGAAGCGTGCCACAAACTGATCGATACGGGCGTCGCCACCGGAGGCATGCAGGCAAAGCTCAACGCCGCAACGGAAGCTGTGGAAGGCGGCGTGCACGAGGTTTGCATCGTGAAAGGTTCCGAACCGTCTATAGTGAAGCGGGTGTTTGGAGGCGAAGAGGTCGGCACCAAAATTGTCGGGCCGCATCACGATCCGCTTTTGCCTATCATGGCGGGATTAATCACATAGAGAAACGAGAGCCACAGCCCCGCATTCGGGCGGGCGTTGTGCGCGGTACAGAAAATGATCAGCGCCTTAACTCATGACCAGGTCGAAAACCAATCCGCCTCGACCCGCGGAATCCAGGTTCGCAAAGCTTCGATGCAGGACATTCCACCCCTGCTGGAATTGGTCAACGGCTACGCGGCCAAAGGCATCATGCTGCCGCGCACCGAATTCGAGCTGTCGGAGAACATGCGCGACTTCATGGTCGCCTACGCGGGAAACCAGCTGGTTGGCTGCGGCGCGCTGCATTTCTATTCGCCGGTGATGGGTGAGATTCGCTCGCTCGCCGTCGCCGAAACACATAAGACGCACGGAATCGGCCGCATGATCGTGGATTCTCTTGTCTACGAAGCCAAACTCTACGGTCTCGACGCCGTTTTCGCGTTCACCTACGTTCCCGGTTTTTTCTCCAGAGTCGGATTCAACGAAGTCGAGCGCGGCGAGCTTCCGCTGAAAGCCTGGAAGGATTGCCTGCGCTGCCCCAAGTTCGAATGCTGCGACGAAATCGCCGTCATGCGCGCGCTGCGGCCGCTTCGCGCGCCGAATAAGGTTCTGGGCGTGGATGAAAACGGCCTCGTCGTCCTTCTCCCCACTGTGCGCAGGTAATGTCGAACTTCGCCCTCGCAGTACGGGCGCTGCGATCGCGGAACTACCGTCTGTTCTTCTGCGGCCAGATCGTTTCCCTGGTCGGCACATGGATGACGCGGATCGCGATGAGCTGGCTGGTTTACCGCCTGACCAACTCTGCCGTCCTGCTGGGCATCGTCGGATTTTCCAGCCAGATTCCGAACTTTATTCTTGGCCCGATTGTGGGCGTCTGGGTTGATCGCTGGGATCGCCACCGCACGCTCATCTGGACGCGGTCGCTGTCGATG
>Ga0335085_10012520_pt1 | contig 12494 bp, 11 predicted proteins | sample Lox_Sample_45_FD_206712 | JGI IMG/M metagenome (GOLD analysis project Ga0335085, IMG submission 206712) | Soil microbial communities from Loxahatchee National Wildlife Refuge, Florida, United States - Lox_Sample_4.5 | ecosystem: Environmental > Terrestrial > Soil > Wetlands | place: USA...
GTCGAACACTTCCTGCACCCACTCGTCGCCCGGCTCCGTGTAGAGCTTCTCGGTGTCCACGATCTGGCGCACGCTGGCCCCGCGCGGGGCGAGCAGCGACTGCAGCGACTTGCACAGGTGCGCATGCTCGATGCCGGGCACGGTGCGCGTGTCGAGCGTGATGCGAGCTTCATCGGGGACCGAGTTGGTGTTGAGCCCGCCGTGGAAGGTGCCGATGTTGATGGTGGGCTTGCCCATCACCGGGTGCGATTCCACCGGGAAGTGGAAATGCTCCAGGTCGCCGATCACGCGCGCCATCTTCACGATCGCGTTGTCGCCCACCTCGGGCATGGAGCCGTGTGCGGTGACGCCGCGGGTCTCCACTTCGAACCACGCGAGGCCCTTGTGCCCGATGTACGGATAGTTGGCCGTGGGCTCGGCCACCACGATGGCGCCCGCGCGGCCCAGGAGCTTGCGGTCGGCGAGGAACTTGGCGCCCTCGCATCCGACTTCTTCGCCGGCGGTGATCACGAGCACGAGGCCCGGGGAACGCGCGAGCTTGGGCGCGAGCTCGATCGCCGCGCACACGAAGGCCGCGATGCCGCTCTTCATGTCCGTGGAGCCGCGCCCGTAGAGCCTGTCGCCGTCGGTCTCGCCCGCGAACGCATCGTGGTGCCAGCGCGCCGCGCCCAGCGGCACGATGTCGATGTGTCCCGTGAAGCAAAGCGGCGGCTTGCCCTCGGACCCGCCGACCTGCGCGATGAGGCTTGTGCGGCCTTCGGCGAACTCGTGGTATTCGACGCGGTAGCCCGCGTCCTCCAGGAGCTTGCCGATGGCGTGGGCGCAAGCGCGCTCCATGCCCGGCGGGTTGATTGTGTTGAACCTGAGCAGCTCGCGAGTGAGCGCGAGCGGGGCCGGAGCGTTCATGTCTGCGCATCCCGGGCCGCGCGCGCGCGCCGGCGGCGCCGCTGGGCCCAATTGTTGAGGAGCTCCACCATCACCGAGAAGCCGAGCGCGAAGTACACGTAGCCCTTCGGGATGTGGAAGTGCAAGCCGTCGGCGATCAGCATCACGCCGATCAGCAGCAGGAAGGAAAGGGCCAGCATCTTGATGGTCGGGTTGGCCGCCACGAAGTGGGCGAGCGGATCTGAGGCGATGAGCATCACGCCCACGGCGGCGATCACCGCGACCACCATCACCCAAAGGCGGTCGGCCATGCCCACGGCGGTCACCACGGAGTCGATGGAGAACACGATGTCGATGATCGCGATCTGCGTGACCACCATGAGGAACGTCGCGCCCCGGTTGCGCGGGCCCTTGTCCTCCTCGTCGCCCTCGACCTCGTTGTGGATCTCGTGCGTGGCCTTGTAGAGCAGGAAGAGCCCGCCCACGAGCATGATCACGTCGCGCCACGAAAGGCCGAACCCGCCCACGTGCAGGAAGGGCTCCGTGAGCCCCACGATCCATGCGAGCGTGGCGAGGAGCGCGAGGCGCGTGACGAGCGCGAGCGCGAGGCCCGCCTTGCGCGCGGCGCCCTGCTGGTCGGCGGGCAGCCGCCCCGCGAGGATCGAGATGAACACGAGGTTGTCGATGCCCAGCACGATCTCGAGCGCCATGAGCGTGACGAGGCTCGCCCAGACGGCGGGCTCGGAGACCCACGCGAAGGTGAAGAATTCCACTTAGGAGATGAGCCGCCTGGCGGCTTCCTCGTATTTCTCCGACGTCTTGCGCGCCACCTCGGGCGGCATCTGCGGCGCGGGCGGCTTCCTCTCGAAGCCGATGGAGTCGAGCCAGTTGCGCACGTACTGCTTGTCGAAGCTCTCGGGGCTCGCGCCTTCCTTCCACGTGTCGAGCGGCCAGAAGCGCGAGGAGTCGGGCGTGAGCGCCTCGTCGATGAGGTGGAGCCTGCCGGAAGCGTCGGTGCCGAACTCGAACTTCGTGTCGGCGATGATGATGCCGCGGTCCAGCGCGTACCTCGCCGCGGCCTCGTAGAGCTTCACAGCCGTGTCGCGCACCTCCTTCGCGCGCGCCTCGCCGATTCCCTTCGCCATCTCCTCGAAGGAGATGTTCTCGTCATGGTGCCCGGCCTCGGCCTTGGTGGCGGGCGTGAAGATGGGATGCGGAAGCTTCGAGGCGCGCTTCAGGCCCGGGGGCAGCCCGATGCCGCAGACGCTTTGCGACTCCTGGTATTCCTTCCAGCCCGAGCCCTCGAGGTAGCCGCGCACCACCGCCTCGACGGGAATGGTCTTCATGCGGCGCACGACGATCGCGCGGCCGCGCACCTGGTCGCGCTCGCCGGGCGCCACCACGGTCTGCGGGTCGATGCCCGTGAGGTGGTTGGGCACGATGGAGGCGAGCCTGTGGAACCAGAAGTCCGCGAGCTCCGTGAGCACGCGCCCTTTCTCGGGGATCGGAGTGGGCAGGATCACGTCGTAGGCCGACAGGCGATCGGTGGTCACGATGAGGAGCTTGTCGTCGCCCACTGCGTAGATGTCGCGCACCTTGCCGCGGCCCACGAGGGGAAGGGACTGGATGGAGGATTCGTACATGTTCATAGGATAGCGGCTGCGGTGAAGGCGAGGGCGATGGACAGCATCACGAGGAGGAAATACGCGATGAATACCAGCAGGAAGCGGGCGATCGTCACCCACGTGCGTCCGCCGAAGACCGTTCGCATCGCCGCCGCGAGGTAGATCGCGGAAGGGATCGTGAGCAGCATCGGGCTGCCGAACGGACCCACGATGGCGCCCAGCAGGAACACGAAGGTGTGGACGTGGAAAGCGAACACCAGGTGCTCGCCGTAGTTGAAGGGGCGCTTCCAGTACGCGGCGCGCGTGAGCATCGCGAAGACCGGGACCAGCAGGAACATCGCGTACGGGAACGAGGCGATCACTCGCTGCACGAGGAACGAGTTCGCCTGCGCGCGCGTCATGCCGTCGAAATGCTCGTGAAGGCGCTTGGCGAGCCTCGGGCAGATCGTGTCGCCCACGTCGCATTGGATGGCGATGGGCCCTTCGCCCGCCACCGAGCCGCTGACCCTCACCTGGATGGTGTCGCCGTGCATGAAGAGCTTGGCCACGAGGAAGAAGATGAGGCTCGCGGTGAGGTACAGGCGCAGCGGCGGGACGTAGCGGCGCTTGCGCCCCGCGAAGTACTCGAGCGTGAGCCGGCCCGGGACCGCGAGCTTCGCGAGCGTCTTCCAGATCGCGCCTTCCAGCGCGATCTGGTTCTCGAGCAGCTCCTGGAAGAACTGGCGGGCCGTCGGAGGATGCAGCGCCGTGGTCTGCCCGCACTCCGGGCAGAACCTCCCGCCCGCGGGCGTTCCGCAGTTACGGCACGCGGGGACCGCGGGCGAGCTCACCTCCCGGGCGCTAGTTCACGATCGCCGCGAGCTCGCCCTTCGCGTAGCGCGCGGCCATCTTTTCGAGCGGCACGGGCTGCAGCTTCGAGCCCTGGCCCGCGCAGCCGAACTGCGTATAGCGCTGCTTGCAGATCTCCTTGGCCGCGGCGCGCGCAGGCTTGAGGTAGTCGCGCGGGTCGAACGCGCTCTTGTTCGCGTTCATGTACTTGCGGATCGCCGCGGTCATGGCGAGACGGATGTCCGTATCGATGTTCACCTTGCGCACGCCGTGCTTGATGCCTTCCTGGATCTCCTCGACCGGCACGCCGTAGGTCTCCTTCATCTCGCCGCCGTTCTCGCGGATCACCTGCAGCAGGTCCTGCGGGACGGAAGACGATCCATGCATCACGAGGTGCGTGTTGGGGATGCGCTTGTGGATCTCCTTGATGCGCTCGATGGCGAGGATGTCGCCGGTGGGCTTCCTCGTGAACTTGTACGCGCCGTGGGAGGTGCCGATGGCGATGGCGAGCGCATCGACGCCGGTCTTCTTCACGAAGTCGGCGGCCTGCTCGGGATCGGTGAGCAGCATCTCGCGCGTCATCGTGGAATCCGTGCCGTGGCCGTCTTCCTTGTCGCCGCGCATGGTCTCCAGCGACCCCAGGCAGCCCAGCTCGCCCTCGACGGAGACGCCGAGGCGGTGCGCCATGTCCACGACCTTCTTGGTCACGTCCACGTTGTATTCGTAGGAGGAGATTGTCTTGCCGTCGGCCTCGAGCGAGCCGTCCATCATCACGCTGGAGAAGCCCAGCTTGATCGCGCCCTCGCACACCGCGGGCGACTGGCCGTGGTCCTGGTGCATCGCCACGGGCGTCTTCGGAAAGCTCGCGACCGCCGCCTCGATCAGGTACTTGAGGAAGGTCTCCCCGGCGTATTTCCGCGCGCCGGCCGAGGCCTGCATGATCACCGGGCTGTCGGTCTCGGCGGCCGCCTCCATGATGGCCTGCACCTGCTCGAGGTTGTTCACGTTGAAGGCGGGAAGGCCGTAGCCGTTTTCCGCCGCATGGTCCAGAAGTTGCCGCATCGATACGAGTGCCATAGCTGGTTCTCCGTTGCCGTTGCTTGAGGGTGGCAGCCTGTCCGGTATCTTAGGACGAAGCGGCTGCCGCTGCTCCCAGGTGTCGAGGCTTTCAGCCCTTGCGGTGCTCGCCCACTTTTACGATCTTCATGGTGTTGGTGCCGCCCGACTTGCCGATGGGCTCGCCGATCGTGATGACGATGAGGTCGCCTTCCTTCACCACGCCGTTGCTCACGAGGACGGCTTCGGCCTCCCCGAGGAGCTCCTCGCGGTCGTGGCCCACGTACTTCACCATCAGCGGATAGGTGTCGCGGAAAAGCGTGCAGCGATAACGCGTGAAGGTCTGCGCCGTGAGCGCGTAGATGGGCACGCCGCAATTCAGCCGCGACATCCACAGCGCCGTCGAGCCCGATTCCGTGAGGGAGGCGATCGCCTTCACCTTGAGGTGGTAGGCCGTGAAGAGGGCCGCCATGGCGATGGACTGGTCCACGCGCGTGAAGACGCGGTCGAGGAACTCGCTTTCGAGCGTGACGGGCTGGCTCTTCTCCGCCTCGATGCAGATGCGCGCCATGGCCGAGATTGTCTCCACGGGGTACTGCCCGGAGGCCGACTCCGCCGAGAGCATCACGGCATCGGTGCCGTCCAGCACGGCGTTGGCGACGTCCGAGACCTCCGCGCGCGTGGGCACGGGCGAGGAGATCATCGACTCCATCATCTGCGTGGCGGTGATCGTGAGCTTGTTGAGCTCCCGCGCCTTGCGGATCATGCGCTTCTGCAGCGCCGGCACCGTGGCATCGCCCACTTCCACCGCGAGGTCGCCGCGCGCCACCATCACGCCGTCGCAGGCGTGCATGATCTCTTCGAGCGCGGGAATCGCCTCGGCGCGCTCGATCTTGGCGATCAGCATCGCGTGGCCGCCGGCGGCGCGCAGGAGCTCCCTCGCCATGTACATGTCCGCGCCGCTCTTGGGGAACGAGACCGCGAGGTAGTCCGCCTTGATCTTCGCGGCGGTGCGGATGTCGTCGATGTCCTTGGGCGTGAGCGCCGGCGCCGTGAGCCCGCCGCCCTGGCGGTTGATGCCCTTGTTGTTCGAGAGCACGCCGCCGTGGCGCGTCACGGTATGGATCTCGGGGCCCGCGACCTTCGTCACGTCGAGCACGATGCGCCCGTCGTCGAGCAGCAGCACGTCGCCGTCCTTCACGTCGCGCGGCAGCTCCTTGTAGTCGAGGCCCACGCGGGTGCCGTCTCCCAGCGCGCACTCGGCATCCAGGATGAACCTGTCGCCGGGCTTCAACGTGGCCTTGTGGTCCTTGAACCTGCCCACGCGGATCTTCGGGCCCTGCAGGTCGCACATGATGCCGACCGCGCGGCCCACCTTGCGGCAGGTCTCGCGCACCAGCTCGGCGCGCTTGATGTGGTCCTCGGCGGTGCCGTGGGAGAAATTCAGGCGCACCACGTCCACGCCCGCCTGGATCATGCGCTCGAGGATCTCGGGGCTGCTCGACGCGGGCCCGAGCGTGGCGACGATCTTGGTGCGGCGCTGGGTGCTCAAGGCCGGGCCTCGGCGCGAGCTTCGAGTATCGCCACGGCAGGAAGCTTCTTGCCCTCGAGGAACTCGAGGAACGCGCCGCCGCCGGTGGAGATGTAGCCGATCCGGTCGCCCACGCCGTACTTGGCGATGGCCGCGAGCGTGTCGCCGCCGCCGGCGAGGGAGAAGGCCTTCGAGGAAGCGATGGCGCGCGCGACGGCCTCGGTGCCGCTGCCGAACGCGTCGAACTCGAACACGCCCACCGGGCCGTTCCACACGATGGTGCCCGCTTTGGCAAGGATCGCCGCGTAGTCGCTCGAGGCCTTCGGGCCGATGTCGAGGATCATGTCGTCGTCGTCCACGTCCTTCGCGCCCTTCACGTGCGGGGGCGTGTCCGGCGAGAACGTCTTGCCTGTGACCACATCCTGCGGGATCGGCACGGCCGCGCCGCGCGCCTGCATCATCACCATGATCTCCTTCGCCTCCGGGGCGAGGTCCGCCTCGCAGAGCGACTTGCCGATGGGAAGGCCCGCGGCGAGCAGGAACGTGTTGGCGATGCCGCCGCCCACGATCAGCTGGTCCACCTTGCCCGCGAGGGATTTCAGGATCGTGAGCTTCGTGGAGACCTTCGATCCGGCCACGATCGCCACCAGCGGGCGCTTCGGATCGGCGAGCGCGCGGCCCAGCGCGTCGAGCTCCTTTGCGAGGAGCGGGCCGGCGCAGGCGAGCCTGGCGAATTTCGCGATGCCGTGGGTGGAGGCTTCCGCGCGGTGCGCGGTGCCGAATGCGTCGTTCACGTAGACGTCGCAGAGCGCGGCGTATTTCCTGGCGAGCGCCTCGTCGTCCTTCTTCTCGCCCTTGTTGAAGCGGCAGTTCTCGAGCAGCACGAGCTCGCCGGGCTTCACGTCCACGCCGTCGATCCAGTCGCGCTTCAACGGCACCGTGCGGCCCATGAGCTCGCCGATGCGCCTGGCCACGGGCGCGAGGGAATCGGCCTCGGAGAACTGCCCCTCCGTCGGACGGCCCAGGTGCGAGGTGACCATCACCGCCGCGCCTTTCTCAAGGGCCATCTTCATCGCCGGGATGGAGGCGCGGATGCGCGTGTCGTCGGTGATGGCGCCGGCGTCGTCCTGCGGCACGTTCAGGTCCGAGCGGATGAAGACGCGCTTGCCGCGCACGTCCTCGCCGGCGAGCTCCAGGACTTTCATTTCGGCTCCTTCGAATCGGCGGCTCGCGAGCGGGCGGCGCGCGCGGCGGATTCCTCGAGCGTGGCGTTCAGCTCGCGCGTGATGCGGCTGCCCGTGGTCTGGAAGAAGAAGGGCAGGATCCCGTGCACCAGGGCCGCGATCCCGCCCGCGGTCATCTTCGCCCCGTATCGGCAGGCGAAGAGGCCGTGCTGCAGGTAGGTCTCGCCCACCGAATTCGGGTGGGCGGTGAACGGGTTCTTCACTTCGCCTGCATCAACGCGATGGCCACGTCCAGCATGCGGTTGGAGAAGCCCCACTCGTTGTCGTACCACGAGGACACCTTCACGAGGCGGCCCGAGACCTTGGTGAGCGTGGCGTCGAAGACCGACGAGCGCGGATCGTGGTTGAAGTCCACGGACACGAGCGGCCCCTTGTTGTAGCCGAGGATGCCCTTCAGGTCCGCCGACTCGCTCGCCTTCTTCATGATGCCGTTCACCTCGTCGACGGTCGTGTCGCGCGCGGCGATGAACGAGAGGTCCACGATGGAGACGTTGATGGTGGGCACGCGGATGGCGTAGCCGTCGAGCTTGCCGTTGAGCTCCGGGAGCACCAGGCCCACGGCGGCCGCGGCGCCCGTCTTGGTCGGGATCATCGAGTGCGTGGCCGAGCGGGCGCGGCGCAGGTCCTCGTGGAAGACGTCGGTGAGCACCTGGTCGTTGGTGTAGGCGTGCACCGTCGTCATGAGGCCGTTCACGACGCCGATCGCGTCATGCAGGGGCTTCACCAGGGGCGCCAGGCAGTTGGTCGTGCACGAGGCGTTCGAGATCACCGTGTGCGAGGCCTTGAGCGTCTTGTGGTTCACGCCGTAGACCACCGTCGCATCCACGTCCTTGCCGCCGGGCGCCGAGATGATCACCTTCTTCGCGCCGCCCTTCAGGTGAGCCGAGGCCTTCTCCTTGGAGGTGAAGAAGCCGGTGCTCTCCAGCACCACGTCCACGCCCAGCGAGCCCCAGGGAATCTGCGCGGGATCGCGTTGGGCGAAGACCTTGATGCGGTCCCCGTCGACGACCATGTGGTCGCCGTCGACCTGGACCTCGCCCGGGAACTTGCCGTGGGTGGTGTCGTAGCGCGTGAGGTGCGCGTTGGTCTCGGCCGGCCCCAGGTCGTTGATCGCGACGACCTGCAGGTCGTGGGACTTGCCGCTTTCGTAGTGGGAACGCAGGATGTTACGACCAATGCGGCCGTAACCATTGATGGCGACGCGGACGGTCATGTACGTGGGCTCTCGTGGAAAAACGCGGGGATTGGACCCGATATTTTATCCCAACGCGAAACCCGGCCCCGGCCTACTCGTCGGCGGCGACAAGACCAGTGAGGTCGCTCCAGCCGTAGGCGATTTCCGCGAAATCGTGGCGGCCGAGGCGCTCGACTTTCTCGCCGACTTCCTCGCCGCCGAGCGCGCCGTAGAACATGCGCGCGCGGTTCGCCTTCAGCACCCAAAGGTAGAAACCGAACAATCCACGCCTCGCGAAGTGCTTGGCGCAGGCGCGTACCAGTTCGCGCCCGACGCCGCGGCGCTGCTCGTCCTGCAGCACGTAGAGGGCGTAGATCTCGGCGTCGAGGCCCTGCACCGGATCGCGCGCAGGGCCGCACGAGGCGAAGCCCACGATCCTTCCGGAGCGCTCGGCGATCCACGTGGCCGCGTCGGGCGGCTGGCGCGAGACGCGGCGCTTCCAGGCGATGGCATCGCTCGTGCCCGCGTGGCTCGCGATCACGTCGAGGGGAAGGATGCCCGCGTAGCTCGTGCGCCAGCTCTCGCGCTGCACGTGCGCGATGGATTGCGCATCGGCGGCGCGCGCGAGGCGCACCGTCACCCTGGCGTCGAGATCAGACAACGCGCTTGACCGCCGCGACGAGGTGCGCGGCGTCGATGCCGACGAGCTTGTACACCTCGCCCGCGGGCGCCGACTCGCCGAAGCGGTCGATGCCGACCACCTCGCCGTCCAGGCCCACGTACTTGCGCCAGAAATCGGTGACGCCGGCCTCGATGGCCACGCGCGGAAGCTTCCTCGGCAGCACCGACTCGCGCCACGCCGCGTCCTGCCGGTCGAAGAGGCTCGTGCAGGGCATGGACACGACGCGCACGGCGATGCCCTCGTCGGCGAGCGCTTTCTGCGCCGCGAGCGCGACTGACACTTCGGAGCCCGTGGCGATTATCGCGGCCTTCGCGGCGCCCGCCGCATCCGAGACCACGTAGCCGCCTCGCCGGATCGATGCCGCCGCATCGCCGCTTCGCTTCACGAACGGCAGGCTCTGGCGCGAGAGCGCGAGCGACGTGGGGCCGTCGGAACGCTCGAGGGCGCATGCCCAGGCGATCGCCGTCTCGACCGTGTCGCACGGCCGCCAGACGTCCATGTGGGGGATGAGCCGCAGCGACGAGACGTGTTCCACCGACTGGTGCGTCGGTCCGTCCTCGCCCAGGCCGATGGAGTCGTGCGTGAACACGAAGACGTTGCGCGCCTTCATGAGCGCGGCCATGCGAAGGGCGTTGCGCGAATAGTCGGAGAACGTGAGGAACGTGCCGGAGTAGGGGATGAAGCCGCCGTGCAGCGCGATGCCGTTGCCGATCGCCGCCATTCCGAACTCGCGCACGCCGTAGAACACGTAGTTGCCCGGCTCCTTCGCCGTCACGGGCTTCGAGCCCGACCACATCGTGAGGTTGGAGCCCGTGAGGTCGGCCGATCCGCCCAATAGCTCGGGCATGTGCGGCGCGATCGCCTCGAGCGCGATCTGCGAGGCCTTGCGGCTCGCGACCGACTCGGCCTTCTCCGTGGCCTTCGCCACCAGCGCCTCGATGGCGGCGCCGAAGCCGGCGGGAAGCTTGCCCGCGACGCGGCGCCTGAATTCGGCGGCGAGATCCGGGTGGGCCCGCTCGTACGCGGCGAAGCGCTCGTTCCACTGGCCTTCGAGCGCGGCGCCCTTCCTCGTGGCGTCCCATTCGCGATAGACCGCTTCGGGAATCTCGAACGGCGGATGCTTCCAGCCGAGGGCCTCGCGCGTGGCGGCGACCTCGGCTTCGCCCAGCGCTTCTCCGTGGGCCTTGGCCGTTCCCGCGCGCGTGGGCGCGCCCTTGCCGATCACAGTCCTGCAGCAGACGAGCGTGGGCTTCGTTCCCGGCGCGCGCGCCCTCTCGATCGCCGCGGCGATGGCGGCCGGGTCGTGCCCGTCCACGCCGGCGATCACGTTCCAGCCGTAGGCGGCAAAGCGCGCGGGCGTGTCGTCGGTGAACCAGCCCGCCACCTTCCCGTCGATGGAGATGCCGTTGTCGTCGTAGATCGCGACGAGCTTGGAAAGCCCCAGCGTCCCGGCGAGCGAGCACGCCTCGTGCGAGATGCCTTCCATGAGGCAGCCGTCGCCCACGAAGACGTAGGTGTGGTGGTCGACGATCGCATGGCCCGGGCGGTTGAACTGCGCGGCGAGCAGGCGCTCGGCGAGCGCGAAGCCCACGGCGTTGGCCACGCCCTGGCCCAGCGGGCCCGTGGTGGTCTCCACGCCCGGCGTGATGCCGACCTCGGGATGGCCCGGCGTGCGCGAGTGCAGCTGGCGGAACGCTCGCAGCTCCGACATGGGCAGGTCGTAGCCCGTGAGGTGGAGCAGGGCGTATTGGAGCATCGAGCCGTGACCGTTCGAGAGTACGAAGCGGTCGCGGTCCGGCCACGCCGGATTCTTCGGGTTGTGGCGAAGGAAGCGGCGCCAGAGGACCTCGGCGATCTCGGCCATGCCCATGGGCATGCCGGGATGGCCCGAGTTGGCCTTCTGGACTGCGTCCATCGCGAGCGCGCGGATGGCGTTGACGACGTCGGCGTACGAAGCGGTGGTCTGGGGCGTGTCGGGCATCGGAAAGTTCGGCGGAATCTGCGGGAAAACGCGCGAAAACACTGTACTTGGCGCGATTATTGCGATTATACTTGCGCACCTTTTACGCGATATTTTTTCGCTTGGGTAAACCTCTGCAAGGAGTTGGACTGCACCCGCCGCCCTGGGTTTGAGGGCGTCCCGCGTTTGGCGGAACGCCCGAGGTCGCGCACTGAGTCCCTCTCCACGCGGACTTTTGCTTGGAAGGAGGTATCGAAGTGAAGGGACTGCACATCATTGCCGATCTCTACAACTGCCAGAAGGGCGAGCTGCTCATCTCGTCCCGCAAGCTCCGCGACCTCAGCGTGAACGCCTGCACCGATGCCGGCCTCACGGTCCTCGGAGACCACTTCTACCAATTCGACGGCCTTGATGGCGGCCAGGACGGCGGCTCCACCGGAGCGGTCGTGCTCGCCGAGTCGCACCTCGCGATCCACACGTGGCCCGAGCGCGCCGGCGCCACGCTCGACGTCTATGTCTGCAACTTCACCTCCGACAACACCGACAAGGCCGAGGCCGTCTTCGACGCCCTCATCAAGGCCCTCAAGCCCGGCGACGTGATGGTCGAGCGCGTGATGCGCGGCCGCGACCTGCCCCTCAAGAAGCAGAAACGCGTCGCCTAGAGGGTGTCGGAAAGAATCTTCGAAAGGTTGACCGAGGGCAGCGGCGTCTATTTCGACGGCACGCTCGTCGAGCGCCGCCAGACGCCGTTCCAGCTGCTCGAGGTGTACGACACGCCCGACCTCGGGCGCATCTTCCGCCTCGACGGCTACAACATGACGAGCGAGCGCGACGAGTTCTTCTACCACGAGAACCTCGTGCATCCGGCCGCGGTGGCCCACCCCGCGCCGCGCCGCGCGCTCGTGATCGGCGGCGGCGACGGCGGATCGTCCGAGGAGCTGCTCAAGCATTCGACGATGGAGCTCGTGCACATGGCCGAGCTCGATCCCGTCGTCGTGGAAGTGGCCAGGGCGCAATTCGCGCGCGTGCATCGCGGCTGCTTCGACGATCCGCGCTTCAAGCTCACCGTCGGCGACGGCCTCGAGTACCTGCGCACCACGAGCATCCGCTACGACCTCGTGTGCATGGACCTCACCGATCCCATCGGCCCGTCGGTGGAGCTCTACACGCCGGCCACCTTCGCGCTCGCCAAGCGCGCGATGAGCGCCAACGGCGCGCTCACGCTGCACATCGGCTCGCCGTTCTCGCATCCGGAGCGCGTGCGCGCGACGCTCGCGAACCTGCGCGAGATCTTCCCGCACGTGACGCCGTACTTCGTGCACATCCCGATCTACGGGTCGATCTGGGGATTCGCCTGCGCCTCCGACGTGCTCGACCCGCGCACGCTCTCCCGCGAAGAGGTGCGCAACATCATCGACGTGCGCGGCATCGGCGACCTGCAGTACTACAACGGCGACACGCACCAGGCTGTGTTCGCGCTTCCGAACTACGTTCGCGAGCTGTGCGCCG
>Ga0335085_10012521_pt1 | contig 12494 bp, 10 predicted proteins | sample Lox_Sample_45_FD_206712 | JGI IMG/M metagenome (GOLD analysis project Ga0335085, IMG submission 206712) | Soil microbial communities from Loxahatchee National Wildlife Refuge, Florida, United States - Lox_Sample_4.5 | ecosystem: Environmental > Terrestrial > Soil > Wetlands | place: USA...
AATTGAGTTCTCCGCGGGTTTATCAGCGTCTCCGCGCCTCCGCGTCGGATGTTACTTCTCCTCTTTCTCCGGATCGAACTTCAGCGAGGCGGAGTTGATGCAGTAGCGCTGGTAAGTAGGCTTGGGGCCGTCGGGGAACACGTGTCCGAGGTGGGCGTCGCACTGGCTGCAGAGGACCTCGGTGCGTTCCATGAAGAAGCTGTGGTCCTCTTCGGTGCGGACGTTTTCCTCACTGGCCGGGGCGGTGAAACTGGGCCAGCCGCAGCCGGAATCGAACTTTTCGTCGCTGCGGAACAACGGGGCGCCGCAGCAGACGCAGCGGTAAGTGCCGGCTTCGTGATGGTCCCAGTAGCGTCCGGTGAAGGGACGCTCGGTATCTTTCTTGCGAGCGACGGCGAATTCCTCCGGGGAGAGTTGCTGGTGCCACTCGGCATCGGTTTTTTCGATCTTCGGCATACTTCTATTATCGGCCAAGGCGCGAATGTGGCCGGTGAGAGTGACTGACCAGGGATGATGCGGCTTGAGCCTAATGAACCATCGGGCAATCGCCGGTCTGGTGGTCCTGAATCTGGAACCGCAGAAACTCGTGGACGGCATCGAGCGCGGGCTTGTTGTCGGCCGCGACCGTCAGTCGCGCCCCGCGCGGTGTCTCGCTGAGAGTCCAGTGCAGTTGATAGGACATACGTCGATGATCTCCTGTCTGGCGATGGACGAATGACGCCGCAGTCGGTCTCGCCAGAAGCGGTTTGACAAGGCGCGAACATTCTCCCTAAACTTGATATAGATTGATAGACATATCCCGCGCCGAGGCTTTGCAGGCGTCCGAAATCCTGAGTTGGGCGGTAGAAACTTACGGCCCGTCCTTCGCCATCGCGACCAGTTTCCAGAAAGAAGGCATGGTGGTGGTGGACCTGGTGTCGCGGCTGACGGACCATCCACGCGTCTTTACGCTGGATACGGGCCGCCTGCCGGAAGAAACCTACCGTATGATGGACATCGTGCGGGAGCGATACGGCATTGCGGTCGAAGTGGTCTTTCCGGACCGCGAAGAGGTCGAGCGGATGACGTCGCAGTACGGGCCCAATCTGTTCCTGGAAAGCGTGGAGCGGCGGCTGATGTGCTGCGAAATTCGCAAGGTGCGGCCGCTCGAGCGGAAACTGCGCGAACTGCGCGCGTGGGGGACGGGGCTGCGGCGGGAGCAGTCGGAGACGCGCACGGGCGTGCCGAAGGTCGAGTTGGTGGACGGGCGCATGAAGATCAGCCCATTGGCCGATTGGACCGCCGCGCAGGTGGACGAATATATTCAGGAGCACGAGGTGCCCCTGCATCCGCTGTACGAGCAGGGCTATGCGAGCATCGGGTGCGTCCCGTGTACGCGGCCGATTCTGCCGGGCGAATCGTCGCGCGCGGGGCGCTGGTGGTGGGAGCAGGACAGCAAAAAAGAATGCGGCATCCATTTCGCAGCTGACGGAACGGTCCGGCGTGCATAAAGGATTCACGTTGTGGTTCACCGGCCTGTCGGGCGCGGGGAAGAGCACCATCTCGCGGCTGGTCGAGGAGCGCTTGCGTAAGTTGGGCGCGCGCGTCGAGGTGCTGGATGGCGACGTAGTGCGTACACACCTCTCGAAGGGCCTGGGGTTCAGCAAAGAAGACCGCGACGAGAACATACGGCGGATCGGCTTCGTGTGCGAGTTGCTGTCGCGCAACGGCGTAATCGCCATCGCCGCGGCGATTTCGCCCTACCGCGCGGTGCGCGAGGAAGTGCGCGCCCGCATCCCGAACTTCGTGGAAGTGTACGTGGAATGCCCACTGGAGGTGCTGGCGTCGCGCGATGTGAAGGGACTTTACCGCAAGGCGATGGCGGGCGAGATCCCCCAGTTTACAGGTGTATCGGACCCTTACGAGCCGCCCGCAGCACCGGAAGTGACAATCCACTCATCCGCCGAGACGCCCGAGGAAAGTGTCGAGAGAATCTGGGCTACACTGGAACATTTGGGTCTGGTGTCTTTTGATCGATCTGCATTCACACACCAATGAGTCGGACGGGAGTTGTTCGCCCGCGGGACTGATCGAGGAAGCGGTGGCCTGTGGGGTGAAGACCCTGGGCATCACCGATCACGATACGTTTCGCGGGCATGAACAGGCGCAGTCGCTGGCCAAAGCTGCCGGCATCGACCTGGTTTGCGGCATCGAGCTTTCCACGAAGCTGCACGGACGCTCGGTACACCTGCTGGGCTATTTTCTGGGAGAGAACGGGCTGGCGGATTTTCGCGAGTGGGTGCTGGATCTGCAGGCCGCGCGGCGTGAGCGCAACATCCGGCTGGTGGCGCGGTTGCAGGAGTTGGGTTTCGACATCACGCTCGAAGAGGCTGAAGCGCGCGGGCGCGGCATGACGGGGCGTCCGCACTTCGCGCAGATCATGGTCGAGAAGGGCTATGTGCCGAACCTGCGCGCGGCCTTCGACGATTACCTGGATGAGTCGGCGAAAGGTTACGTCTACCGGCGCGAACCGCACTTCGTTGAAGGCGTGGAGCGCATTCGCAAGGCCGGCGGAATCGCCTCGCTGGCGCATCCAGTGCGCGTACACGGGGATGTGCCGGCGATGCTGCCGTCGCTGTGCGACAGCGGCCTGAACGCCATCGAGGTGTATCACAGCGATCACGGTCCGAAAGAGACGGAGCTGTACCTCGCCCTGGCGAAACGCTACCGGCTGCTGGTAACCGGCGGCTCCGATTTTCACGGCGATGTGAAGCCGGGTGTGCGGCTGGGTAGCGGCGCCAACGGCAATCTGCGAATCCCCGAAGATCTGCTCGAGCAGTTGCGGCGCGGGTAATATGGACGCGGCGCTGCGCCGGGCGTGGACCGAGATCGTCACCCCGGACGATTACGAACAACACATGGCGGCGATCGGGCAGGCGCAGGCGGCCGCGGAACTGACTGGGGTGCTGCTCAGCGCCGCTGGTCTGGCTCCCGGCGAACGTGTAGCAATTGTAGGTGCGGGAACCGGACAAGTATTCGACTTCCTTTCCCCGGATACGGTACTTCCATACCGCTTAGTCTGTACAGATCTGAATGCCGCGTACCTGGCGCGCCTGCGGGGGCGATTGCAGCGCGGAGGGATCGAGGCTGCCATCGCGGTGGATGACCTGGAGCGCAGCGCGCTTGGGGCGGGCATCGCACTTATCATTGCGACACTGGTACTCGAGCACATTGATTGGCGCCGGGGTGTTGCTGAACTGGCACGCCTCAGTCCGCGAATATGCGGCGTGATTTTACAAGAGAACCCTGCGGGCATGGCCTCGGCGGTGACTCCCGGACGGCGCTTGCCCGCTTCCTTGGCGCAGGCGGTCGAGACGGCTCATCCGGTCCTGGTACCCGGCGAAGAACTCACCGCGGCTATGTCCGTGTGTGGGTATCGCCTGCGGAAATCGGACGTGCGGGAAGTGGCCGACGGCAAGCGGCTGGCCGCACTGTTGTTTGCCCAAAAGGCCCAATAGGCGCGGCCTTTCACTGCTCCTTTGTTACGGAATTCCTTGACAAGCCAACAATTTGCCCGTACAATCCCCCCATTAGCATTTTGGTGGTAAACGGACCACCTTGTTAGTTGGTTCGCCGAAGAATCTGTCGAGGAGGGATACATGTTTCGGTTGAATAGGGGTTTTCTGTCTTCAGCCGCGCTATTGGTCGCGGCTCTCGTGTTTTCTGGGCTTTCCGCCAGCGCACAATCGGCATCGACCGGCACACTTTCGGGCCAGGTCACCGATGCGCAGAGCGCGGCCATTCCGGGAGCAGCTTTAAAACTGACGGATGTCTCGACGAAGATTCCGCTCAGCACGACGAGTAACGAAGCCGGGCGCTATATCTTTGTGAACGTGCCGCCGGGCACTTACGATCTCACGGTTACCAAAGATGGATTCAGCACTTATAAAGCCAGCAACCAGCAAGTGCAAGTCGGCCAGGTGCTGACGATTAATCCGCGGATGGAAGTGGGCGCTACGGCGACCACGGTGGAAGTAACGTCGGTCGCGGGCGCGGAGTTACAAACAACTAATGCGACGGTAGGTACAACGTTAGTCGGTCAATCGTTGATCATGCTGCCGTCGATCAGCCGTGATGCTTCCACATTTGCGGTGTTCCAGCCGGGCGTGACGCCGGGCGGCTCGGTGGCCGGCGCGATGTACGACCAGAACACCTTCCAGCTCGACGGCGGCAATAACTCGAACGATATGGATGGCAGCATGCTGGACTATACCGGCGGCTTCACCACCAACGTTCCCACGGCGGGCGCGGGATCGCCCTCCGGTACGATGCCCACTCCGGTGGAGAGCATCGAGGAATTCAAGGTGGCCACCAGCGGCCAGACAGCCGACTTCAACGGCTCCTCGGGCAGCCAGGTGCAGATGGTCACCAAGCGGGGCACGAATGCGGTTCACGGCTCGGCGTATGAATATTACTTCGCCACCGACGTGGGCGCCGCGAATAACTGGGACAACAATCACACGCCTTCCGGCAGCCTGGGCTATACGCCGCTGCCGATCACGCACGATAACCGCTTTGGCGCGTCCATTGGCGGCCCGATTATTCCGAAGAAGGTTCTGGGCGGCAAATGGTATGCGTTCTTCAACTATGAAGGATTCCGCTTCCCGCAATCGGCCATCTTCTCGAAGGCCGTGCCCACCGCCACTTTGCGCGCGGGCGTGTTCTTCATCAACGAAGGAGGATCGGCGGGCTATGTGCCGATTAACCTGAACCCGAACGCGGTGACGGTGAACGGCGTGACTTATCAGCCTGCGGTATGTCCGGCCGGTTCGTGCGATCCGCGCGGGCTGGGGTTGAACCCGCAAGTGTCGGCGCTGTGGTCGAAGTACATGCCGCTGCCCAATACCACTACGGGCGGCGATCACTATAACACCCTCAATTTCCAGGGCGTGGTGCAGGAGCCGATTACTTCCAATAACTACGTCGGCCGCATCGATCATGACTTCAACGACAAGTGGCGCTTCATGGCCAGCTATCGCGACTATAAGTTCGTGCGGCTGGGAACGCAGCAGGTAGATATCGGCGGCGCGCTGCCGGGCGATACACTGGGCACGCCCGCGGCGAAGGCCGTCCGTCCGCAGCAGCCCAGTTACTGGGTCGCCGGCGTGACGACCAATATCTCGGCCACCACCACCAACGATTTCCGGTTCAGCTACCTGCGCAATTTCTGGCAGTGGGGCACCTCGGCGGCGCCTCCGCAGTTGCCGGGCCTGGGCGGTGCGCTCGAAATCGGCGGCGAATCGAGCGGCGCGTTGATTCCTTACAACGTCAACACGCAGAGCGTGCGCCAGCGCTTCTGGGACGGCCAGGACAAGATGCTCCGTGACGACGTGACGAAGATCATGGGCAATCACCTGATGAACTTCGGCGGCCAGTACATGCGCAACTTCGATTACCATCTGCGCAACGATAACGGCCAGGGCATCATGAACTCGCCGGTGTACCAGATTGTCAACGGCAGCGGCGATACGTATCCTTCGCAGTATCGTCCCACGGGCGTTCCCAGCAGCCAGATCAGCAACTACAACAAGCTGTATTCCGAAGTGCTGGGCATCGTGGGGCAGTCGCAGGACCTGTTCACGCGCAGCGGCGCCCAACTGACTCTGCAGCCGCCGGGGTCGTTCATGTACGACCAGAGCATCATCCCGTCGTACAACATCTATTTCACCGATACCTGGCACATGAAGCCGACTTTCACCCTGACCTATGGCGTGGGGTACACGGTGGAAATGCCGCCTTACGAGTTGAACGGCAAGCAGGTGGAGTTGACCGATACCAACGGTCATCCGATCAACGTGGACGGTTACCTGAGCGCCCGGCAGTCCGCGGCTCTGCAAGGCCAGGTCTATAACCCGACGCTCGCCTGGGCAACCGTGAAGAATGTGACCGGAGCCAGCAACAAGTATCCGTACAACCCGTTCTACGGCGGCGTCAGCCCGCACGTGGCGCTGGCTTGGAATCCGCGGGCTACCAGCGGATTGCTGGGCCACCTGATGGGTAACGGCAAGACTGTGGTGCGGGGCGGCTACAGCCGCGTCTACAGCCGGTTGAACGGCGTCGGATTGGTGCTGATTCCGCTGCTCGGGACTGGTTTGGGTCAGGCCGTTTCCTGTTATCCGAGCGCGACGGGCGTCTGTTCCGGCAACTCGAGTCTGGATCCGACGAACGCCTTCCGCATCGGCAAGGACGGCCTCAACGCTCCGCTGCCGACGATTTCCCAGACGCTGGCGCAGCCGTATGTGCCGGGCGTCGGCGGCAATGCCGCTTCCGGTTCGGGCTCGGTGCTGGACGCCAATTTCCGGCCAGCCCGCACGGAGAACTTCAACCTCAGCATTCAGCGCGAGCTTTCCTCGAAGGCGCTGTTCGAAGTCGGCTACATCGGCCGCATTATCCGCAATGAGTGGCAGCAGAATGACCTGGATGCGGTTCCCTACATGACCACGCTGGGCGGCCAGAGCTTCGCACAGGCGTTTGCGCAAACGTACTGGGCGGTGAATGCCGCGAACGTGAATGGCGCCAGCGCGGTGAATGTGGCCGCGCAGCCGTTCTTCGAAAGCGCGCTGGGCGGCGCCGGTTCGTCCTTCTGCAAAGGCTTCGCAAGCTGCACGGCGGCAGTGGCCAACAACGCCACGATGAACGGCCTGATCCAGAACAACCAGGTGTACCAACTCTGGGCTACGCTGAACGGCGCTTCCTCCTGGACGCTGGGCCGCACCATGCCGAGCAGCCCGTCGGCGGCGATTCCGGCCGGCCAGCTCTCGGCCGTGTACTTCGACGACTCGAAGGGCTTCGCCAACTACAACGCGCTGTACTTCTCCTTTACGCTGCACGATTGGCACGGCCTCACCTCGCGCTCCAACTTCACCTGGGGCCGCGCGCTGGGCACGGGCAATTCGTCGCAGGCGACCAGTTCGTACAGCGTGCTGGATCCGTGGAATATCCACGCCAACTACGGGCCGCAGTTCTTCGATTACAAGTTCATCTACAACATGACCATGTTGTGGCAGACTCCCTGGTTCAAGGGGCAGCACGGCGTGGTCGGCCACCTGCTGGGCGGCTGGTCGATCGCTCCCATCTTCACTGCGCAGAGCGGACAGCCGCTGGGCATCTTCAACTACAACGGCGGCTGCGAATCGTTCGGCGAGATGAACTGCAGCACCGGCAGCACCAACGGCAACAACTCCCTGGTGGACGACGGCGCGGTGCTGGCCTCGAAGTTCACGGGCGGTACTTCGGCGAATTACGGCCTGAATGTTTCGGAGAGCACCGCGAGCGGCGCGGGGGTGAATTCGAATGCGGACAACGGCGGCAACAACATTAATATGTTCAAGAACCCGTCCACGATCTACAGCCAATTCCGGCCCTGCGTGCTGGGTTACGACACCAGTTGCGGCGGCGGCGGCGTGATCCGCGGCATGCCTACCTGGAACCTGGACGCCACGGTTTCGAAGGACATCGGCATCTGGAAGGAAGGACGCGTCGGCGCCAGCATGCTGTTCCAGTTCACCAATCTGCTGAACCACACGCAGTTGGGCGACCCCTACCTGGACATCAGCGATCCCAGCGATTGGGGCGTTCTGGGCACCAACAACGTCTATTACGGCGGGCAGGTGAATTCGCCGCGGCAGTTGCAGTTCGGCCTGCGGATTCACTGGTAGACCGCTCCTAATCGCAGCTACAATCGAGGCCGCGGCTCGGGTGCTGACCCGGTCCGCGGCCTTTGTGTTGTGGCGCGGGCACTCGTCTCGGCGGCGCCGAGACTCGTGTTGCCGCTTGGTGTAGCGGGGTGTAGTGTGCCCCGGCGGGTAACCGTGCATGGAACACGCGTTCCGAAGAGTCGGGACGCTGCAGACTGAGAGAGTCTGCGCCACGGAGAGCGCGCGCTACGACGGCCTTGCGCCTGCAGGACGGCTGCGCTACTAATCGGGAATGGCAGTGGGCGACTTGCGGCTCGGGTGGCGCTGGCTGCGCGCGCATCCGGCATTCACGATTGTAGCGGCGGCATCGCTGGCGCTGGGCATCGGGGCCAACGCGGCGATCTTCAGCCTGGTGGATCAGCTTCTGTTGTGGTCGGTGCCGGCGTATCAGCCGGAGCGGTTGGTGCGGTTGGAAGGCGGGCGCAGCGGCACCTATCCGTTCTACCGCGAGTTCCGCGACCGCAACCAGGTGTTCAGCGGTCTGGCGGCTTCGAGCGATCCGGTGGCGGCGGGTGTGCGTCCCGAAGGCGCGGCGGCGGTGGACGTCGGACGGGTCACTTACGTCAGCGGGAACTTTTTCCCGACGCTCGGGGTGGGCGCGGCGGCAGGACGCACGATTGCCTCGGCGGACGATGCGCCGGAAGCTGCGCCGGTGGCGATGCTGTCCTACGACTACTGGCAGCAGCGTTTTGCGGGAGATACGCGCGTGTTAGGGCGCAAGCTGGCGGTCAACGGATTTCCGCTGGTCGTGGTGGGCATCGCGGAGGAAGGCTTTGGTGGCCTGTCGCCCACGGCGCGGCCGAGCGCGTTTTTGCCGCTGTCGGCATATCCGCTGACTACGCCCGGCGCGGCGGGCATGTGGAACTCACCGGGAATGTTCTGGCTGACCGAGATCGGCCGTCTGAAGCCGGGTATGGCGGTACGGCAGGCCGAGGCGTCGCTGCGGGTCTTGTGGCCGCAGGTGGTGGAAGCGGTCAACCAGGACGCGCTGCGCAACGGCAAGCGGGCGCGCAAGTACGATCGCGAAGCACCGGTGACGCTGCCTCCCGCGGCGCACGGCCGCGCCACCACAGAGAGCATGGATCCGCTGGCGGCGCTGCTGATCGCTACCGGGCTGGTGTTGCTGATCGCCTGCGCGAACGTGGCGAATCTGCTGCTGGCGCGCGCGTCGGCGCGGGCGCGGGAGATGGCGCTGCGGGTGGCGCTGGGCGCGACGCGCGGACGGCTCGTGCGGCAACTGCTCACCGAGTGCGTGGTACTGGCGGCTTTGGGCGGGGCGTGCGCGGTGGCGGTGGCGTATGCTTCGGTGGCGGCGCTGGCACGCCTCGGGCTGGTGGATGCGGAGTTGCGCTTCGCGCCGAGTCCGCGAGTGGCGGCGTTTTCGCTAGGCGCGACGCTGCTGACGGCTCTGCTGTTCGGACTCGTGCCCGCGCTGCGTTCGAGCCGTTTCGGGCTGGCCACGGCGATTCAGGATGGCGGTGCGGCTACGGCGGGCGGCGGGCGGTTGCGGATGGCCAAGAGCGTGATCGCCTTCCAGGTGGCGCTGTCGCTGGCACTGCTGGTGGGCGCGGGACTTTTCCTGCGCACGCTGCGCAACCTGAACCACGCGGACGTGGGATTCGCGAAGGAGAACGTCGTCATCGTGGATGTCGATCCGAGCAAGCTGGGCTACTCGGGCCAGCGGCTGCGCGAGTTCTACGACGATCTGCTGGCGCGGGCGCGCCGGACGGCGGGTGTGCGGTCGGCGGCGCTGTCGCTGATGACGCCGATGGGTGAATGGGCGTTTTCGATGAGCGTGTCGGCGGAGGGCTATCAGCCGGCCAAGGGCGAGCAGATGGGCATCCTGGCCAATTCGGTGAGCGAAGGCTACTTCACCACGCTGGGCATTCCGATGCTGCTGGGCCGCGATTTCCGCGCGGAAGACGAGCCGGCGGTGACACCCGGCAGCATCCTGGCATCGCTGGGGCGTATGAGCGGCGGGTTCAGCGACACTGGGACCGCGGGCGCGCGGGTGTGCATCATCAACGACTCGCTGGCGGGACACCTGTTCGGCGGGGCGAGTCCCGTGGGCCGGCACTTGAGCTTCGAAGATAAGTACGATCCCAAGGGCGCGATGGAGATCGTCGGGGTGGTGAAGGATGTGCGGCACATGAGCGCGCGGCGACCCGACCTGCGCGGCATCGTCTACATTCCGAACTGGACGCGGGGCGCCGAGTCGCGCCTGTTGAGCGTGCGGGTGGCGGGCGATGCGGGTCCGGCGATGGCGGCCATCCGCAGAGCGGTGCACGAGATGGATGCCAATGTTCCGGTGCTGCGGGCACGGCGCCTGGAGGAGTACGTGAACGCCAGCTTCAGCCGCGAGCGGCTGATCGCGTACCTGTGCGCAGTGTTCGGCGGGCTGGCTTTGGCGCTGGCGTCGGTAGGGCTGTACGGCGTGATGGCGCATGCGGTGGCCGGGCGGACGCGCGAGATCGGGTTGCGCATCGCGCTGGGTGCGGGCCGTGGCGATGTAGTCGGGATGGTGCTGCGCGAATCGCTGCTGCCGGTGCTGGTGGGGCTGGCGGCGGGAGTGGCGGGCGCGCTGGCGTTATCGAGGCTGGTGACGGGAATGCTGTACGGCGTGGCGCCGCGCGACCCGGCGACGATCGTGCTGGCGGCTCTGGCGATGCTTGGCGTGGCGCTGGCCGCAGCGGCGATTCCGGCGCGAAGAGCCAGCCGCGTCGAGCCGATGGCGGCGTTGCGGCATGACTAGCTAGGAAAAAGGCCGGAGGTTAAAGTTTGGCCGTCTTGAAATTTCCGGCGTTTAGATTCAGCGGGTTGCGAAGGCACGAAGGCCACGCTTGGCCGTTTGGCTTTTGGGCGAGGCGTTTTCCTAGCCCACTTGGGCGCCCGCACTGTTGACTTCGAGCATGCGGCCAGGCTCGGCGAAGGCCGTTCGTAGATAGGCAAGAGCGACCGATTTGCGGCGCTCGGGCGAGTAAATCGCCGACGTGATTTCGCCCGCTTCGGCGCTGCCGGCCATGAGCTTCGTGCCGGGCGCGGGCGGCTCGGCGGAATCGATCTCGACACGCGACAGCAGCTTGTTGACGTGTCCCTGCGCGCGAATCCGCTCGACGATTTCCTGGCCGAGGTAGCAGCCCTTGGTGAAGCTGATGGCGTGCATCTGGCGGGTCTCCTGCGGCAGGGTGGTTTCGCGGATATCCTCGCCGTAACGGGGGATACCGTTTTCGATGCGCACGATGCGGGCGTCGGCGTCATCGGCTGGCTCGGCGCCCGCGGATTGCAGGAGGCCGGCGGTCTTGTCGAACGCGGAGGCCGCGGTGTAGATGCGGAAGCCAGGTTGACCGGTGAAGCTGACCGCGGCAACGGTGCCTCCGTTCCACTGCCGATGGGCGTAAGGTTCGGCGGGCGTGGGTGCGCCGAGCGATGACAGCACCGCCGCCGCGTTGGGTCCTTCGATGCCGATCGCAGCAGTCTCGCCGGTGACATCTTCCACTTCCACCTGGTCGGCCACTTTGTAGCGCAGAATCTGCTGGCGGGCTTTCTCGCGCAAGTCCGGTTCGGTGTCGATGAGGAAATGGTCATCGAAGCAGAACAGGCACAGGTCGGCCTGGATGCGTCCCTGCGGGGTGAGCAGGAAAGCGTAGCACCCGGCGCCGGGCTGCATCTTCTTCACGTCGTTCGAGGACACGTTGTGCAGGAAGCGGGCGCGGTCGCGGCCGCGGGCGATGAGGCGGGCGCGCGGCCGCATATCTAGCCATGCCGCGCCGTGGCGCAGGGCCTGGTAACCGGAGGTCATATTGCCAGTGTAAAGCGGACCCGCGCCGCTCAAAAAATGCGCCGCAGGTAGGCCGAGATCAGGATGATGCAAAGTCCCGAGATCAGGGCGCCGAGCATCTGGCGGGCGCGGCGCGGATTGTTGGGCTGGACGATGAGCCATGCGGCCGCGAACACGTGCATCGCCAGCAGCAACTTCACCCCGAGCAGGATGTGGTACTTCACCGTGTGGCCGGGGTTGCTGAAGATGTTATAGATGCCGGAAATGAGCAATCCAGTAATGGCAGCCCCGACCAGGGGACGGAAGGAGACCGCGGCGCGCTCGCCTAAAGCCGTGCGCGTCTCGCCGGACAGCCCCGCCGCCGCGGGCGTCATCACCAAGCGCCCGAAAATCATTCCCCCGATCAACGTCACGACGGACGAAATGTGCAGCCAGCGCATGAACACGTTCAACACATCGGGCATATAGGTTGAGTATACAATCGCACAGGACGGGTGACCCGGGAAAGCGCGGGCGCCGACTTACAATCAGGGAATGATCCACGAGATCCTTCCGGTGGGAATGCTGGCCTGCAACTGCTCGATTTTCGGGGACGAGCAGACGCGCGAGGCGCTGGTGGTGGACCCGGGGGACAACATCGACGAAATCCTCGAGGTGCTGGCGCGGCACGGGCTGAAGGTGAAGGCGATCGTGATCACGCACGCGCACATCGACCACATCGGCGGCGCGCATAAATTGAAGCAGGCCACCGGCGCAGCGGTGTACATGAACCAGAACGATACGGCCCTGCAGAAGATGCTGGACGAGCAGGCCGCCTGGCTGGGGATGGCGCCGGTGGAACCGGTGAAGATCGACTCGGCCGCAAAGGACGGCGACAGCCTGGTGATCGGCGCGACGGAGTTTCATGTGCTGCACACGCCGGGGCACACGCCCGGCAGCATCAGCCTGTGGGTCCCGTCGGAAGGCAAGCTGGTGGCGGG
>Ga0335085_10012523_pt1 | contig 12493 bp, 13 predicted proteins | sample Lox_Sample_45_FD_206712 | JGI IMG/M metagenome (GOLD analysis project Ga0335085, IMG submission 206712) | Soil microbial communities from Loxahatchee National Wildlife Refuge, Florida, United States - Lox_Sample_4.5 | ecosystem: Environmental > Terrestrial > Soil > Wetlands | place: USA...
CTGGGGATCGACTATCTGTACGCGAACGAGCTCGATATCGCCGAGGGCGCGGTGACGGGTGAGGTGCGCCGCGAGATTGTGGATGGCGCGCGGAAGGCGGCGCTGCTGAAGGAAATCGCGCAGGCCGAAGGCATCAGCATGGAACAGACGATCGCTGTGGGCGACGGCGCCAACGATTTGCCGATGCTGAGCGTCGCGGGCCTCGGCATCGCGTTTCACGCCAAGCCGCTGGTGCGGAAGAGCGCGCGTCAGGCGATTTCGACGATGGGGCTGGACGGCATTCTCTATTTGCTCGGCGTGCGCGATCGCGAAGCGACAACATAACCCGGGCCATTGATCACTTCTTCGGTTACCCATTGCGTGAGGAGCGCGGTTGCGCCGGTGGAGCGCAGGGGCTCGCCATCCAGCACGGCGTTGACGAAGTTGTGGACGCACGGGTAGTGCAGGTTCGGGTGCGGCGGGATCTCGTCGCGGCCGCGGGGCCACACGAGCGACGGGCCGTTGAGCGGCGAGAGGTCCATTTCGCCTTCGGAGCCGCGGATGCGAAATTCATCGCGCGAGATGCGCGAGTGCCAGCGGACGTCCACAATGCCGCGCACTCCGCTGGCGTATTCGACGGAGACCGTGGCGTTGTCCTCGACGTCGATGGGATGCAAGAGCGTTGACGCGCTGCCGCCGGCGCGGACGGGCTTGCCGAACAGGTAGTTCATCAGATCGATGCGGTGCGTGGCGATATCGTAGAGCGGACCGGCGCCCGCGCGCGCGGGGTCGATGAGCCATTCGCGAGCGGCGCCGGCAGGATAGAACCAGTCGTGCGAGGTCGCCTCGGCGAGGAAGGGCTGGCCGATGGCTCCGGCGGCGAGGAGTTCGCGGGCGCGCTCCACCTTCGGATACATGCGGCGGTAGTAGGCGATGCCGAGAATGCGGCCGGTTTCGTACGCGGCGCGCTCCATGGCCTCGGCCTGCGCGTAGTTGAGGGCCATCGGCTTTTCACAGAGCACATGCTTGCCCGCGTGGAGAGCGGCGATCGATTGCGGCGCGTGCAGGAAAACCGGTGTGGCGATGTAGACGGCATCCGCGCCCGATTCGGCGAGGGCTTCATCGAGCGAACGCCAGCCGGGGACTTTGTACGCGGCGGCGCGGGCGGGATCGCGAGTGACCAGACCGGCGAGTTTGCTGCGCGGTTCGGCAAGAACGGCGGGCAGGACACGCTTTTTCGCGATATCGCCGATGCCGGCGACGAGCCAGTGGAGCATATTCGCTATGGTAGCGTGGCCGCCGGCCAATTGCCCTTAATAAGGGTTTCACGTATTATGGGTAGGTGAATGTCACGCTGTCACTGGATGACGAGCTTGTCCGGAAGGTGCGGAAGATCGCAGTCGAGCGCGACAATACTTTGACCGGGCTGGTCCGCGAGTACCTGCAGCAGCTCGCAGAGGAGGACTCGCAAACCGGCCGCAGAAGACGGGAGCGCGAGGCCCTCGAACACAGTTTCGACCGGCTGCAGTTCAAAGTCGGGAAACGCACCTGGAAACGGGCGGATCTTTATGCCCGTTCCTGAGTTTCTCGACACGAACATCCTCATTCACGCCTACGATCCCGGCGATCCACGCAAGCAGCGTATCGCCAGGAACCTGGTGAGGAGGGCTCTGAACGGGGAGGTAATTCTCTCAACTCAGGTCCTTGGCGAGTTCGCGGCTACGCTCCTCCACAAGATGAATCCGCCGGCCCGCCCGCGCGATGTCGCGGCGGCACTCGACGCGCTTTCGCCAATCCGCGCAGTGGTTCCCGATCCTGATGTTGTGCGCCGCGCAGTGGAACTACGAGCCGAGTACGGTCTGCACTTCTACGACGGCCTGATCGTGGCGGCCGCGGAACGTGGTGGATGTTCGCGGATCTGGTCCGAAGATCTCAAGGCCGGCCAGCAGTACTTCGGCGTGAAGGTGGCGAATCCGTTCGCGGAGCGCGCTTAACGAAACGCGGCGCTCATGCGAGTTCCGCCGGCGCGAGGCGCGGTGGCCGGAGCAGCGAAGGCCTTCATCACCGCAGGGTCGGCATCGGGCACCGCTTCAAAGACCAGGCGCAGATACGATTTCGGCTGAAACTCGAAACGGAGCGGTAGTGCGTTGGGGGAGGTGCGGTCGTACCAGACGCGGAACGTCGTCTCCGTGCCGGTCTTCGCGTTGCGGATGAGCCCGCTGAGTTCCACGGCGTCGCGGGCCGAGGCGAGCAGGTGGTCCTCAACGAACTTCTGGCCGGTTTTCTCGTCCCCGCGTTTGGTGGCGTGCAGGTGGAAGAGCTTTCCGTTGTGGAGGAAGCTGCCGTCGGCGGCGCGGGCGGGCGAGCGCACCATGCTGAGCACGGTGTAGAGGAACGTGCCCGGCTCTTCGCCGCGGGGGAGGTCGGCGGCCTTCGCGTCGTTGCCGGGGTGGTCGAGGTCGTCGGCGACGCGATCGAGCAGGTGCTGCGCGTCGGTCCAGCGCGCGGCAGCGGGCAGCAGCAGATGGTGCACGATGTGGTGAGCGGCGGCGCCGTCGATCTTGCCGCGCGAGGCCACGAACTGCACATCACCCGCGGCGGCCTCATGAAGCGCCTTCCTTGCGTCGGCCAGGCTCTCCTCGCCGCTGGAGGTCATAAAGCCGAGATACTCGGCGCGCGCGACGCCGCCGCTGCCCTCACTTACGGACTCCTCGATGTAACCCATACGGTTCAGGCCGCGCGCGCGATCGGGCCGCGATCCGCTGACAAACAGCAGGCGAACCTCACCGTGTCCGCCCACGTCGGTTTCCGTGATTCGCGCGAAGCCGCCGCCAACGTCGCTGCGCGAAAAGATGGTGAGGCCGAAGATCATGATGTTCGCATCGGCGCGATAGGAACGTTGCACCACGGTCTCCGGCCGCGACACTTCGGCAGCCGGCAAAAGGGCGAGTGAGAGCAGGGCAAGCGCGATGGGGAGGCGGCATTTCATGCGCCATTGTTGACCGGCGTGCGTTGCGGCACGATTGCGGATCGGTGACAGGATTGAACATTTTCACCAATTTCTGTTCCAGTAGCCGTACTGTCACGCCATTGCAAACACGTGCGCTTATGATTTGGAACATTGCTGCACCATTTTGTCGCAAGACCGTGAAGGGGGATGAATGACCGTACTCGACGCGCTGCGGCAACTGGCGACCACGCCGGGCGATCTGCTGCTGCGGAAATGGAACTGGAAGTCGGCCGTGTTCAGCTCGCTGATCCGCGCAGCCATCTTTTTCTTTTGCAATCTCACGGCAGGCTTGCACGCCGCCGAGGGCGCGATGCTGGCCGAGTTCGTCTATCGCGGCATCACCTCCGGCTTTTACGGCGCGTTAACACAGGCCTTTCGCAAAGCCGAGCCCGTGTGGCAGGCCGGCGTTACAGTGATGTTTCTGCTGCCGCTGACATCGCACTCCATCGAGTTCGCGGTGCACCTGCTGCGACACACGCCGCACCTGCGGACCAGCATCATTTCGTCGGTATGTTTCACCGCGATTTCGACTCTGTTTAATCTCTATGCCATGCGGCGGGGCGTGCTGGTGACGGGCGACGGTTCGGGCTCGGTGGCCAGCGATATGCGCCGCATTCCGGGACTGATCGCGGGATTCGTGGCCGCCGGGCCGCTGGCGCTGTACCGCTCGCTGCGTAGTCTTCAGCCCTCCAGCTATGAAGCTTAAGACTCTCCACCTGACGAATGCGTGGCACGCGGCTTCGGGCGGCATCAGCACGTTTTATCGTGCATTGATCGAGGCCGCCGAACGTCACGGACACCCGCTGCGCATGGTCATCCCAGGCGAAGAGGACCGCACCGAGGAAGGCCGCCACGTGCGCATCCACCACGTGAAGGCGCCGCGCGCGCCGCTGAATCCCGCATATCGCATGATCATGCCGCAGAGTTTCCTCAAACCGAACAGCCGCATCGCCCGCATACTGCGCGAAGAACGGCCCGACGTGGTGGAGATCTGCGACAAATACACGCTGCAGTATCTGGGCGGGCTGTTGCGCGAGCGCTGGGTGCGCGACTTCCGGTTGCGTCCCACGGTGGTGGGGTTGAGCTGCGAGCGCATGGACGAGAATTTCAACGCCTACCTGTTCCGCGGCCTTGGCGGCAGGGCGTTTGTACGCGCCTATATGAAGTGGCTTTACTTCCCCATGTTCGACCACCACATCACCGTCTCGCGGCACACGGCGGGAGAACTGGAGGTGGCCGCGCGCGGGCACAAGGTGAGGCGCGGCGTGTGGGTGGAACCGATGGGCGTGGACTTCGACCGCTTCTCCCCGGCTCGCCGCGATCCGGCGAAGCGGCGGGCGCTGGCGCAATCGGCCGGCGGCGATGGGGATTCCGTCCTGATCCTGTACGCGGGCCGCCTGGCCGTGGAGAAGAACGTTGGATTGCTGCCCGCGATGATGGAGCGCCTGCCCGCAAACTACCGGCTGGTGATTGCCGGTTCGGGTACGCTGCGCGACGAACTCGAGAAGCAGGCTGGGACGCGCGCGCCGGGGCGAGTCCGGTTTCTGGGACACGTGGACGGGCGCGACGCGCTGGCCGACCTTTATGCCAACTCCGACCTGTTCGTGCACCCCAATCCCGCCGAGCCGTTCGGGATTGCTCCGCTGGAAGCGATGGCGTCCGGCCTGCCTCTGGTGGCCCCGCATTCGGGCGGCCTCACCGCGTACGCCAGTCCGGAAAATGCCTGGCTCGTCGAGCCCACCGCTCAGGCGTTTGCCGAAGCCGTGATGCAGGCCGACGCCGATTGCGAAGCGCGCGCGCGAAGGACTGCCGCGGCTCGCGCAACTGCCCGGCACTATCGCTGGGAATCGGTCACCGAGCGCTTTTTCCTCCTTTATGAGGAATTGCATATGCTCACCCGCGGCTCCCGCAGAGAACCTGAGATCGCACCGGCCTTCTACTCGACTTTGGGTGATTACTGGGGGCGTGAGGTGGCGCGGACCTAGCCGGTCCTTTAGACGGGGGCCCCGGGATGCCACCCGCGCATGAGCCCTTATCTTTCAGTTGCGTTACGCCGATAGAGGGGTAGTGCCCACCCTTACCCAAACCAGCTATAAGGAACAGCTCCTTGCCGGCATGGGACGGCTTCCGCCGTTTTCACCCACCCTGAACCGCGTGCTCGCCAGCCTCGGCCACGAGGATGTCTCGTTTTCCTACCTGTCCGAACTGATTGAGAAAGATACGGTGCTGGCCGGCAACATCCTGAAGCTGGTGAACTCGGCACTTTACAGCCGGCGAGCCGAGGTGAGCAACATTCGCTACGCGGTGACGCTGCTCGGGGTGAACAAGCTGCGCAACGCGGTGATGAGTATGTCGGTAGCGCGTTTGTGGACAGGGCTGTACCTGCCGCCGGGCTGGTCAATCAAGCAGTTCAATCTGCATTCCGTGGCGGTGGCGGTGTTGAGCGATCTGATCGCCCACCGCATGCCGGTGGAGCTGCAGGAGGGCGCCTTTGCCGCGGGGCTGCTGCACGACCTTGGGCGGCTGTTGATCGCCGCGACATTGCCCGAGGAATGCCTGAAGATCATGAGCCTCTACGATAGCGGGGCCGGGTCTCTGTATGAATGCGAGCGCCAGGCGATCGGCATCGATCACGCGGAGGTGTCGGTGATGGTCCTGGTGGCCTGGAACCTGCCACGAGCGATCCGCACCGCGGTGCGGTACCATCACGCCCCGGACGATGACCCCACGCCGCTCAGCGAAGGGAAATCCGTGCGCCTGAGTGCTCTGCTCTGCGCCGCCGACGCATACGCCGACCATCTGGGCATCTCGGTTACCGCGAAGAACACGGCCAGCGACGCGCCAGTTCTCGACCGCTATCGCAGTCTGCTTGGAGAGTCGGTCGAACAGGTGAGCTCCGAATTCGAGCGCGAGTTCGAAGCGATCAAAGTGTTCTTCTAGCGCGCAGGGGTTCCGCCGCGGTGGCTCACAACCACTGTAGTGTCCCGTGACTGCAAAAAGTCCCTTGAAGGCCCGGCGCTACAATTGCCCCATGGCTTCAAAGCCGCCCGCGGTTGCGGCAAATTGTGAGACTCTCGGCGGAATTCCATTGAAGGCTGCGTACGGACCGGCCGACACACCCGCCGCTGCGCCGCCGCCGGGCCAGTTTCCCTGGACGCGCGGCATCCACGCCGACATGTATCGCGGACGGCTCTGGACCATGCGCCAGTTTTCCGGCTTCGCCACGCCGGAGGAAACGAATCGCCGTTACCTGTATCTGCTGAAGCAGGGCCAGAACGGCCTGTCGGTCGCCTTCGATCTGCCGACGCTGATGGGCTACGATGCCGACCACGCCAACTCGGCCGGCGAGGTGGGCAAGTGCGGCGTGTCGGTCTGCTCGCTGGCCGACATGGAGACAGTGTTTCGCGGCATCCCGCTGGGCGATGTCACCGTCTCAATGACCATCAACTCGCCCGCGCCGATTATCTGGGCGATGTACCTGGCGGCGGCGGAGCGGCAGGGTGTGCCGTGGGAGCGTCTCAACGGTACGCTGCAGAACGACATCCTGAAAGAGTACATCGCGCAGAAGGAGTACATCTATCCTCCGCGCCCATCGATGCGTCTGGTAACCGACGTCATCGAATTCGCCGCGCGGCACGTGCCGCGATTCAACCCGATTTCGATCAGCGGCTATCACATTCGCGAGGCCGGCTCGACCGCGGTGCAGGAGCTGGCGTTCACGCTGCGCGACGGAATCGAATACGTCGAGTGGGCTATCGCGCGCGGCCTCCCGGTGGACAGCTTCGCGCCTCGCCTCAGCTTCTTCTTCAACGCGCACAGCGATTTCTTCGAGGAGATCGCCAAATACCGCGCGGCGCGCACAATCTGGGCGCGGACCATGCGCGACCGTTTCGGCGCGCGCGACGAACGCAGCATGAAGCTGCGATTTCACGCGCAGACGGCGGGCTGCTCACTCACCTGGCAGCAGCCGTACAACAATGTGGTCCGGACGACGCTGCAGGCCCTGGCTGCGGTGATGGGCGGGACGCAATCGCTGCACACCAATTCGCTCGACGAAGCTTACGCGCTGCCCGGTGAGAAGGCGGTCACCATCGCGCTGCGCACGCAGCAGATCATCGCGCACGAAAGCGGCGTCCCCGCGGTGGCCGATCCGCTGGGTGGCAGCTATTTCGTTGAGAACCTCACCGCCGAAGTCGACTGCGCGGCCAGCACCTACATCAACCGCATCGACGGGCTGGGCGGCATGATCCCGGCCATCGAAAAGGGCTTCCCACAGGCCGAAATCGCCAACGCGAGCTATGCCTACCAACGCGCCGTGGAGCAGGGCGAACGCATCGTGGTGGGCGTAAATGCATTCCAGGCGGAACAGGAAGAACCGATCGAGCTGCTGCAGATCGACGAATCGGCCGAGGCAGCGCAGCGGGCGAAACTGGCTGAGTTGCGCAATACGCGCGACAACGCGCAGGTCCGGGCCACGCTCGATGAATTGAAGCGCACCGCCGAAGGCGCCGCCAACACCATGCCCGCGATTCTCGACTGCGTGCGTGCGATGGCCACTACCGGGGAGATCTGCGACGCTCTGCGCGATGTGTTCGGATCGTACGTGGAGACCAGCGTCCTATGACGCGAGCAGGCGGCGATACAAGGCTGCGTACTGGCTGGCGGAATTCGCCCACGAGAAATCCTGGCGCATGCCCGCGCGCATGATCTGTTCCCATTTCGGCCGGGCCGCGAACGCCGCCAGGGCCTGCCGCACCGCCGCAAGCATCGCCGCGCCGGTGTAGTCGCGAAATTTGAACCCGGTGGAACCATCGATGGTATCGTCGAGCCCGCCCACGGCGCGCACGATGGGCACCGTACCGTAGCGCAGGCTGTAGATCTGGTTCAGCCCGCAGGGCTCGTAGAAGCTGGGCATCAGGAACATGTCGGCGCCCGCTTCGATGCGATGCGACAGCGCCTCGTCGTAGCCGAAGTGCACACTGACCTTTTGGGGATGCGCGGCGGCGAGATCGCGGAACAGCTCTTCATAAGCGGGTTCGCCGCTGCCCAGAACGGCCAGCAGAATGTCCTCCGCCAGCAGCTCATTCGCCGCCTCGGCCACCAGATCGAAACCCTTCTGGTTCACCATGCGCGACACCATACCGATCACCGGTTTTGTCAGATCGTCATGCGGCAGGTGCATCTGTTCGAGCAATGCCCGCTTGCACGTCGCCTTGCCGCGCAGATCGGCGGCCGAATAGTTCCGCGCGATGTTGACGTCGCTCTCCGGACTCCACTCGTGATAGTCCACGCCGTTCACAATGCCGCTGAGGCGGCCGGCGCGGGCGCTCAGAAACGTGTCCAGCCCGAAGCCGTACTGCGGCGTCTGAATCTCGCGCGCATAGCCGCGGCTCACCGTGTTGATGGCATCGCTGAAATACAGGCCGCCCATCAGCAGATTGACGCGCCCGAAGAACTCCAGCACGCCGGGGCGGAAGATGTCCCGTCCGATGCCCAGATCGTTGAGCGCTTCCGGCGGAAACAGCCCCTGGTAGCCGAGATTGTGGATGGTGAACAGGATGCGGATGCCGCGAAACGTGGGGTCTCCGCCAAAGGCGTAACGAAGATAAATGGGCGCCAGCGCGGCCTGCCAGTCGTGACAATGCAGAATGTCGGGCAGGAACAGGTGCCGCATCACATCCAGCGCCACGCGGCAAAACACGCCAAAGCGGATGTGGTTGTCGGGGTAATCGACTGAGCGGTCGCCGTACAGGCCGGGCCGGTCGAAGAGAAGCGAGCAGGAGACCAGATAGAACGTGACTCCGCGCTCCACGGTCTCATAGATGTTGACCGTGTAGGAGTGAGGTCCGATGAACACGCGCAGGTCGCGATACGCTTCCTTCGGCGAGCCGGCCAGACGCAGTCCGCGATACCAGGGCAGCACCACCGCCACCTGTTCGCCGGCCGCGTGCAGCGCCGCCGGAAGCGCGCCGATCACGTCGGCGAGCCCGCCGGTCTTGACGAAGGGCGTGGCCTCGGAAGCCACCATGAGAATGCGCGACATCAGCTTTGCGGTTCCTTGTTCACTGCATCCAGAACGCCGTTGATGAAGGGCACGGATTCGTCGCCGGAGAATCTGCGCGCCAGCTCCAGCGCCTCATCGATGACGACGGCGGGCGGCGAGAGTTGTTTCATCAATTCGTAGATGGCGAGGCGCAGGATATTGCGATCCACCACCGCCATGCGTTCGATGCTCCAGTTCTGGGCCTTGGCGGCGATGCGTTCGTCGATCTCGCCGGCCATGCCGGCCGTGCCCGTGGCGAGCTCTTCCATAAAGTCGTCGCGCTCGGGCGGTTCCGGCATGCCTGCGCCAATGCTGTCGTACCAGCATTCGATAGCTTCTTTCACCGGCCGCCTGACAAGATCCCATTGAAACAGCACCTGAAGCGCGCGCTGGCGAGAGCGATGGCGGCCTGCAGGCATGACGATTAACCCGCCACGTTGAGACGCCGCCGGAGGGTGGCCATTTCGATCGCGGTCATGGCCGCGTCGAATCCTTTATTGCCGCTCTTGGCGCCCGCGCGATCGATGGCCTGTTCCACGGTATTGGTGGTCAGCACGCCCATGGCAATCGGAACGCCGGTCTCGGTGGCGACGCGCGCCAGGCCGCTGGTGGCTTCTCCGGCAACGTAATCGAAGTGCGGGGTTTCGCCGCGGATCACGGCGCCCAGCGCGATGATGGCGTCGTACCGGCCCTTCGCGGCGAGAGCTTTCACGATCGTCGGCAGCTCCCACGCGCCGGGCACCTTCACCACGTCCACGTTGTCCGTGCTTCCGCCCATCCGGCAGAGCGCGTCGAGCGCGCCGGCCAGCAGGCGATCGGTGATGAACCCGTTGAAGCGCGCCACTACAACCGCGAACTTCAGCTCGCGCGCGTCAAAAACGCCTTCGATCGTTTGCGCCATGGGATAATCGTAGATTCAGGCCCATTTTACCGCATGGATCCGCGCTTCATCCGGAACTTCTCTATCATCGCGCACATCGATCACGGCAAATCGACGCTGGCGGATCGTCTGCTGGAACTCACCGGCGCGCTCTCGCAGCGCGAGATGATGGCGCAGGTGCTCGACTCGATGGATCTGGAGCGCGAGCGCGGCATCACCATCAAGGCGCACGCGGTGCGGCTGGGATATCGCGCCGACGACGGCGACGACTATCAGCTGAATCTGATCGACACGCCTGGCCACGTCGATTTCAGCTACGAGGTTTCGCGCAGCCTGCAGGCGTGCGAGGGCGCGTTGCTGGTGGTGGACGCTTCGCAGGGGGTGGAAGCGCAAACGCTGGCCAACACCTACCTGGCGCTGCACCATAACCTGGAGATCATTCCGGTCATCAACAAGATCGACCTCCCCGCGGCCGAGCCGGAACGCATCCGCGAGCAGATCGAACAGGTGATCGGCCTGCCCGCCGACGAAGCGCTGCTGGTGAGTGCCAAGAGCGGCCTCGGCATCAAGGATGTTCTCGAAGCCGTGATAAAGCACGTGCCGCCGCCCAAAGGCGATCCCGAGGCTCCGCTGCGCGCGTTGATTTTCGATTCCTGGTTCGATCCCTACCGCGGCGTGATCATTCTGATGCGCGTTGTGGACGGACGCATCGCCCTGCGGCAGCGTATCCGCCTGTGGTCCAACGGGCGCGCGTTCGACGTTGAGGGGCTGGGCTACCAGACTCCCAAGGCCGTGCCCTGCAACGAGCTCTCCGCGGGCGAGGTCGGATTCCTGTTCGCGAACATCAAGACCGTGGCCGACGCGCAGATCGGCGATACCATCACCGACGACGACAAACCCGCCGCCGAGCCGTTGCCCGGGTTCGAGCCCATCAAGCCGATGGTCTTCGCCGGACTCTACCCGGTGGAATCGCACGAGCACGGCCGCCTGCGCGACGCGCTGGAAAAGCTGCGCCTGAACGACAGCGCCTTCAACTTCGAGCCGGAAAACTCCGTCGCGCTCGGCTTCGGTTTCCGCTGCGGCTTCCTTGGCCTGCTGCACCTGGAGATTGTGCAGGAGCGGCTGGAGCGCGAGTTTGAGATCGATCTCATCACCACCGCGCCGGGCGTTCGCTATCGCGTCACCCAGAGCGACGGAACCGTCGTCGAGATCGACAATCCCACGCGCTTCCCCGACCCGTCTTCGATCAAACAAATCGAAGAGCCGGTGATCGACGCCACCGTGATCACGCGGGAGGAATACGTCGGCGAAATCCTGAAGCTGCTGGAGGAGAAGCGCGGGTCGCAGAAGAAGTTCGAATACATCGGCACCGGCCGCGTGCTGCTCGGATATCATCTGCCGCTGAACGAAATCGTGCTTGATTTCTACGACCGGCTGAAATCGGCTTCGCGCGGCTACGCGTCGCTCGACTACCATCTGGCCGGCTATCAGGTTTCACCGATGGTGCGGCTGGACGTGCTGGTGGCCGGCGACCCGGTGGATGCGCTTTCGATGATTGTCCATCGCGAGCATGCATACGAGCGCGGCAAGGCCCTGATCGAGCGTCTTCGCAAGTTGATTCCGCGCCAGATGTTCGAAGTCGCGCTGCAGGCGGCCATCGGCACCAAGATCGTCGCCCGTGAGAACATCCCAGCCATGCGCAAGAACGTGCTGGCCAAGTGTTACGGCGGCGATATCACGCGCAAGCGCAAGCTCCTCGAAAAGCAAAAAGAGGGCAAGCGCCGCATGAAGCGCGTCGGCCGCGTGGAAATCCCGCAGGAAGCCTTCCTCGCGGTGCTCAAAGTGACCGGCAGCGACGAAACGTAATAAGCCCTTTGTGATTCGTCACTTCCCACGATATACTGACCACACTCAGTAGATTCCGATTCCGGTTTCCGGATCGCCGTGACGCCGGACACGTGTCGTAACGGGGGAGGTTGTCATGAAGTGTTTTGTCGCGCTGGCCATTGGGGTAATGGCCTTGGCGCCACTTGCATCCGCGCAGGACAGCCGGACATTTCTGCCGGAGGGCTGGATCCGCGGCTTCCTGAATTTTGAGTTTGCGCCGCCGCACAACGAGCCCGATCTGGGCGCCTGCACCGTTCCGACCTCCAGTAGCGCACGCTGCGCCGCCTTTGCCCGTTACGTGTGGAGCGGATATATCGAGATTCAGCCGTTCGGCAGCCCATACCTGCGCCGCCTCTTCCTGTTTGCCGACCCGAAGGTCTACGGCGGCGATAACCTCCCGGGCCTGAAATACTCGGCGTCCGGCGCGCCTATCGGCTGGGAGCGCACCATGGGGGCCGGCATCATCCTGCCCAAAAGCTTCGAGCTGCGCGTCACCCATCACGACGTCGACTTCTTTGGCAAGTACACCGGCACTGGCAGCGTGATCAACCTGAGCCGGAACGGGCCGCTGGGCCTCTACACCACCGTCGGCGTCCGCTGGTATTTCGGCAAGTACGGGCGCGCCGTCTTCCACGAATAGCGCTCCGATTTCTCCGAATCCTGTAGGGCACCCCACACTACGGAAAGACACCGG
>Ga0335085_10012524_pt1 | contig 12492 bp, 10 predicted proteins | sample Lox_Sample_45_FD_206712 | JGI IMG/M metagenome (GOLD analysis project Ga0335085, IMG submission 206712) | Soil microbial communities from Loxahatchee National Wildlife Refuge, Florida, United States - Lox_Sample_4.5 | ecosystem: Environmental > Terrestrial > Soil > Wetlands | place: USA...
TTCTTGACGCTCCACTCACCGGGCTCTCCGGTCAGCACCTGCGCGGCTGCCTCCCCGAGGGCCGGTTGATGCCCGACTACAAGCACCGCACCGGAGTGCTCCGGCCAACCCGCGGCGGACAGTATGGCCTGCGGTGATGCTCCGGGGCTGAGGCCCTCGACCGTTTTGAACTCCGACGTGAGGGCCTGCGCCGTCTGCTGAGCGCGGATGGCAGGGCTGACCAGGACCGCAGTTCCTTTGGGCAACCGCGGTCGAAGCCACTTGGCGATCTCGCTCGCTTGGCGCCGGCCCTTGGGCGTGAGCTCACGCGCGAGGTCGGGCGCCCCGTCCACTGCGTCGGCATGTCGCCACAGAATAAGTTCCATGTAGAGGTCTCCGTTTCAGGCGCGCCGAATCGGCCCAATCGTGGGTATCTGTATCCTGCGTGAATAGTCAGGCCGACCAGAAAGCTTCGACCGTGTGCAACCGCTTCCAGTCTTCCGGCAGCTTTTCCAACCCCGCCCTCGTGCCTGCCGCGACCCACCCGCGCATCAACCCGATCGCCTCGTGCGAGAGGTCGGGGCCGCCGTCCCCGCGCAACGTCTCCAGCAGCCGCTCGGCGGTAACGGCGTCGTTGAGTGCTCCGAGACAATCCTGCACACGGGCCATCGCCGCTACATAGTCTCGTACCGCCTTGCGCTCGTAAAGGCCGGCGAAGAATTCGGCGGCGTAGCGTAGCTTCTTCGCCTGGATGCGCAGCTGGTGCAACCCGGCCGCATCGAGATGCGACGGGTTCCGCTTGCGCTTGAGGATCTTCTGGTGTCTGCGTTCGAGCACCGCGGCCGCGAACTCGCGTAGCGGCCGTTCGCGCTCGGCAGCCGCGGCTGGATCGGGGAGCGTGTTCCACGGCTGCCTGAGAAACCAGCGAATCAGCTCCAGCAGCAGCCGGGTGTAGCGCGGAGCGAGCAGGGACTCGCGCGCCGCATCGTCCGCCGCCGCCCGCATCCGCGCGACCTGTTCCGTGAGCCGATGCAGACCTTCGTCGCCGGGGAAGGCGGCGCATACCGCAGGCAGGCTCTCGGTGGCGAACACGTCCCAGTCCCGTGCGGGTCCGAGCTGGGTACCGAGCCAGCGCAGCTCCGGCACGAGCTCCGAGAATAGGATTTGCGGGAATGCGGACCGGAATACCGTCAAGCTGGAGCGCAGCCGGCGCAACGCCACACGGGCTTGGTGCAGGTACTCGGGATCGTCGGAGTCGAGCACGCCGCGCTCATTCGCTTGCAGATGCGCGATGCAACCGAACACGACCTCACGAAAGGCATCGGACACGCTCATCGCGGCGGTCAACGCGGGCGTGCTGGCCTTGACGGGCATGGCCGCGCCCGCCTTGGCGAGCGCATAGCCACGCTCCGCCTTGGTCGCCGGCTCGAGGCGCACGGGCACGTGCTCCAGCACCCCGAGGGCGAGGTCGACGATGCGTTCCGCAGTGCCGGCCTTCAGCTCCAGCTCGATCTCGTGGATCGGCGCCTGCGCGCCGCCGGCGGTGATCGTGCCGCGGTCGATGCACAGCTCGATCTGACTGCCCGGCTCGGGTTCGATCAGCCGGACGCTGCGCCAGAAGTCGGTGGTGAAGACCGGTCGCAGCTTCAGCGGCAAGCCCGGGTCGGTCAGGATCGGAGCGGCCCCGGATTGAGCCAACGCCGGGAAGCTAATGATCTGGGCCGGCACCGGGGTCTCGAGCTCGTCACGCTGGTGCAGCCCTGCGTCCACCCGGCCCGCGGTCTTCAGCGTCTGCACCCATCGCGAGCGGTCGCGCCGCAGCCGCAGCGCCACACCCTGATCTCGAAGCTCCAGGTCCGGCGTGTCGTAGTACACGCTGAACAGATGGGTGGCCCGCGCCCTCGCCGCTGACTTCAGGAGCGGCAGCCGCGCGAGCCGTGGGAGCTGTTCCGGGGCCACGGCCAGCTTGAGCTCGATCTCGGCGGCCACTGGTGGCTAAGTGAAGGGCGTGAAGGGTGAAGAGTGAAGGGTGAAGAGTAAAGAATGGGACAGAGAATGCGGACGGGCGAGTCGAGCGTTACAGGTTCGCCGGCGGCCTGCACGGCGTTACTGCTCAACTCCCCGGTATGCGACCGCGCGTCTCGCGCTGCACTTATTCACTTCCTTCACCTCCTTCACTTCTTTCACCCTCCACCCTTCACGTATGTCATTGCCCCGCCTTGCGCTTACGCTTGGGCTTGGGCTCACGGCGTGCGGCATCCTCGACAGCGCGCGGAGCGGACAACGCAGCCAGCACCTCGATCTGCGCGCAACGCGGCACATCGCGACCCGGGGTGAGGCGCTGGTAGCGGCCGTCCGGATGCATCTCCCACGCCTGCACGTTGTCGGCGAGATAGGGCTTGAGCCCCTCCTCGATCACCCGCTTCTTCAGCTTCTCGTCGAGCACCGGGAACGCCACCTCGATGCGCCGGAAGAAATTGCGGTCCATCCAGTCGGCGCTCGCCAGGTATACCTCCGCGCCGGCCTCGAAGTAGTAGATACGATGGTGCTCGAGGAAACGGCCGATGACGGAGCGCACGCGGATGTTGTCGGACAGGCCGGGAATGCCGGGGCGCAGCGCGCATACGCCGCGGACGATGAGATCGATCCTCACTCCCGCCTGAGAGGCTTCGTACAGCGCGGCGATGATCTCCGGCTCGAGGAGCGCGTTCATCTTGGCGATGATCCCGCAGCGCTTGCCCGCACGTGCGTGCTCGGTCTCGCGGCGGATGGCCGCCAGCGTCTGCTGGTGCAGGGTGAACGGCGACTGCCACAGGTAGCGCAGCTTGCCCGCTTTGCCCAGGCTGGTGAGCTGCAGAAACACCCTGTTCACGTCGGCGCAGATGTTCTCGTCGCAGGTGAAAAGGCCAAAGTCGGTGTACAGAGTCGCGGTGCGCGAGTGATAGTTGCCCGTGCCCAGATGGCAATAGCGCCGCAGCCGTCCATCTTCGCGGCGGACGACCATCGCGAGCTTCGCGTGGGTCTTATGGCCCACCACGCCGTAGACCACATGGGCCCCGACCTCCTCGAGCTGCGAGGCCCAGTTGATGTTCGCTTCCTCGTCGAAGCGCGCCATCAGCTCAACCACGACGGTGATCTCTTTGCCGCGCTTGGCCGCTTCCACCAGGATCTGCATCAGCTCCGAATCGGCACCGGTGCGATAGACGGTCTGCTTGATCGCGGCCACGTCGGGATCCTTGGCTGCCTGCTCGATGAAGCTGATGACCGGGCGGAAGGACTGGAACGGATGGTGCAGCAAGACATCGCCCTTACGCATCGCGGCGAACACGTCCTGCCGTTTGACCAGCGCCTTCGGCAACCCGGGCGCGAACGGAGGGTACTTCAGGTCCGGACGCTCCACCTGATCGGGGATGGAGATGAGGCGCACCAGGTTCACCGGCCCGTTGACCTGATACAGGTCATCCTGCGACAGCCCGAACTGCTGCAGCAGCGATCCGGTCATCTCCGCCGGACAGTCGTAGGCGGTCTCCAGCCGGACCGCATCGCCGAAGCGCCGCTGCGGCAACTCGCCCTGCAGCGCCTGGCGCAGGTTCTTGACCTCTTCCTCGTCCACGTACAGGTCGCTGTTGCGCGTAACGCGGAACTGGTAGCAGCCCTCTACCTGCATGCCGGCGAACATCTCGCCCACGTGGGCATGGATGACGGACGAGAGGAACACGAACCCGTAATCGCAGCCGGCGATCTCGCGCGGAAGCCGAATCACTCGGGGAAGCACTCGCGGCGCCTGAACCAGTGCCACACCGCTGCTGCGTCCGAACGCGTCCTTGCCGGAGAGCTGCACGGCGAAGTTGAGGCTCTTGTTGAGGATGCGCGGGAACGGGTGGGCGGGGTCGAGCCCGATGGGCGTGAGCACCGGCGACACCTCGCGGAAGAAGTAGTCCTTGACCCACTCGCGTTGCGCCGCGTTCCATTGCCCACGCCGCAGGAAGCGGATCCCCTGCGCCGCGAGCAGTGGGGTGAGCACTCCGTTGAACAGCTCGTACTGCCGTGCGACCAGCTCGTGCGTCTGCCGCGAGACTTCGCGGAAAACGGCCGAAGGGGCGACGCCGTCCGGCCCCGGCGTGTCGGCGCCTTCATCGATCTGCGCCTTGAGCCCGGCGACGCGGATCTCGAAGAACTCGTCCAGGTTGCTGCTGACGATGCACAGGAAGCGCAGGCGTTCGAGCACCGGGACTTTGTCGTCTGCGGCCTGCGCCAGCACGCGCCGGTTGAACTCGAGCTGCCCGATCTCGCGGTTGAGCAGCGGGGTAGGCGGCGTGGCCGAAGCCGTTGCGCCGGCCTGCGCCGCCGGCGGCGTCCGCAGGCGTCGCGGCTGATCGACGATCGCTGCGGTGTCGGCGTCGATGAGACGCCCGTTTTCGACCTCGCGAGGAGGCATAAAGCGGTCTTGTTATCGGTTATCGCGGGGGACGTAGCCGGAAGCCTCGTCGGCGTCGCCACCGAAGAAATACTTCTCCATCTGGTCCGCGAGGTACTTCCTGGCCTTCGGGTCGGTACCGCTCAGGCGCATCTCGTTGATCAATCGAGTCTGCTGCTCGAGCCACCCCTTCCAGGCTTCCTTCGACACCTGCTCGAAAAGGCGCTTCCCGAGCTCGCCGGGAAACGGCGGAAAGTCCAGCCCTTCCGCTTCGCGCCCGAGTTTCACGCAATGCACGAGGCGAGCCATGGCCAGGGTCCTGCAGTCGGAGAAGAGCGCTTGGTACGGTCCGGCGGGAAAAGTCCATTATAGGGGATCGGGGACCGGCGGTGAGCGAGCCCCGAAGAGACGGGTCGCAACGCGCACAACCCGGGGCGAGAATTGCCCGAACGCGAAGCCTGAGATGGAACCGACGCAGACCGCTCTAGAGCGGCTTGACCAACACCTTCGAGCGGCGCTGATAGTTGTACAGGGCCTGCTTGCCGGCGGGCAGGGCGTCGACGGAGGCCTCGGTAAAACCGTGCTCGATGAACCAGTGCGTCGCCCGGGTCGTGAGCACGAACAAGCGACACATCTCCTGGCGTCGCGCTTCGCTCTCCACCCGCTGCAGCAGGCGCTCGCCCGCGCCCGCGTTGCGGTAATCGGGATGCACGGCCAGGCACGCCAGCTCGCCGGCGGCCTCCGCAGCGAAGGGGTAGAGCGCGGCGCAGCCCACGAGGCGGTGGTCGTGCTCGAGCACGAAAAAGCGGCCGATCTCGATCTCCAGCAGCTCGCGCGAGCGCTTGACCAGCGTGCCGTCGGCTTCCAGAGGTTCGATCAGCTGCAGGATGCCGCCCACATCGTCGATGCCGGCGGGACGCAACTGCTCGAGCGGGTCTTGACTGATCATCGTCCCCACGCCCTCGTGGGTGAACAGCTCCATCAGCAAAGCCCCATCCAAGTGCCGGCTGATCAAGTGCGCGCGAGCCACACGGCCACGACAAGCGTGCAGCGCTGCGAGTAGAGGCTGCACTACGCCATCCGCCAGCGTACCGGTCAGCCGCGCTTGTGCCTGCGATACGCTCAGCTCGCGCATGAGGGTGCCCTGCTCGTCCGTCACGCCGGCGGCGTCGAGCATCAGGATCAGCTTGTCCGCTCCTAGGGCGATGGCGGATTCCGCGGCGAGGTCCTCCATTGTGAGGTTGAAGATCTCCCCCGTCGGCGAGTAACCGAGCGGAGAGAGCAGCACAAGCTCGCCCGCGTCGAGCCGAGCGCGGATGGCGCCGGCGTGGATCCGGCGCACCTCGCCCGTGTACTGCATGTCCACGCCGTCGACGACGCCGCGCGGACGGGCCACTACGAAGTTGCCGCCGGCCACCCGGATCGTGGCGTTGGCCATCGGCGAGCGAGGCAGACCCATGGAAAGCAGCGCCTCGATGTCGGCACGCAGAACCCCGTTGGCTTGTTTCACACACTGCAGCGCGGCCTCGTCGGTGACGCGCACGCCGCGCACAAACCGCGGCCGGATGCCGCGCGCGCTGAGCTGAGCGGCGACCTGCGGGCGCGCGCCGTGCACGAGCACGAGGCGCACACCCAGGCTCGCGAGAAGGTTCAAATCGTGCGTCAGGGACACGAACTTGCCGTCCGCGACCACTTCGCCGCCGAAGGCGACCACGAACGTGCGCTCTCGGAACGCGTGGATATAGGGCGCCGCGGAGCGGAACCAGTGGACGAACTGTTCTGGAGCGGGTGCTTGCATGCCGTTCTCAGTCTCAACGCAAAGGCGCGAGCGACGCGAAGGAACCGCGGCGTCGATCCGGTTACTCAGGCGAGCGCACGTTCCGGATCAGTTGCGCTGGGTTCCCCGTTCAGACAGGTCGAAACGATGTCGTCGCCACGCTGGTGCTCTCAGGTACCGCCGTGGCGTCGTCTGCGCGCATCGCTCCGGATGCGTTACTTCGGGCCCATGCGGATGGCGCCGTCTAGCCGAATGGTCTCGCCGTTGAGCATCTCGTTCTGCACGATGTGCTGAACCAGGGCGGCGTATTCCGCAGGGCGGCCGAACCGCGACGGGAAGGGGATCTGCTTCGCCAGCGAGTCTTGCACGTCCGGCGGCAGCCCTTTGAGCATGGGCGTTTCGAAGATCCCCGGAGCGATGGTGCACACGCGGATGCCGCTGCGTGCCAGGTCGCGCGCGATGGGCAGTGTCATGCCGACCACGCCAGCCTTGGAGGCGGAGTAAGCCGCTTGTCCGATCTGCCCGTCGAAGGCTGCAACCGAGGCGGTGTTCACGATCACCCCGCGCTCTCCGGCGGCGTTCGGCTGTTGCTTGGCCATCGCGTCCGCGGCTACGCGGATCATGTTGAAGGTGCCGATGAGGTTGATGTTGATCACGCGCGTGAAGGAGGACAAGGAGTGCGGGCCTTCCTTGCCGATCGTCTTTTCCCCGATCGCGATGCCGGCGCAGTTGATCAGTCCATGCAGCGTGCCGAACTCCTTGAGCGCCGAGTCGACCGCAGCCTTGGCCTGCTCCTCGCTGGAGACGTCGGTGCGCTGGAAGCGTGCCGATTTGCCGAGTTTGTGCGCGAACGCGGAGCCATCCTGCAAGTCGGCGATCAAGACGTTGCCGCCGTTGGCAACGAGCATTTCGACTGTGGCGGCACCCAGCCCCGAGCTACCGCCGGTGACGATGAACGTGCTGCTTCCGATTTGCATAGCGAGTCCCGATGTGAGTGAAGGTTGCCGGTGCCGGACAGTATACCGGGCGGCACGTCATTGCCCGCAGCGCATGCGTCGACGGTCCCAAGGCGTAGGCTCCGGCGGCAACGCCGTCTGCGCGCACTTGGCGCCTAGGCGGTCGGGTCAGAAGTCGCCCCAGAGCGCATGAATCGCCGCCAGCGCGGCGAGTGCGGCGGTTTCCGTGCGCAGCACGCGAGGCCCGAGGCGCACCGGAGTGAAGCCGCACGATCGCGCGATCTGGATCTCCTCCAGGGCGAAGCCGCCTTCCGGCCCTGCCAGCAGCAACACCTGGCGCGGCGCCGGGAGCTCGCGGAGCCGTGCGTGCGCGTCGAGCGTGAGGACGTATCGCTGTTGCTCGGGGCGCCGCGGGTGCGACCCGAGAAAGTCCGGCAGGCCGCTGACCGGATGGACGAGCGGCACACGATTGCGACCGCACTGCTCGCACGCCGCGACCACCAGGCTCTGCCAGTGCTCGACACGCCGCGTCGCCCGCTCGTCTGCGAGACGCATGACGCTGCGACGCGTCTCGATGGGGAAGATCTCCGCCACGCCCAGCTCGACCGCCTTCTGCAGCGTGAAGTCCATTCGCTCTCGTGCGCTCAGGCCCTGCGCCAGAGCAACCCGTATCGGCGGTTCCGACTCCCTCTCGCGCCAGAGCCCGACGCGTACCGCGACGTGGTCTTTTCCGATGAAGCCGATCTCGGCGTCGGCTTCGCCGCCCTCTCCGTTGAAGACCACCACCGCATCCCCGACCCGCATACGCAGCACGCGAGCCGCATGATGGGCGGCGGCCTCGGGGAGGTCGCGTGTCGCGCCCTGGGACAAGTCGCCGGGGCAGTAGAAGCGCGGCGGCGAGCCGTAGCGCGGTGCGGGCGCCGATAGAGGGCGTTCGCCGTGCGCGCTGCGGGATGGCAAGTTGTTGTGCATGCTACAATTTTTACACGTTTATCCGCTGCGGTCTAAGGTTCTCTCGGCGGCGGGTGAACCCGCACGTCTTTCCCGCATCGAACTGATGGAACCGCTGGAGGAACCTCCATGGCCACTGCTCCCATCTGCAACTTCGGCTGGCGCGCTGTCGACTTCGATCTGCCGGCCACCGACGGCAAGCGCTATCGCCTCGCGGACGTTCAAGGACCGAAGGGTGTCCTGGTCATGTTCATCTGCAATCACTGTCCCTACGTCAAGGCAGTGATCGACCGCATCGTCCGCGATTGCACCGAGCTCAAAGGGCGCGGCATCGGCTCGGTGGCGATCTCCTCCAACGATCCGACGGATTATCCGGAGGACTCGTTCGATCAGATGCAGCGCGTGGCGCGCGAGTTACGCTTCCCGTTCCCGTATCTGTGGGACGAGAGCCAAGACGTCGCGCGCGCTTATGACGCCGTCTGCACTCCGGATTTCTTCGGCTTCAACAGCAAGCTCGAGCTGCAGTACCGCGGCCGTCTGGACGCTTCGCGCACGACCCCGGTCCCCAATGCAAGGCGCGAGCTGTTCGAGGCCATGCTGCAGGTGGCCGAAACAGGAAAAGGTCCGGCCGAACAGATCTCGAGCATGGGGTGCTCCATCAAGTGGAAGCGCTAGCGGATACCGCGGAACGTGCGGTCGATCGCGTGATCGCGGCGGTGCGGAAGGTCGCCGCAGAGGAGATCATGCCGCGCTATCTGAAGGTGGCGCAGCAGCGCAAGTCCGACGGGAGTCTGTTTACCGAAGCCGATCTCGCGGCGCAGGAAGCCCTCACGCGCGCCCTGCAATCGATCTATCCCGGGCCCGTCATGGGCGAAGAGATGAGCGAGGAGCAGCAGGTCGAGCGTTGGCTGGCCGGCGACTCAGGGTTGTGGTGCGTCGATCCGATCGACGGAACCTCCAACTTCGTCAACGGGCTGCCTTATTTCGCGGTGTCCGTGGCGCTCATGCGCAGCGGCCGCCCGGTGCTCGGCGTAGTCTACGACCCGATCGCCGACGAGGTGTTCCATGCGCAGCGAGGTGGCGGCGCCTGGCTGGGCGGGGAACGCCTCCCGATAAAAACGCACGTGCCGCACATCCGCAATGCCATGGCCGAAGTGGACTTCAAGCGCCTGGGCAAGCGGCTCGCTTCCGAGTTGGCGGTCGCGCCCCCGTATTCGTCTCAGCGCAACTACGGCGCCGGGACACTCGAATGGTGCTACCTCGGAGCCGGACGGTTCGACCTCTACCTGCACGGAGGGCAAAAGCTGTGGGACTACGCGGCGGGCTCCCTGATCCTGGAAGAGGCGGGCGGCTGCATGTGCACGCTCAACCAGGATGACTTCTGGGCCGACGACCTCTGGCGCCGCTCCGTGATCGCCGCCCGGGATCCGGCTCTGTTCCAGTTGTGGAAGAACTGGATCCGTGCACACCAATGACGCGGTTTCAACGGCCAAGAACGCGAGCGCAGCGCTGCTTCGCGCCGTAGAGGGCGCGCCAAAATCGCAGGCCAGGCGTTCTTGTCGTCCGACCCGTCCGGCCCGCTCGCACCCGTCGGCTCCAGACGCCTGCTACCCAGTCTCCCCAGGGCGGTTTTTTCTCCGAGCGATTCCTTGACCGCATCCGGCGGTGCAGGTATCTTCCCCAATTCCCCGTGCGAAATCACGGGGGTGCGTCGGGCTGGGCGGTGCATTTCGGCCGTCCACAGGCCACCGACATCCGCCACGAAGGATTGCAAAAATGGAGATGACCACCCCTGGAGTGTCGTCGCAGGTTGAGCTGACCGGCGCCGAGATCGCTATCCGCTGCCTTCAGGAGGAAGGGGTAGAGGTCGTCTTCGGCTATCCCGGCGGCGCGATCCTTCCGATTTATGACGAGATCTTTAAGCAGGACAAAGTGCGCCACGTGCTTGTCCGGCATGAGCAGGCGGCCGCCCACGCCGCCGACGGTTACGCCCGCGCCACCGACAAAGTGGGCGTGGTGATGGTGACCTCTGGGCCAGGCCTCACCAACGCCGTCACGGGGATCGCCACGGCCTATATGGACTCGATCCCTCTGGTCGTGATCAGCGGGCAAGTACCCACCCACGCCATCGGCCAGGATGCTTTCCAGGAGGTCGATACCGTTGGCATCACCCGTCCCTGCGTCAAGCACAACTTCCTGGTGAAAGACGTCCGCGATCTGGCGCTCACGATCAAGAAGGCGTTCTACATCGCCAAGAGCGGCCGCCCAGGACCTGTGCTGGTCGACATCCCCAAAGACGTCCAGCAGCAAAAGAGCCAGTTCCACTACCCGGCCGAAGTGAGCCTGCGCTCCTACAACCCGGTGATCAAAGGTCATGCCGGGCAGATCAAGAAGGCCATGCAGCTCATCCTGCAGGCCAAGCGGCCGGTCGTTTACGCCGGGGGCGGTGTCATCCTCGGCAACGCCGCCGACGAGTTGACCCAGTTCGTGCATACGCTCGGCTTTCCTTGCACCAACACGCTGATGGGGCTGGGTGGATTCCCGGGAACCGACCCGTTGTTCCTCGGCATGCTGGGGATGCACGGCACCTATGAAGCGAACATGGCCATGCAGCACTGCGATGTGCTGGTGGCGATCGGCGCACGCTTCGACGACCGCGTGATCGGTAACCCGCAGCACTTCAATCAGGTGCAGCGCCAGATCGTGCACGTGGACGTGGATCCGTCCTCGATCTCCAAGCGCGTGAAGGTCGATATCCCGATCGTGGGCGATGTCCGCGATGTGCTGCAGGAGATGAGCCGCCAGCTCGCTGCCACGCGCGAGCGCGCCGATCCGGAATCGCTCAAGGCCTGGTGGGCGCAGATCGAAGCGTGGAGGAGCCGGGATTGCCTGAAGTACGACCGCGCCGCCTCGATCATCAAACCGCAGCTGGTGGTGGAAAAGCTCTACGAGGTCACCAAGGGCGAGGTCTATCTCACCTCCGACGTGGGGCAGCATCAAATGTGGGCCGCGCAGTTCTACAAGTTCGACAAGCCCCGCCGTTGGTTCAACTCGGGCGGCCTGGGCACCATGGGCGTAGGCTTGCCGTATGCGCTCGGCGTGAAGCTCGCACGCCCGCAGGCCGACGTCGCTTGCGTCACCGGCGAGGCGAGCATTCTCATGTGCATCCAGGAGCTGTCCACCGCGAAGCAGTACCGGCTGCCGGTGAAGATCGTGAACCTGAACAACCGCTACATGGGCATGGTGCGGCAGTGGCAGGAGTTCTTCCACGGGAACCGCTATTCCGAGTCGTATATGGATGCGCTGCCCGACTTCGTGAAGCTCGCCGAGTCGTTCGGCCACGTGGGCATGCGCATCGAGCAGCCGCGCGATGTGGAGCCCGCCCTGCGCGAGGCGTTCAAGCGCAAGGACGATCTGGTCTTCATGGATTTCATCACGGACCAGACCGAGAACGTATTCCCGATGATCCCCGGCGGCAAGGGGCTCTCGGAGATGATCCTGGTTTAGGCTTTTTGGATCTGCGGCTTCCCGCGTATTGCCCGGGAGCGGATGGAAATGCCCGGCCCTGGGCGTAGCCCGCTTGGGGTCGGTTGAAAACGGCGGCTGATCGCCATGCTCGCTTCACCTCACGAGGGTGGAGCGAGGTGCTGCTCCTGGTCCAGGACGGCGCTGCGAGGAAGTTCGCCATCGGTCAATCGAACTGCCTGCAGAACTGGCACATGCGACACATCATCTCTTTGCTCCTGGAGAACGAGGCGGGCGCGCTGTCGCGCGTCTCCGGCCTGTTCTCCGCCCGCGGGTACAACATCGAATCGCTCACGGTTGCTCCCACCGAGGACCCGACGCTGTCGCGCATGACCATCGTGACCAGCGGCTCGGACGACGTGGTCGAGCAGATCACCAAGCAGCTCAACAAGCTGGTGGATGTGGTCAAGGTGGTGGATCTGTCCGACGGCGAGCACATCGAGCGCGAGCTCATGCTGGTCAAGGTGCGCGCATCGGGCAAGGATCGAGACGAGATGAAACGCATGGCCGAGATCTTCCGCGGCCGCATCATCGACGTGACCGACAAGTCCTATACCATCGAGCTGACCGGTGCCGGCAGCAAGCTGGATGCCTTTCTGAACGCGATCGAGCGTGGCGCAATCCTCGAGACCGTGCGCACCGGGGCCTCGGGGATCGGGCGGGGCGATCGGGTGCTAAAAGTCTAGTGAAGGGTGAAGAGTGAAGGGGAAAACAGCACCCTCTCCCCCGCTTACCGGGGGAGAGGGCAGGGCGAGCGGGATCACTCTTCACCCTTCACTCTTCACTAAGGTCGTCCGCCGGCCACTGCCGCGGCAGCCCATACGTCATAGCGTAGGCAATTGGGAGACATTGGAATGAAAGTCTATTACGACAAAGATGCAGACCTG
>Ga0335085_10012526_pt1 | contig 12490 bp, 12 predicted proteins | sample Lox_Sample_45_FD_206712 | JGI IMG/M metagenome (GOLD analysis project Ga0335085, IMG submission 206712) | Soil microbial communities from Loxahatchee National Wildlife Refuge, Florida, United States - Lox_Sample_4.5 | ecosystem: Environmental > Terrestrial > Soil > Wetlands | place: USA...
GTGAATACAACACCAATGGTTTCTCAATCGCTTAGCTCATCCCCGAACCGTGCCACACCTTTGGAACATCCCGTGCCTTAAAGAATGGCGTAAGCGCGAGCAGCAAAGGCGCAAATCAAGTGAGCTTTGGGAGGCCGTTATGACAGTGCTACTGGTTCTTGCAACATTCGCAATCTTCCTGACGATCGACTTCTTCTACGCGAAAGCCAAACAGCCGGCATTGCAGGTTGCTCCGGCGATGAGGAAACAAGCAGGTGCCGCCGCTGCTCCGCCGCTGAAGCCCAGCCTGGTTGGCGGCTTCTCGGTTCCCGAGAATCTTCGCTACCATCCCGGCCATACCTGGGCGCTCAGTGAGAGCCCCAACCTGGTTCGAATCGGCATGGACGACTTCGCTTCCAAGCTGGTGGGCAGGGTGGAAGGCGTTACGCTGCCGCAGCGTGGCCAGTGGATCCGCCAAGGACAGAAGATTTGGAGCGTTGTGCGCAACGGCAAGAAGCTCGACATGGTTTCCCCTATCGAAGGCAGCGTGAGCGACATCAACGAAGCAGTGCTGAGCGATCCGTCGCTGGCAACCAAGGACCCTTATGGCGAAGGCTGGTTGGTTACCGTGCAGTCGCCCGATGCCAAGACCAACTTCCGCAACCTGCTGGGCGGCGCACTGGCCCGCTGGTGGACGGAAGAATCCTCGATGCGGCTGCAGCGCATGATGCCGGCCCCGATCGGGGCACTGGCGCAGGACGGCGGCGTGGCCATCGATGACGTAGCCGGACAGCTTCCTGAAGAACAGTGGACCAAGATGGCCCGTGAGTTCTTCCTGACATAGCATCCCAGGCCTGCGGAATGGCCTCCTCCGCGGGCCCTCCTCCTGAGGCTCTTTGTGGGCGACCGCGAGACCCGGAAAAGGCGAACCAGCCGACCGGACTCGCGGTCGAAGTTTTTTGTAGAGCCGCTATTCGCTCTTCGCGCGAACCGCGGGTGCCTGTCCGGCTTCGTTTGCCTGGAGGGGGATTTCCGCCATTCGCTTTTCGTTTCCGGCTCTTGCGCCGCTTCCACTGGGAGTCCGAGACGTTTGGCAGTTCGAGTCGACCAAGGTAACACAGTGCACTTGAGGGCGAAAGTCGAGCATCTCTGGCGAAGAGCGACCTTCTTACTTCCCAGAATCCACACCCGTCAGGTACACGGTCAGTGTTCCCCAAAACAATCTTGCTCGCATTTGCACCGGCAAATGTTGCGGATCGTCGGTGTACCAGATCCAGATACGGCCCCGGTTTTTCAGCGGACCATAATCGCCCTCCGGCCCGACTCGAATGGTGTTGAACGTCCCCGCCGGGGTCTTTACCTGCTCCTTACCCTCGACATGGGCCTGCACGGTGACGGTCTTTCCGCCATCGTTGAGGGGAAAAGCGTAGGTGGCATTCGGCGCAAGCGGCAGGCTGGCGACATAGAGCACACCCGACATCACGTCGGTAACACAGCCAGGTATGTCGTGCTCTTCCTGTTTCTTCTGGTTGGTCTTCAGGTTGGTTTCGTTCAGTACCGCCTTGCCGCGCTTGTAGTCGAAGACGATCTGGGTATCGCGATGATGCGAGCCCTCTTCGGTATGTTTGTTGAGCGACTGCGAGCAAAGCTTGCCGGCGTCGAAGTACGATTCGAAGCGGTCCTGCACCCGGAAGAGCATGGCTACGACTCCGGTGGAGTCGGCTGTACCGAGCACATGCATCTGCGACCCGTTGCGCTGGACCTTTAGCGTGGCCACGCCGGCAGTCCAGAAACGGTACTCCGCCTCATAGCGCAGGGTCTGAGTGGGAAACGAGAAGCCCGCTCGCAGCGGATCCATGTGCGCCGTCGCGCTGATGGTCGCCTGCTGCTCTGCCGCTGGCGGCGGAGGGGCTCCGGGCGCACTGGCCGCGCCCACTCCGAGCACCGGCAAGAGAAGAAAAATAAGGACGTTAGCTGTAAGGTGTCGAACCAGGGTCGAAGTCATCCACGGAACCAGAGGATTTTTACAACCAGGGCGGCCAGCATCGCGGTCGCCCCGAATAAGGCATTGTACTCGCGGTGCTTCAAATAAAGCTCGCGCGAGAAGCCCTGAGTCATACCGCCAAAATTCATGGTGCGCGGCACGAGACGCGGAACGGCACGCACGTAGGCTTCATATCCGGCAAAGTGGCCGCGCAAGTACTCCTCTTCCGAGCGAATCGTGGGGACATAGATGAGGGAGAATAATGCGACCATAAGGAGCGCAATTACCAGGTCGCGTGCGGCTACGGCGAATCCGGCGGCAATGATAATCGATCCCAGATACAGCGGATTACGCACATAGGCGTAGGGCCCGCTGGTCGCCAATTCGGCGTTCTTGTCAACGTGTCCCGATGCCACCGCACGCACGAGAAGTCCCATAGCCGCGATCAGCGTCCCAGCGCCCAGCCACAACCAAGTGGGGCGCGCGCGCCAAACATAGAACGCTGCAAAGGCGAATCCCAGGGGCACGCGGATGCGGCGGGCGATGCGGCTCCAAGAGATGGATTGCTGTGCCGGCGATTGCTGGTCGTTCTGCGGCATGGACTGGACGGTCACTTGCGCCCGCCACCTCGGCCGGCCTGCATCTGCGCCAGAAACTCCGTGGTCGAGTGGTCTTTGGGATCGCCGACGATCTCGACCCGCCCGCCGTAGGCCAGCACCTCATCGCGCTCCGGCACGCTTTCGCGGGTGTAGTCGGTGCCTTTCGCCTGCACATCTGGACGCAACTCACGGATCAGCCCGCGCACGTCCGGTTCATCGAAGACGACAATCGCGTCTACGTCTTCGATGGCGGCCAGGATTTCGGCGCGCTCTGCTGCCGGCATCAGCGGCCTGCCTGGTCCCTTCAGTTCACGCACGCTTGAATCGGAGTTGATGGCTACGATGAGTTTTCCGCCCAGTGCCTTGGCTCCGCGCAGATAGCGCACGTGGCCGACGTGCAACAGATCAAAACATCCATTAGCGAGAACGACTTGTTCCCGTTGCTGGTGCCAGCGGTCAACGAGCCCACGCAGCGACTCGCGTGTCTGGACTTTAGAGCCGCCGCTCACCCGTGCTCCGCCGCGTATTGATCGATGGCGCCCAGCAGTTCTTTGGCGGAAACGGTTGCCGTGCCGCGCTTCATCACCACCAGGCCTCCGGCGAGATTCGCCAGGCGCGCGGCGGTCCGGGCATCAGCGCCCGCAGCCAGCGCGGCGGTGAACGCCGCGATCACGGTGTCGCCTGCGCCGGTCACGTCGACGACCTGGTCGGAGCCGAAGATGGGGATGTTTTCCGGCTCGCTGTCGCGCTCAAAGGCCACCATGCCGTCGCGCCCGCGAGTGATAACGAGGGACTCAAGCGCCATGCGCTTCATCAACTCTGCCCCGGCGGACAGGAGTTTTCGATCGTCCTGGCCGATGCGGATGTTGAGCGCTTCTTCCACCTCGGGTTCGTTGGGCGTGGCCGCCGTGATGCCTGTGAACTCCAGCATGCGATAGCGCGAGTCGAGGATCACCGGCTTGTTGGTCAGCGAGCCATTGGAGCGAACGAACGTGAGCAGGCGCGGCGTGGCTGCTCCGTAGCCATAGTCGGAGATCATCAGCGCATCTGACGCTGTGGCATATTCGCGCGCCGCATCCACCAACTCAAGCAGCACAGGGTCGGTGTCATCCAGGGGCTCGGGCTCGCGGTCAACGCGGATTACCTGCTGGCGGCTGTTGTGCGACATGCCGGCAAGGATGCGCGTCTTGGTAGTCGTCGTGTAGTTCTGAAGGTGATGGATGCCGCCCGTTGGGATCCTCTTCTGGTGCAGAGCATCGATCAGCAGATGACCCTGCTCGTCATCGCCCACCACACCAACCGGCAGCACGTTCACGCCGAGTGCCGCCAGGTTCATGATCGCGTTGCCGCCGCCGCCCGGGACCACGGTGCGTTCGCGGTGTTTGAGGATGAGCACGGGAGCCTCGCGCGACACGCGCGCAATCTCGCCGAAGACAAACTCATCGGCAACCAGATCACCCAACACGGTCACGGAGAGGTTGGGAAAGGATTGAACAATCTTCTTCCAGCGATCAGTGTCTTTGCGGTGATTGTGTCGGGTCATCAAATCGCGTTCTTCGCTATTCGCTTTTGGCCCTTGGTTTTAGCTTTCAGCTAGGGCTCGCAGCCGAGCCTTCCGCCCGCATCATCCCGAGCGTAGCGCAGCAGAGCCGAGGGACCTGCAGTTAGCTCGCTTAGCCGACCAGTCTGCGAATTTTTATTCTCTCATGCGCGGCGCTCGCCTACTCGCGCGAGGATGTCGTTAATCAAGCCGTCGGCGTTCTCCAGTTCCATACGCAGAGGGACGACGTGCACGGTTCCCAGCTCGCGTAACCGCTCTCCCAGGTTGACTGCGTCCTTTTCGGTAGTGACGAAGGCCGAGGCACGCGCCTCCTCTCGCAGGCGAAGCAGCCGTCGAATGTCGCCGGCGTGATACGGGTGATGGTCGCGAAATGCATGTGACGCGAGAATGTTCAGCCCCGCTTGGCGTAACTGGGTGAAAAACGGCTCCGGACGCGCGATTCCGCAGAAAGCTACACAAGCCTCTTTGATCTGTGGAGCGAAGAGGCTGCGTTGCACTCGCCATCTCCGCTTCACTGACGCAGGCGCTGCTTCGGAAGACAGGTTGCCGCTGAGCACAATGGCGTCGGCTCGGGCAAGCGAGGAGAGCGGTTCGCGCAAACGTCCTACCGGCAACAGCGTATCGCCCACATCCGCCGGTGTGAGCATGACGATATCGAAATCGCGGGCCAACCGCCGATGCTGGAAGCCATCATCGAGCAGGTGCAACTGTGGCCCGAAGTTCTGCTCGGCGTAGATGCCGGCGGCGTAGCGGTCTTCGCCGACCACGACTGGCACTCCCAGCTTGCGCGCGATCAACAGCGGCTCATCGCCGAATTGCCGAGCGGTGCCTGACGGATCAACCAGCGCCACGCCACTCGTTTCGCGGCGGTATCCCCGGGAGAGCACATCGAACAGGATGCTACGCTGCTTGAGCAACTCGCCCAGCAGGAGCAGGAACGGCGTCTTCCCTGCGCCGCCAGTCGAGATATTGCCGATGCTGACGACCGGCCCCTGCAACCGGTGCACTTGAAGCGTGCCACGATCGTACAGGTCGTTACGAGCGCGCACCGCTGCGCCGAACAACGCTGACAGTGGATTCAAGCCGGCCGCTCCGTGGCGGCTTCCACCGCCTGGCGAGTGCGCCCAGCCAGTAAGGTCAGCAGCTCGTCTGCCGTTCGCCGCGTAGCACCTTGCTGCGAGCGCATGACCTCCCGCGCATTGCGGCCGAGCGTCTCGCGCTCCACAGCATTGTCGAGCAGCGCAAGGATGGTCGGCGTCAACGTCTGCGGTGTGACGACACGCAGCGCGTCGGCGCGGCGGAAGACCTCCACGATGTCGCGGAAGTTCTCCGTATGCGGGCCGACCAGAATCGGCACGCCGAAGTGTGCGGGCTCGAGCACGTTGTGCCCGCCTTTAGGAACCAGGCTGCCGCCGATGAAGGCGAGGTCCGCTAACTCGTACAGGCCGGCCAGTTCGCCAATCGAGTCGAGCAGGAGAACGCCTCCCGCCAGCGATGAACCGTCGGGTGCTCCACTCATTTCTTCGGTTCGAACGAGTGGGGGATCGTTCCATCGCGATCTCCGCTGAAACGGAAGTCCCGAAGATGCGAGCAATGCCGTGACGGAGTCAAACCGTTCAGGATGACGCACCGCGAGGACCAGCATCGCTTGAGCGTAGCGCCCGCGAACTAAGCGAAACGTTTCCAACAGCATCGTCTCTTCACCTTCCAGCGTGCTGCCGGCAACGATGACTGGGCCAAGGCAGTGGCGCTCGATAGCGTCTGCAAGTCGGCTGTTGATCTCACTGCGTGCTGGAGGCTTCACGTCGAACTTCAGATTGCCGCCGACGTGAACACGGTCTGCGGGAGCCCCGATCGTAGCGAGGCGGCGCGCGTCCTCTTCGCTCTGTGCCAGCAGAAGATCGACATTCTCCAGCACTCGCCGGAACAGCCAGCAAAAACTCCGGTAGCGCGGCAGAGACCGGTCCGACACGCGAGCGTTCACCACCGCGACCGCCGCCCCATTCTCGTGTGCGCAGTGCAGCAGGTTGGGCCAGAATTCGCTTTCGGCCAGCACCAGCATGCGCGGGCGTAAGGCATCGAGAAACGCCTGCACAGCCCACGGCAAGTCGAGCGGAACGCGAAAGACATCCTCCTCGCCAAACTTCTGTCGCGCCAGATTCTGCCCGGTGTCGGTTGTGGTCGAAACAATAATTCGATAGTCGCGCAACTGTGCTTTCAGCTCGGCCACCAGCTGCGTGATCGCCAAGACCTCGCCGACCGAGACTGCATGGATCCAGATCGTCTCCGGTGCCGCGTGTGGCCGCAGGCGCCTCGGTACGCTGCCCAGACGCTCGCTCCAGCCAGCGCGGTACTTGCCATGGCGCAGCATCTGCCATAGCCACCACGGCGTACTCAGAACAAGTATGGCCAGCAGCAGCGCACTGTAGATCCAGTACACGTGTGCGATTGTACTTGCGGAGGTCGCAAGGCCAAAGCCACTCAGGTTGAGCAGGTGCGCCCGAAAGCGGATAATCCAGCTATGCTCTTTCGCGCCCGCAGCGCAGGCTGCCTGGTTGTACTGACACTGGCGTTTGCCCTCGCCACAACTTCTGTGTGGGGATTCAAGGAGTTCGTGGCTCCACGCCCCGAGAGCGCCGACACCTACCCCAGCAAAGACGGCCATCCGAACGAGAAGGTCACGGCTGCTATCGATCTCTATAACAGCGCACCCAAGGACGACATCTTCGGCACCGACTATGCGCAGGAAGGCATACTGCCGGTACTACTCGTCATAACCAACGGCGGCGGCCAGCCCATCTCGACCAAGGACATGCACGCCGAACTGGTAACCGGTTCGCGCAGCAAGCTCGAAGCACTGAGCGTTGACGACGTCTTCCGCCGCGTAGCGCACATCAAGGCGAGCAGCACCTCTCCCGCACGTGTAGGCCCGATTCCTTTGCCGAACGGCTCGAAAAATAAGAAAGCCCGCGAGCAGTACGACGAACTGACAAAGGCAGCGTGGGTGGCAGAAGCGGTCGAGCCGCATGCCACGAAGTCGGGATTCCTGTTCTTTGATGTTCAGGGCATCAAGAACCCTGTGGCCGGCTCGCATCTCTACCTCACCGGTATGCGCGATGCGAGTGGGAACGAGCTAATGTACTTCGAGATTTCTGTGGGCGCGTCGAACCCGTAACCCGGAGGGCGCGAAACAGAATAACTGGCGACGTATTTCACGCATGAACACGGGTAGATAAGTAACAATTGTCGAGATAGGGCGCCTTCGACTCGTCGGCCGCCGCGGCTGACTCCTCGCTCTGGATGACAACTCTGTATGTTTGCCAAAAATCAACCATTCTGGATGCGCGAACAAAGAGCAGATCCCTCGCTTCGTGAGTGATGGCAAAATCCGATCGGGTGTTCATCCGTAGCAATCCGTGGCTGAAGTTTTTCTGATCCGCGCTGTCCGCCTTTATCCGTGGTAACCGCCTCGTCTCGCTATAATCGACCATCATGGCCACCACGCCGGAAGCGCCCGTCGAAACGAGTTCCAAATACGAGCCGGTCATCGGGCTTGAAGTCCACGTCCAGCTGCTGACGAAGACCAAGATTTTCTGCGGCTGCTCCACGCGCTTTGGCGATCCGCCAAATACCAATGTCTGCCCTGTCTGCCTGGGCTTGCCCGGCGCGCTGCCCGTGCTGAACAAGCAGGCGGTGGAGTTCGCCACGCTCGCAGCAATGGCGCTGAACTGCCGCGTCAATCAGACGTCGATCTTCGCGCGCAAGAACTACTTCTATCCTGACCTGCCCAAGGGCTACCAGATTTCGCAGTACGATAAGCCGATCGCCGAGCATGGCTACATCGAGATCGACAGTGCGAACGGCACGAAGCGAATCGGCATCACCCGCCTGCACATGGAAGAGGACGCCGGCAAGAGTCTGCACGACGGCCTGCCCGACTCCAGCGACTGGACCTCGATCGACCTCAACCGTACGGGCACGCCGCTGATCGAGATCGTCAGCGAGCCCGACATCTCGACACCTGACGAAGCCTACGAGTACCTCACCAAGCTGAAGGAGATCATCCTGTACACCGGCGTCAGCGACTGCAACATGGAAGAAGGTTCGCTGCGCTGCGATGCGAATGTCAGCATTCGTCCTGTCGGCCAGCGCGAATTCGGGACAAAGGCTGAGATCAAGAACGTCAACTCGTTCCGCTTCATCCGTGAGGCGATCGAATATGAGATCGGTCGCCAGGAGCGCGTGCTCGAGTCTGGCGGGCGCGTCACACAGGAGACGCGCCTCTACAACGCTGCCGAGGGAAAGACTTACAGCATGCGCTCGAAGGAGGAGGCGCATGACTACCGCTACTTCCCTGAGCCTGATCTGCTGCCGCTCGTCGTGGATGAGACGTGGCGCGGCAAGATTGCGGCTAATTTGCCTGAGCTGCCCGAAGCTCGGCGCGCGCGCTTTATCGAGCAGTACGGCGTAAGCAAGGGCGACGCTTACACGCTTACTGTCTCGCGTTCACGTGCCGATCAGTTCGAAGAAGCGGCCGCCGCCGCGAAGAATCCCAAGCGCGTGGCCAACCTTGTCAACAGCGAGCTACTGGGGCGGCTGAAGGCCAAGGGGCTCGATTTGGAGCAGTCGCCCATCTCGATGAAGGGCGTGGCCATGTCGGCCGACCTGGCCGAGAGTGGCGCCATCAACAGCAAGCAGATCAAAGATCTGTACGACATCGCCTTCGAGCAGGGCGAAGACTTCGCTGTAGTTTACGAACGCGAGAAGCCGCAGCAGATCACCGACACTGCTGCCATCGAGAAGATCATCGACGAGGTGATCGCCGCCAATCCCAAGCAGCTCGAGCAGTATCGCGGCGGCAAGAAGACGGTGGCCGGCTTCTTCGTCGGGCAAATCATGCGCGCCTCTAAGGGCCAGGCCAATCCGGCTTTAGTTAATGAGTTGCTGAACAAAAAGCTGGAGGGTTGAAGGGCCGGCAATGTAAGTGGCACAACTGCTCTTGCTAAAGATCGATCCATTGCTTGCTGGAGGAATCATGAGTACCGCAACCTCCTCTCCACTTCATCGCGAGCCGCAACTCGCCGGGCAAACAGTGGTTGTAATAGGCGGCAGCGCCGGCATTGGGCTGGAAACGGCTCGCCTGGCGAATGCCGAGGGCGCGCGGCTCGTCCTCACCGCTCGCGATGCCGAGCGGCTTGAGCGCGTAGCGGGCGAGTTCGCTTCAGCGACGACTGCAGCTTTCGATGCCACCGACTCCGAGCGCCTCGCGCAGTTCTTCGACAAGTTGCCCTCCCCAATCGATCATCTGTTGCTGACGGGCCCTGGACCGTACTACGCGCCGCTGGCTGAATTCGATTTCGAACGGGCGCGCCGCGATCTTGAAGCCCACTTGCTTCTGCCACTGCAGATCGCCCGTCAGGTCGCAAGCAAAGTTCGCCCGGGCGGCACGCTGCTCTTCATCGGTGGCACCGGCGGCCGCGCGGCGAAAGGATTCGCGTTGCTCTCGGCTATGACGGCGGCGAAGCCGGCCATGGTGAAAAATCTGGCGCTGGAACTGGCGCCGGTTCGCGTCAACCTCATCACAGCCGGCTTTGTTGACACACCATTATCGGCATCGATCCTCGGAGATCAGCTGGATGCTCGTCGTGAGCAATTGCGCAAGACTCTACCGATCCGCCGGGTGGTCGGTCCAGCCGATGTGGCTGCGCTGGCCCTGCACATCATGACGAACACCGCCCTCACGGGCGCTACGTTCGATATCGACGGCGGGCAGCAGCTCGTTGACCAATGAGTGCTTGCCGCGGGACGGCAGGATGCCCTACTGCCCCAGCAGGCCTTTCTTCATGTCAGCATTGGGCGGCTTGGGTCCGAGCCAGACTGACATCATCAGTTGGCCGAAGGCTGGGCCAGCGATGGTCAGCTTATCCTGTCCATTGATCGACATGGTGGTGCCCGTCCCCGGCACGTACGTAAAGACCATCTGGTCGCCAACCTTGACCGCGTCGAGAGCAGCGAGCAACCGGTCGATATCGGGCTTCAGGGTCTTCGCGGCGTCCGGGCTGTTGTTCTCGAAGCCTTCCTGGAATGCGTCGCTCATCTGGCTCTTGCTGGCCCCGTGCACAAACTTCATGACGATCTGCTTAGGCGCGTCGGCCTTAATGATGGCCGCGGGATCCGACGACTTCTGCTCGAGATAAAGCCCTGCGATATACACCTTGACCATGAACTTGGTGCGGATGCCCATCCCGTTCAGGACAAGTGTCTTGCCGCCGACCTGCGCGGTGTCAGGCAGAGTCACGCCCGCTAAAGTGCCGGCGTGGAGTTCAAAGATTGCAACCAAAACACAAATCAGAACAGAAAGCGACGTAAAAGGAATCTTGCGCAACGGATGGAATTTGGTTAATGCCATGTAGCCTCCTTGGGACGGAACACAGCAGAGTGCAGCCGTATTCGACGTAAGCATACTCCGGGCGGGTGCTGGTTTCGAATTGCTATCGCTGAGTCGCCAGTTGCGAGTTGCGAAATGGGCCGGTCCTGGCGGACGGCAACTATCAGGCCCCTGCCCGCAACGGCGGCGGACAAGGGCGGTTATCCAGCAGAGAAGGCGTGGAGTAAGCCTTCAGGCGCGCTTGATGAGGCGGGTAAGTCCGACCAAGATGATCGCGCCAACGAAGGCCACGATGATGGAGCCGATCATCCCGCCGCCGTGCCAGATGCCTAGCATGCCAAACACCCAGCCGCCGACAATGCCCCCCAGAATGCCGAGAATGATGTCGACGAGTATGCCGTAGCCTCCGCCCTTCATGACCAGCCCTGCGAGCCAGCCGGCGATGAGGCCGACAATGATCCAAATGAGAAATCCCATCGCTCCCCCTAGTGCTCAAGTGAGCGCGTAAACTCTACACCGCCGCTGGACCGGGTGCAATGGGGAGCCGTTGGGGGCTTGCGCAGAACGACAGGAGCGGCTGTACAGGATCTGGAGAAGCTACATTTGGTTGGGTTGATCGGATGGGCTTGGCCAGTTCTTCATCATCTGCTGCCAGTCGCGCTGGTGCTGCTGCATTTCCTTTTGCATCTCCTGCATCTGTTCGCGCAGTTGTTGCTCGATCTGCGGCGAGATGGCCTTCATCTGCTCCCGAAGCTGCGGAGTCAGGTTCTTCAGGGACCCGTTGATCTGCTCGCGCATCTTCGCGAGGTCTTGCTGTTTCAGCACGGTCATGGACTTCTGGATCTCTGCGGCCTGCTTCTCCATCTCAGGGCGAATACGTTCCATCTGCTCGCGCGCGGCTTGAACCTGCTTTTCGATTTCGGGCCGCATCTGGTCCATCTGCTTCTGGATCTCGGCTGTCTGCTTTTGGAGCTGAGGCTGCATCTGTTTCATCGATTTCTCGATGTCGTGCTGCATCTTTGCCAGCTCGTCCGAGCGGAGCATCAAAGCTTGCTGAGTTTCGCGCTGGATCTCCGGGCGGATGCGCTCCATCTCCTGATTGAGCGCGTCCATATCATGGCCGAAGTAATCCCAATCCTGGCCGAGGCGCAACTCACCCGCGGGCCCCGGCAAGACCATGTCCACCGTCTGCTCGCGTTTTTCACGAATGATGGAGAACGTGGTCTTGAGGCTGTTGGTGTGCATGCTGTTGCGCCAGTCGGCAAGATCACGGATGGGTTGGCCGTCGATCTTCACGATGACATCACCGGCCTTCAATCCGGCAGTGGCACCGAGACTCCCTCGCTGTACGTTACGCACCAGCACGCCCTGACCTGCGGGAACCCCGAAGTATTCGGCCAACTGCGCGGTGAGAGCTTCGACCACAATGCCGCGGCGGGCGGACGCCGGCGTGACCAGGGGAACGTCAGCATCAGCCGGGAATGCGACCGGCGGCATGGGAGGCATAAATGCTTTTGCCTCCGAGTTATTGGGTACGGGATAAGGGTGCGGGGTCGTCAAGGCTGTGCGATTCCCCAGCGTTACCTTAACGTTCTGCGCTCTGCCATCGCGAACAATGCCCAGGGTAGCGACGCTGCCGGCCGAAAGGTTCTGCATGACGTCGACCATCTGCTGCATGTTGGCTATCTTCGTGCCGTTGACCGACGTGATGATGTCATTGTTCCGGATACCCGCCTTGCAGGCCGGACCATCATGGTCAATGCTCATAACAATCACACCGTTATAGTCGTTGAGCTTGAGGCTGGCCGCCTGATCGGGAGTGATGTCGTTGATGTGAACGCCGAGATAGGCGCCGGAGTTGCCGCCGGAATAGGGCCTGGCGAAAGCGGCGGGGAGAGCCAGCAGCACAGCCGCGGCCGCCATGACGGCCCACTGTGCCTTCGAGCGAACAATAGCTGAGGAAAACATGTTCTTGATCC
>Ga0335085_10012527_pt1 | contig 12490 bp, 9 predicted proteins | sample Lox_Sample_45_FD_206712 | JGI IMG/M metagenome (GOLD analysis project Ga0335085, IMG submission 206712) | Soil microbial communities from Loxahatchee National Wildlife Refuge, Florida, United States - Lox_Sample_4.5 | ecosystem: Environmental > Terrestrial > Soil > Wetlands | place: USA: Florida...
CCGCGAAGCGAAGCCCGATTTGGAAGGGGCTCAAGCTAAGAGCGCCTGGCAGCGTGAAGGGCAGCGGCTCCGCCTGGAGATGGGCCGCGAGAAATTCCTGGAGCGCTGCTGGAAGTGGAAGGAAGAAAACGGCGGGACGATACGCCGCCAGATGGAGCGCCTGGGCACCTCCGTGGATTGGACGCGCGACCGCTTCACCATGGACCCCGCTTACACCCGCTCCGTGCAGGAAGTTTTCGTTCGCCTCTACGAAGAGGGGTTGATCTACCGCGGCCAGTATATTGTCAACTGGTGTCCGCGCTGCGGCACGGCGGTTTCCGATCTGGAAGTCATTCATGAGGACCGCGCCGGCCACTTGTGGATTATCCGCTACCCCTTTGAGGATGGCCAGGGCCACTTGACCGTAGCCACCACGCGGCCGGAAACCCTGCTGGGCGACACAGCCGTGGCCGTCAATCCCGCCGATGGGCGCTATCGGGCCGCCCAAGGCCGTAAGCTTGTCCTGCCTTTGTTGGGGCGGATGATCCCCGTCGTAGCCGATGAGTTTGTGGACCCCAAATTCGGTACGGGAGCGGTGAAGGTGACGCCCGCGCACGATCTGAACGATTACGCCATCTCTCAACGGCACAATCTGCCGCGGGTAGCGGTGATTGATGAGCACGCGCGCATGACCGCCGAGGCCGGCCCGGCCTATCAGGGGCTCGATCGTAACGCGGCGCGCGAGGCCGTCGTTAGGGATTTACGTGCGCAGGGCCTTCTGGAAAAAATCGAGGATTATCCGCTCAGCGTCGGAACATGCCAGCGCTGCAAGACCGTCATCGAGCCTCTGCTTTCTACGCAATGGTTTCTCAAAACACAATCGCTGGCAGAACCCGCCATTCGTGTGGTGGAAGACGGCCAGGTGCGCGTTACCCCCGACAACTACAAGAAGATCTATCTCGACTGGATGTACAAGATTTACGACTGGTGCATCTCGCGCCAGCTTTGGTGGGGACACCGCATTCCCGCATGGTATTGCGACCCCTGCGGCGAAGTCATCGTGGCGCGCCAAACGCCTACGCAGTGCCCGAAGTGCGCCAACGGCTCTCTGCGCGCGGACGCGGACACGCTTGACACCTGGTTCAGCTCCGGTCTCTGGCCCTTCGCCACACTGGGCTGGCCGGAGGAAACCGCTGACCTGCGCCGGTTTTACCCCAACAACCTCATGATCATGGGTTTCGACATCCTGTTTTTCTGGGGTGCGCGGATGATCATGCTGGGCCTGAAATTCATGAAAGACGTGCCGTTCCGCGAGCTTTACATTCATGCACTGGTTCGCGATGCCGAGCGGCAGAAGATGTCGAAGACTAAAGGCAACGTGCTGAATCCGCTCGAAGTCACGGAGAAATACGGAACCGACGCAACGCGCTTTGCCCTGGCCATCAGCGCCGCTCCGGGAACCGACATCGCTTTTTCCGAGGACAAGGTTGAGTCCTACCGCGCCTTCGCCAACAAGATTTGGAACGCCGGGCGCTTCATCCTGATGAATCTCCAGAAAATGCCGGAACCCCTGCGCGCCCAACTGGGCCATTCTCTGGAACCGATTCCCGTTCTGGGCTTTGAGCCGATGAGCGCGCCCGAACATATTGCTCTCGCGGACCGCTGGATCTTTTCCCGCCTCGCCACGGTGACCCGCGAAATGGAAGAGGCGCTGAAGGACTACCGGTTTCACGAGGCAGCGTTCAAGATTTATCACTTCTTCTGGCACGAGTTCTGCGATTGGTACGTCGAATGGGTCAAGCCCGAGAACACGCGGCCCGTGGAAGGGGAGAAAGTTCCGCCTGCGTGGGTCAACCTGGCGCGTGTCTTTGAAGCTTCCTTGCACTTGCTCCACCCCTTCATGCCGTTCATCACCGAGGAGCTGTGGCACTTGCTTCCGCACAAAGAGGCGGGGCCGTCGATATCGCTGACTGATTTCAAGCTGGTGGGTGAGCGGGTGGCCGACCCGATTTCGGAAAAGCATTTTGAGAGAATTCAGGAACTGGTGGTTACGGCGCGCAACGCCAAGGCGGAAATGGGGTTGCAAAAGCAGAAGCCCAGCCTGCAAGTGGCGTCGGAGGATTCGCGGCTGCTGGAAATGTTCCGCGCCCATCAGGACGCCATTCTGCGCCTGGCGGCCATGCAAGCGATACACCTGACCCACGGCCGGTTGGGGAGGGAGTCCCCGGACGTTCGCTCCGGCGTCTCCTTCGATTTGCGGATTCTGCACGAGGAGAAAGTGGATCACCAGGCCGAACGCGCACGCTTGCAAAAGGAAAAGCAGAAACTCGAGCAGCAGCTTGCGCAAGTGCGAGGGCAACTGGGCAACCAGGATTTCGTGGCGCGCGCGCCGCAAGAAATTGTGCGCGGCGCTGAGCATCGGCTCAAAGAGCTGGAGGAACACCTCCGCAAAGTCTCAGAGTCGCTGGGGAGGTTAGGATAAACGTGGGCGGCTACCTTAGTCCTCCGGCTGCGCACGATTCTTCGGAGGCCATGGATTTTTCTTCCGAGGAACTCCGCGAACTGGTATTCCATGCCCTGGCCGAGGACTTGGGTCAGGGCGACTTGACCACGCGCGTCACGCTTCCCGGAGCGATGCAGGCGCGCGGCACTTTCAACAGCAAGCAGGAGTTGGTCGTGGCGGGGTTGCCCATTGCCCGAAAGGTCTTTGAGATTCTTGACCCCTCCCTGGAGTGGCAGGATGGGGTGGAAGAGGGAGCGGAAGTCGATCCCGCCACTCCCCTCGCGTCAGTCCACGGCGCAGCGGGATCGCTGTTGGCGGGCGAGCGCGTGGCGTTGAATTTTCTTCAGCACTTGAGCGGCATTGCCACGTATGCGCGCCGCTTGAAAGATGAGTTGGCGGGGACGCATGCCGAATTTCTGGACACCCGCAAGACCACCCCCGGCTTGCGCAGCCTGCAAAAATACGCGGTGCGCGTGGGCGGCGGTCGCAACCATCGCCTGCGCCTGGACGACGGCATCCTGATCAAGGGCAATCATCTGCGCCTGGTGGGAGGCATTCGCACGGCCATTCAACGCGCCCTTCAGCAGCGCCCGGCCGGTTACCACGTGGAAGTAGAGATCACCTGCCTCCAGGAACTCGAGGAGGCCATCGACGCCGGGGCGGACGGCGTGCTTCTGGATAACATGTCGCCCGCGGAGGTTCGCGAGTGCGTTCAGCGCGCCGAAGGCCGTGTGCGCTTGGAGGTATCGGGGGGAATTGACACGAGCAACATACGCGCCTACGCGCAGGCCGGCGTGGATTTTATTTCCGTCGGCGCGCTGACTCATTCGGCCGCAGCGGTGGACATCAACTTTCGCATCGCGCCCTTGGCGGGAAACGGGACGTGGGACACGGGACACGGAGACGGGCACTAGCGCAGCGAGCGCGTCTTTGTGGGATCCGTGCTCAAATTCACACACGCAGAATTGCAGCAGAAACCGCGCCTTGGTTCCCGTATCCCGCGACCCGTACACCGTGTCCCGAAAATGGTCACCGATCGCAGAATCGACAAGCTGATACACCTCCTGGTGAAGAACGCCATGGTGGTGGTGCCGGGCCCCAAGATCGCCTCGGAAATTGGCGTCACGCGCTTCACGGTTTGGAGTTGGATTGAGAAGCTGCGTTCCCTGGGGTTGGAAATTCGCGGCGTGCCGAGGGAAGGATATCAATTGCTCACCGTTCCGGATATTCTTGCCCCGAGCTTGGTGCGGGCGGATCTGGGGGATTGCTCAATCGGCCGCACCATCATCCACTACTTTCGCACTGACTCGACAAACGCCATGGCGCTGAAGCTCGCGGCGGAGGGCGCCGAGCATGGCACGGTGGTGGTGGCGGAGGAGCAGACCGCCGGGCGTGGCCGCCTGGGCCGCACCTGGTTTTCTGAAAAGGGCAGCGGGATCTATTCCTCCATTATCTTGCGGCCGCTTCTCTCCCCCGCTGCTGCTCCCGTACTGACATTGATGGCAGGGCTGGCTGCTCAGAAAGCCGTGATCTCCTCCACCGGCCTTGCTGTGGACATTCGCTGGCCGAACGATCTGCTGGTGAATGGCAAAAAAGTCTGCGGGATTCTGACCGAAATGAGCGCCGAACTCGATCGCCTCCACGCGGTGGTGCTGGGCATTGGAATTAACGTGAACCACAGCCTGATGCCCCCGGAACTGGACCACCTTGCCACCTCGCTCCGTATGGAGGTGCATCGTGCCGTGTCGCGCGTTCAGGTTCTGGTGGCATTACTCCGCGAAATCGAGCGCCATTACCGGCTCCTGCTAAAAAGTGGCAATCTGGCCATTACCGAGCGATGGGAAGCAGCCTCGTCGTTTGCGCACGGCAAGCGTGTCCGCGTCGTGACTCCTGCAGGTGAAGCCCTGGCCACGACCACCGGAGTCGATCCCAGCGGCGCCCTGAAAATTCAGCACGACGACGGCCGCCAGGAGTCGCTAGTGGCTGGGGAAGTCGTCGAGGTGAAATAATGCTGGGCAATTCCCAAAGGAGGAGTGGATGTTACGCCTGCTGAAGCTGCTGGCTTACATGATGGCGGCCTGCGCCTGCCTCGGGTTTGCGCAAGATACACCTCCGAAGCAATTGCTGTCGGGCGTGATCGACTTCCATGCCCACTGCGACCCTGACAGCGTTCCGCGCTCGATTGACGCCATCGATCTTGCCCGCTTGGCGCGCGAGCGGGGAATGCGCGGACTGATTCTGAAGAACCACTTTGACCCCACCGCGACGTTGGCCTATGTGGTGCGCAAGGAAGTACCGGGAATTGAAGTTTTCGGCGGGCTCGTGCTCAACCGCTCGGTGGGAGGCATCAATCCTGCGGCAGTGGAACACTTCACGGCGGTGAAAGGCGGTTGGGGCCGGGTCGTTTGGATGCCTACTTTCGATGCGGAAAATCAAGTCCGCTTCTTGAAAGAGAACCGGCCCTTTGTTCCGGTGTCGCGCCACGGAGAGCTCTTGCCCGAGGTGAAGGAGGTTCTCAGAATAATCGCCCAGCATCGGCTTATTCTGGCCACCGGGCACTCCTCGGCCGCGGAGGACTTACAACTGATTCGAACCGCCAAGAGCTACGGCATTCAGAACATCGTGGTGACTCATCCCATGAACACTCCGGTAAGTATGACGATCGACCAAATGAAACAGGCAGCCGCTATGGGAGCTTTCCTGGAGTTCACCTACAGCGGCGCGCTCGACCCCAAAGAGGGTGCCACGATCAGCGATTACGCCAAAGCCATCCGCAGTGTGGGCCCCGAGCACTGCCTTCTTTCGAGCGACCTTGGCCAGCCGGGCCACGTGCTGCACCCGGATGGTTGGGTCGCGTTCTTCCAAGAGCTGCGCGCGCAAGGTTTCACTCAGCAACAGATCGATCGGATGTCGAAAACGAATCCGGCCAAGCTGCTTGGCTTGCTTTGAGGCCCTATGGACTCCGCCAACTCCACGATACTGGTGATCGACGCGGGAAACACCAATACCGTCCTCGGATTGTATCAAGGCGCCACTTTGCGGGCCCTTTGGCGCCTGGCCACCAGCCGCGAGCGCACCGCTGACGAATACGGGGTCTTGATCCACAACCTTTTCTCCCTGGAGAACCTGTCCACGGCCAACATCAGCGGCATTATGATTGCCAGCGTCGTTCCCCCCCTAAACTTTGTGCTGGCCGAAATGGCCCAAAAGTATTTCAAGATGGAGGCGCTGTTTCTGGGGCCGGGAACGCGCACGGGCATGGCGATTCTGGTCGATAATCCCCAGGAGGTGGGCGCCGACCGCATTGCCGACGCCGTGGCGGCGTTCGAAAAATATGGCGGGCCGTGCATTGTCATGGACTTCGGGACGGCCCTCACCTTCGATTGCGTCTCGCAAATGGGTGAGTACCTGGGCGGGGTCATCATGCCGGGACTGGGCATTGCCGCGGAGGCCTTATTTCAGCGCGCCGCAAAACTGCCCCTGGTGGAGTTCCGCGAGCCCGACCGCGTGATTGGGACCAACACTATCAGCCATATACAGTCCGGATTGTTTTACGGGGCCGTGGACGCGATGGACGGCATGCTGGGCCGCCTCTGCGCGGTCCTCGGGAATCAAACCAAGATTATCGCCACGGGAGGCCAGGCGCCGCTGGTGGTGGGTGCGTCCAAGTATAAGCCGATGATTGACTCCTCGCTGACGCTGGATGGCCTGCGCATCATCTACTATCGGAACCACTCCGGCGCGCGGAAGAAATAGGTATCAGGTGTCAGGGGCTGGGGACTAGCCAGGATTTCCAACCATGACTTTGGACGGGCGGAGCTTCACAGGCTGCGGAAAAACCCGGTGGCGCTTTCAGCATCTGATCCTCGCAGGGGATCTATGCAATAGCCGGGGGCAACGCCCCCGGAAAGTGCGAAGCTAGCGGGTTCGACCCTGTTAGGGTCGATGCACGTTGCCACTCCGCCCTACGAACCCGTGGTCAAAAATCCAGGGTATCGTGTGGGAATCGTGAGGAGGCCAATCAACGGAAGCCAGGGTCGGAGGTTCTCCCAAGCACCGAGTCCCCGGTCCCCGACACCTGGCCCCTGACACCTTTTTCTGACTTGGAAAACTACTTCAACTACTTTACCGAAATCGAGGAACAGTTTCGCAAATGCCGGTCGGAGCCTGTTCTGCTTTCGCCGCTTGACTGGGCGCTGGTGGAATCGTGGAAAGAACAAGGCTTCCCCCTGGAAGCGGTCCTGGCGGGTATCGAGCGAGCGTTCGATAAATTCAAGGCAGGCAAACGCAGCTATCGAAAGGTGAACACGCTGGCTTACTGTTCGCAGGAAGTTTATCGTGCGGTGCAGGAGTCGCGGGCCGTCGCCGCGCAAGGCGGAACGCCGCGCGCGGCGACGGCGGAGGCAACGGCGCCATTCTCCGGGATTGAGCTTTCAACCTATCTCTCGCGCTGCGCAGCGGCGGTACAAACCGCGGCCCAGCAGGCGCGGGAAGCCGGCAAACAAGCGCTGGCAGGGGAACTGGCCGAGGACGCTACCATGCTGGATGCCCTCGGGAAACGGGTCAAGGCTCAGCCCACGGGCGATTTCGAGGAAATGGAAAGAACCCTTACGGCGCTCGAGGAAAAGTTGAACGCATCGCTCCAGCGCGGCACAGCCGTGGAAGTCCTGGCGCAGTTGCGCGCGGAAGTGGATCGCGGCCTCGTTGCCTATCGCCGCAAAATGTCGGCGCCGGAGGTGGATCTGCTCGAACGGCGTTTCCTCAAAAACCGCCTGCTTGAACATTACAAAATCCCCCGGCTCAGTTTGTTTTATGTCCTTTGAATTTTCTCCGGTTAAGCTCGTTTACGGCGGCGAGGCGTTAGGCTTCGCGGCCGGGCGAACCGTGCTGACTCCACGAGTGCTGCCCGGCGAGCATGCCGAGGTGGAAGAAGTCCGCCGGCAGAAAGGTGTCGTGCATGCGCGGCCGCTGCGCATACTCATTGCGTCACATGAGCGCATCGAACCCGCTTGCCCGTACTTCGCCCGCTGCGGCGGCTGCCAATACCAGCACATGCCGCACGTAGCCCAGACCAAGGCGAAGGCCGAAATTCTGCGCGAGACACTCCGCCGCTTGGGCCATGTGACGTGGAATGCACCCATTCCTGTGCATGCCGGCCCCGCCTGGAATTATCGCAATCAAGCTCAATTAAAAGTCGGAAGGCGCGCCGATGGCTCCCCGGCTTTGGGGTTCTTCGAGGCGGAGTCGAACCAACTCGTCCCCATTGATGCTTGCCCGATCCTCTCTCCTCGCTTGAACGCGCTGCTCGCAATCTTGGGCGGGGAGCCGTGGATCGGCGCGCTGGCGAAGGGCCGGGAGGTGGAACTCCTGGCCGACGATCGCGATGACCGGGTCATGCTGACACTCGCCGGAAGCTGGAGCCCGCAAGAGGCCGAGACCCTAGCCCATAAGTGCCTGGCGGAACTTGACGGCGTCGCGACCGTGGCCTTTGCCCAGGATGGGATCGCGAGAGTATGCGGTGAGCCTCACCTGACCTACCGTGTGGGAGAGTTTTCCTATCGACTGAGCCCGACCGCTTTCTTCCAAAGCGCTCGATTTTTGCTTGCGGAACTGGTGGCGGCGGTGGCGGCAAATGCCTCCGGTAAAATGGCGATTGACCTTTATGCCGGCGTCGGATTGTTCTCCTTGCCCCTTGCCGCGCGCTTTGACCAGGTGATTGCGGTGGAGGCGCACCCGCAGGCCGCAGCCGACCTGGCGGCCAATGCCCGCGCAACAGGTGGCGGCAAGATTCGAACGGTCGCCGGAACCGCGTTCGACTTCCTGCGGCGATACGCGCAGCAGGAACCGGACCTGGTGGTCATGGACCCTCCCCGCGCCGGCGTGGGCGCAGAAACCTTGAAGCTGCTATTGGACTTGCAGCCCCGGCGCCTGGACTACGTTTCCTGCAGTCCGCCCACCCTGGCGCGCGACTTAGGTTACCTGCTCAAGCACGGCTATCAGCTCGACGGGCTGGAACTGTTCGATTGCTTTCCCCAGACTTATCACATCGAATCGCTCGCCCGCCTCTCGCGCACCGGCGGAAGATGACGTAAAGTTATTGCGCGCTCCCGCAGCTTGGGAAGGCGTAGCATGGGCATTATTCGCGAATGAGACGACGCCAGAGAGAAGACCATGAAAACCGCTTACCTCGATATTGAAACCAGCTATGTGGGGAAGTTCACCGACCAGCGGTTGTTCAAGGACTACCAGCAACACCGGATCACAGTAATCGGCATACGCGTTATGGAGGCGGAGAAGGACGCTTTTATCCAGTTGCTGGGAAACGACGTGAAGCGCACGAACCTGATGTTGACCTTGCAAGGCGTCGAGCGGCTGGTGACGTACAACGGGCGGTCGATTCCCGACAAGGTGAAGGGCTTTACGGGGTTTGATTTTCCCGTCATCGGTGCGCAACTGGGCGTGGTGCTCGACCAGGAGTTTCCGCACATCGACTTGTGCCCGGAATGCTGGCGCAAAGGCCTGTGGGGAGGGCAGAAGGCAGTTGAACAGATCCTCGGACTGAAGCGAATTCTCCCCGGAAAAGACGGCAAATGGGCCGACGAAATGTGGAAGCAGTACGAAGCAACACGCGACGAGCGGATCAAAAAAGAGGTACTGGCTTATAACCGGGAAGATGTCATGATGCTGCGGTGCATTGAAGAGGCGTTGGAGAAGAGGTGAAACCGGCGGCCAACAGCCTCATCACTCACGGCCTTAATTCCACCTTGCGTTCCTGCGCGCTCGCGGATAAAACTAAACTCCATCATGCCACGGCCACGCGACCCCGCTGAGTACCGGTGCACCTACCAGCTTGAATCCCTTGCTATGCGGCAGGGACGGCGATTCATCGCCGGCTGCGACGAAGCCGGCCGCGGGGCGCTGCTGGGTCCGCTCTACGCCGCGGCAGTCATCCTCGACCCCGCGCAATCCATCCCCGGCATTGATGATTCCAAGAAGCTCACGGCCCTCCGGCGTGAGTGCCTGGCGGAAGAGATTCGCGCCAGGGCTCTGGCGTGGCAAGTGGTGGCGATCACAGCGGAGGAAGTGGATACGTTGAATGTTTACGCGGCTTCGCGGGAAGGGATGCTTCGCGCGCTTCTGGCCCTCACACCGGCGCCCGATTACATCCTTACCGACGCCATGCCGCTGCGCCAGGCGGCCGAGGATTTCTGCATCCCTCACCGCGCCCTGATTCACGGTGACGCGCGATCCGTTTCCATTGCCGCCGCGTCCATTTTGGCCAAAGTGGTGCGCGACCGGCATATGGTAAAACTTGCCGAGGTATTCCCGCAATACGGCCTCGCTCGTAACAAAGGGTATGGGACGCGCGATCATTTGCAAGCGCTGGCTCGCTTCGGCCCTTGCTCCGAGCACCGCAAAACCTACCAACCCGTAAAGGATTGCCTGCTGCCGCTTTTCCCGCTCATGTCCCCGGCATAATCTAAACGGAACGGTATAAATGCTTGCGCATTGTCCTGCAACGGTGGTCCATGACCGCCGGGATTGTAGCGGCGCTCTCCGACCGCCTTTTTCGGCGCTCGGAGAGCGCCTCTACAATGGTCTTCGCCGCTTGCGGCCCGACTGCCCGCAGTCAGTGTTATACTGCCTGACCAACCAATTCCATTAGTCGTAGGGGACCACATGGGCACGATTCTGATTAAGGGCGGGCGCGTTTTATCGCCGGAAGACAATCTCGATGGGATGTTCGACGTTCGCATCGAAGACGGAGTGATTCGTGAGATCGCGCCGAATCTGGCAGGCAATGCGGATGAGACCCTCGATGCGCGCGGCAATGTCGTGGCGCCAGGATTTGTAGATATCCACGTGCACTTGCGCGAACCGGGAGGCGCGGCATCGGAGACGCTGGAAACCGGATTAGCCGCCGCGGTAGCCGGAGGCTTTACGGCCGTCGCGAGCATGCCCAACACCAAGCCCGTCATCGACCGGCCGCACTTGGTGGCCGCGCAAATTGCGAAAGCCCGCCGCCTGGGCCTGGCGCAGGTGTTTCCTGTTGCCGCTGTATCCCTGTCGAGCGAAGGTGAAACGCTGGCGGACTTTGCCGCGCTGGTGGCGGCAGGTGCAGTGGCCTTCTCGGATGACGGGCGTCCGGTGAAAACGGCAGGCTTGCTGCGGCGCGCCTTCGAGCTCAGCCGCCACCTGGGCGTGCCCATCAGCGAACATTGCGAGGACCCCAGCCTCAGCGCAGGAGGCGTCATCAACGAAGGATCGGTGGCAGAGAAACTTGGGGTGCGGGGAATTCCCAATTCTTCCGAGGACGTTTGCGTGGCGCGCGACCTGGTGTTGGCGGAAGCGACGGGCGGGCATCTGCACGTTGCGCACTTGTCCACGGCGCGCTCGCTTGATATGGTGCGGCAAGCCAAGCGGCGCGGCCTGCGCGTGACCTGTGAAGTTACTCCTCACCACTTCGCGCTGACTGACGAAGCCGTCTTGGCGAACGGAACCAACGCCAAGATGAATCCTCCGCTGCGCAGCGCCGCGGATGTGGAAGCAATTCGCGCCGGCATTGCGGACGGCACGGTCGATGCCATCGCCACGGATCACGCTCCGCACGCTGCGGATTTGAAGGCCAAGCCCCTCGACGGCGGAGCGGCCTTCGGTATCATTGGTCTTGAGACCGCGCTGGCCCTGGCCCTGTCGGAACTCGTGCACACGGGCCTGATCTCGCTCTGGCACATGATTTCTTTGCTGACTGCCAATCCCGCGCGCATCATCAACCAACCGCTGGGCCGGCTGCAAGTGGGCGGGCCTGCCGACCTCACCCTGTTCGATCCTGATCGGGAATGGACCTACCACACATCGGCGGGGCGTTCGAAGAGCCGCAATACGCCTTTCGACGGGCGGACGTTCCGCGGAGCAGTCACTGCCACCATCGTTGGCGGCCGTATTGTTTATCGGCGGGGATAATTTAGATCGGGTGCTCGTGAAAGCGCGGGAAGGATGCCTGTCAGTTTGCCTTCTCACGGTATACGTGGCGGCAAATCGAGCACCTTAAAACCTCCCGGGGTCTTAGCCACGCGAAAATCGAAGCTCGCGCGGCCAGCGATCCGTAGAGCCGTTATATCCGCGGTTTCGAGCTCGACATGGAACAGCAGTGTGGATCCAGGGCCGGCGCTCGGCTCGCTTTCCATCGCCAGCGGATTCAAACATTGCCCGCCCATCGCCGTGCAGTAGCGTTCAAGGAAAGCCACCTTCTGCCCGTTCTGGTTTGAAGCAGGGACCGGGCCCTGAGCCTCCGCGTTGATATCGGCATAGAAAGCCGCCGCCGTGTAGCTTTTCGCCGAGAGTGCGGAGAGGAACTCGAACAACGCTCTTGCTGCTTGGCCCTGGTCGTTCAGTCCCTTGGTGGGGGTGTCCAATTCCCGCGTCATCCATTTGGCACTGTCCTGGAAGTTTTCGCCATCAAATGTGTAAGCGTCACAGAAGTCATAAAATAGATAGTTGGTATAGGAGCAGAAAGTAAGCGCACCGCTGCCGAGCTGGGGAATCGCGCCTGTCGAGCCCGTCATTCTCTCCTTCCAAATGCGCCCATCGCGATCGAGAAAGGGGATGGAAAAAAGACGGCCGTCGATGTCCGTTGAGAAGAACTGGACGGTTTCAGTGCTGCAGTTCCCGTACAGGTAGACCGCCACGAGGTCCTGGCCGGTCTTGGGATCGTGGAATAGCCGCGCGCCATCATGAGCTTTCCCCTCCACAAACCAATCGTCGGGATCAAGGTTCAAAGCGGCAACCTGGATGCCCCCAACAACGCTTATGAGCTGAAAGTGGCCGGAGTGGGCTTTGGCTCCCGCGTCGCCTCCGCAATAGGGATCCCGCACAACTTCCACTTTTTCATCGGGAGCAAACAGGTAGACGTCAATGGCGTGGCCGCTGCGCTCGAGGCGGAGGTGCGAGAGGCTTTGCTCCCGGAAATCTTGCGTCTGGGGCGAGGCTGGCTGCGCTGCCGAGGGT
>Ga0335085_10012528_pt1 | contig 12488 bp, 11 predicted proteins | sample Lox_Sample_45_FD_206712 | JGI IMG/M metagenome (GOLD analysis project Ga0335085, IMG submission 206712) | Soil microbial communities from Loxahatchee National Wildlife Refuge, Florida, United States - Lox_Sample_4.5 | ecosystem: Environmental > Terrestrial > Soil > Wetlands | place: USA...
CGTAGAGAAGGGCGATGGTGGGGAGAAGAAATCCCCATCCGAAGTCCACGATGGCCGCATTGCGGATGGGGAGATGGATCAGCCACAGAATCGTCATCACTCCGGCGGCGACGATCCAGGCGAGGAGGAGAAGGTGCGGAGCGGGCGTCACAATTGCGTCTCCGCGGTATCTCCATCCGCGGGGGAAGGGGCGCGGCCTTCCGGTTCCCGAGGGAGCGCGGGAACGAGGCGGAGCACGGGAACAAGAAGCGCGTACATCAACAGCACAGCCACGGGAGCGATGACCGCCCAGCCCAAGGTGGCGCGCAGAATCGAGCCCCAGAGGCGCTCGAGGCTGCCCCAGAAGTCCGCGCGGAACATTGCAGTAATTTGCGTAATGGAAAGCGGCAACGGCTTTGCGCGCGTGAGGAATTCGCCCGCGCGCATGTAGGGAATGAAGAGCAGGACCTGCAGGGGCGCCGCAGCCCAGTTCGCGGCCTGAATGGCGGGCAGATTCAGCCGGAACACAATGGCGGCCGCGGCGCAGAGTGCGGTGCCGAGTCCGAAGGAGATGGGCACGGTGCTGATTGCAATGCCCATCGCGAGACAGAGCGCGATTTTCTGCGGCGAGAGTCCTTGGCGGAGCAGGTCGCGCAGAAAGGCGACGACTTTGCGCAGCAACTTCATGCCGTGCGCGGCGCCAAAAGAGACGAAAGCGGCTCGCCCGGTTTCAAAGAGAAGAGCTGGAGGAGCACGTAGAACGACATGGCGATGTTGCCGAGCAACAAGATCAGCACGAGCCAGAGAATTTTCAGGCCCAGCGCGCGCTCACGATAAGCCACCCACACGAAAAAGGTGATGAACCCGCAGTAGGCGTCAAACAGCGTGGCGACGGCCCAGGGCTGAGCATTGAATGCGGCGCGCACGGCGGGATCGAGCAGGCTGGACCGCGAAGCGGACCACAGAGTGACGCCGATCATTACCACGAAGATGGCGCCGAACAGCCCTATCAGGATCGATCTCATGGCTCCTCCGTGCGGGGTACGCGCCGTGCGTCCAGACGACCCGCCGCCCATGGCCAACTTCTTTGACCAGCGCGGCCGATGGAGGTAGGCTACACAGCTTCCAGGTCGGTTGCCAGCGCCCCCAGCCTGGAGGGGCTACGGCAACGGTCTGCCACGCCAGGGGTGGAGACGTTCTGGGTTGAAAGAGATAGCAGTCATCGGTTCCGGTATCTCCGGCCTCGCCGCGGCGTACTACTTGAGCCGGCGGCACCGCGTCACACTCTACGAACGCGATAGACGGCTGGGCGGACATACCCACACGGTCACGGTGGAGACGTCTGCGGGGCCGGTTCCGGTCGACACCGGCTTCATCGTCCACAACACGAGGAATTATCCGAACCTAGTGCGGCTGCTGCGAGAGCTGCAGATCCCGACGGTGGAGAGCGACATGTCGTTCTCCGTGCGGGACGAGCATACAGGATTCGAGTACAGTTCGCGGGGCCTGCGGGGATTCTTTGCGCAGCGCGCGAGGCTGCTCGAAACGAGGCAATATGCGCTGCTCGCGGAGATTCACCGCTTCAACCGCGCGGCGCGCCACCTGCTGGCGAGCGAGCGGCCGGAACAGCCGGACGAAACGCGGCTGGACGAATTCCTGGGGCGGGGCCGGTTCAGCCGGGCGTTCACGCGGGGGTATCTCTACCCGCTGGCTTCGGCCATCTGGTCCACGGCCACCGGCCAGATTGGCGCGTTTCCGGCCACCACGCTTTTTCGTTTCTTCGAGAACCACGGAATGCTGCGGCTCACGAGGCACGTCCGTTGGCGGACGATTCCGGGGGGATGCTCGCGCTACATTGCGCCCCTCAGTGCGCCGTTCCGGGACAGAATCGTGCTAGGCGCACGGATTCGCGGAATCGAGCGGCGTGAACGGAGCGTGCGGGTGACTTTTGCCGAAGGCGCGCCCGCGGAATTCGACGAGGCCGTGCTGGCGTGCCACGGCAATCAGGCGCTCGTCATGCTGGCGAATCCAAGCGAGACGGAGCGTTCGGTGCTAGGAGCGTTCCGAACCACGGCGAATGAAGCGCTGCTGCATTCGGACGCGAGCCTGCTTCCGCGCACGCCGTGGGGACGTGCCTCGTGGAATTGCCATCTGGACGGCGATGCAGCGCCGGGCGCCACGCTGACCTATCACATGAACCGACTGCAGCCACTGCCGGTGCAAGAGGATTACTGCGTCACGCTGAACGCCGAAGGTGCAGTGAATCCCGCCAAGGTACTGCGGCGATTCGTCTATCATCATCCGCTGTACACGTTGGAAGCCGTGCGAGCACAGCGGCGGTGGGGGGACATCAGCGGGCGCGACCGGCTGCATTACTGCGGCGCATACTGGCGGTACGGGTTTCACGAGGACGGCCTCGATTCCGCGCTGCGCGTGGCGCGGGCGCTGGGAGTGGAGTGCTGATGCAGGCCGAGCCGGCGATCTATACGGGAACGCTGCGCCACCGGAGGTTTCGTCCGGTGAACCACGAGTTTTCCTATCCCGTGTTTCAGGTACTGCTGGACGTGGACCGCATCGCGGAACTGATGCGCGTGTCGCGGGTTTCGAGCTACAACCGCTGGAACTGGGCAGGGTACGACGAGCGCGATCATTTCGGCGATGCGTCGCTTCCGCTCCGCGAGCGGCTGGGCCGCGATGCCGCCACGCACGGAGTGACACTGCCGGCCGGGCCCATCTTTCTGCTGACCAACCTGCGCTATCTGGGCTATTGCTTCAATCCGGTGTCGTTCTACTACTGCTACGGGGCGGGCGGCGGGTTGGAGATGATGCTGGCGGAAGTGAACAACACGTTCGGTGAGACGTGCAATTACTGGCTCACGGCCGACAGCGAACCGACGAGCGCGGCGGAAAGGCGGGACGAGAGACCCGACGCGGAGAGCCGCGCGCGGCGTTACGAGACGCGGAAAGTGTTCCACGTTTCGCCATTCATGGATCTGAGCCAGCATTACACGTGGATATTTACGCCTCCGGGCGAGCGCCTGGTGGCGCATATGAAGGCCCGGCATTCGGACGGAGTGCTGTTCGACGCCACGCTGTCGCTCGCGCGCCGGCCATGGAACGCTGCAGAACTCCGGCGCACGCTGGCCGAATATCCCTGGACGACGGCGAAGGTGATCGCGGCGATTTACTGGCAGGCGCTGCGGCTGCGGATGAAAGGAGTGCCATACGTGCCGCATCCGGGCGCAGCGAGCGAGGGGACGAGGCGGAGGACGATCTGGAAATATGTCTGACGCGCCGGCCAATCCGGGACGCGGGACGCGCGGGCGGTGGGACGCGCGGCTGGCATGGCGCTTCGCACGGAAGACGCTCGAGAGTTTCCGCCAGGGCCGGCTGGAGCTGGTGTGCGGCGATCAGACACATTCCGGCGGCGACGCGGGGACGGGACCAAGGGCGACGATTGTGGTGCACGACGAGCGGTTCTTCTCGCGGGTGCTGTGGCGCGAGGAAATCGGGATGGGTGAAAGCTACGTGGACGGTGACTGGTCGTCGCCGGACCTTGTGGCCGTGGCGCGGTTTGCCATCCGGAATATGGAGGAGCTGAATCGCCGCAACCGCATCGCGTCCGCCATCAACCGCTGGCGGATGCGCCTGCTGCACAGCCTCCGGCCGAATACGCAGCGGGGCAGCCGGAAAAATATCCGCTACCATTACGACCTGTCGAACGAATTCTTCCGGCTGTTCCTGGATCCCACGATGGCCTACTCGTGCGCTTATTTCGCTTCTGCGGAGGATTCCCTGGAAGAGGCGCAGCAGGCGAAATACGACCGCATCTGCCGGAAGCTGATGCTGGGGCCGGAAGACCGCCTGCTGGAGATCGGGACCGGGTGGGGCGGCCTGGCGCTGCATGCCGCGGAAAACTACGGCTGCCGTGTGACCACCACGACCATCAGCCGCGACCAGCATGCCTCGGCGCGCGAGTTGTTCCGGCACGCGGGCCTGCTGGGCAACCGCATCGAACTGCTCTTGGAAGACTACCGCAATTTGCAGGGGGAATACGACAAACTGGTCAGTGTCGAAATGTTCGAGGCCGTGGGCCACGCGAACTATGACAAATTTTTCGGCGCGTGCGACCGCCTGCTTACCTCCGACGGCTCCATGCTGCTGCAAACCATAACCGTGCCCGACCGGCGATTTGCCGATTACCTCAAATATGCGGACTGGATCCAGACCTATATTTTCCCGGGCTCAGAACTCTCCGCTGTGGGGGAAATTCTGAATTCGCTGGGACGCGTCACACGGCTGGAACTGCACCATACGGAAGAAATCGGGCAGCACTACGCGCGGACCATCGCGTGCTGGCGCGAGCGTTTTCTGGCCGCACTGCCGGAGGTGCGCGCGCTCGGTTTTGACGGCCGCTTTATCCGCATGTGGGAATATTACCTGGCGATCTGCGAAGCTTCCTTCCTGGAGCGGAACACCGGAAACGTACAGCTACTTCTAGCCAAATCCGGCACACGGAAACCGCTGTGGGGCGAGCCGGAAGAGCATTCCGAAGCGGAACAATTTGCGACGACGGACGAGGACCGGAACCGCTTCGTATTGCATTCCCGTGCTCGCTGGGAGAACGCGTGATCCTCTCGACTCAGTCCGTCTCCGGCGACGGCTCGCGGGCGGGGATCTGCCAGCCGTTTGGCCTCACGAGCGCGCTGAACCAGTAAATCAGCATCCCGGCCACAATCAGCAGCAGACCGACGGCGAGAGCAGAAACGCCGAGAATCGTCTCATGCTGGCCATGAACTGCGGCCAGAGTTAGAAGAAGCATCGGACACGCGCCCGCCAGCCATGCGCCGGTGATTCCACCCGGCACACGGAAGGGCCGCGGAAGTTCGGGTTCGCGGTAACGCAGGGCAACGAGCGCGGCGAATTCGAGCAGAACGCTGGAGCCGGTGAGCAGGATATCAATCGTCACGAGGCGTTCCAGATCGAGACCGACGCATGCGCCCCAGCCGAGAGCGCACACCAGAATGGCTACCCAGGGCGACCCGGTGCGCGGATGGACTCTGGCGAAGACCGGAGGGAGCATACCGTCCTGCGCCATGGCCAGCGGAAGGCGCGAATAGCTCATCACCAGGGCGTTGAGCATTCCGAAGGCGCTGAACAGGCCACCGCATACCAGCGCCACACGCAGCCAATCGCCGCCCAGCATTCCGGCGATGTCCGCCCAGGAGCCCGTCTCCCACGCGCCGGGGGAAAGGCCGGTCAACGCGACAGCGGCAACGGGAATGATGTAGGTAAGGGACACGAGAAGGACCGCTAGGAGGATGGCACGAGGATAGATCTGTTGCGGGCGATCCACCTCTGTAGCGATGGTAGACGCGCTGTCCCAGCCCATGTAGTTCCACATGGCGATGAGAACTCCGCCGAGCAGACCGACGGTGGAGGCTGAAGGATGCGCGGCGTGCGCCAGTTCCCCGTGACGAAACGGCGCGAGAAAGCAGATGAGGACAAACGGAGCAGAGAGGGCGAAGAAGAGCCACAACGACGTGGTGGCCACCACTCGGACTCCTGCAATATTCAGAAGCGCGCAAACCGCCACAATCACGATGCCCATCACAGTTCCGCGGCCGTTTTTTGCAAACCAGGGAAAAAGGTGGATGAGATAGGCGACAAAGAGAGCGGGATAGATGGCCATGTCGAAGATGCTGGCCGCGAGCGAAAGCCAGGCTTCCTGAAAACCCCAGAAGTTGCCCATGCCGCGTCGAACCCATGCGTAATAGCCTCCCTCGGCAGGGATGGCGCTCGAGAGTTCGCCGACCATGTACGCGGTGGGCAGGCTCCAGAGCAACGGAGTCAGGATGAGAATCAGGATCGCGCGAGCGTACCCGGCGCCATGCACGATTTCCTCGGTGCCGTAGGTTCCGCCGGACACCATGAAAAACGCGGCAACCACCAGCGGCCAGAGCGAGAGCTTCGCGTGCTGTGGGAGCGAGTGAGAATTTTCAGAGGGACCACTGCGAGCCGGACCAGAAACTTCCGTCAATTCGGTGCTGCGCCTCCAATAGTGCTCTCCGGTGGCGTTCCGTTCGCGCGGCGAGCCGTTGATGCAAAGAATACAGAGTTACGACTGCCATGCAAGAAAAAAGTACAGATGGACGGGAAATAAAATCCGAAAACTCCCGCGGAGAGCGAAGAAATGCGGTGAACGTAGCGAAGAACATTCGAGCCATGAGCGGTGGGGCGTCACACGGCGTGGTAGGCGTGGCGCATGTTCATCACGTCAGAAACGGCGCGCTCCACAAGCGTGCCCATCTCCGCGGTGGTGACGCGGCACGCGCCCTTCGGCGAGCCGCGCAGTATGTCGGGCGTGCGCCAGCCTTCCGCGAGCACCATGTCGATTGCGCTCTCCACGATGGCCGCTTCGTTATTCAGGCCCAGCCCGTGCCGCAGCAGCAGCGCGGCCGTGGCGATGGCTCCCAGAGGATTCGCCGCGCCGGTCCCTGCAATGTCTGGGGCCGAACCGTGCACTGGCTCGAACAGTCCCACGCTTCCGCCCACCGTGGCCGAGGCCAGCATGCCTATCGAGCCGGCGAGCACGGCGGCTTCGTCCGAAAGGATGTCCCCGAACAGGTTTTCGGTGAGCACGACGTCGAAGCGGAGAGGGGTGGTGACGAGCAGCATGGCGAACGAGTCCACGTAGTAGTGTTCAAGGATTACATCGGGATAATCGCGCCCGACGCACATCACCACTTCGCGCCACAGGCGCGAAGTTTCCAGCACGTTGGCTTTGTCCACGGAAGCGACGCGCCCGCTGCGGCCGCGCGCGGCGTCGAAAGCCACGCGGGCCACGCGTTCTATCTCCGGCGCCGTGTAACGCAGCGTGTTCACCGCGCACTCGCCCGGCACGTACCCGCGAGGCTCGGAGAAGTAGAGGCCGCCAAGCAGTTCGCGCACGATGAGCACATTGGCGCCGCACACCACCTCCGGACGCAGCGGAGTGCAGGCGCTCAGGGCATCATGAGCCGCCACGGGGCGCAGGTTCGCATATCCGCCCAGCGCCTGACGGAGGGCCAGCAATCCCGATTCGGGCCGCAGGTGCGCAGGAGCGCGATCTAGGTCGGGCGAGCCGACGGCGCCAAGCAGCACTGCATCCGCTTCGAGCGCCGCTTCGCGCGTTTTCTCCGGAAGCGGATCGCCGCATTCGCGAACGGCGGCTGCGCCGATGGACACTTCCGTGAACCGGAAATCGTAACCGCACAGGTCTTCCATGGCGCGCAGCACGCGCACCGCCTCGCGCGTCACCTCCGGCCCTACGCCATCGCCCGGCAGAACTGCGATTCGATACGGCATCGCTTCCTCCCCCCCGCACGCCGCTCCCCCTTTCCATACTTGAACCGCGCAGGGAAAAAAGCGGGAGCTCGGAAAGCCCTGCGGAGAAATGCGCGTGTCAGTTTGCGCCCGCGGCCGCGCGCGACGAACGCAGGCGGCCCTCATCGCCGTCGGCGGGACGAAGTCGAGGCGACCGGCGCAGCTCGGCGGGAAGAAACGAGAGCAGGTCGAGGTCGTAGATGTTCTTCTTCTTGTCCGCCAGCGCCGTAAACCGCCGGTAGGCGGCGTTGAGCTGCTCGCGCGACAGCTCGTAGCCTAGCTCCGCATAGCGCCGCGCGAGCGCGTGCCGGCCGGAGTGCTTTCCCAGCACGATGCGATTTGCCTCCAGGCCGACCGACTCCGGCGTCATGATTTCGTAGCACAACGGATTGCTGAGCACGCCGTGCTGGTGGATGCCGGCTTCGTGGGCAAAGGCGTTGGCGCCCACCACGGCTTTATTGGGCTGTGCGGAAAATCCGATCAGCTCGGAAAGCAGCCGGCTGGACGGGACGATTTCCTCGGTGACGATGCCTGTGCGATAGGGCAGGCGGTCCGCGCGAACGCGGAGCGCCATGGCAATCTCTTCCAGCGCCGCATTCCCAGCGCGTTCTCCGATGCCGTTTACCGTGCACTCCACCTGCCGCGCGCCTTCGGCAATGGCCGCGAGAGAATTGGCCACGGCGAGGCCCAGATCGTTATGGCAATGCACGGATATCACGGCGCGGTCGATGCCGCGGACGCGCTCGCGGATCAGCCGGATCAATTGGGCGTATTCGGACGGAATCGTGTAGCCGACCGTATCCGGAATGTTCAGCGTCGTGGCGCCCGCATCGACCGCCGCTTGAAGCACGGCGATCAGAAACGCAGGGTCGGAACGCGTCGCATCTTCAGGCGAGAATTCCACGTCGTCGCACAGGGACTTCGCATAGCCCACGGCGATGCCCGTCTGCTCGAGACACTGTGGGCGCGTGATTTTCAGTTTGCATTGCAGGTGGATATCGGAAGTGGCAAGAAACGTGTGAATGCGCGGACGCGCGGCGACTTCCACGGCCTTCCAGGCTCGCGTGATGTCGTCGCGGACGGCGCGAGCCAGCGCCGCGATTCTCGGCCGGCGGATTTCGCGGGCTACAGCGCGCGCCGCCTCAAAATCACCGTCGGAGGCTACCGGGAATCCGGCTTCGATCACGTCCACGCCCAGACGGTCGAGCTGACGCGCCATGCGAAGCTTCTCCCCCAGGTACATGCTGCAGCCCGGGGCCTGTTCGCCGTCGCGGAGTGTGGTGTCGAAGATGGTGATGGACTCGAGGGCCATGATTGCGGTCTGTGGAGGCGAAACGCTGTATGCGAGCACCGCGCCTCGGGGTTCAGTCTGGAGAGGGCTGATGGATAACGCAAGCTTATAATTCTTCTGGAAGAATAAAAATCATTTATTCTATAATTCCGCCGGGAGGGTCGCTCTCCGGCCACTGAACGAACATGGAACTCTCCGAGCTTCAGGCCTTTCTGGCGGTTGTGGAAGAAGGCAGCTTCTCTCGCGCGGCGCAGCGGCTGCACCGCACGCAACCCGCCGTAAGCCAGACGATTCGCAAACTGGAGGAGGATCTGGGCGAGGCGCTCTTTGATCGCTCCTCCCGGCACGGTCATCTGACCGATGCAGGTGCCGTCCTGCGGGAGTATGCGGAGAAGCTGCTCAATCTGAGGGGAGAGGTGCGGGCCGCGCTTACGGAGTTGCGCAGCGCCGGGCGCGGGAAGCTTTCGATCGCCGCCAACGAGTTCACCTCGCTCTACCTGCTGCCGCTGCTGCACGAATTCCGGCGGGCCTGCCCGATGGTGCGCGTATCGGTGACGCGGTCGCTGGCCAGCCGCGTGTCGGAGGCGGTGCTCAATCACAGCGTGGAGCTGGGCATGCTGTCGTTCGAGCCGGAGGACCCGGCGCTGCGGTCCGTAGTGGTAGCCACGGACGAGCTGGCATTCGTGGTGCATCCACGTCACCCGCTGGCGGGAGCGAAAAAGGCGGGGATCCGTGAGCTGGGCGCGCAATCATTCGTGGCGCACCATGTCCCCTCGCCCCACCGCGCCAAGGTGCTGGCCGCGTTCCGGCGCCACAAGACTCCGCTGAACATGGACGTGGAGCTGCCCACGCTGGAGGCTATCCGCAAATTCGTGGCCATGGGGAATGGCGTGGCCTTGGTGCCCGCGGTGTGCGTGCAGGGCGAACTGGCGCGGGGCGAACTCGTGCGCGTGCCTGTACCGGAGCTGCAATTCGAGCGCAAAATCCGCATTGTGCACCGGAAAAAAGCCACGCTGTCGCACGCCGCGCAGGCGTTCCTGAAGGTAGCGGAAGCGCTGGCCCGCAGGCCCGGCAGCGTCAGCTTGTTCGTCCGTGAGCGGTAGCGGAGCTACGGAACGTCCGGTGGGGCCTCAAAGCGGACCAGGTCGGCGCGAAACCCCCGCGTCTTCCAGGCGCCGTAGAGGATTCCGAACATCATCCAGGCGCCGCCGGCAAGCTTTGCCTGCCACCGGAGATTCAGCCAAATAAACAGGCAGATGGCGATTCCCAGCACGGGGGCCACCGCATCCCTCCAGCGCCGCTGACTGCCGCGCAGGTAGTAGCGGGTAAAGGCCGCGGCATTCACCCCCATAAAGGCGATGAAAGCCCCGAAATTCAGCATTTCCGCGCCCAGTTCGTAACTCATGGCGAAAGCCCCGGCCAGCGAAACTGCGCCGACAAACAGCACATTGTTCGCGGGAATTCCGTGGCGCGGTGAGATGGCCCCAAAGAACCGGCGCGGCAGGGCATCATCGCGTCCCATGCCGTAGAGCAGCCGGGCGGCGCCTAATTGGGAAGCCATACCCGAACCGACGGTGGCCACCAGAAGGGTGGCGTTGACCAGATGAAAGAGCCCGGGGCCTCCTGCCCGGCCGGCGACAAAGACGTAGGCGGTATCCACGTCAGGGAATTTCAGGGAAACCGGCCAGACGAGCTGTGCGGCGTAAACCTCGAGCGAGGCCAGGATTCCGGTGATAAGGCAGGTGAGAACAGTGGCCAGCAGAATGTTGCGCCGGGGGTTCTCCACCTCCTCGGAAAGCGTGGAGATGCCGTCGAAACCGATGTAAGTGAGCGCGGCGATGGAGGTGCCTGTGAACACTGCTTTCGCCGAGAACGTCGAAGGGTCATAAAACGGGCGCGTAAAGTAGCCGGACCCCTGCGGCGGCAGCCCCGCCACATACTGAAAGACGAAGTAAAACAGCACCACAACCACTACCCCCATTGCGCCCGCCAGCAGCTCGTTGATACGGGCGGAGGTCTTTACACCCCGTAGATTCAGCGCCGAGAAAAGCACTGCGAAAGACACAGCCCATGCGGCGTAGGGGACTTGAGGAGCGAAATTGCCGGCCGCCTTGCTGCACCAAATGGTGCAAATCAGGGGATTAAGCATGTAATCCATGGCCATGCTCCAACCCGTCACGTAGCCCAACGCAGGGTGCAACTCCCGGCCCACGTACGTGTATGCCGAGCCTGCGCTGGGATACGCCCGCGCCATCCGGCCATAGCTCACGGCCGTGAACAGCATGGCCACCATGGCGATCAGGATGGTGGTGACCACGTGCCCCCGGGCGGCCTCGCTTACCACCCCGTAAACAGGCATGGGAGCTGTGGGTTGGACGACGATCAGGCCATAGACAATCAGGTGCCAGAGAGTGAGTTGGCGGCGCAGGCCGGGCTGAGCATTCTCCGGAGCGGGCGGCGTCGGCATCGGCGTAGTGTACAGCGCAACGGGCCGACTGCGTCGCGCGGGCATAGGAGTCGTAGCTGGGCAGGGGCCTGAGGGGAAGATCGAGTGGCTGAGCGCAAAGGGGAATGGCGGCGATTTGCGCCGAATTATCTTGACTTCAGGTCGTAGACGACCTATGGTCGAATATGTCTATGAGTCATAATCAGGGACAGACGATTCGCACTTCACCTTCCGACGCCCCGACGGCGCCTCTGCCACGCCGCGAGCGCCGCAAGGCCGAGACTTACGAGCGGTTGATGCGGGCAGCGCTTCGCCTGTTTGCGGAGCAGGGACTTTCTGAGACAACCGTCGAGCAGATTACCGAAGCGGCCGACGTCGGGAAGGGAACCTTCTTCAATTACTTCCCCACCAAGGAGCACGTGCTGCTGGCCTTTGGCGATTCGCGGATCAAGAAGATCCAGGCGGCACGGGATGAGTCGCGCACGGGCTCAAAACCGACCTGGCAGGTGTTGCGACGGCTGGCCCATTCCTTGGCGGAAGAAGCCAGCCATTCGCCCGGGCTGTTGCGCAGCATCCTGGTGGCGCCTCTCTCGCGCGGACCGGTACGCGAGTTCATGGCCGGGAAGATGGAGGAGGGCCGGGGGGTATTGGAGGAAATCTTCCAGATAGGTCAGGAGCGCAACGAGCTGCGCGCCGACCTCCCGGCGGCGCACATGGCTCGCGCGTTCCAGCAGGCCGTGTTCGGCGCCCTTGTGCTCTGGTCGCTCGACCCGCGCGGCGAACTGCTGCAGTGGCTCAATGTGTGGCTCGAGATGTTCCTGGGCGGGCTGGACCCGAGAGATTTCCGGACAGGAAAGTCCGGGCGGAATCGGGCATAAATTCATGTTGTCAAGAATATGACTGTTAGTCAACTACGAATGTCGGTCGCATATTCTTCCAGGTTCGGCGCCTGGGCGACCATTTCTGCACTGCTCCTGGCCATATCCGCGCCATGCGTGGCCCAACAGGTGTCATCACCAACGCCGCCTGAGAATCTACCGGCAACAAATGGCCAGACCACCTCGCCGGAAGGGGAGGGTCTGCTGACGATCCGCGAGGCGATTTCCCTGGCCCTGAAGAACAACCTCTCGGTGCGGGTGGCGGGGACCCAGGCGGACGAGGCGGGCGGTACGGCGCTTAGAAAGAGGTCCGCGCTGGAGCCAAATGTGACGAGCGCAGCCTTTGCCAATCTGCAGGACCGCAACCTACATGCACTGGGCTTTGCATTTCCAGGGGCTCCGATTCCGCTGACCACGGGGGTATTCGGCACTTACGACTTTCGGGTATTCGCGAGACAGCAGGTGATTGACCGGCAGGCCTACCACACCTGGCAGGCCAGCAAGCGTGAGGAGGATGCCACAAAGTTGA
>Ga0335085_10012529_pt1 | contig 12485 bp, 8 predicted proteins | sample Lox_Sample_45_FD_206712 | JGI IMG/M metagenome (GOLD analysis project Ga0335085, IMG submission 206712) | Soil microbial communities from Loxahatchee National Wildlife Refuge, Florida, United States - Lox_Sample_4.5 | ecosystem: Environmental > Terrestrial > Soil > Wetlands | place: USA: Florida...
CCACCCCGGGTGTTTTTTGCAAAGAGTGCGGAAAGGCATGAAACGATTGGAGATAGCGTTTTTGACAGTGCAAAAGAGTGCGTAAGAGTATGAAAACAAAGGAAGCGTAAATGCCATGGATTGATATCGATACGGACTCGCGCGGAATGACGAGCGGGAAGGAGGTTGACGCTTCGACGGGGCCGGAGTAAGCGCCGTACACAGAGTTCAGGGACCAGGGCGGATTTGAGGATGTGGGAAGAGGGGAATGGGTGGGATTGGCGGCGATCATGGGGATTTATAGCACGATAGTTACCGAATGTCAATAGTTTTCTGAATTGCTGAAGTGGTATTCGAACGGGAATGGCGGAAGGGGAAGGATTACAAGGGATTGGGCGGGGGCTAACTGATTTGATACGGCTGTGGAAATCTGTGCTCACCAGGTTTCGATGCGGAGTCCGTCCACTTCCTTGAAATGATCATCGCGCGTGGCTAAGGGCAGGTTGTACTGCATTGCGCATGCGGCGATCCAGATGTCATTGTCCGGAATAGGCCGTCCCTTCGAGCGCAGACGATCCTTGATCTCGCCGTAGCGCCGGGCTGTCTCCGCGTCGCAGTTCAAGACTGATACAGAGGAAGCGAACTCTTCAATCCTGGCTTGGTTAGCGGCCGAATGAGCTGACTTACGTGCACCGTAGTGAAGCTCTCCCAAGACGGTGGTGGAGACAAAGAGCTCAGATTGGCTGACGTGCTGTGTAACTGCTTTCTCGGCGGAGAAAAAAGCGATGATGACGTTCGTGTCGAGGAGCACTTTACCAGGCATTCGGATCGATCTTTTCGCAGCCTTCCTCGATGGCGAGCGACATGGCACCGAGATCGGCAGGATCGATGCAGCCAGCGAAGCGCATGAGGTTGTGGCCCGGAGTTCCGGAGGGTTCGGTCAGGTGTCGCGCGAAGTCCAGGACCTTACGTTGGTGAGGAGCGTCCAGGCGGTCCACCTGTTCGATAATTTCGTCTTTGACGGTCTTTGTCACAATGCAATCAATTTAGGTAAGGGAATCCTCAAAGTCAAGGGTGCGCCGGCGAAACGGTGACCACGGCACTGAAGGAGCGGATAGATAAGGAGTCGCGAGATGAAGTGGCCCACCCTTTGAAAAAAAAACGCAAAGGGTAGGCGACCCCCGGAAAAAGCAAAAATCAAAATCGGCTTGATGGGTTAGGGTCGCCCACCCGCTGACGAGGATGCGGCGCGCAGCAGAGTGGGCTAGAATTCACAAGGGAGGGTGGGCGCGATGTCATCTGGCGTTATCATTCGCAATCCGGGGATTCTTAGCGGCGAGCCGGTTTTTCGCGGAACGCGCGTGCCGTTTAAATGTCTCACCGACTACCTGGAGCACAAGCGAACTCTGACGGAATTCCTTGAGGATTTTCCCGGGGTGATACGCGAGGACGCGGTCGCCGCACTTGAGGAAGCCAGAATCAGCCTTGCGGCAGCGTTGAAATGAAGTTGTTGTTGGATGAATGTCTGCCGCGAACGGATGAATTCAAAAACTAGAAAACGTCCCGTCTGTCCCGTCTCCCAGCCAGCGTCAAATTGCTGCATTGCAGCCTGTAGTCGTTACCATATAATGACGAGCGAATGCTACCCGCCACAAAAGATTCGTTCCGACGAGAGGTCGAGGCTCTCGTTCGCAAGTTTGATGCTGACGCAGAGACCTACCGCTCCGCAGGATACCCGGAAGCGCAAGCTCGAAACCATTTCATCAATCCATTCTTTAAGGCGCTTGGCTGGGACGTAGACAACGAAGCTGGGGTCCCGTACCACCTCTGTGAAGTGTGGGTTGAAGCTGGCGAGACGACTGGGCGACCCGATTACACTTTTCGGCTCAACGGGCAAACCAAGTTCTTTGTCGAAGCGAAAGCACCATCCGTCGAACTGGACAAAGAGACACACATCTTGCAGGCGAAGCGGTACGCATGGAACAGTCAAAGCCGGGACGTCCTGTTCGCTGGGTTAACCGATTTTGAGGAATTCAGATTCTTCGACGCCACGCTTACTCCAGACCGCGAACGCGCATTCGTTGGGGAAGCTTTCCACATTCTCCACAAGGACTACCTCAAGAATATAGATGTGCTCTGGGAGTTATCTCCGTCGCGCGTTGCTCTCGGTTCTCTTGAACAGTTCCTAAAGCGCGATAAACAGTCGATCAAGTACCGCGTTCCGCCTGACAAGCGCTTTCTGGAGGACCTGTCGGAGTGGCGGCTTGAATTGGCGCGAGGAATCCATGCTCGAACTTCGGGACTGGATTCCGCGCTTCTCAGCGATATTGTCCAGCGCCTACTTGACCGAATCATCTTCGTTAGGATTGCCGAAGACCGGAAGGTTATTGAGCCTCGCCAGCTGCACGAGATCGTGGAAGTGTGGGAAGCGCATGGTGGCAGGCTGCCTATCATGGACGGCCTGCTTACGCTTTTCAAGGAAGTGAACGATGAATTCAACGGTGAAATCTTTAAACCCCACGCGTGCGAGCGGATCAAGGTTGAATCGAACGTAATCGCAAGGATCATTCGGAAGTTGTATCCGCCGAAGAGTCCCTATCGTTTCGACGTTCTCAGCGTCGAGATGCTCGGCTCTGTCTACGAACGGTATCTCGAAAACATTCTCGTCATTAAGGGAAGAAATGTCACCGCCGTCAAGAAACCCGAACTCCGCAAATCAGGAGGCGTGTATTACACGCCCCAGTATGTCGTCGACTACATCGTTAAAAACACACTCGGAAAGCTCGTAGAACGAAAGACGCCAGACCAAGTATCGAAGCTCCGAATTGTGGACCCCGCATGCGGCTCTGGGTCCTTTCTCATTGGAGCGTTCCAGTTCCTTATCGAGTGGCACACGAATTACTACCGCGAGTTTCCGAGAGAAGCGAAACTGGATTCGATCTTTCCTGAGACCGTTAAGGATGGCGAAAACATCCGGCTCTCCTTCCACGCCAAAACCCGCATCATGCACCAAAACCTCTACGGGTTGGACATTGACCAGCAAGCCGTTGAGATTACGATGATGAGCGTTTATCTAAAGGCGCTCGAAAACGAATTCGGGATGGCGGGAACGAGGCACGAACGGTTGCCGGAGTTGAAATTCAACGTTCGATGTGGGAACTCATTAGTTGGTCCGGACATCGTGAACGATGTTGCTCTTGACGCCGAAGCCTTGGAGAAGATTCGTCCTTTTAATTGGCAGGCGAGAGAAGCGGGCTTCGGGGACATCCTAAGGGCGGGAGGCTTTGACTGCGTAATCGGCAATCCGCCCTGGGGGGCAGACTTCGGCAATCCTGAGAAGACCTATCTGGACAAGCACTACACGTTGGGAGTAGGGAAGTACGAGAGCTACATTTATTTCCTAGAACGTGCGAAGGACTTGCTGAAACAAGGTGGACATCTCGGATTCATCGTTCCTAGCTTCTGGATATCACGCTCCCAAACAGAAGGGCTGAGGGAAGCGCTCCTCACCGATTTGGTCCCGAAGTCTTGCATCATTTTGCCGGAGAGTGTCTTTGAAGGCGTGAAAATGGATTCGTGCATTTTGCTTCTTTCTAAGGAGCCAGCCAAGCCGGAGAACGTCGTCATTGTCGCTGAGATTGACGACGACCACTTGGACAAGTTCATAGCGGCCGACTATGGCAGCGTCCTGCATTCCGCGAAACTGATCGATTGGAAAGCGAACAAGAGATTCAGGTTTAATCCGCGGGTAATCGCAACCGACGTTCCGTTGATCGCGCAGGTCGAGAGGAATTCCGTTCCGTTTGGCTCTTTAGTCGAACTGACACAAGGTTTGACACTCTATCGACTCTCATCGCTAGTTGAGAGATACGGTAAGGCCAAAGCAGAGAAGATCATGGAGACGAAGGGATTCCACGCGGACCACAAGAAGGACAAGACCTTCAAGAAAGAGTTGTCGGGCAGAGACGTGGACAGGTATTTCGTAGCGTGGAACGGCGAATCTTGGGTTAGCTATGGACCTTGGCTGGCGCACGCGGTCGATGAGAGGTTCTTTCATGGCCCACGCTTGGTGATTCAGAAGATTCGCAATCCAGTCTTGCGACGACGCCTAGTCGCCGGATACCTTGAAGACAAAGAGACGTACAGCGCGGGGGTGCTTCTAAACGCTATTTCAAATCACAAAGAATATTCTCTATTCTACTGTCTCGGAGTTTTGAACTCCAGGCTAATCAACTATTGGTATCGGAAGATGATTCTCGACGTTTCGATTCGCGTAGTGGACTTGAAAGATGTCCCCGTCAAGAGCATCGACTTCACGAATGCGTCCGAGAAGAAGCAACACGACGAGATCGTTGATACGGTGAAGCAAGTGATTGCTCTCAAAAAGGCGAGCGGCGGAGCCAATAGTGCGGCGATTCAGAAGTGTGACGACAAAATCGAACAGATTGTATTTGACCTCTACGGTATCTCGAAAGAGGCGCGAGTAATCGTCAACGCCGAGATTCCTGAGTAGGCAATAAAGCACACTGACGCGCCCGGGAATAGGGGGACAGACCGGACGTGATCGGCGCGTTCATTAAACGGGCTATTTTTCGAGGAGCTTTAACCACCTGGTGATTATGGCGCGGACGTCCTCTGCGCTGTAAAACAGGGCTGGCCTGCGGCCGTCGGCGTAGTCGCCTTCGAGGAGGCCGGGGGTGTCTTTGACTTTGGCTCAGCTGGGGAAGACGAGGCGGGTTAGCGTGCCGCTGAAGATTTTTAGGATTTCTATGGGGCCGGGGGCATCTCATAGCTCTTTTGTTCGATTTGTACGCCGCTCATTGTCCTCTCTAGTTCCGGCAAACGACGCTCAGCCGGTGATCCCGGTTTTGTCGTATTCGTTCCTGCCGCCGATTATGCCCGACGAGGAAAGACAAAACAATTGGACCACGCCCTTACCGGAGAAGTGGAGCACCAGACCGGGATTCGCCCGGTAAGGGTAACCGGAAACTGTACGCGGGGCGAGCCGCCACGCACTTACAAAGAAATTAATGGATGAAGGAGAGGCCGTGGGGGATGAATTGGGGCGCGACGTAGGCGTAGAGCATGACGATGACGCCGACGATAGCGGCTAGAGAGACGGAGTGCCAGAAGACGAAGCGGAAGATGGAGCCTTCCTGGCCGACTTGATTGGTGGCGGCGGTGGCGATGGTGATGGATTGCGCGTCGATCATTTTGCCCATGACGCCGCCGGCGGAGTTGGTGGCGGCCATGAGGACGGGGCTGAGGCCGAGTTGCTGCGCGGTGATTTTTTGCAGGCCGCCGAAGAGGACGTTCGAGGAGGTGTCGCTGCCAGTGAGAGCGACGCCGAGCCAGCCGATGAAGGCGCCAAAGAAGGGGAAGAACCAGCCGGTGCGCGTGAAGGCAAGGCCGAGGACGGCGTCCATACCGGAATAGCGCGTGACGAAGCCGAGGCCGAGCATACAGGTCATGGCGAGGATGGCGAAGCGGAGGCGGTGGAGAGTGCGGCCGAAGATTTGGAAAAGTTTGGGCGGCTTGAGGCCGAGCAGAAAGCCGGAGAGCAGAGCCGCTAGGAAACAGGCGGAGCCGGTGGCGGTGAGCCAGTTGAAATCGAACTTGGCGGCTTCGGCGGTGGGCTTGGCGACGACGGGCTGGGCGCGGTAAACGGCTTTGTGGAGGTAGGGAACTTCCCAGCCGCCGGATTGGAAGGCAGGCGTGGTGGCTTTGCCCAGGGCGTTTTTGATCGACGGGATTCCCCAGCACAAAACGAAGACGGTAAGAATGGCGAAGGGTAGCCAAGCGCGCGCGACTTGTGCGGCGGAGTAGCGCCTTCCCGCGAGGGATTTTTGGCGGATTTGCCATTCGTCGCCCATTGTGTCGGTGACGGGGATGTGGGTTGAAGGCGTGGAGGAGGCTTTGGCTGCAGCGGCTATGGCGGCGTCGGCTTCACGCTCTTCGGGGAAGCGCCAGATGCGTTTCGGTTGCCAGACGCGGAGAAAGAGGAGCGTGGCGACGAGAGAGACGATGCCAGAGGCGATGTCCACGAGATTGCTGTCCATGAAATTGGACCAGAAGAATTGGGTGCCAGCGAAAGAAATGCCGACGACGAGAATGGCGGGAAGGACTTCGAAAGTTTCCGACCAACTGACCATGGCACGGACGAGCCAGAAGGGAAGGATGACCGCGGTGATGGGAAGAATGCGGCCGATCATGGCGGTGACGTCGCTTTCGGGAAGGCCGGTGACGCCGATGAGTGCGTGGATGGGAATGCCGATGGCGCCGAAAGCGACGGGAGCGGTGTTGGCGATGAGATTGAGAGCGGCAGCCTGAAAGGGCTTGAAGCCGAGGCCGATCATGAAGGCTCCGGCGATGGCGACGGGCGCGCCAAAACCGGCGCAGCCTTCGATGAAAGCGCCGAAGCAGAAAGCGACGAGGAGGAGTTGGAGGCGGCGGTCGGGAGTGATGGCGGCGACTGACTGCTTCATGATTTCGAACTGGCCGGTTTCGACGGAAATGTCGTAGAGGAAGACGGCGGCGATGACGATCCAAACGATCTTGAGGAGCCCGTATGCGGAGCCGTAGAGGAAGCTGGTGAAGGCGAGGGAGGAGGGCATGTGGAAGACGCGGATGGAACAGAGAACGGCGGTAGCGGCGCCGGCGATGGCGCAAAGATGGACGCGGACTTTAAGACCCGCGAGGAGGCCGAGCAGGACGACGACGGGGAGAGAGGCGACGAGCGTGGAGAGCTGCCAGTGGTGGAGCGGATCGTAGACTTGGGTCCAGGTCAAAGGAAGGCCTCCAGCAAGATAGCGGAGTTATCGTCTTACGGGAGCAAAGTCAAGTGAATCGTCGGTGAAAGGGAGCGAGGAAAGCGGGAGCAGGGCTCCCACACTCCACATTTTGTTCCGCGGCACTTATACTCTGGGCATGAATTCTGCGGCTGAGCTGCGGGCGGCGCTGCGGCAGTATTGGGGATACGGCGCGTTCCGGCCATTGCAAGAAAATATCGTGAAGAGCTTACTCGGAGGACGGGACACGTGCGTGGTGATGCCGACGGGCGGGGGAAAATCGCTGTGCTACCAGTTGCCGGCGGCCATCCAGGAGGAGAAAACGGTGGTGGTGGTGTCGCCGCTGATGGCGTTGATGCAGGACCAGGTGGCGCAGTTGACGCTGATGGGGATTCCTTCGGCGCTGCTGAATAGTTCGGTGGCGACGGATGTGCAGTCGTGGGTGGTGCATAAAGCGATCGAGGGAGCGTACCGGCTGCTGTATCTCTCGCCGGAACGGATCGCGCGGGAAGATACGTTCGGATGGCTTGCGCGGGTGCCGGTTTCGTTTTTTGTGATTGACGAAGCGCACTGCATTTCGGAGTGGGGGCACGAGTTCCGGCCGGAATACCGATTGCTGAACCGCTTGCGGGAACATTTTGCGGAGAAGCCGATTGCGGCGTTTACGGCGAGCGCGACGCGGCGGGTGCGGCACGACATCATCGAGCAATTGAAGCTGCGAGAGCCGGACAAATATATTGCGAGCTTTCACCGGCCAAATTTGAATTATGTGGTGAAGGAATGTTCGGGGCGGGTGCAGGATGAGCTTTTGATACGGGCGCTACGGAAATATGCGGAGAGCAATGCGATTGTGTACGCGCCAACGATCGCGCGAGTGGAAGAGACTGTAGATTTTCTCGAGGAGCAGGGAATCGCGGCGATTGGCTATCACGGGAAAATGGATGGGGAGACGCGGCGGAAGAATCAAGAGCGGTGGATGTCGGATGAAGTGCGCGTGCTGGTCGGGACGATTGCATTTGGGTTGGGGATTAACAAGGCGGCCGTGCGGGCGGTAATTCATCTCTCGCTACCAAAATCGATCGAACAGTATTACCAGGAAGCTGGGCGGGCGGGGCGCGACGGCGAACCGGCGGATTGTCTTTTATTGTGGCAGAAGCGGGATGTGGGATTGCTGACGTATTTCGTGCAGCGGCTAAGCGATGTGGCGGAAAAAGAGCGGGCGTGGCAGCGGTATCGAGAGATTCGAAGGTTTGTGGAAGCGAAGGTCTGCCGGCATCACCAGATTTGTTCGCACTTCGGAGAGATTCGAAAATGGAATTCTTGCGGAGCCTGCGATGTGTGCAGCGGAGAGCCGGAATGGTTGTTTATGGCAGCGCCTGCGAAGAGGACAAGAAAGCGCGCAGCTGCTGCGACGGCAGGAACGAGCGATTTTGGAGGAGAGAGCCGCGCTGTGGAGGGAGCAGTTGCGCGACGGCCAGCCTTGGTTGCTTCGAGTTCCACTTCCTCGCTCCAGAAGGACGTTGCAACCGGAATTGATTTGGAGCTACGCGAATATTTACGTGAATGGCGCCGGAAGACTGCAAAGGAGCGCGGGAGCGCCGCTTTTATCATCATGCACGACACCTCGCTTGATGAATTGTGCCGAGTGCGTCCGCGTTCCCTGGGCGAACTTAGGAGCATTTCCGGTTTTGGGGAGCGGAAGACCGAAATGTACGGAGAGGAAATCCTGGATGTTCTGAAAGAATTTGCGCGCGGAGCGCGATTTACGGCGCAAGACGAGCAGAAGCCAAAACCGGCGGAAGAGACGATGAGGCTGCTGGCGGAGGGGCGAACGTTTGCAGAGATTGCAAAGGCGCGAGGGCGCCAAGTGTCAAGCGTCGTGGAATTGGTTGTGAGGCTCATGGAAAAAGGCGAGCTGGAATTTCAACCAGGCTGGATTGGTTCCGAAAAGCAGGCACAAATTGAGAAGGTGTGCGCGCTGCTTGGAGTTGAGCGGCTGAAACCACTGAAGGAGGCGTTGCCGCCAGAGATTACGTTTGAAGATATCAAGCTGGTTGTGGCGCGCTTGCGGATGGAACGCGAGGATAAATCGGCAAGAGATCTGGCGGTGTAGAGCGCTAAAGCTTAGAGTGCGGAAGAGACGGAAGTGCCCGCGGCGGCGAAGACAGTAGTCATTTCTTCCTGCGCGAACGAAAGAAAGCACTGAACGACAGCGGCATCGAACTGCGAGCCACTGCACTGAACGAGGCGGCGGGCCGCTTCCTCGGTCGGAAGACCAGTACGATAGGGCCGAGAGGAAACCATGGCATCGAATGCGTCGATGACGCAGACAATGCGGGAGACGATAGGAATTTCCGTATCTTTCAGACCGGCAGGGTAGCCCTTGCCATCCACGGATTCATGATGATGGAGGATATCGAGCGAGGCGCGTTCGAATCCCGGAAGCATGCGCAGGACCGCCCAGCCGTATTCCGGATGCTTTTTCATCAAAGCGTATTCGTCCGCATCCAGCTTTCCCGGCTTGCGAAGGATGGAATCCGGAATACCGACTTTGCCGATATCGTGAAGAAGGGCGGCGACTTCGAGATTCTGAAGTTCCGCTTCATCGAGGCCTAATTCCTGGCCGACACGCATCCCCCACTCCGCCAGACGCGTGCTGTGGACACCCGTATTGAGATCTTTGAGGTCGAGAAGCTGGTTGAAGGCACAGATTACGGAAGTGCGGAGTGCTGAGACTTGTTCTTCGACTTGCTTGATGCGAAGCGAATCCGGTGTCCACTGGGGAATCGAGGACACGGTGGACACCGGAAACATTTCGCTAGCCAAAGCGGTTACCAATGCCACCCGCTCGAACTTGAACTATTCACCCACGCTGAGACAGCTTGATAGACATCCAAGCGGCCGTGGTTGAGGTCTGGGGTGAGTTTGATGGCGTGAGAGAAGGCGCTAGCGGCGCTCGATTGATTGAGCGAAGGCTTGGCGCTGAGGAGCAGATCCGCTGAGCCGGCGACGAGCGGGGAGCTGAAGGACGTGCCGGAAGCGGCGGCATAAGTTCCGCCGGGGAAAGTGCTGATGATATATTCGCCGGGTGCGGCGATCCAGACGTCGGTGTTGCCGTAGTTGGAGAATGAAGAGCGCGTGTCCCAGTTGGTTGTGGAAGCGATGCCCATGACGCTGCTGTTTAGAGCGGCAGGGTAGACGGGGGCGCTGGTGCTCTCATTGCCGGCAGAAGCGACAAGGACGACGCCAGACTGGTTCGCGTAGGAGATAGCTTGAGAGAGCGCGGCGGAAGGAGTAGAGACGTCAAAACTCATGTTGACGACGTTGGCATTGTTCTGCACGGCGTAGTAGAGAGCGGCGATGATGTTCGAAAGATAGCCGGTGCCGTCCGAGCTGAAGGCCTTCAGGGGCAGGATTTTGGCGTTAGGTGCGACCAGATGGATGAGGCCGGTTGTCATGGTGCCGTGGCCGAAATCTGAGGTGGAGGTGCCACCTTGATCGAGGATGGCGGCGGAAGACTGGTCCAGAATGGCGGCGCTGGACTGTTGAACGAAGACGGGCTGCTCATCCTGTGAGCCATTGTTTAAGTTGCCGTTCTGCAGTTGAGGAACGTCGAGCCATTCGGAAGCGCCCGGCTGATTGCGGGTGAAATCGTAGCCGGGGAGAAGAACTGGGACGAGTGCCGGGTGGTTGACGTCCACGCCCGTATCGATAACAGCGACGATACCTGTGCCGCTGATGTTGAACCCTGTCTGAGCGTCCAATAGGCGAATGATCTGCGTGGCCGGTTGCGTGGCGTAGCCGTGAGTGACGACGGTCCCGAAATAATTAACCGGCGCATTGTCGTAGAGACCTGCGGGGATCGAGTTCACGGGCCTCTGCGGAAGGGGCAAGAGTTGGTCGGGCTCGACGCTCTGAATTCCGAGAAGTGACTTGAGGAGATTGCCAACGAAGCCAAGGAGGTTAGTGATCAAGTTCCCCGAGGAGGTGACGAGATAGGTCTGGCCGACCGATCCGTCCAGGGCGCCTTGGACTTGGCAATTTGCAGAGAGGCAGAGCTGAAGGACGGAGCCGAGGCCGCCGGTGGTGCGGACGATGTACCGGTTCTGAGCTGCGGCAGGGGATGTGCCGAAAGCCGTCATCATGATTAGAATCAAGCAGATACTGAGGTTGCGTTTCATAGAGTTGGTTCCCTTCCCAGGGTCTCCTGCTATCGAACCAGCCGCACTCCGCGCAAAAGGGTACCTGCTAAGTCTTGCAGAGTCTTTTTTTTGCACAAATAGTACGGATGGTTTCTTCGTGCCAATCAAGATCTTCTTGAGGCTTTGGTACTGTCGTACCAAGCCGATCAAATCGCGAAAAGGACGTTGCGAACGCTGCCTTCATCGCTTCTCTCCGGGCAAGTTTCCCAGAGCGTTTCGCAAGGAAATGACGACAGGCTGATCATCCTCGGCTTTGATCGAAAGCTCCAGGTCGCCAGAGTTTTCTACTTCAGCTGAGAACTCGCCGAACTGATTCGTGGCGACGACGGCGCTATTTCCGCGCCGGTTCGAGATGGTCACTGGAATATCGCGACCGACGATACCGGGATGGCTAAGGTCAAGGATCTGGCCTGTGACGACAAGGCGATTGGTGCCAGGTCGTGGCTCGATCTGAATGTCAATTTGATATGGATCAGCCTTATATAACATTTGTCTTGTTCCGATTACGACCGAGCGGGCGCCGGCCAGCGCTGGCTGACGAAAGCTGTCGAAGAGAACTTCGACCAAGCTGTGAGCCTTTTCCCTGGTGTGAGGCATCCCCGAAGCTGTGAAGCTCGCTTTGGCAAGGCGAACCGCATCGGCTGGAGGCTGGTAACTGGCCTCTGCTGCCGCCGATTTGCTGACCTTTTGCCATAACGAGACTGTCTCCTTGCAGCGTTTACAACCGTTCGTGAGGTGCTTCCGCATCGCTTCACGCCGGTCGCCGGTGACTAGGTGATTCACGAAATCAACCCAATCCTCTGTCGAAAAGTGCTTCATCTCGCTTCCCCCCATAAATTCCTTCCTTGGCCTCCGCTCCCCAGCGGCGGCAATGATTCAAGAGCCCACGTTGGATAAGGGAGGGAGAGGAGGCAAAAAATATAGCCGGGTGCGGATTAATTAAGTGGCTTGTTTACAGACAGTTGCCCAACTAAGACGAATGGCGCCCAGAAATAAGGGTGAGGGTTTTGCTGGCGGAGATGCTTCATGGCGGACTGCAGGGAGTGGGCCATGTTGCCGGTTTGCATATAGCCTTTGTAGAAGAATTGCATGAGCTCGGCGGTGCTGCGGTCATGGACGTCCCAGAGAGAGAGAAGCAGTGAAGAAGCTCCGGCACAAAACAGGCCGCGTTGCAGCCCGAGAAGTTCGTCACCGGCGGCGACGAAGTTCATGCCGGTGGCGCAGCCACTGAGAGTGACGTGACGGGCAGAGAGGCGCATTTGATACAGATCGTAAAGATTAAGATAGCCGTCGCCGAGGCGGATGCCGGAGAACATGGGGTTGTCCTGGCGGTAAGTGCCGTGGGTGGCGATGTGCAGGAGAGCGCTCTGGGACCCCTTTTCTATGAGAATTTCGGTTGTGGCTTGATCGCCGAGAAAGAGATCGGCTTGGGGAAGGATGGCGGCAACGGATTGCACTTCGTCCAAGATTTGCGGCGCACGGTCGTCGGGGATGCCCATGACGAGCGACGCCGCCA
>Ga0335085_10012530_pt1 | contig 12485 bp, 6 predicted proteins | sample Lox_Sample_45_FD_206712 | JGI IMG/M metagenome (GOLD analysis project Ga0335085, IMG submission 206712) | Soil microbial communities from Loxahatchee National Wildlife Refuge, Florida, United States - Lox_Sample_4.5 | ecosystem: Environmental > Terrestrial > Soil > Wetlands | place: USA: Florida...
CCCCTCGATCACCGTCGTCACGTGCTGCAAAATCCTCTTGGGCGAATAGTCGCCCAGTTGGTTCATCACGTCATCCGCGTTAGGGCCGATTACCGCCACCGATTTCAAATCCCTCTGAAGAGGCAACAAGCGCTTGTCATTCTTGAGCAACACAATTCCTTCGCGGCCCGCGCGTAGAGCCAGGTCCTGATTCGCTTGCGAGTGCACGACTTGGACGGCGCGGTCCACGTTGACATAAGGATTCTCGAATAAGCCCAAGCGGAACTTCAGTTCCAGAATTCTGCGCAGCGCGCGATCCACCAGCGCCATGGGAACTCGGCCGTCTTCTACACTCTCGACCAAGGGCCCCATGTAGGCAGGCTCGTAGGTGATATTTAGATCGACTCCGGCCCTCAAGGCCAGCAATCCAGCTTCCTTTTGGGTGGGAACGATGTGCTCGTAGAGCAAGGTCCCGAAGCCGCCGCCTTCGCTCTCGACGACTCCTTTGAAACCAATCTCCTGCCGCAGGACATCGTTCATCCACTTCACCGAGGCGTGCGCCGGCACATCCTCGACTTCCGGGTAACCCGCCATCACCCCCAAGCCCCCGGCTTTGGTAATGGCTCCGATCCAGGGAGGCATAAAGTTTTCGCGTAAGGAACGGTCCGATGCCTCGATCGCTCCCCGCTCGAGGCCACTCGATGGTTCGCTCTGGGTGGGAAAGTCCGTCAGCACGGCGACAACCTTGTCGGGAGCAGAAATGTCGGAACCTTGAGTTGCCCGCACGATGGTCTCGCCGATGCGCATATAAAGGTATGGATCTTCCGTATAGGCCTCCTCATTTCGCCCCATGCGTGGATCGCGATCCACTTCCATCACCAGGGTGGAAAGCATGTGGATCCCGACCGCTCGCGCCTCCGCCGCCGCGGCTGCGTAAATCTCCCTTACCAGGTCCATGTCGAAGGAACTGCCCACAGCCAGGCCCTCAGGGAAAACCGTCCCCCCCGGAAGCATGGCGCCATGCGTTCCCTCTTCATCCTCCATGACTGGTATTTTCAGGCGTGTCTGCGTGAGTGCAATTTTCTGTAATTCGTTAAAATACTCCGCTTGCTGGCGCGCGCCTTCATGAAGAATCTCATTGGTAAGCGTGAAGAAACCACAGGCAGGACCGATTTCCTGGGTATATGTTCCGGCAGTGAATTTCCTGCACGCCTGCGTCTTCGAGGGAATGTCTCTTCCCAGCTCATTGACATAAACGCAAGGTAAATTGAGCTGCCCGACTTTTTCTTTGAGGGTCATCCGGCTCATTAAGTCGTCGATGCGCTCTTCCATCGGCCGCTTCGAATCGAGATAGATCGGCGCTTGGCCGTTGGATTGCGCGCGGATCACCGGGTTAAATGCCAAAAGAATGCACGCCGCTACCATCAACCGCACCACGTTCCGCTTCTCCATAACTTTCCCTCCCAGGAACCACGGGCACTGGCCTGGATCCTCAAATGGCAGGCCCAGTGCAGCTTCAGTCCATAGGTTCTAATACTTGATGCCGGGTTGAGTCACTCGCTAACCTCACGGTCAACACAAACATGAACGCATGGCTTCAGGATTAGATTCAGCGCTGCGGTTTTGCCCCCTTCGTCTTGCGCGCTTTTGCGCCTGATTGGGCTCGGGTCCGGACTCCCCCGTTAGATCCCATATTTCTTGGCGTAATGGCGGAACGATCGGTAGGACATTTTCAGGAGGTCAGCGGCATGACTACGGACTCCTCCGGCGGTGTCCAAGGCGGCTTGCAGGTACTGCTTTTCGATCTGTGAGACATGGTTTTCAAAGTCGAGGCCTTCGGGGGGAATCTGAATATCACCCTGACTGGAGGCGGCAATTCCCGTTACTGATCCGGGGAAGTTGGCCAGCCGGACAAGACCGTCGCGTCCATCACTGACAGCCACCGCGTGCTCGACAGCATTTTCAAGTTCGCGCACATTCCCCGGCCAGCTCCAACGCCCCAGGGTGGCCAAAGCTTCCCCGTCAAAATCGCTCAGAGGCTTCCCCATCTGCAGGGCAAACTTGCGCAGGAAGTGCCGCGCCAAAGGCTCAATATCGCTGGGACGTTCCCGCAGGGGCGGAACATGAATCGGAATCACGCTAACGCGGTAGTAGAAATCCTCGCGAAACTGACCGTTCGCCACCATCTTCTTCAGGTCGCGATTAGTGGAAGCGATCAAGCGCACATCAACGGACACATCCATGGAGCCGCCCAGGGGGCGGACGGTCCGTTCCTGGAGAACCCGGAGGAGCTTGACTTGCATGCCCAGGCTGGTTTCACCGATTTCGTCGAGAAAAAGCGTGCCCCCGTGAGCAGATTCGATAATCCCCTTGCGGTTGGATTCAGCGCCGGTAAAGGAGCCCTTGAGGTATCCAAACAACTCACTCTCCAGCAGCGTTTCCGGAAAGGCTCCGCAGTTGATCGAAATGAACGGCTTTTCCCGGCGCAGGCTGGCCTCGTGGATGGCGCGGGCCACCAACTCCTTGCCCGTCCCGCTTTCGCCGGTAATCAGCACCGTACTGGTGGTTGGAGCCACAGTGCGGACCATTTCCAGGATGGATTCAATGGGTCGGCTGTGCCCGACGATGTTTTCCGCGGCAAACATTCGAAGGAGTTCGCGGCGGAGGCGAAGGTTTTCCTCGCGTAGAGCCAACTCCTCCAGGGCCCGTTCGACCGTCAAGTTGAGTTCCTCCACCAGCGTGTCGGTTTTGACCACGTAGCGGTAAGCTCCCAGATTAAGGGCCTGGATGGCCGTGGACATTGTGGGCACAGCGGTAACCAGGATGAAAGCCGCCGGGTTGTGGGTCTCGTGGGCATACTGCAACAAATCGATGCCGGTCAGGTCAGGCATGCGAATATCGGAAATGATCAGATCGTAGACTTGCGACTCAATTTTCTTCTTGGCGGCCTGGCCGCTGGAGACCGTTTCCACCAAGTGTCCCTTTTTGCGGAAGGCGATTTCCAAGAGCTGGCAAAGAGATTTTTCGTCGTCGATAATCAGCAGTCGCGCCATTCCTTGTTCCTCATCGCAGGATTTCAGCGGAAATCGCCCTCCGCTTAGGCCGCTCTCCCGTTACTGGGCGTTGGGGGAGGAACCTCACGGGGCAAATCTATCACGAATCGCGCCCCTTTTCCCGGCTGGGAGTCCACCTGGATGGAACCCTGATGTCCCCGGATAATCTGGTAGACCAACGCCAATCCCAAACCTGTCCCTTCGTCGAAGCCCGATTGAAAAGGTTCAAAGACTTTCTCCAGTTGCAAGCCGGTAAAGCCGATGCCGGTGTCAGCCAGGACCACGCGAATCCGCTTGCCCGCGTCTTCCGCCTGGGCGGTGAGCGTTCCCCCATTGGGCATGGCTTTCAAGGAGTTGTCGCACATATTCCAAAACACCTGCCGGAGCTTGTCGGCGTCGGCCATCATCGTCACCCCCCGGCGGGGAAATTTACGTTCAATTCGAACCTTGGGGCTGAAAAGGGGGTGCTGTTCAAGCAGCAGAAGAGTTTCCTCCAGCAGGGTAACCACATCGACCCGATGGAATTCAAAACGTTGGTCGCGGGAATAAAGAAGGAAATCTGACGCCAGTTTGTTCAGCCGCTCGGACTCGCGGCTTACAATGGCGATCAGATTAGCTTGATCCTCATCCAGTTGACTGATCGACCGCAACAACTTCACCGACCCGGCGATGGAAGCCAGAGGATTGCGAATTTCGTGGGCAATACCCGCCGCCATGCGGCCCAGCGTCGCCATGCGGTCCTTGGTGCGGTACTCCGCTTCACGCCGTTTCTCCTCCGTAAGATCCTGAAAATTGTAAACGTACCCTACTGCCCCCATTTCCGGGACGATCAGGGGGGATGAGGAGACGCCTAGAATGCGGTGTTCCCTTCGTGGATGCCGGTAGGTTATCTCCTGGCGCGCCAGGGGAGAACCCGCTTCCAAACTGGAGGGGATTTCATCGGCCCAACCACGGAAGACCCCATCAATGAGGCTACCGCGCAATTCGCCTATCTGGCGGCCCAGGATTTCCGCTCCGGCAGGGTTCAACTCCGTGATCGCACCCTCCAGATCGGTGCTGAGCAGACCTTCGCGCATGCTCTGGATGATATTTTCATTCTTGGCTTGCAAGCTCGCCACCTGTCCGCTCTTGTCGCGCAACTCGCGGCCGGCTTTGCGCAGACTCTCCGCCAGGTAACTGGAAAGGTAAGCCACAGCGAAAAAACCGAAGAAACTCGCGCCGATCTTCACCTGAAGGGCTCTCATCAATTCCGGCGTCAACGTGGCGGATGTCGCCATGAACTGCACCGTAGGGAATTTCCCCACCAGTTCGGGGTACATGCCGGGGAGATAGACAAACTCAATCATGGCCCCCATTAATACAAAACTGACGGCTGCAACCAGAAACGCCCGTCCCCGCGGAAACAGGATGCTGGCCAGGATAATCGTCACCAGGTAGAGCGAAAAATAGTTGCTCTCCAAGTCACCCGTCACATGGACGATGCCGGTGATAATGACGATGTCGGAAAATATCTGAAGGTATGCCTGCAAAAGGTAATCATGGCTGATTTGATTGTAAATCAGGAAGAACAGGCTGAGGATGTACCAGAGAATGACCGCGACGCCCAAATAACGAATGGAAGCGACGTTGCCAGGATTGGTCAACTGGTGGATGGCATAGTCGATAGCAAAGACAAAGCTGATGATAACGAAACGAATCTTAATGACCCAGGGGAGCCAATCCTTGATCTCATCAGTAAAAATCATAATCGCAGGTGCCAGGTACCAGGCGCCGGGGGCTGGGGACCAGGGGTGGCAGGCTGGGGGTGGACGCTCTTAACTGCAAAGCAAAGCTGCATTCGGGGCGCTGGTATCTTGCCGGCCCGGGAAAATGCCACCACGATGGCGGCACCACGATAATGCCGTGCCAATTTATTCTACGGGCCTCCGCGGAGGCTCCGGGCCAGGTCGTGCCTTTCCCTGGCCCCTACGCCCAAACCCCCAGCACCGATTCGTCTAGCCCGCCAGTTTTCCGATCAAGCTGAACAGTGGGAGATACATGGAGATGACTACGCCGCCCACGACCACGCCCAAAACGAGAATGATCATGGGTTCCATGGCGGTCAGCAAATCACCCACCGCGGCGTCCACTTCGTCTTCGTAGAAATCGGCCACTTTCCCCAGCATCGAATCCAAAGCTCCGGTCTGCTCGCCGACGCCGATCATTTGCACGACCATGTTGGGAAAGACGCCGGTTTCGCGCAGGGGGTCCACAATCGTCCGGCCCGTCTCGATGGCCTTTCGGACGGTCAGAATCGCCTCCTCGATAACCGCGTTGCCGGAGGTGCGCGCGGTGATGTCCATGGCTTCGAGCATAGGAACACCGCTGGTGATCAGCGTTCCCAGTGTGCGGGTGAAGCGTGCCACACCGATCTTTCTCATCAGATTTCCCAACAGCGGAAGCTTCAAGATCATCTTGTCAATCATCATCCGACCGCTGGGAGTTGCGTAATACCGCTTCAACCCCCACACCCCAAGGACGCCCAACACAATCATCGGCAGCGCGAACGTCGCAATGGCATTGCTGAGCCCAATCACAATGCGCGTGGGCAGGGGCAAGTCCACCCCCAAGCCGGCGAACAACGTGGCAAATATGGGAACCACTTTCCAAAGCAGCAGGAAGATAACACCGCCCGCAATGGCGACTACGGCGACCGGATAGATCAATGCTGACTGCACGGCACGCTTGAGTTTGACCGCCTTCTCGATGTAGCCCGAAAGGCGTTGCAAGATGGTGTCCAGGATACCGCCCGTCTCGCCCGCTTCCACCATGTTGCAGTACAAGGGATCGAAAATCCTGGGATACAAACGCAAACCGTTGGCCAGGGTGGAACCCGCTTCCACCGACCCTCGCACATTCGAGAGCGCTTTCGCGAATGCTTGGTTTTCCTGCTGAGTCGCGAGGATCTCCAGACACTGCACCAGGGGCAAGCCCGCATCAATCATGACGGAAAATTGCCGGGTAAATATAGCCAGTTCTTTTGGCGATACTTTCCCTACCATTTTGGGCTTGGGGATAGCAATCTCTTTGCCTTTTTCTACAATGCGAGTGGGGCTGAGTTGTTCGCGGCGAAGGATGGCATCCAGCGCCTCGCGGTTGGCGGCAGTGCGCTTCCCCACGATCGTCTCGCCGTTGCGTCCAGTTGCTCTATATTCATATTCGGGCATCGTTTCACCTCAATGAGTTGCGGTTCGCTTCTGCCACGCTCCTCTGCCCTTCCCGGCTCTACGGCCAGGTTGCGAGCGATACTGTCAGTGCTTGGCAGGAGCGTAAGGTGTGGGCGGACGTTGAGGGGCCGCGCCGGTCGCACCACCACGGTTGATCATATCCTGGAGCTCATCTTGGTTGCTGGAACGCGCCAATGCTGTCTCCAGGGTAATTGACTTCTGCATATAATTTGTATAAAGCGATTGGTTAAATGTCTGCATCCCGAACTTGTCCTGCCCTGATTGCATCGAGGAGTAAATCTGATGAATTTTATCTTCCCGAATCAGGTTGCGAATGGCAGGGTTGGGGACAAGGATTTCCATGGCCAGGACCCGGCCTCGTCCATCCGCTCTCGGCAAGAGTGCCTGGCAAAGGATACCCTCCAAAACTAAGGACAGTTGCGCCCGAATCTGCGATTGCTGGTGCGAAGGGAACACATCGATGATTCGGTTGATGGTCGACGAGGCCGAATTGGTGTGCAGTGTGCCGAACGTCAGGTGGCCGGTTTCCGCAATGCGTAACGCCGATTCAATGGTTTCCAAGTCGCGCATCTCGCCAATCAGCACCACGTCCGGATCCTCACGCAGAGCGGCGCGCAAGGCGTTGGCGAAGGAATGCGTGTCGGAGTGCACTTCCCGCTGATTCACCAGGCATTTCTTGTGGGGATGGATAAATTCGATCGGGTCCTCAATGGTAAGCATGTGCTCGTAGCGGACTTCGTTGATCGAGTCGAGCATGGTGGCCAGGGTCGTGGACTTGCCGCTGCCCGTAGGACCGGTTACCAGGATAAGGCCGCGCGGTCTTTCGCAGAGTTTGCGCAATACCGGAGGCAGCTTGAGCTGGTCGAAAGTCTTGATCTCGAACGGGATCACGCGGAAAACCCCGGCCGTCGCCCCGCGTTGGTTGAACAGGTTTCCGCGAAAGCGCGCGATGTTCTTAATTCCGAAGGAAAAATCGAGTTCGAGATTCTCTTCAAACCGGTGCTTCTGCTGATCCGTCAGGATGCTGTATGCCAGTTGCTTGGTTTCCGCGGGGCCGAGCGCCGGAATATCCTCCAACGGTTTTAGTTCACCATGCACCCGAACGCGCGGCGGTGAGTTGGTGGTCAGGTGGAGGTCCGATCCTCCCGAATCAACCATCCGCTTCAGCAACTCGCTGAGGGTCGGTAGAGGCATCCTTTTTGCGCTCCTTTTTAATGCCCGTCTGTCCTCGTCCGCCGAGGCAGGTTAGAGCACGGTCTCACGAAAAACTTCTTCCAATGTCGTCTGCCCCAAGGCAGCCTTGATCAAGCCACTTTTCCGCAGACTGATCATGCCCTGTTCGATAGCCTTCTTGCGCAATTCCAACGCCGAAGCGCCCACGAGAATCAACTCGCGAAGCTCGTCGGTGACTTCCAGCACCTCGTAAAGGCCGCAGCGTCCCTTGTACCCTTTGTTGCCGCAGGTGGAGCACCCTGCGCCCTTGTAGACCTTTACGGTCTTGGCCTGTTCCGGGGTATAGCCAGCGTCAATGAGCAATTGGGGAGAAATATCCTCCGGCGTCTTGCAATCCGAGCAAATTCGCCGCACCAGCCGTTGGGCAACGATCATGTGGACGGACGTGGCCACCAGAAAGGGCTCAATGCCCATGTTCATCAAGCGCGAAATGGTGGAGGGCGCGTCATTGGTGTGCAGAGTCGATAGCACCAAGTGGCCAGTGAGTGCTGCCTTGATGGCAATTTCCGCCGTTTCAAAGTCCCGGATTTCGCCCACCAGGATGATGTTGGGATCTTGCCGCAAAAAGGAACGCAGCGCCGCCGCAAAATTCAGCCCGATCTGCTCCTTCATCTGCACCTGGTTGATACCGTGTAATTGAAACTCCACCGGATCTTCCGCGGTGAGGATATTGGTGTCCGGCTTGTTGAGCTGGGAGATCGAGGAATAGAGCGTGTTGGTCTTGCCGCTGCCGGTGGGACCGGTCACCAGCACCATGCCATAAGGTTTGAAAATCGCCTTGGTAAACTTGTCGAGCGACTCCTGCTCAAATCCCAACTTGGTCATGTCGAGCCGCAGGTTTTCTTTGTCCAGCAACCGCATGACGACTTTTTCGCCGTGCAGTGTGGGAAGGACCGAGACGCGGAAATCGAGCTGCTTTTTCTTCCCGTTCAGCATCATCTTGATCATGATGCGGCCGTCCTGGGGCAGACGCTTTTCCGAGATATCCAACTTCGACATGATCTTGACGCGGCTGATAATTGCGTCCCGCAATTTGAAGGGCGGATTCATCATTGTCTGGAGAATGCCGTCAATGCGATAGCGGACGCGATATTCCTTCTCGTAAGGCTCCATATGGATATCGCTTGCCCCGCGCTTCACCGCATCCGTCAGAATATAATTAACCAGTTTGATGACCGGCGCTTCCTCGGCCGCCTTCTCCAGTTGCGCCAGGTTCAGCGTGCCGTCTTCGTCGGCCTCCAGTTCCAAACTTTCGGCCTGCCCCTCGTCAATGAAGTTGACGATCTCTTCCAGCTCTTTCTTGCGCTCCTGGTCTTCGACGCTACCATAATGCTTCTTGATGGCTTCCATGATGGCGGCTTCCGAAGCCACCACGGGCTCAATATTGAACCCCGTCATGAACTTGATATCGTCCATGGCGAACACATTGGTAGGGTCCACCATGGCCAGGGTCAAGGACGATCCCACGCGGCTGAGCGGCAACACCTGGTACTTCGTTGCCGTATCCATCGGTATCAGCTTGGTAACGCTGGGATCAACCTCAAAGTAGGCGAGATTGATAGAGGGAACACCATACTGGCGTGAAAGGACAGCAGTTACCTCATCGTCGTTCAAGAAACCCAATTTGACTAGGGAATTTCCTAACCTTCCCCCGTTCGCCTTCTGATGCTCAAGCGCCTGCTTGAGCTGATCAGGGGTGATCAGGTTTTCCTTAAGAAGAATTTCCCCGAGCTTACCCGACATTCAAGAACCCCCATGCTCTTCGGCATGACCTATACGTTCTCCCACTTACCCACCTGACGTTGTGACTTCGCGACAAGTGGCTGAAAGTCACGAATTTATACGCATCGTAAGGAACTCCTGGCAGGTTGTCAAGGCGATTCCCCATGACGAATGCCCCGCGCAGGCTTCCCGCCGCTAGCTCCGGCCGTTCTCACCACCTCGCGTCCTGTTGTGGTCCTGGAGAACCAGTTCGCCGTACTTGCTCGCAGACGCACGGGCGATTTTACCTCACTTGCGGGCGGAGTGGGGATTTTCCGTCGCCAGCAGCCACACCTCCGCCACCTGGGCGCCGCGGCCGTTGCCACCCAGGCCGGGCTCGCGGGTCCAAGCAAGGGTCAATTCCCCGCTCGCCGTGGCCTCCGGCGGGACATCGAATTCTAAGGGAGCTGGCGGCTGTGGCTTGGCGATAAGCGGATGAATCTCCGGCCCGCCTTCGCAAACCAGCCGGATTTTCACGTGGGGGGCGTCGCCGGCATAGACGACCCGCACCTTGTACCGCGCCTGGGGATCAAGCGCAGCGTAGTGCAACCGGAGCGGTGCATCGAACAGCGCTTCCGCCCAGCGCTTCCACGCCAGGGGGATTTCCGCGGGTAGGGGGAACCGGTGGCCGATCAGGACCGACTTTCTTAGTTCGGGATCCTCAACGCTTCCCAATCCGCGCGCCAGCCGCGACGGGCGCGCAATGTCACCGAGATCGTCATAATTACCTCCGGGCCCGGGGTTGGTGCGGTTCAAGACCTCCTCAACTGCCTGGATCTGATCGAGCGCCGCAGGTAGGGAGCGAATTTCGCGCAGGCGCTGAGTGAGCCACGGGCCATTGGTGAGCGGTGCATCCACCGTGTCCAGGTTGCCGCCGCGCTCTACGTCCTCCGTCTGGTAGCGCTCCATGGACAACTGCATGCGAATACTTTGGAAAAGTCCTTCCGCGAGTTGCAGAATCCGCGTGCGCTCTTCCTGCGCGACCGGATGGGTGAACGCCTTGGCCAGGATGGATTGCGCCTGTGTGATCACCTCCGAGGGGTCCAGACCGTTCAAGGGGGCGACAGCGAGATGCCCTTCATTGCTCGGCGCCACGGGCTGCGAGCCCACGGCGTGGATCGCCTCCAGCCTGTCGAGCGCCTGGTTGTACAAATCCGTTTCATAAATCAAGCGGCGGCGCAAGTAAGCATCGTAGTAAGCGCGGTAAAGCCCTTGCTGGAATCGCCAACACAGCAGTTCAGAGGGTGCCGCGGCGCGCTCCATCGTCTGGAAACGCGCCAGGGTAGCGTCAACATTTTCATTGGCAAGCAGCGGCCCCTGCCAAGCCTTCTCCAATCCCACGAGGCCTTGGGCAAAATCTTCGGCGTAGCGGGGGCTGATAAAGAAGCGGCTATAGTCACGTAAAATGTCGATGACCTTCGCTTCCGGATCCCACGCCAGCGCGTTCCAGACGAATTTGTTGACGTCGTCGTTGCACCCCTCAGAATAGGAACCGAACCCGGCGGAATAGGGCAGATAGCGCCGGGCGACGTTCGCGAACCCCTCCGGGCGCGGACAGATCGGTTCCCTGCCCTCGGTCAGCGAAAACGCCACGTCCCAATCCGGCACGGGGAATTGACACTCCAGCGTGTGGGTAATATCGGGGTACAAGCGAAGGGGATAACGCTCCGGGATGAGCTTGCGCAAGGTGGGAAGGTCCACACGGGTTTGCGGCCCGAAAACCACGCCGCTGAGCCAGGGGGGATGGCCCTTCAGGATATCCAGAAACTCGTCGAGCCACACCTGCGTGAAGGACTGCGGCGACATCCACATTTGGCCCATAGGATGGTATTGGCGCAGATTCTGGGTCTGCTTTTCCAGGAGCGCCATCATGTATTTTGGCTCCGTGTGGCCCGGGTCACCGCCGGGCACAAACACGGCATCAATCCGCGGCAGGACCTTGAAGATTTCTCCCCAGGCCGCGACCTCGCGGTCCACCGTCGCCGGATTGGAATAGTCGCGCTCCATGGCCGGATACCAGATCCACACATCTAACCCGTACTCATCACAGATCCGCGACATCTCGATCATCATCTCCTTTTGCGGCAGCGGGAAATGGGGACTGTCCGCATCGTCATCCGAACGCGGGGGGATGAGTTCAATCATGTTGCAGCCGAAAAGCGCCAACTCGCGGATATATTGGTCCCACAGAGCCACCGTCCAGCCATCGTAGGAATTGGTCTTCGGCCGGTAACCGAGCTGGTGCCCACGCAAGGGATACTTGGGCGAGGATTTGATTTCTAAATGATCCTCGATTTCCAACTTGAGTCTGGTCATGCGGAACGAGCGGAGCAGTTTGCCGACGCCAAAAAGCACGCCGCGCTCGTCCGTTCCAGCTACATAAACCACCGGCGCGCCTTCGCTCTGCGCAACGTGAATTGCGTAGCCTTCTGGCTCCCGCGCCACCGGAACCCCCGTGGGCAAATGCGCATGAAGGCGCTCCAGCGTCGCGTTGGTGCCCGCCACCACCATCGGTGACTGCGTCGAGGGCCAGGAATGGACCACCGGCAGGCGCAATTCCGTCCGCTTTTCCACCTCCTGCGCCAAAACCAACAGGGCCCGGTCTCCCCGTGGCGAGAGCCCCGGCGGTGCAAAGAGCTGTGCCTCGCTGAGGTCGAGCCAGTCCTCACTCACACTGGGACTATCACCAGCTACCGTGGGCGGCGGCGCGTGCATTCCCCATGCCGAACGGCCTGAGGGGGCAAATGCGATTCCCGCTGCCGAGCCCAAGTACCTGCCCGCCTGTCTTAGGAAATCCCTTCGGTCAACAGTCATGCGCACCCCACTGCATGTAGAATTCAGACATTGTTCGGATGCTGCGTACACCCTTTCGCGGGCAGTGGATCAATTTGATACTGTAGCGGCGAGTTTATCCGTCGGCCGACGGACCAAGTGACGGCGTGTAGCCGCCTCTACATCAAATTGAACCACCACCCAATCGCGAGACAAATTGTACCGTCAGATCATGGCATGACCAAGAGGTCTATGGAGGTCTATGGAAGGAGGTATTTGCAGCGTGGGTACCATTGTCGCCCGGGGTGCCCCTGAATAGGCGTTAAAATAAGGAGAGGTCATCCGAATGAATCAAAACAGCCCCTCTCCCCCTTGGGAGTCTGTGTGACAACTGGGCAGGGGGAGTGAGGGAATGAATATTGATAGATAATATATGTTAAGTAATTCTTGACTTCTGTAG
>Ga0335085_10012531_pt1 | contig 12484 bp, 8 predicted proteins | sample Lox_Sample_45_FD_206712 | JGI IMG/M metagenome (GOLD analysis project Ga0335085, IMG submission 206712) | Soil microbial communities from Loxahatchee National Wildlife Refuge, Florida, United States - Lox_Sample_4.5 | ecosystem: Environmental > Terrestrial > Soil > Wetlands | place: USA: Florida...
GGATTCGAGCAGCATGCTGCGCAGGCTTTCGACCTGCAGCAGCGCGAGCAGGAGCGAGCCGGAGCGCACGAACTGCTCGCCTAGGTGCATCGACGAAACCAGCCATGCTTCCTGCATCAGCGCGGGGAAATGCGGCGACAGGGCCGGCGTGCGCCCATTGCCGCGCTTGAATCGGTCCATCGCGGAGGTAAGCTGCGCTGTCAGCGATTCCGGCTTGATGTCGAAATGCCGCAGCACGAGATCGACGTCAGGCGCCGGCTGCTCGATCAGCTTGAGAAGCAGGTGCTCGATCTCGACGTTGTAATGCGTCTGGTGAACGCACAGCGAGGCCGCCTGCTCAAGCGCATGGCGGCAGTCCGCATTGAGTTTGCCGATCAGCAGGCGTACGTCGTTTTCCATTTCGTTATGCTGCCTTCATTTGCTGTGTTCGGTCCAGATCCAAGGCTGGCAGGCGCAGGCGCACCGGATCGTCGCTGCTGCGGCTGCGCCCGGTATTCAACCACGAAGTCCAGCCGAGGCGGCAATCGCGCGCGCGGCTGAGCCGCATGCCCGCGGCCTGGTTCGGCTCGAGCCGGAGACGCAGGTCGATGTCGATGTCCTGCTGCAGGTGCACGCGCGCAATGCGCGCGACCGCCTCGAACGCAGCGCCGAGCGGGAGAAACTCGCGCAAGCGCGCGAGCCGCATCGCGCCCAGGTGCAGCCGGATCCGGCCCATTTGATCCCAGGCGCGGGCGCCGAGCACGGCGTCGATCCCGAGGCGCTGGTTCGCGCCCAAACGTACGCCGACGCGGGTCCGGTCGCGCGCGTCGATCGGCAGCCAGCGCCCGAGCAACTGCTCGCCGCGCACGGACACCCCGAAGTGATCGCCCAGCATCGCTTCGAGTCCGGCCATCGAGCGCACCTGGTTGGAGAGTACGCCCGAATAGCGCAGAAGCGAGCGCGCCCACCGGCGCGAGTCCCGCTTGTCGGCGGCGAATTTCAGTCCTGCCAGATCGAACAGCCAGCCGGCCCATTGTGTCTGCTCCGGCGAGCGGTTGTTCAGCGCCGCGCGATGTTTCTTGCGCGAGCGGTACAGGAACGAGATCAGGCGGTGATTGAAGATGTCGAGGAAATCGCGCGTCGCGAAATGATCCTTGCTGCGGTCCGCATTGCGCTGGATCACGAGTTCGGTAAACGGCGCGGGCAGCGGCCCGGACGCGCCGGCGAGACCCATGAAAGCGACGGTCAGGCGAATGGGCGCGGCGTCGTCTTCCGGGAATTCCGCGCTGACGAGGTCGCTGGCCGGAAAATCCAGACCCACGCGCGAGCGGAACGCCACCGGTTCGAGATTGTCGCCGCCGTGCCCTACCGGGATGCGCTCGGGCCGCAGCAACTCCACCAGCCTGACCGCCTGGAAGAAGTCGAAGCGAAACGCCTCGCGCTCGAGCAGTTCTTTCAGAGAACCGGCTGTCTGCCCGTCATCGGTTCCCATCGTTTCCATTCCTCTTCGCCGCGCTTCACCACGACCCTGGTAAAGGAGTTGACCGACGTATAGAGCGCGAAGAACCGGTTGAGCACGGCCGCCAGCATCAACGGCGAAGCGCCGACATAGGCGCCTTCGTCGAATTCCAGCGTGATTTCGAACCCGCGGCAAAAGCCGCGCCAGGCCTCGCGCCCGATGCGGCCGACGACGCTCGCGCACGACATGCTGCGGATGCCGCGAATCTGCTCGTTGGCGCTGGCGGCGTCGGTAATGTTATACAGCGCCAGCATCTCGCGCAGCGCCTGCAGTCCGGCATCCGCGTCGAGCAGGGAGATGTGGTTCAAGGTCAGCATCGAGATCAGCCGCCATTGCACGCGCCCGCCGAGCGGCGGGGTCGTCTGCGGCGTCGGTTCGTACAGGCAGGTGACCCGCGACGACGCCGCGGCGATCTCGGGAACGAGTATGGCGCCCACGGGTATCTGCTCGGCAAGCTGGCGGTTGGTGCAGAGCGTGTTCGCGAACACCACAGGGAAAGCGGGACGTTCAGGCCGGAAATCCAGATCGAGAAACGACAGCCACATGTCCGTACCCGAATACTCGCGCCGATGACTGGCGTTGCGCCGCGCCAGCCAGAACGGTCCGCCCGACTCTTCCTGCGACGCATGATCGAACGAATAGAACGGCTGGATGACGCTCGCGCTCGCTGACTCCTGATCCGTGGCGGTCACGCTGTCGATGCTGTGAATTTCGGTGATCGCCTCGTCGCGCCAATCGGGAACCAGCCGGTACTCGTAGCGCCTGTGATCGATTCGAATCGGTTCGGAGGTCTTGCGAAACAGGTTGATGATCGGCGTGCAGCCGAGGCGGAAGCTGTCGCGGTCGACCGTGTGACCGCGCGGCCGCGGCTGGTCCAGCAGAAACAGCAGTTCCACGCTTCGGTGCGGCCCTCTGGCGGCCTCGAGGTGCCCGACATCGAAGAACAGGAATTTGCGCGGAAACGCGAAATACTCCTGCAGCAGCTGGTAAGCAGGGTGGACGTAGCTTGGCCGCGGCAGCACGTCCTCGTCGGCGCCGAACCCGACCTCGCGGAAGGCGTCCTTCGGCAGCCGCGTCACCCGGCCGTCGGGCGCAAGGACGCACACGCCGCGCAGCCCTGAAACGAGCAGCTGGTACAGCGGCATCACCTCCATCCACTCCCCGTGCAGATGCAGTCGCAGGCGGCTCAATTCCAGTTCCTGAAATTGGAGTTCCTCCATGCAATCCAGTCGCAGCCGCAGGACCGATGCGACGGCCGGCTCGGTGCGCAGAAAATCGTAGGTGTCGGCTGCCACGAAGCCGGCGTCCGCAATCTCGATCGGCCACAGCGTGAGCGGATAGCAGGTGCGGAACCGGCACTGGACGCCACCCTCTGCCTTCGCATACAGGACCGTGTGCCGCGGAACATCGAAACCGCTGGTGAGCTTCCCCTGGGTCGGGTCGGCCTGGAAATGCGCCACCGACATCGACGGCAGCGGGCTCACCAGGCTGGGGTAAAGACTCTCCAGCAGTGCGGTGGAAATCTGCGGAAACTCATTGTCCAGGTCCAGGTGAACGCGCGCGCTGAGGAACGCGACCGCTTCGATCAGGCGCTCGACATGGGGATCGGTCGACTGGCCCGGACCGAGTTCGAGAAGATGCGCGACCTTGGGGTAGCGCCGCGCGAAATCCGCGCCCTGGCCTCGAAAATAGGCAAGCTCGCGCTTGTAATAGTCGAGCAGGTCCTCGGGGGTCCTATCCGCCAAGTGCGGACTCCTCCAGATTGCCGCCGGCGACGCCGACGGCGAAAGCCATGCGCACGGTCTCGCGGCCGATGGTGACGTTGCCGGCCACTTTGACCAACAGCGCCTTCTCGCTGTTTCCGAGGACCTTTGCCTCGACTTTCAGATCGCGCAGCCGCGGCTCGAATGCTTCGATCGTGCTCCGAATCATGTCGGTCAGCTTCTTCTGATCCTCCGGATTCTGCGTGTACATCGCCGAATAGTCCGGCAATCCGTATTCGATCACCGTCGGCCGCTCGCCGGCAAGCGCGGCGGAATTGAGCGCCGGCCGGCGCGTATTGAGCAAACGCTGCAATTCACGCTGCAGCGATTCGCTCAACGCGCCGCGGTCGAGGATGCGAAGGGGACGGGGAGGATCGCCGTTGGGCACGGGCTCGCGCCCCGCCAGTCGGTCGAAGAGCGGCGCACGCGCGCCGTCGATCAGCCCCGCGCGAGCCATGAGCCGGCGCGAAATGCGGTCGAAGTCTCGGGAGAAAACTCAGGCCCGGAACCGGCGGTTCCGGGCCTGCAGGAGGTACCTGGCACAGTGTCGCGGCGCGGACTATTCGCCGTGGGGCCGGGGCGCCCCATAGCCGGACGATCAGACCGCGCTTCGAGCACCGTCAGGCCGCGGGCGGCGGCAGCTCCGCAACGAGCCGGATCGAAGTGGTGAGTTCCTCCAGCTGGAAGTGCGGCCGGAGGAAGACCGTCGCGTTGTACACGCCCGGCTTGCCCGGGACGTCGGTCACATCCACGCGCGCTTCGCGCAGCGGATATTTCGCTTTGGTTTCCTGCCCGGCGTCGTCGTTCAGAAGAACGTAGTCGGCGATCCAGTTATTCAGGTACACCTCGACGTTCTTCGCCGTGAGGAAGCTGCCGATCTTGTCGCGCATGATGACCTTGAGGTAATGCGCGAACCGCGACGCCGCAAGAATATAGGGCAGCGCCGAGGACAGGCGCGCGTTGGCGCTCGCCAGCGGCAGGTTGTATACCTTGGGCTTGTTGACCGTTTGTCCGCCGAAGAACGCGGCAAAGTCGGTTCCCTTGGAGTACACGGCCGCAAGGAAGCCGAGGTCGTTGAGTTCCTTTTCCCTGCGGTCGGTGATCGTAACCTCGGTCGGGCATTTGACCGAAATGTCGCCTTCGTCGGTGAGGAATTTGTGCGTCTTGAGCGACTCGACCTTGCCGCCGCCTTCAGTGCCGCGGATCGCGGTACACCAGCTGTGCTTGGCGAAAGCATCGGTGATGCGCATGCCGAGCAGGTAGGCCGCGTTGCCCCACAGGTATTTGCCGTGGTCGCGCCCGTCGACATCCTCCTCGAACTTGAAGTTCTCGGTAGGAACGGTCTTCTCGCCGTAAGGCAGGCGGATCGCGTAGCGCGGCAGGCACAACGCCACATACCTCGAATCCTCGCCGTCGCGGAACGAACGCCAGCCGTCCAGCTCCGCGCTTTCGAAGATCTTCGACAGATCGCGCGGAACGCCCAGGTCGGTCCAGCTCTTCATGTCGAACAGCGCCGGGCTCGCCGACGCAATGAACGGGGCATGCGCGGCCGAGGCCACCTTGGAAATCTTGTCCAGCAGCAGGATATCCTGCGGGTGGCGCCCGAAGTAGTAATCGCCGATCATCAGGCTGTAGGGATTGCCGCCAAACGTGCCGTATTCCTCTTCGTAGATCTTCTTGAACAGCTGGCTCTGGTCGTGATCGACTGCCTTCTCCAGATCGCGCAGCAATTCCTTCTTGGTGACGTTGAGCAGCCGCAGTTTCAGTCGCGTGCTGGTCTCGGTGTTCATCACCATGTCGTTCAGTCCGCGCCACGAAGCTTCCAGCGCCTGAAACTCCGGCGCATGCATGATTGCGTTCAGCTGCTTCGACATCAGCTCGTCGATCTGCTGTATGCGCAGATTGATCATGTCGACGACGCCCTGGTCGGGGCTCGCCTTCATGCCTTCGTCCAGGATCTGCACCGCGAACTGGCCGATCAGTTTCTTCGAGTACTCGGCCTGCGATGCCTCGACCGCCATGTTGCCTTCCTGGACGATCTTGTCGATCAGGGTCAGCTCAGTGGTCGCCGCCCCGCCGCTTGCTCCCGCTTGTCCTTCTGCTTCCGCCATTTTCGCTCTCCTAGGAAATTCGCCAGTCGCGCATCCGATTCTGGTAGTCGCGCTCCGGGCTGCCTATTCCATCTCTCCTTCAATTCGCTCCGATCCACGGCGTCGAGCCGGGATCACCTTTGCCGATGACGTGCCCGCGCAATCAGGCGGCGGGCGCGTCGCCCGCCGGCGCGGCGGCTGCTTTGAGCTGCTGCAGTCCCTCGGTATTCTGGACAATGTCCTCCAGCAGCTTGTCGAGCTCGTCGTTGCCGTCGAGCTTGGCCAGCAGGTCGCGCAATTGCTGTCGCGCTTCCAGCAGCCGCGCAAGGGCCGGCACCTGATGCACCAGGGGCTCAGGTCCGAAATCGTCGATGTTCTGGAACTTGAGAACCAGGGGCATGGTTCCTTCGCCGGTAATCGCATTCGGCACGGACAGCTCCAGCCGCGGACTGATCTTGGCCATGACCTCGTTGAAATTGTCGCGGTCGATTTCGACAAAGCGCCGCTCTTTCAGCTTGGGCAGCGGGTTCTCCGGATTGCCGGAAAGGTCCGCGAGCAACCCCACCACCAGCGGCAATTCGCGCTTCTCGATTGCGCCGCCGAGTTCTACGTCGTAAGTAATCTGGACGCGCGGCGGTCGGTTTCTGCCCAACCATTTCTGCAAGCTTTCGGCCATTCAATCCTCCGTTTTGCAATTACCAACTGATTAATGGGTCCGCCCAACCGCTCATGCAGCGCGGGCGCGCCTTGAAGCTGGCGTCGGCGGAGCCGGCGCCCAATCACGCTTGGAAATGCGCCATCTACGCGTACTTTCTTAGTACTTGCTCAAAGTATGCCAGCTACACCGTTTGAAAAGCAAGGGCTTTCGCCCCCGGGCGGTGCCGCCGGTCGGCCGCCGGCGGGCGCGCCTATTTGCCCGTGTTCTTGTCCAGGTCCCAGGAGGCGCCGGCCTTGCCTTCTTTGCCGCCGGGCTGGTCCTGCTTCTGCTTGTTGTAATCCCAGGTGATCTTCTTGTAGTTGAAGGTCACGGTCTCCACCGGCTGATCCGCGCTGCCGCCGACCGATATCGAAGTGACGATGCAGCTGTCGAACGTGTAGGTCAGGTACTCCACCGGTTTGGCGGCGGCGTCGGCTTTCCACACGTGGACCTTCATCGTCTTGATGTCCTCGCCGCCGCAGCACTTGAGGTTGAGCGAGGGCGACGCGATGTCGAACATTTTCGACACCGTGAAATCCTGATGCACGCACCTGCCGCTCGCGCGCGAGGTATTCGACGGACCGGCGGTGAGAGGCATCGATATGCCGTGGTTGAAGGACATCAATTCGATCATGTCCTTGCCCTGCTCGGACTGGCTCTCCCCTTTGATGCCATCAATTTCCCAGAAAATATTCTCCATCTTGACTACCTCCTTCTTCGTTAGTTAGCCGCCTACCCGCTGGACAATCGGAACGACTCGGTGCAAGCGGCAGCCTATTCAATCCCGCTGTCGGTCCGCCGCAGACCAGGGAGTACCTCGGGCAGTCTACCCTGCTGTGGGGCGAAAACGCAACAGCAATCGTTCGCGAAAAACTCGCGCGAAGCCTGTGCCGGTCGCGTAGCCGCCGCTAGGTTCGCAGGCCGCTGGTTCCGGGCGCGGCGGCATCTACTTCGATTCGCCAGGATGCGCGGAATGCATGCCGAGCAGGCCGTAGAGTTCCTGCAGGTCGCCCTCGCTGCGCACGAGCTCCTGCAACAATTCGGCCAGGGGCATCTTGCCCCAGGCAACGGCGCGCTTGACCAGATAGGGACAGGGGCTGTGCGGTTCGATCCGCATCAGGTAGTCCGCGGCTTCGTTCAGCCTGCGGAACGCGTCTTCGCGGCTGGTGATGGGCCCCGCTGCTGGCGCCGCAGCGCTATCGCGGGACTTGCTGTCGTTCTGTGCCATCTCGTCTCCCCTCGCCGCGGCTGCCGCGGTCGCCGTTACAGTGCTTGCGTCGCGGCCGGATTCAACTGCTTCGGGTTTCTTCGGCTCCGGCGCGGCGCGTTCCCCCCCGAGTTCGGTCAGGGCTCCGCGCATTTCCGCCAGGACTCCGCGAATATGCGCGAGCCCGGGGGAATCGTCCCGCAGCTTTTCCTGCATCAGTTTCTCCAGCGCTGCGACGGCTGCCTCACTGTGGTCAATACCCGCATTCAGGGCGCGGAAGAATGCCGGCGGGGTCAGCGCTGCGCTGGTCTTGAACAATGCGCGCGTGGGCGTCTTTGCTTCCTCCGCGAGCCTGGCCGCGCCGGCGTCCTTGCGCGCCACATTCTCCAAGTGCACGGCCCTGGTCCAATCGCTCAAGGTGAGCTTCGCCTCGGACATCTGCGTCGTATCCTCGACGATCGGAACCGAGCGACGCAGCGCAAGCGCCAGGTTTTCGTTGATCCAGACGAACGGAGCCACGCGGTACTCGATGTCGCCTTCCTCGATCTGCGGGTGTATTCCCTCCCAATAGGTCTGGCACAGCGATTCGATGAGCTCGAGGCCCTGCGCCAAGCCTTCTATCCCGTGCAGGTGCAACCATGCCTCGGTGAGCCAGGCCGCCAGCTGGATATCCTTGGTCCGTTTTGCGAGCGCTTCGGTACAGAGCTCGCCTACCCGCGGCCAGTCGGCGCGCTTGAGCGGCCGCTCCCAGTTGCCCTGGGGCAGGGTCGGATCGTCTTCGCGCCGCGCCTCGGCGATATGCTGGTAGGCGCTGTCATAGCGCAGCGATACCCCGCTCGGGTTGTCGCCGGCGATGGGGGCAATCAGTTGCTTGAGGTCGATGGACATGGCGGTTTCAATAGCGCGCGTGGACGGTGCTGCGCGCGGCGCTTGGTTTCGATTTGGGCGCCGCGCGCAAGGGCAGGCCGGCATAGGCGTCGGGCCAGCCCGGCCGCGCCCCGGGTCGCTCGAACTGCGCTCCCGACTTTCTCGGCGCCGGCGCGGGTGGCGCAGACAGGTCCGGCGCATAGGCGGGGAATGCCGGCAGGCTCAGGACATTCTTCTTCCCGGCAGGCGTAACCGTGAGACGGATGAATACGCGCGCACGCTTCTCCGGCAGGTTCGACCGATACTGCCCTGCTGCGGGGATCGGCTGCGTCAGGAATTCGAACTTGAGCGTGTGCGGCCGGATTTCCGCGCGCGACATCGCATCGACCGATGCCGCCAGGTGCGCCTGGAGCATGGTCACCAGCGCCCACGGATCGGTAAAGCGGTAGACGATATTCTTCCCGTCGACGGACATATGCGTGTCCGTGCCGTCATTCAGCGGCGTAGACAATGCGTCCTTGGCCCACCTCAACGTCAGGGCGATCGGCATGCCGACGCGCCAGTGCAGCTGCCGGTTGGCGTCGCGCAGGCCTACCGTCCGGTCTCCCGCCTCCAGGCTCCAGTCGACGATCTTGTTGCCGTCGACCTCGGCCTTCTGGTTCACCCGAAAATCGATCGCCAGCTCGTAGCCCGCCGCCGGCGCCGCCTCGTCGGGCGGCAGCAGCGGTGCGAGAAACGCGCGCACATGATTCATCTGATCGATGAACCTGCCCGCGTTCGCCCTCGACCCGGACAACTTCAGCCCGTTATCCAGGAGCGGCCGTACCGCTTTGGCGTTGTGGTCGAAAAGCCGCAGGAACTGCACCACGTCGTCGGGATCCGCCTCGCCGGTCGCCGCACCCGAATCGGAGTGCTGGCTGAACGGGAAGCGGCCCGCGAGCGAGCGCGAAAAATCGTCCCTGATGTCGGCATACGCCGTCATCGCTTCGTCCGTGGCGAGCTCGACGCAGCGCGCATAGAGCTTCTGCCGCAGCGAGATTTCGCGTTCGCGGAAGAAATCCGCGTCGCGCGTCGTGCCGAGCTTAGGCGCCAATTTCGCGATGCAATTGTCCCCGTCGATCGCGGCGAGGTCGGTGCGGATAAAGGCCTCGAGCTCCGTCACCGAACTCTTGGGGTTTTTGCTCTTGTATCGCTCGACTTCGCGCGCGATGCCGCGCAAGCGCCTAACGACCTGGAGCGCGTCCGGGTCCAACTGCATGCCCGCGCTGTCCACCACCGCCAGCAGAGGTGCGCTGAGCTTGGACAGCCACTCGACCTGGCCGAACTGCTGGCCGAGAAGATCCGCGAGCGCCTGGGGATCGTCGACGCGAAACGCCGCCGCAGCCGGATTCTTCGTGCCCTGCCACCAGGAGAAATTGCCGTCGCGAACCGCATAAAGATCGCTGCTGTCCAGGGACCGGTTGATCGCCAGCAAACCGCGCACGGCGTCGCGCTTGAGCAGGCTGGCGAGATCATCGTAGGTGGACTCGGCCTCGAGGTCTTTCAGCACGGCGAGGAGCCTGACCAATTGCGGCCCGGCGCGATCGAAATCGCTCGCACTGCCAGGCGAGCCCGCCCCCGTTGCCCCGGCCCGCACCGAATCCGCCGCAACGGATTCCGCCTTCGCGATCAGATCGGTCACGCGCCGGGCCAGGTGGCGGTCGGCGATCCCGTGCACGTCTTCCTGCAACAGCGGCGGAAATTTGTCGAGGTTGTCCTTGAGATAGCGGCGCTGTTCGTCCGCGAGCGCAAGCGCCTCGTCGAGGCGCTTGACGTCCCAGCGCACCACGGTGCCGGGGTCGATTTGAACCTCCAGCCTGCGCCCCTCCGGATCGGCCATGAATCGCTGCTTGAGTAGCATCGCCAATTTGGTCTCCAAGCCTGCAACCTCGGGCGCCAAGGCCCAGCTGCCATCTTGCGCGCGAAGTACTATCGGGCCGACCGCCTCCGCAGAGGGCAGTGCAAGATTCGATCTCAGTGTCTCGATGTCGGCCTGCGCTTTCGCGCGCGCCCGCTCCACGGCCTTGGGGCCCAGCGCGGCGATCCCTGCGACATGCTGCAAGAGCTCGTCATATGCCGGACCCAGATCGCGATCGCCGGTCGCCGTCCAGCGGCTACGCGGGTTCTTCAGCAACGCATCGAGCGCTTCGATCTGCCTGAGCAGGTCCGCGTAGGGTGCATCCTCCGTCTCGGCGGTACCCGCGGTGTCGGAGATAGCGGAAATCCGCGATGCGATGTCCTGGCTGAGCAGCAGTGCCTGGTTTTGGGGAAACAGAAATCGGGCAAACATCTGGTCGCGCTGCCGTTCGAATGCACACGCTGCGGACTTGGCCCAGACCTTGCCCGGGTCGTCTTCCTTGAACACATAGCCGCGGTGCATCGACTCGGTTTGATAGCCACCATTGTCCAGGCTTGCCGGTAGTTCGATGCGCCAGGTGTAGCGCAGCAGGGCGCGCAGGTCCGGCATCTCGGCCTCGCCTTTGCGCAACCGCTCGAACGTCACCTCGTTCGCCTCGAAGGTTTCCATCTTCTGCACCTGCTCGCGCAGTTTACCGAACTCCGGGAATTGCTCGATCGCCAGCGTGAGCGGCGCGGATTCATCGGGATTGCTTGCAGGCAGCGCAAGGCATGCGGTGGGATCGCCTTCGATCTCGGAAGTGACTGGGTGTATCTGCAAGCCGGTCATTTCGGAGATCTTGTAGTTCAGCCCTTTGCGCACTGCGCTGAAAATGATGTCGCGAAAGCCTTCATACAGCACCTCCTTTATATCGTCATGCAGCGGGCTGATCCCGGGCCAGGAGCCAGGTATCGAGAACCACCACAGCCTCACGCCGCCCAGCGGCGCCATCTTGTTCAGCAGCAGGCCCGTGTTGCGCAGGTACCATTCGATCGGCAGGTGCACATTGTTCGCGTGCGACGTCCTGCGCTCCTTGGTTGCCGCGACCATGACGTCCAGCGCCTGCTCGTAGGCCGCGACTTTCGAATTGAGCTGAAACGTCGCGACTACCAAGGTGCCGAACCATGCAAGCCCAAGCACCGCCGTGCTCCAGCGCAAGATACGCACGGTGCGATTGCGCGTGGCGAGGGCCTCGCGCGAGGCGCGCGCCAGACCGAATTCGGCGAACACTTTGCGCTCGAACAGATCCCTCACGAACACCGGTTCACGCGCGAGGCCCGCAGGATTCGCCGGCACCGTGCCCGGCTCGGCCTCGGGCAGGAAATCGAACTCCTTCTCCGGCGCTGCGGCTGCGAGGCCCGATTCTGCCTTGGCGACCGGGCCGGCGTCGCCGCTCACGTAGATGCCGCGGAAATAGAACGTCTCGTGATATGCACTCGGTCTGAACAGCTGATCGAGATACGCGCGCAGCGCGTCCTTCGTCGCTTCGAGCGCCGCCGGGAACAGCACGAACGCGTCCACGTCGTCGGCCGGTCGCCCCGCGGCGACGAGTTCGGCCTGCGTTTCGAATATGCTTTCGACCAGGCCGTCGACGCCCTGTCCCGCCCAGTCGCTCTCGTACCCCGCCTCGAAGTCGTAAGGGTTGGACCAGCCGAGCATGCCGTCGCGCATGTGCTTCGGCAGGGCGCGCGCGAAGCTCGAAAATCCCGGGATGCGGTCGCATTGCGTGATCACCACGTAAACCGGGAAACGGATGCCGAAGCGGCTCTGTGCCTGCCACAGGCGCCGGTGGACCATGTCGGCGCGGTGCGCCAGCTCCTCCATCGCTGAGTGCTCGGAGGTGAGCAGGTCGGCCGCCGAGATCGTGAGCACGACGCCGTCGATTGGCCGCTGCGGCCGATATTTCTCGATCAGGTGCAGCAGCGTCTGCCACACCTGTTCGCCGCCCTCCGCGCCGGCGCCGAGGTATTCTCCGCCGACGTCGAGCACCACGCCGCGGTTGAAATAGTTCCAGCCGACGCCGACATGCTGCACCGACCCGCTCGCTACCTTGAACGCGCGGTCGATGCCGGAGGATTCGATCAGCGTGGTCTTTCCCGACCCCGGCTCGCCCAGCAGCATGATCCAGGGAATGCGGTAGCGGCGCCAGCGCGACGCCAGGTTCGCCTCGATCAGCGCGACCGCGCTGCCGAAGGACCAGCGCAGATTCTGCAGGCTGCGCTGCAACGACACCGCCCCCGCGGCCGCTGGCTGGTCCTGCGCGCGCTTGCGCGCCACCCTGACCACGTACCACAACAGCAGCACGGTCAGCAGGATCAGCAGCAGGACGATGAGTACCGGGTAGCTCAACACTGCGGCGAACTCTGGAATTGATCAGTCGGTAGCATGGGCACAGGCAGGCGGCTTGAGGTCAGTCCTTGGTACCG
>Ga0335085_10012532_pt1 | contig 12484 bp, 8 predicted proteins | sample Lox_Sample_45_FD_206712 | JGI IMG/M metagenome (GOLD analysis project Ga0335085, IMG submission 206712) | Soil microbial communities from Loxahatchee National Wildlife Refuge, Florida, United States - Lox_Sample_4.5 | ecosystem: Environmental > Terrestrial > Soil > Wetlands | place: USA: Florida...
TCGGCGTGATGATCTACTGGTCGGTCAACTACCAGGCGATGCTCCTGGGCATCTGGTGGTGGCTGCTCACGCCCGTCGTGATCTGCATCCTGCTGATCCTGTCGCTGTACCTGCTGTCGGTGAGCATCAGCGACTTCCTGGATCCGCGGACGAGGCTGCAGGTGATCAAGGCCAGAGGGTAATGTCGTGCCGCTCTTGCGGGTGGAGAATCTGAGGGCCTACTATCTCGTGGACCTCTACGGGATCAGGCGCGCGGTGAGAGCCGTGGACGGCGTGTCGTTCCAGGTGGAGGAGAACACCGTCTTCGGGATCGCGGGCGAATCCGGCTGCGGCAAGAGCTCGCTGATCAAGGTCCTCTCCGCGACGTTCAGGCCGCCGCTCACCGTTCAGGAGGGCAAGGTCATCTATGACCAAGGCAGCGGCGGCACGGACATGCTCTCTCTGGACGAGCAGGGGATGCGGAGGCTCCGCTGGGAGTTCCTGTCCTACGTGCCGCAGGGCTCCATGAACGTCCTCAACCCGGTACGGCGCGTGCGCAATACCTTCCGCGATTTCGTGGGTGCCCACCGGGTCGGGACGATGGCGCGCGTCCTGGCCGACGTCACGCAGCATCTCGGCCACCTCGGCCTCCCCCCCGAGGTGCTGGCCTCCTATCCGCATCAGCTCTCGGGCGGCATGCGGCAGCGGGTCACGCTGGCCCTGGCCACCATCCTCAAGCCGCGGCTGATACTTGCGGACGAGCCGACGACCGCACTCGACGTGGTCGTCCAGCGGGGCGTGATTCAGCTGTTGAAGAAGCTCCATGCGGAGCAGAAGAGCACCCTCATCCTGGTGACCCATGACCTGGCCGTGCACGCGAACCTGGCCGACCGGCTGGCCATCATGTACGCCGGAAAGATCGTCGAGGTGGCGCCGACCGCCAAGGTGTTCGGCAGCCCCCTGCACCCCTACACCAGTTTCCTCATCCGATCGCTCCCGCGCATCGGGGACAAGGCGGTCAAGGTGAGCGCCCCGGGCTCCCCGCCCTCGCTGGCCAACCTGCCCGGGGGGTGCCGATTCCACCCGCGATGCCCCCAGGCGATGGACGTGTGCCGGAAGGAGGAGCCCGAACTTCTGGACGTGGCCCCCGGGCATCAGGTGGCGTGCTTTCTCCACGGGCAGGCGCGACATGGATAGCGGCGAGTCGATACTGCTTTCGGTCGAGCAGTTGACCAAGCGATTCACCCTCGGCGGCGGCTTGTCCCGGGTGCGGCTCGTGGCGGTGGGCAAGGCCTCGTTCCAGATGGGAGTCGCCGGGCCGGAGATCTTCACGCTGGCCGGAGAGAGCGGCAGCGGAAAGACCACCCTGGCGCGCATGGTCCTGGGCTTCATCGAGCCGACTGCGGGCCGCATCCTGTACAAGGGCAGGGACGTCACCAGAATCCGCGGCCGGGCGAACCGCCTGGCGTTCATGAAGGACGTGCAAGGCATCTTCCAGGACCCGTTCGACACGTTCAATCCGCTCAAGCGGATCGAGACCTATCTGCGCGAGACGGCGCTGAACTATTCGATCGCGGCCTCCGGCAGCGACGCGGAGCGCGTGGTGGGCGAGACCCTGGATGTCGTAGGACTCTCGCTGCGGGAGATCGAGGGTCGGTATCCCCACGAGCTCTCGGGCGGCCAGGCCCAGAGGGCGTCCGTGGCGAGGGCCCTCATCACCCATCCGTCGCTCCTCATCGCCGACGAGCCGGTGTCGATGGTCGACGCCAGCTTGCGGATGTCCATCGTCAACCTGTTCCGGAAGCTCAAGGAAGAGCGGGGCATCAGCGTCCTCTACATCACTCACGATCTGGCCACCGCCTACTACGTCAGCGATCGGATCGCGGTGATGTTGCGGGGCGCGATCATCGAAGTCGGTACCGTGGATCAAGTCCTGCGCGCGCCGCTCCATCCGTACACCCAGTTGCTCAAAGACTCCGTGCCCGACCCGGATCCGCAGAGCAGGTGGACGGAGGAGATCTCGCTGGGCGCCCTCGAGATCAAGCAGTATGCGCAGTCCGGGTGCAAATTCGCGGGCCGGTGCCCTCGCGAGCTGCCGGTCTGCCGCGAGACGGAGCCCCCCGAAGTCGAGAGCGACGGCCGAATGGTCAAGTGTCACCTGTACTAGGAGGTTGGACCCGCGGCGAGCCAGGACGCCGGCTCCTGACGCCCGCGGCCCGCGTGATCGGTCCCGCCCGCCCTTCACGCAGAGGGCCGGACTGCCCCCAAGACCCCGCGGCTGGCGACCTGGCTCGGCGCCCGCGAAAGGCTGGTGCGTTGGCGGAAGCACCGGGAGGAAAACATGACCATCGAGAGCCCCAAGCCGGGATACCTTGATTCGACTCGACCGATTGACGAACGTGTGCGCGATCTCATTTCGCGCATGACGCTGGCGGAAAAGATCAGCCAGATGAATCATCCCGCGGCGGCGATTCCAAGGCTCGGCATCCCGGGCTACAATTACTGGAACGAGGCCTTGCACGGCGTGGCGCGGAACGGTCGCGCCACCGTGTTCCCGCAGGCCATCGGCATGGCGGCGACCTGGGACAGGGATCTGGTGCTCCGCATCGCCTCGGCCATCGGGGACGAGGGGCGCGCCAAGTATCACGAGACGCTCAGACGTCACGGGGACACCGGGCTGTATCAGGGGCTCACCTTCTGGTCGCCCAACGTCAATATTTTCCGCGACCCGCGCTGGGGGCGCGGACAGGAAACCTGGGGGGAAGATCCATACCTCACCGGCGAGATGGGCGCGGCATTCGTGCGCGGGCTCCAGGTCGGGGATTCCCATCCGGGGAGCGATCCGCCGAAGTACTTGAAAGCGGCCGCGTGCGCGAAACACTTTGCGGTTCACAGTGGCCCCGAGAAGGATCGCCATGTGTTCAACGCCCGCGTCTCGCCGCGCGACCTGCACGCCACCTATTTGCCCGCCTTCAAAAAGCTCGTGACCGAGGCGAACGTCGAAGCGGTGATGGGCGCATACAACCGCACCAACGATGAGCCGTGCTGTGCGAGCCAGTTGCTGCTGGTGGATATTCTGCGGGGGGAATGGGGGTTCCGGGGACACGTCGTCTCGGACTGCGGCGCCTTGAGTGACCTGCACCAGAATCACAAGGTCACCCGGAATGCGGCCGAGAGCGCGGCGCTCGCGCTCGGCAAGGGTTGTGATCTGGGCTGTGATTGCGTTTACGATGACCTCGGCAAGGCCATCGCGCGCGGCCTGATCATGGAGGCCGACGTCGATCGCTCGCTCGCCCGCACCCTCCGGACGCGCTTCAAGCTGGGGATGTTCGATCCGCCGGAGCAGGTGCCCTACGCGTCGACACCGCTCAGCGTCATCGACTGCGCGGCCCACCGGGCCCTGGCATACGAGGCGGCGGTGAAGTCCATCGTCCTGTTGAAGAACACGAACAGCATCCTTCCGATCGGGGCCGACGTGCGCCGCATCGCGGTCATCGGCCCGACCGCGACGAATCTGGACGTCCTGCACGGCAACTATTGCGGGCTCAACGATTCGATGCGCACGCTGCTCGAAGGCATCGTGGGCCGGGTGCCCGAAGGGACCAACGTCGAATACCGTCCCGGGTGCGCGCTGGATCAGCCCACCGTCAATCCGCTGGATCGCACCGTGCAGAAGGCCGCCGATGCGGACATCACGATTGCGTGCGTGGGGCTCTCGCCCTGGATAGAGGGCGAGGAGAGCGACGCCATCCTGGCCACGAATGGCGGCGATCGATCGGACATCACGCTGCCGGCAAATCAGGTCGAGTTCGTCAAGCGATTGGTCGCAGCGGGTGCGAGTGTCGTGCTGGTCCTGACCGGCGGCAGCCCCATAGCCCTCGGCGAGCTGGCGGAGCTGGTGGACGCCGCCTTGTTTGTCTGGTATCCGGGGGAGGAGGGCGGCAGTGCCGTCGCCGATGTCCTCTTCGGCAAGGTTGCGCCCTCGGGGAAACTGCCATTGACGTTTCCGGAATCCCTCGCCCAGTTGCCCCCGTTCGAGGACTACAGCATGGCGGGGCGCACCTATCGCTATTCAGCGGCCGTGCCCCTGTATCCGTTCGGCTTTGGCCTCAGCTACACGCGGTTCGCCTATGGCGATCTTCATCTGGGCCGCGAAACGATATCTGCCGGCGAGGCGCTGCCGTTCCGAGTGACGCTCACCAACACGGGTACCGCCGCAGCCGATGAGGTGGCGCAGGTCTATCTGAGCGATCTCGTCTCGTCGGTACCGGTGCCGTTGTGTACGCTCATCGCTTTCCAGCGGGTGCGCCTTGCGCCGGGCGAGAGCAAGCCGCTGGAGTTCGCCGTGACCCCGGAGATGATGATGCTCGTGGATGACGAAGGAAGACGGAGACTCGAGCCGGGGCAATTCCGTCTGACGGTGGGGGGATGCTCACCCAGTGCCCGCGGCTTGGCGTTGGGTGCTCCGGAACCGGCTAGCGGAGTGTTCACTGTCACCCCGCGCTCGTAGGCAGCGTGCAGGCCATCGTGCGGATTCGTCGTCGTTCCGCCGATCGTCTTCGGATCTCGAACAACGAGTCGCGAGGCGGCCGCCGGGCTCTCTCTGCAGCCTCCGGGATCGGTCGTGAGACCGCGAAGCGCGCCAGATCTCGGCTTCCGCCCTGCTGTGGCCTCTTGCCCCTCCGCGCCCTGACCGGGGAGCAGCCCACGCCACGTTTGGTCACTCAGTATCCCGCGGCTGCCGCGGCGCGGAGGTGGTCGAGTCCCGCCTCCAGGCCGTCCTTGGTCACGCGGATCGCCACCGGCCGGGAGAAGAAGAGTGTGGTCAGGTCCTCGTGCCGGGGCACGACGGGGTGGCCCATCCGCTTGAGCGCCTTCAGCGCGTCCTCGCCGACTCGATCATCCACCCAGAGATCGCCCCCCTCGGTGTGGATTCGCGGGGCCTCGATGGCTGCCTGGGGCGGGAGCTTCAGGTCGGCGAGGTTGGAGAGCACCTGGGGAATGGCCGAGATGATCTTCCGGCCGCCCGGAGCGCCGAGGGTGAGATGGGGCTCGCCGCGCCGGAAGGCCAGGACGGGCACCATGTTCACCAGGGCCCGCTTGCCGGGGCCCACCGAGCTGGGCTTCCCGGGCTCCGGGTCAAACCACAGCATGCCGTTCGAGAGCAGGATCCCCGTGCCCGGCACCACCACCCGCGACCCGAACAGGGAGACCGCGGTGTGGGTCAGGGAGACCATGTTCCGCTGGCGGTCCACCGCGCCGATGTGGGTCGTACAGTCGTCCCCGCCCGCCCGGGATGGCCTGGGGCGCCGGGGCGGCGGGCTGGCGTTCTCGAAACCCCAGGGCTCCGGGGCCGAGCGCCGGGAGCGCGGTCCCGTCGGGGAGATGCGGCCCGCCACCGCCGCCCCGTAGCCGGCGGAGGCCAGGCCGGCCCAGGGGGCCTTGATCGAGGCGGGATCCCCCAGGAAGGTGAATCGGTCCTGGAAGGCGTAGCGCACGGCCTCGGCCCGGAGGTGGAGACCTCCGGGCGAATCGAAGCAGATGTCGCGCGAGGGGAAGGCGGCGAGGGTGTTCAGGATCTGCAGCGCCGTGATCCCGCCTGTCGCGCCGGGCGAAAAGGCGACGTCCAGCCCCCGGTAGTGGCCCCGCAGCGGCTCGGACACCCGCACCTGGTAGGCGGCGAGATCCTCCTGCGTCAGGTATCCCTCGTGGCTACGCATCTCTTCGTGGATCGCCTGCGCGATGGCGCCCGAATAGAAAGCCGCCGGCCCCTCCTTGGCGATCAGTTCCAGGCTACGGGCAAGATCGGGGAAGCATGTCCGGTCCCCCTCGCCTATCGTCGGCGGCCGGTGGATGTAGTGTCCGTCCCGCAGATAGGTCCGTGCCGTTTCGGGGAAGGGCAGGAGTTCCTGCGCGTGGATGGCCATCGTCAGCGCCTGGTACCAGTCGGGCACAAACCCGTCCCTGGCCAGCGCGATGGCGGGGGCCGTGACGTCGGCCAGCTCCATCGTCCCGTACCGCTCCAGCGCCAGGCACAGCCCGGCGACGGACCCGGGAACCGCCACAGAGCGATGCCCGTAGGTATTCGCATCGCCCGCGACCTTGCGCCAGGCGAACAGATCCGTGGCGACCCCCTCGCCCAACTCGTAGATGCGCTCGTGGCAGGCCGCCGGGGCCTGGACGTTGAAGTCCAGCGCGACGGTCTCGCCCCGCTTGGCGAGATAGATCAGCATCGTCCCGCCGCCGGCGATCGTGGACATGAAGGGCTCCACCACGGTCATCGCAAAGGCCGTCGCCACGGCCGCGTCCACGGCGTTGCCGCCCCGCTTCAGGATCTGCGCGCCGACCTCCGCGCCCAGCGGGTGCTCGGCGACCACCATCCCGCGCGGCACCCGGGGCATGAGCTTCGTGGCGGCAAGGACCGAACGGATCATGGACCGACCTCCTCCAATTGATGAATATGAGTACGTGGGACGAGCGCATCCGCGAGCGACCGATGGACTCTATCACGGCCGGCCAGGCGGTGCAAAATGTTACCGGGAGGGTAAGGCCAATGCGGACGAAGGAGGAGATGGCCGCGATGCTGAACCTATGGACACCGACTGCGCCGGACCGTCACGCGACCACGAGGGGCCGGCGACGGGTCAGGGCAACGTGACGGTATAGCCGACCGTGCAGAAGACCACGCCGTCGCCCAGCTCCTGGGCCAGGCGGGCGCCGGCCTGCAGTCCCGTGCAGTGGGAGAGGCCCAGCCGCTTGATCCCCAGCCCCTTCAGCGCGGCGATGGTCTCGAGCAGTTGCCCCGAGGGGGCGAAGCCCAGGTGGGTGCCCCCCATGACCGTGTGGATGGGCTTACCGGGGAGCTTGGCCTGGAAGTGGTCGATGGTGTTGATGAGGCCGGCATGGCAGCACCCGAGGACCAGGGCCAGACCGTCCCCGGTCTCGATAGCCATGGACTGGTCATCGCGGAGCGGATCCCGCTGGTACTCTCCGTCCTTCTTGACCAGCAATTCCGTGTCCCCGGTCTCGAAAGCCCGGCGCCGAGCAATCTGCCCGCTGAGATAGATCCCGCGGGCGATCTCGCGGAATTCTTCCGAGAGATCGAAGTCCGCGCCCGTGGCCTCGAGGGCCTCGCGCTTGAAGGGCATCCCCGAATAAGTGATCCGGCCGGCCTGCCGCGAGTATCGGTCGGAGAAGATGTCGGGGTGGGCGTAGACGGTGAGGCGCTTCCCGATGGCGCGCAGGAAGGCCAGCAAGCCGCCGGTGTGATCCATGTGGCCGTGGCTCAGGACGAGGGCGTCGGCGCACCGCAGGTCGATTCCCAGGCGAGGGGCGTTGTTCAGGGTGGCCACGCCCGCCGGTCCCACGTCGAAGAGGAGCCGGAGACTGGGCTGCTCCAGGAACAGCGAGAATCCATGCTCGGCATACAGTCCCCCGCCCTTGCCGGGGACGGTGTTCTCGGTGATAACCGTCAGCTTCGTGGGCATGGGACCCTCCGGGGCAAAGGGCAAGGGGCAAAAAGCGATGCGGTGATCAGCCAGAGCGCGGAGCGCTCCGGCTCAGGCGTGGCGCTCGCGCACTCCCAGCTTCCGCAGGATGTCCTCCATCAGGCACCACCGCGTCAGGGCCGACTGCAGGAGGTTCGCCCCGACGAAGGCCGTGAAGAGCAGCCAGTAGGGGCTGACCAGCTGGCTCAGGATCAGGCTCAGCAAGATAAAGCTTCCGGCAATCAGGCGAATCCAGCGCTCCAGCGTCATGACAGACCTCCTAGCCCGCATTGTTCGCGAACACGACTCGCGAGCAATGCGGGCTTAACCGAACCCCCTGTGCTTGGTGGCCCAGGACGGATCAAGCACCCCTGGGGCATCTCGACACCGCACACATCCCGCGGGACGCGGGACCGGCACCCGGTGTGCCTCCCACCGGGCGTCATTTCGCCGCGGGAATGGCCCTTAGCATGTAAGCCCGGATTATTCACGGTTTTTTCGTGAATAATCCGGGTTAGCCAGTGGCCAAGGGCGGATCAGAGGTGGCGGTTGTGTCTCGACACCGCTCTGTCTGCGTGCACCGCCATTGGTCATCTCGCTGCAGGCGCAATTGGTCATTGATCAGGTAAGCCGGAATTATTCGCGAATCCTTCGTGAATTATCCAGGCGAATCAGCGCGACTCCGTGCGGTTGGAGGATTTCTCATCGGTGCTCGACGAGCACCCCTGAGTTCCTCAGGTGGGGATCCCAGCCTTGCGCAGGATCATCTGTAGGACAAACCAGGCCGCGACCACTCCGACGATCAATCCCACGGATCCTAACCCTTCCATGTGTCCTCCTGTGCCGGCAGGCAGTCCGCCGTAGATCAGCCGGCCTGGGGCTCGAGTCGCGTCCCGGCCTCGCCCTGCCCCTCGGGGCCCGGGGCTGCATGAGTCCGGGCCACCCGGCGACGCTCCGACATGTAATATAGCACGGGAACGGCCATCCGGCTCAGGAGAGTCGAGGCGACTTCCCCTGCCATCAGGGAGATGGCCAGACCCTGAAAGATGGGGTCGAAGAGGATGACGAAGGCCCCGACCACCACCGCCGCGGCCGTGAGCAGCATGGGCCGAAAGCGGACGGCCCCGGCGTCGATTACCGCCTCCGCGAGGGGCATCCCCTGGCGGACCCGCAGCTCGATGAAGTCCACCAGGATGATGGAGTTGCGCACGATGATGCCCGCCCCGGCGATGAACCCGATCATGGAGGTCGCCGTGAAGAACGCCCCCAGCAGCGCGTGGGCGGGCAGGATTCCCACCAGGGTCAGCGGGATGGGAGCCATGATGGTGAGCGGGATCCGGAAACTGTGGAACCAGCCCACCACCAGGACGTAGATCAGGATCAACACCGCGGCGAAGGCGAGGCCCAGGTCGCGGAAGACCTCGATGGTGATGTGCCACTCGCCGTCCCACTTCATGGCCAGCTTGTCGGTGAAGAAGGGCTGCTCCGCGGAGTAGGTCTCGAGCCGGTAGCCCTCGGGGAGCTTCATCTCGCCGATGGCCCGGTCGAGCTTGAGGATGGCGTAGACCGGGCTCTCCTCGGCGCCGGCCACATCGGCGGTGACGTAGACCACGCGCTTCATGTTCTTGCGGTAGATGTTGTGGGTCTCGGGGCTGTCCTCGGACCGGACCACCTCGCCGAGGGGCACGAGGCGGCCGCCCGTCCCCATGACCTTCAGCTCGGTGAGGGGCATGACCCCGGAGCGCTCCTCGCGAGGCAGGCGGACCAGGAGAGGGACGTCCTCCTTCTCCCGGGGCATCCGGGCCAGTCCGACCTCCGTCCCGCCCACGGCCAGGCGCAGCGTCTGGGCCACCTGCTCGGGGGTGACACCGCTCAGGGCCGCCTTCTCGCGATCGACGACGAACCGCACCCGGGGCTGCGGATCCTCGACGTACCAGTCCACGTCCACGACGCCCTCGGTCCTGGCGAAGAGCGCCTTGATCTCCCGGCCCAGCGCGATCTGCCGCTCGTAGTCCGGCCCGTAGATCTCGGCCACCAGGGTCTGGAGCACGGGCGGCCCGGGCGGCACCTCGGCCACCTTGATCCGCGCCCCGTACTTCTCGGCGATGGCCTGGATCCCGGGCCGCACGCGCTTGGCGATCTCGTGGCTCTGGGTCCGGCGCTCCCCCTTGGGCAGCAGGTTGACCTGCAGGTCCGCCTGGTGCGGCGCCTGGCGCAGGAAGTAGTGGCGGACCAGCCCGTTGAAGTTGTAGGGCGAGGCGGTCCCCACGTAGGTCTCGTAGTCCGTCACTTCGGGCTGCTCGGCCAGGTACTGCCCGATCTCCCGCGTGACCCGGGCGGTTTGCTCCAGCGGCGTCCCCTCGGGCAGATCCACGATGACCTGGAACTCGCTCTTGTTGTCGAAGGGGAGCATCTTGACATGGACGAGCTTGAAGTACAGCAGCGAGAACGCCGCCAGCAACAGCACGACCACGCCAGCCAGGAACCCCCAGCGTCGCCAGGGGGACTGGATGAGGGGCGTCATGATCCGACGGTAGAGCCGGGTGGTCCAGTCCTCGCCCCCCTCGCCGTGGGACTTCTTCTCGCCCCGGAGCATCCGGTATGCCGCCCAGGGGGAGATGATGAAGGCGATGAAGAGCGAGAAGAGCATCGCCACCGAGGCCCCCACCGGGATGGGACGCATATAGGGGCCCATCAGGCCGCCGACGAAAGCCATGGGGAGGATGGCCGCGATGACCGCCCAGGTGGCCAGGACGGTGGGGTTGCCCACCTCGGCCACTGCCTCCACGGCGACCATCAGGAGCGGCCGCCCGCGGTTCTCGGGGAGGTGGAAATGGCGGGTGATATTCTCGACCACGACGATGGCATCGTCCACCAGGATCCCGATGGAGAAGATCAGGGCGAAGAGGGTGACGCGATTCAGCGTGTACCCGTAGATGAAGTACAGGAACAGGGTCAGGGCCAGCGTGACCGGCACCGCCAGCAGGACGACGACCGCGGATCGCCAGCCCAGGAACACGGCGATCAGGACCGCCACCGAGATCGTGGCCAGACTCAGATGCTTGAGCAGCTCGTTCGACTTCTCCTCGGCGGTCGCGCCGTAATCCCGGGTCACGGTGACCTGGACGTCCTGCGGGATCAGGACGCCCTTGAGGGCGCTCACCTTGGCCAGCACCCGGTCGGCGATGACGACGGCGTTGCTGCCCTTGCGCTTGGCCACCGAGATGGTGACGGCGGGGTACTCTTGCCCCGCCGGCAGGGGACCCATGCCCGGCGTGGGGTGGGCCCCGATACCCTTCACCCGGGCCGCCCGGCCCACCCCGAAGAGGACGTAGTCGCGCGGCTCCTCGGGGCCATCCACGATGCGGGCGACGTCGCCGAGGTAGACGGGACGGCCGTTCGAGACCCCGACCACGACCCGTCCGACGTCCTCGGCCCGGTCCAGGAACCTGGCGGCGTCCACCAGCACCTCGCGGTTCCCGCTGGTGTAACTGCCCGCCCGGGCGGCCTGGTTGGTGGCCGTCAGCGCCTGGACCACAGCACCGGGGGCGAGGTGGTAGGCGGCCAGCCGGCCGGTGTCCAGCAGGATGCGGACCTGGCGGCGCTCGCCGCCGATGAGGCGGGTCTCGGCCACGTCGGGCACGTCCTTCACCTGATCGTCGAGCTGGGCCGCGATCCGCCGCAGGGTGTAGCCATCCAGCCGGTCGCTCCACAGCGTCAGGCCGAGGATGGGGACGTCGTCGATGGAGCGCGGCTTGATGAGGGGGGTCGAGGCACCGGGTGGGATGAGGTCGAAATTCGCGTACATCTTGTTGTACAGCTTGACGATGCTCTTCTCCTCGTCCTCGCCCACCTTGAAGCGGACCACGGCGAAGCTGAGGCCCGGGCTGCTCGTGGAGTACACGAACTCCACCCCGGGAATCTCCATCAGCTTCTTCTCCATGGGAATGGTGACGCGCTCCTCGACCTCCCTGGCGCTGGAGCCGGGCATCTGGACGAAGACGTCCATCATGGGGACGATGATCTGGGGCTCTTCCTCGCGCGGCGTGGCCAGGATGGCGAAGAGACCGAGGAGCAGGGACGCCGCCACGACCAGCGGGGTCAGGCGCGAGTCGATGAACATCCGGGCGATGCGGCCGGCAAGGCCGAGGGGGCCGGTGTAGGGTTCGGGATCGAGCGACGGAAGCTGTTCGTGGGTCATGGCTCTTTCTGCGCAGGCGTCCTCTTTGGCGTCTCGATTGAAAAGGCGCTCGGCAGGTCGGCAGGTCGGCGGTTCCCGAACGCTCGAACCGTCGAACCCTCGAACGCCTTTGTCTGGAACTGTCAGCGCTTCACCCCCTCGATGCGGGCGCCGTCCTTCACCTGCTCCAGACCGGCGACGATGACCTGCTCGCCGGGCGTGAGTCCCGACAGGACTTCGACCGCTCCCTGATGCGCGGCACCGGTCCGGATGAGCCGGAAGCGGGCGATCCCGTCCTGGCCGACGACGTAGACGCCCTGCAGCTGGCCGCGCTCGATCACGGCAGCCTGCGGCACATGGAGGACGGAGCGCCGGCCCACCGGGATCCAGGCCCGTCCGAAGAGGCCGGATCGCAGCTGGGGAGAGGCGGGGAGATCCAGCCGCACCTGGACAGTGCGGGTGCTGGGATCCGCCGCCGGGACGATCTCGCCCACCGTGGCGCGGGTCGAGAGGCTCGCCGCATCGACGCTGACGGGCACGCTCTGCCCGAGGCGGATCGAGGAGCCTTGCGACTCGGGGACGGAGACCTCCAGCCGGTAGTGCCGGTTGTCCTCGAGCGTGAGCAGCGGGGTCCCCGGTGCCGCCATGGCGCCGACGTCCGCGTGTTTCACGGTGACCAGCCCGCTGAAGGGTGCCGTGATCTCGGTGTAGCTCTGGGTCACCTGCGTCCGGGCGATCTCGGCCCGGGCACCCTCGATTCGAGACTCCACCTGCGAGCGCTTGGCCTGCAGGGCCGCCACCTCGGCCGCCGCCCGCTCGACATCGGCCACCGCCGCCT
>Ga0335085_10012533_pt1 | contig 12483 bp, 9 predicted proteins | sample Lox_Sample_45_FD_206712 | JGI IMG/M metagenome (GOLD analysis project Ga0335085, IMG submission 206712) | Soil microbial communities from Loxahatchee National Wildlife Refuge, Florida, United States - Lox_Sample_4.5 | ecosystem: Environmental > Terrestrial > Soil > Wetlands | place: USA: Florida...
TGAACGCCTACGCCGACCGGGTGCACGGCCCGCTGGCGGCCACCCACACCGTCTACGACTGGGCCGTCGGCGTGTGGTACCCCAAGGCCTCCTTCCTGGCCCAGCAAGACACGGAGGCCGCCGTCGCCGACCGGTGGGGCGGCATGGGAGCCGACGGCTTCCAGGCCGTCAAACCCGGCGAGGACAAGGCCATGCCCGCCCAGGGCGGCACCAGCTACGGCTTCGCACCAGGCACGTTCTACCGGGTCGACGCCGCCAGCGTCATCAACAACACCGTCGGCGAGCCGTTCGCCGGAGCGCACTCCGACATCAGGAAGCCCCAGGTGGCGCAGCTAGCCGCGGCCGTCGCAGCCGCCCACGCCTAGCGGCCGGGCCGGGTCGCCGCCGCGGTTCTCCGCGATTAGTTTTATCCTGCGGTGTATCAGACAGCGATCCGGCCTCCTCCGGATAGGAGAGGTCACCGTCACCATCGAGGCGCATATGAGGGCACAGGGCGAGTCGGCCGAGGCCAGCCGTGCGTGACGATCCAACGGTCGTGGCGCTCGTCACCCGCGCGGCCGCCAGCGACCAGGGTGCGTGGGACGAGATCGTCGACCGGTACGCGCCGCTGGTGTGGTCGATCTGCTCCGGGTTCCGGCTGAGCAACCACGACGTCGAGGACGTGGCCCAGAACGTGTGGCTGCTGCTGGTGGGGCAGCTCGGGACGCTGCGGGAGCCTGCCGCGCTGCCCGGGTGGCTCGCCACGACCACCCGCCGTGAGTGCCTCCGGGTGGTGACGGCGTCGCGCAAGTCAGAGCGGCTGGGCACGGAACTGGACGAGGCGGCGCAGTTCGTCGCCGACACGGTGGTCGACGAGGAGATCCTCGTGGCCGAGCGGAACACGGCGCTGCGGGCGGCGTTCGCCGAGCTCCCGCCCCGCTGCCAGCAGCTGCTGAGCATGCTGCTGCGCGATCCGCCTTGCTCGTACGGGACGATCAGCGCCACGCTGGACATCCCGATCGGAAGCATCGGCCCGCAGCGAGCCCGTTGCCTGGAACGGATGCGCAAGTCCAGCGCTCTGCTTGGTCTGATTGAGGTCGGCGTCAACTTCCCGGGAGGCGATCCAGGTGCGTAACGGCTGGGACGACGAGCAACTCTTGGGGGCGCTGCGCGAGGCGATGCGAGCCCGGGAGGCGGTGCCCTCGTGGTTTGTCGAGATGGGAAAGAACGCCTACGCCTGGCACAACATCGACGCTGAGCTCGCGCAGCTGACCTACGACTCGCAGGCCGACACGGAGCAACTGGCGTTCGTGCGGTCGGAGACCGCCTCGATCCGAGCCCTGACCTTCACCTCGGCCCACCTGTCCCTGGAAATCGAGGTCGGCAAGGACTCACTGCTCGGCCAGGTCATCCCGCCGCAGGCCGGGACGCTGGAGACCTATACCAAGGCGGGCCTGACTACCTCGCCGGTCGACGAGAGCGGCTATTTCGCCGTGGAGCCCATCCCGCCCAACCCGTTCCGGCTCCGGTTCCATACCTCCGACGGTGCGGACGTGGTGACGGGGTGGATCACGCTGTAACGGCCCGGCGCGGCCGGCGGGTCAGCGCTACTCCGGCCAGGACCAGCGTGATGCCGGCGAGCGCGGACACAGTGACGCTCTCGCCCAGGACCAGGACCCCGAGCACGATCGCCACCACCGGCAGCAGGTAGGTCACCGTGGAGGCGACGGTGGCTCCCTCGCTGGTGATGATCTGGTAGTTCAGCACGTAGGCGAACCCGGTTCCGATGATCCCCAGCACCGCGAGCGCCGCGACGCTCTCGGCGGTGAGATGCGGTGCCTGCACACCGGAAACCGGCAGGGCGATGGCGAGCCAGACCGATGCGGCCCCGAGTTGGCAGGCCGACAGCATGACCGAGCCGATGCCCCGCCGGGCCAGGAACCGGTCCATGTAGATATAGCTGATCGCGTAGCTGATCGACGCGGCCAGGCACTCCAGACTGCCCGCCGAGACCAGCCCCGATGCGGTGCGCCAGGGCGTGAAGATCAGCACGGCCCCGGCGAACCCGGTGATCAGCCCGGCCGCCTGCCAGCCCGTCACGGTCTTCTGATGCCGGACGGCGAGTGCCAGCACCATCGTCCACAGCGGCGTCGTGGCGTTGATGATCCCGGCGGTGGAGGAGTCCACGTGCTGCTCCGCCACCGCGAACATCAGGTACGGCACCGCATTGCCGAACAACGCCGCCACCGCGATGTGACCCCACACCCGCGCCGCGCGCGGGACCTTCTCCCGACGCGCCAGCACGATCGCGAACAGCGCGACCGCGCCCAGCAGAAGCCGGGCCAGGGTCACCTCGACCGGAGAGAACCCCCGGTCGGCCAGCTTGATCCATAGGAACGCCGATCCCCAGATCAGCGCCAGCAAGGCGATCCGGGGCAGCGCGGAGCGGGTCACCACGGCTTGGTCAGGCGTCCAGCGCGTCGATCAGGGCCTTGGTGACGTCATCGGTGGAGGCGGTGCCGCCCAGGTCGCGGGTGAGGATGCCGGCCGCGGTGGTCGCCTCGATCGCGGCCTGCAGCCTGGTGGCCTGCCCGGGCAGGCCGAGGTGGTCCAGCATCAGGGCCGCGCTGCCGACGGCGCCGACGGGGTTGGCCAGTCCCTGCCCGGCTATGTCCGGTGCGGAGCCGTGCACGGGCTCGAACATGCTCGGGAAACGCCTCTCGGGGTTGAGGTTGGCGCTGGCGGCCAGGCCGAGGCTCCCGGCCAGGGCGCTGCCGAGGTCGGACAGGATGTCCGCGTGCAGGTTCGAGGCCACCACGACGGAGAGGTCCTCGGGGCGCAGGACGAACTTCGCGGACATCGCGTCGACCAGCACGCTCTCGGTCTCCACGTCCGGGTAGTCCCCGGCGACACGCCTGAAGACGTCGTCCCACAGCACCATGCCGAACTGCTGGGCATTGCTCTTGGTGACGCTGGAGACCTTCGGCCTGACACGGGTGCGCGCCAGATCGAAGGCGAAGCGCATGATGCGCTCGCAGCCGACCTCGGTGAACAGCGCCGACTGCACCGCGACTTCGTGGCCGGGGCCGCGCCCGGAGAGGTTGCGGCCGCCGAGACCGGCGTATTCGCCCTCGCTGTTCTCACGGACGACGACCCAGTCGAGCTCAGTGTCGTCGGCCTTACGCAGCGGGCTCCGCACGCCCGGCAGGAAGCGGACGGGTCGGACATTGGCCCATAGATCGAAGTTCTGGCAGATGGCCAGCCGCAAGCCCCAGAGGCTGATGTGATCCGGCACGCCGGGCCAGCCGACCGCGCCGAAGTAGATGGCGTCGAATTCCTTCAGGACCGTTAGGCCATCCTCGGCCATCATCCGGCCGGTGCGCGCGTAGTACTCGCAGCCCCAGCCGAATTCCTGCCAGTCGAACGCGAACGCGCCGCCGCTGCCGGCGGCCAGTGCGTCGAGCACCTTCCGGCCGGCGGCCACCACCTCCTGGCCGACGCCGTCCGCGGGAATAGCCGCGATCCGGAACCGCTGGGTTGCGCTCACCGGGACGGCCAGGCTCAGCGGTAGACGAGCGTCCCGTCGTCGAGGTCAGTCTTGGGGAGGATCTCGCGCTCCTGCTCGTGCTCCAGCATGTGGGTCCACGGCTCGCGATCGCCCTGCTTGAACAGGATGTGCTGCGAGCGCATGACGTAGCCGGCGTTGAAGTTCTCCGGATCGGAGAACGGCCGCAGCTGCATGTCCGCGTCCTCGGGCCGCAGCATGGGAACCACCATCGTGGCGCCTTTGTCGCGCATGGTGGCCAGCAGGCGGATCACCAGGTCACTGACCAGGTCCACCCGCAGGGTCCAGCTGTGCCGGAAGTAGCCGAAGACGTAGGCCATGTTCGGCACGCCGTTGATCATGATGCCGCGCCAGGTGACGTGCCCGGTGAAGTCGACCGGCTCGTCGTCGACGGTGAACGCGACGTCACCCAGGACCGACATGTTGAAGCCGGTGGCGGTGACGACGACGTCGGCGGGGATCTCCTCACCGGAGCTGACCCTTATCCCGTGCTCGGTGAACGTCTCGATGGTGTCGGTGACGATCGAGGCCTTCCCCGCGCGCAGGGCCGTGAACAGGTCGCCGTCCGGGACCATGGCGATGCGCTGCTGCCACGGGCGGTAGCGGGGGGTGAAGTGCTTGTCGATGTCGAAGCCGTCGGGCAGCTGCGGGCGCATGGACTCGATCAGGAACGCGTGCAGCTCGTCGGGTGCTTCGAACGACGTCCGGGCCAGCCAGTGGTACTGGGTCATGTACTGGCGGCGCATGATCTCGTGCATCCACTCGGCGGGGAGATCGAGGGGTTCCAGCTGCACGGCGAGCTCGTGTGTCGTGGGCGGGGCGAAGTAGTAGGTGGGGGAGCGCTGCAGCATCGTCACGTGCTCAGCCTCCGCGGCGATCGCGGGGATCAGCGTCGCGGCCGTGGCGCCGGAGCCGATCACGACGACGCGCTTGCCCGCCAGGTCGAGGTCCTCGGGCCACCGCTGGGGATGGACGAGCAGGCCCTGGAAGCGGTCCACGCCGTCCCACTGCGGACGGTAGGGCTTGGCGTGGTTGTAGTAGCCCTGGCACATCCACAGGAAACTGGTGGTGAACCTCAGCCGCTGCCCGGTGTCGTCCCGGGTGACCTCGACGGTCCACCGGCGGTTCTCGGTGGACCAGCTGGCCGCGGTGACCCGGTGCTGGTAGCGGATGTACTGCTCGAGGCCGTCCTCCTTGATGACCTCGTCGAGATAGTCGAGGATCGCGTCGCCGCCCGCGATCGACGGGCCGCGCCACGGCTTGAACCGGTAGCCGTAGGTGAACAGGTCGCTGTCGGATCGCACGCCCGGGTACCGGTGGGTCCACCAGGTTCCGCCCCGGTTGTCCTGGGCGTCCAGGATGACGAAGGTCTGGCCGGGGGACTCGTCCCGCAGGTGATGCGCGGCGCCGATGCCCGACACCCCGGCGCCGACGATGAGGACGTCGACGTGACCGGCGTCCTGGATCTCCCCCGTGCTGATCTCTTCCGGGCCCTGGGCGGGAGCGGTCGTGGGTGCGGTCGTCGTCATGACTAGGCCTCCGGGACGCGTGCACGGACGCCGCCAATTCTAACTCTGACCATATCGGGATCCACGATCAGGCGTTCAAGGCCTGCGTCGCCGCGCAGGCGCAGTATGTGGTCGACACGTTCGGCAAGTTCCCCGGGACCGTTCCGTCCGTGTTCATCATGAACTATGTTCAGGCCCGAGGGAGGATGACAGATGGGCGAGCACGTACGCGCGGGAACCCTGGACATGTGGGTCGAGCGCCAGGGAGCCGGGCCGGACGTCCTGCTCATTGCCGGGCTCGGCGATCCCGCCGAGGCCTGGCAGTTCCAGCTGGACGGGCTGGCGGACCGCTACCGGCTCACCGCTTACGACAACCGCGGGATGGGCCGCACGCCGCTGCCTGCCGAGCCGTTCTCGGTGGCCACCATGGCCGATGACGCCGCCGCGCTGCTGCGAGCGCTCGACGTCTCCGCCGCGCACGTGGCCGGCTTTTCCGGCGGCAGCGCCATCGCGCAAGAACTCGCGCTCAGGCACCCCGAGCTCGTCCGCAGCCTGGTCCTCATCAGCACCTGGGCCCGCGCGGACGCGTTCTTCCGCGCCGCGGTGAAATCCTGGCGCTGGCTGCCGGAAGTCGCGCCCAGCGAACGGGCCTTCCTCGAGGCGTTCTATGTCTGGATCTACACCCCCCGCGCACACGAGGACGGCACGGTCGACAAGATCATCGAGGAGGTGCTGGCCTTCCCGCACCAGCCGTCCACTGAGGCCATCCAGCGCAGCATCGACGCGTTTGTCGCCCACGACACCGCCAGCCGGCTCCCGGACATCGCCGTGCCGACGCTCGTGCTGGCGGGCGGCCTGGACATGATCACCCCGCCGCGCTACGGCCGCGTCGTCGCCGATGCCATCCCCGGGGCCAGGTTCGAGGTCCTGGCCGAGGAAGCGCACCAGCCCTTCCAGGAGGTCCCCGACCTGTTCAACATCACCGTTGACACCTTCTGGCGACAGGTAGAAGCGCGGTAGCGCCCCGCCCGGCTAGCTGGGCGGGGCGGACAGCGGCATGTGTCATCGGCAGACGCTGGGCTGCGGCTCGCCCGGGGCGTAATGCATCCATTCGGCCTTGGTCGGCGGCCCGACATCGGCACACAGTGCGGCGTACGGACTGGCGAACAGCGGCATTTGCCAGATCCGCACGGTGCTGTCCGCGTCGGCGCTGGCCAGCAGCTTTCCGTCCGGGCTGAACGCCACCCCGTTCACGGCGGCCGCCGGGCCAGTGAAAGCCGGGAGGGGAGCGCCGACGGCCCGCCCGGTGACCGGGTTCCACAGTCGCACGTAGCCGTCGTCGTAGGCGGCGGCCAGGAGCTTGCCGTCCGGGCTGAACGCCACGCCGGACACGCTCCCCCCCGGGCCGGTACCGGCCGGGCGAAGAGTGGCGACGGCCCGCCCGGCGGCCGGGTTCCACAGCCGCACAGCGCCGTCGTCGCCGGCGCTGGCCAGCAGCTTTCCGTCCGAGCTGAACGCCACCCCGTTCACGGCGGCCACTGGGTCGGTGGCAGCCGGGAGGGGAGCGCCGGCCGCCTGCCCGGTGACCGGGTTCCACAGCAATACATACCCGTCCGGCTTGGCCGCGGCCAGGAGCTTGCCGTCCGGGCTGAACGCCACGCCGTTCACGATGCCCCCGGGGTCAGCCGGGAGGGGAACGCGGGCCGGCTGCCGGGTGACCGGATTCCACAGCCGCACGGTGCCGCCTGCCTCGGCGGCGGCCAGGAGCTTGCCGTCCGGACTGAACGCCACCGCGTTCCGTCCGGAAAAGCCACCCGAAGCCTGCCGGGTGACCGGGTTCCACAGCCCCACAGTCGCGTCGCCGTTGGCCGTGGCCACCAGCGTGCCGTCCGGGCTGAACGCCACCGCGTTCACGCGGCTCCCCGGGCCGGTTTCAGCCGGGAGGACACCGGCGGGCCGTCGGGTGGCCGGATCCCACAGGCGCACGGTGCCATCGCCGCCGGCGGCGGCCAGCAGCTTGCCTTCAGGGCCGAACGACACAGCGTTCACGCCGCCGGTGACGGCCGGGAGGGGAGCGCGGGGAGCTTGCCGGGTGGCCGGATTCCACAGCCGCACGGTGCCGTTGCCATTGGCGCTGGCTAGGAGCTTGCCGTCGGGGCTGAACGCCACCGCGAGCACGATCTTGCTCGGGCCGTTGTCAGACGGGAGGGGAGCGCCGACGGGCTGCCGGGTGGCCGGGTTCCACAGCCGCACGGTGCCGTTGCCATTGGCGCTGGCTAGGAGCTTGCCGTCCGGGCTGAACGCCACCCCGAGCACGCCCGCCTCCGAGCCGACGGCAGCTGACAGGGGAGCGCCGACGGGCTGCCGGGTGGCCGGGTCCCACAGCCGTACGGTGCCGTCGGCGCCGGCGGTGGCCAGCAGCGTGCCGTCCAGGCTGAACGCCACCCCGTTCACGCTGCCGTTGGTGACGGCGAGGAGGGGAGCGCCCACGGCCTGCCGGGTGGCCGGATTCCACAGCCGCACATACCCTTCCGTGTCGGCGGTGGCCAGGAGCCTGCCGTCCGGGCTGTATGCCACCCCGGTCAGGCCGCCGTGGGTGACGGAGAGGAGGGGAGCGCCTACGGCTTGCTGGGTGGCCGGATTCCAGAACCGCACGATACCGGCCAGCCCGGCTATGGCCAGCAGCTTGCCGTCCGGGCTGAACGCCACCGAGTTAATGCCCTCCACCATGCGGATGTCAGCCCGGAGAGGAGCGCCGACGGCCTGCCGGGTGGCCGGATTCCATAGCCGTACGGTGGTGTCGTCGGCGGTGGCCAGCAGCTTGCCGTCCGGGCTGAACGCCATGCTGAGCACGCTTCCCCCCGGGCCGGTAGCGGCCGGGAAGGGAGCGCCGACGGCCTGCTGGGTGGCCGGGTTCCACAGGCGCACGGTGCCGTCGCCGTAGGCGATGGCCAGCAGCTTGCCGTCCGGGCGGAAAGTCACTACTCCTCCAGCAGCGGGGGCTGGATTACCGTACAGGACGCCGCGTTGTTGCTGCTCCATCAGCAAGTTCGCCAGAGCGGAGCCGGCTTGGCCGGTAGGGGAGACACTCCAGGCGGCCACGGCCAGCCGCCGGGCGGTGAGCGGATTGGCGGAGTCCGCGGCCAGGCTTTCGGCCGCGAGCTCGCGAGACAGGGCGATGGCGTGTTGCCGGGAGGCGTTGGCGGCTTGGCGGGAAGCGTCGGCGGCGGCATTGACGGCGATCCCCGCGGCGCTGAGCGCGATCACGGTCAGGGCCAGCAGGCCCGCTGTCACCGCCCGTCGCCGCCGGGTGCTGCGGCTCGCAGCGTGGTGTGCGGCGCCAAGGAACGCCTCGCTGGCGGCGGGCAGCGGGGGGTATCGGGTGGGCGCGCCGCGCCAGCGGGCGGCAGCGGCGTCGATCGTGGCTAGCCGTCCCGGCCGGTACAGGTAGGCCGGGTCCCGACCGTTGCCATCCCAGGTGTCCGCGTCGGTGACGACCTGGCCGTACAGGGCGCGGTCGAGCTGGTCGTCTCCGAGCCAGTCCCGGAGCTGTTTCCAGGCGTATAGCAGCGCGTCATGGGCGATCTCGACGCTGTCCTCTCCGAGGACCAGCAGGCGCTGGGCGCTGAACACGCCGATGACCGTGTCGATGTCCGCGGCCATGTGCGTTCCCGGTGAACTCAGATCGGCCCGGCTGCACCGGCGCCGCGCGAACTGGCCGCCCGCCGTCATGATGGTCAGCTGGGTGAATACCAAACGGGCCGCGTCCCGCTGGCCGCTGGTCAGGGCGTCGTACGCGGCCTGGGCCGCGCGGTTGACCGCGTCGGCGACTCCGCCCGCACGCCGGTAGCCGCGCAGGGTCAGCTCAGTGCCCTCACGGCGCTCCCAGGTGGCCGCCATCGCCTGGGACATCAATGGCAGCACGCCGCTGCCCAGCCCGGCCCCACCCTCGTCACGCAGCTCCGCGATCACCGCCTCCACCACGGCTGGCTCTACGACCAGGCTCGCTTCTGCGGCGGGCCCGGTCACCGCCAGCCGCAACTCGGCCTCGCTCATCGGCCCGACGGTGAACAGCCCGGCGTCCAGCGCAGCCTTCAACGGCGGGTAGGCGATGAGGCGGCCCAGGTAATCCGCGCGCACCGCCGCCACCACCAGCGCCGACGGGAGCCCGCGCGGCCCGGCCGGTACCGTCGCCACCGCGTGCAGCGCCGTGACGAACGCCGCCCGCTCGGCCGCGTCGACGCCGCCGTCCTCACCCGCGGTGAACAGCTCCTCGAACTGGTCGAGCACCAGGACCAGGCGCGGCGTGCCGGCCGCGGCACCGGATGACCCGCCCGGTCCCGGGTCAGCACCCCGTCCGGTGACGGTTCGCGCCGCCTGCTCGGCCAGCATCGGCGCCTCTTCCGGCGCTGCTGACAGCGACCGGTACACCGACACCGGATCGGTGCCCGCCATCTCGGCCAGGGCCATCGCCAGCTCCCGCAGCGGGCTGGCCGTGGGCCGGATCACCCGCCGCGGCCACCGCTCCGATCCCGGCCCGAGAGCACCCGCGGCCAGGCGCGGCAGCAACCCCGCGCGCAGCAGCGAGGACTTGCCCGACCCCGACTCCCCGGCCACCAGCAATATCCCCGCCCCGGCCGGCCGCCCCGCCAGCCGCCGTACCAGCCGGTCCGCCAGCTCGTCGCGCCCGTAAAAGAGCCGGGCGTCCCGCTCCTCGAACGGCACCAGCCCCAGATAGGGGCCGCCCGGCCACGCCGCGCCTGCTGGCGCCGCGGCATCTCCGCGCCGCGCCGCCAGCACGTCTTCGGCCGGGCCGCGGCCACGAGCCGCCGCCACGAACAAGGGGCGGGTCGGCTCGGCCAGGCCCAGCGCGCCAGCCAGCAGTTCGGCCGTGTCCTTGCGGGCGGTGCGATTGATGCCCCGCTCCAGGTCACTGACCGACCGCGGGCTCAGGCTCGCCGCCTCGGCCAGCTCTTCCTGGGTCAGCCCGGCCTCCGCCCGCAGCTGCCGCAGCAGGCCGCCGAACCCCAGCGCATGCTGCTCCGCCATGACGTGGCATCCCCTCCGCAGGGTCCTCATCCCGCCGCGCCACCACCCCGGCCCAGCGCCGATGGGACCTACACCAAGGTTAACCAGGACCGGGCCGCCCTCACCATCTCTTGCCGTCGACCCGTGGATCCTGTGATCCGTCATGTGGCAGTCCTGTGGGTCGGCCTGTGTGGCCCTCAGCCAGGCCGCCGAGCACGGTGTAGATCCAGCCGCCGCGCGCTCGCGCGGACCAGGAAGAAAGGAACTCCCACAATGTTCGGTCACTTCGCCGTCCACGTGCCGTCGGCATACAAGCGTCTTTCGACCCGCACCCGCCGCTTCTCGATCGGCGCAACCGCGGCGATCCCCGCCCTGCTCATCGGCGTGCTGGGCAGCACCCACTCGCCCGCGCCGCGGGATAGCGGCCTGGTCGCCTGCGCGTACCCGCTGAGCACGCACGACGTCCCCGCGGCCGACTACCGGAAGCTCCGCGCCCAGTTCGCCGGCTCCCGCTGGCCGGACCTGCGCAACGCCGGGACGGCCTACGTCGATCTGGCCATGGCGCTCTCCGATGCGCGGTACACCACCGGATACCAGACCGTCTGGTTCTACCAGCGGCTATCAGCCGCCTGCGCCAAGCACCGACGCTGAACGGCAGCATATGCGGTCTGCTGTGGGAGGCAGCGCCGGGGCTGGCTCCTACGATGGCGGGGTGACGGATGTGGTTGGCGGAGGCCCGCCCGGGCGTGGTTCGTATCCGAAGGGGGTGCGACGCCGGCAGCAGATCCTGCAGAGCGCGATCGCCCTGTTCGCGCAGCGGGGGGTGGACAGCGCGTCCTTGCGCACGGTGGGCGAGGCGATCGGGGTGTCCCACGCCGCGCTGCGGCATTACTTCTCGTCGCGGGACGAGTTGCTGGTTGAGGTGTACCGGACCCACGAGGCGCTTGCGAACGAGGACGCATCGTCAGCGGATGCGTCAGCCGTCGGCGCGATGGCCGAGGCCGCTGAGCGGAACCGCTCGATTCCCGGCCTGGTAGAGCTCTACGCGACGCTCACGACCGATGCGCTGCAGGAACGGCACGCCGTGACCCGGGAGTTCGTGCGCGACCGGTTCCGCTTGCTGCGGGAGACGCTGGCCGCGCGGATCGAGTCCGGGCAGCAGGCGGGTCGCATCGCGACGGACATCGACCCGCTGGACGCGGCGGCGCTGGTGATTGCCGCGTCGGATGGCCTGCAGATCCAGTGGCTCCTCGATCCCGGCGCCGTGGACGTCGGCCGCTCGCTGGCGATCCTGGAGCGGCTGCTGCCGCGGGATCCAGGGGCGGGCGGCGCGGCTTAGCTTCTGCCCCTGAGCCCGTGATACCTTCCACTGGAAGGTTTTTAGAGCGGAGGCGGATCGTGTCGTCAGCGTCAGGCCGCCTGGCCGTGGGAGCAGGCCGGTGACGGACGTCATGGTCACGACCGGGCACCCGGGCCTGGCCCGCTGGCGGTGGGCGGTCACGGCCGCGTTCGGGCTGGGCGGGATCGCCATCACGGCGTGGGGTCCCCGGCTGCCGGCCATCAAGGCGAGCCTGGGCACCGGCACGGCCACGATCGGGCTGCTGCTGGCGGGAGTGACCGTCGGCGCCATCCTCGGGCTGCTCGCGTCGACCCCGGTCCTGCACCGGCTGGGGAGCCGCCGGTCCATTGCGGCGGCGCTCCTGGTCATCGCCGCCGCGATAGCTGTCATGAGCCTTGCGCTCGTCCTGAGTTCAGTCCCGCTGGTCGCAACCGCCTTCGTGATCGTCGGGCTGGGGATCGGCACCCTGGATGTGCTGATCAACGTGGAGGGCGCCGCCGTCGAGCAGGCCGCGGGGCGCACCCTCATGCCGATGATGCACGCCGCCTGGTCCATCGGGGCCGCCGTCGGCGCGGGGATCGGCGCGGCCTGCGCCGCTCTGGGCGTCTCTCCGGCGGCGCAGCTCATCGCCGAAGCCGTCCTCATCGCGGCCGCCGCCCTCGGCACGGCGGCCGGGATCCCGCGCGACAGGCACGCACCGGCCGGGCCGCGGCCGCAGGACCGGGCCGCCAGGCTCCGCCAGTGGCTCCGCGGCTGGCTCGACTGGCGGCTGCTGCTCATCGGCGTCGTCATGCTCGGCGTCGAGCTCGGTGAAGGCTCGGCGAACAACTGGCTCGCCCTGGCGGTGCGGAACGGCAAGGGGCAGACCGCCGCGGTCGCCGCGCTGTTCCTCACCCTGTTTGCCGTCGGCGAGGCGCTCGCCCGGATCTTCGGCGGGCCCATCGTCGACCGCCTCGGGCGCGTCCGCACCATCCGCGTCACCACCGCCCTCGGCATCCTCGGCGTCGTGCTGTTCATCCAGGCCGGGAACCGCTGGATCGTCCTGGCCGGCGTGCTGCTGTGGG
>Ga0335085_10012535_pt1 | contig 12483 bp, 10 predicted proteins | sample Lox_Sample_45_FD_206712 | JGI IMG/M metagenome (GOLD analysis project Ga0335085, IMG submission 206712) | Soil microbial communities from Loxahatchee National Wildlife Refuge, Florida, United States - Lox_Sample_4.5 | ecosystem: Environmental > Terrestrial > Soil > Wetlands | place: USA...
GATCCGCATGCCCGGCAAGATCGACCGCTTCATCCGCATGCCCGGCACCAAGGACGGCGCGGCGCGCCTGATCACGCTGGAGCAGGCGACGGGGCTGTTCATCGGACGGCTGTTTCCCGGCTACACGGTCAAGGGCCAGGGCGCCTTCCGCGTCATCCGCGATTCCGAAATCGAAATCGAGGAGGAGGCCGAGGACCTGGTGCGGCTGTTCGAGACCGCGCTGAAGCGGCGCCGCCGCGGCAGCGTGATCCGGCTCGAGATGGAAGCCTCGATGCCCGAGGATCTGCGCACCTTCGTGCAGCATGCGCTCGCCTGCACCGACGACGAGGTCATGCTGGTCGATGGCGTGCTCGCCATGAACGAATTGTCGCAGCTCACCCGGCTCGATCGCCCCGACCTCGAATTTCCGCCCTACGTGCCGCGCCATCCCGAGCGCGTGCGCGACCATGGCGGCGACATCTTTGCCGCGATCCGCCAGAAAGACCTGATCGTCCACCACCCCTACGAATCCTTCGACGTGGTGGTGCAATTCCTGCAGCAGGCGGCGCGCGACCCCGACGTCGTCGCCATCAAGCAGACGCTGTACCGCACCTCCAACAATTCGCCGATCGTGCGCGCGCTGGCGGAAGCCGCGGAGGCCGGCAAGTCGGTCACCGCGCTGATCGAGTTGAAGGCGCGGTTCGACGAGGAGGCCAACATCCGCTGGGCGCGCGACCTCGAGCGCGCAGGCGTGCAGGTGGTCTATGGCTTCCTGGAATTGAAGACCCACGCCAAATTGTCGCTCGTGGTGCGGCGCGAGGGCGGCACGCTCACGACCTATGTGCATACCGGCACCGGCAACTACCATCCGGTCACCGCGCGCATCTACACCGACCTCTCCTATTTCACCTGCGACCCGACCATCGGGCGCGACGTCGCGCGCGTCTTCAACTACATCACCGGTTATGCCGAGCCCGTCGACATCGAGAAGATGGCGGTCTCCCCGCTGACGCTGCGCAAGCGCATCCTCCAGCACATCAACGACGAGATCGAGCATCAGCGCCACGGCAAGCCGGGCGCGATCTGGATGAAGATGAACTCGCTGGTCGACCCCGACATCATCGATGCGCTGTACCAGGCCTCGCAGGCCGGGGTGCAGATCGAGCTCGTGGTGCGCGGTATCTGCTGCCTGCGGCCGGGGCTGTCGGGCCTGTCGGAGAACATCCGCGTCAAGTCCATCATCGGCCGCTTCCTGGAGCACGGCCGAATCTACTGCTTCGGCATGGGCCAGGGCCTGCCAAGCGCAAAAGCTGCTGTGTATATCTCCTCGGCGGACATGATGCCGCGCAACCTCGACCGCCGCGTCGAGGTGCTCTGTCCGCTGCAAAATCCCACGGTGCATCAGCAGGTTCTCGACCAGATCATGCTGGCTAATCTGAAGGATACCGAGCAGAGCTGGCAATTGTTGCCGGACGGGTCGTCAACGCGTATGAAGGCGGCGAAAGGCGAAGAGCCGTTCAACCTGCACAATTACTTCATGACGAATCCGAGCTTGTCTGGCCGTGGAAAGTCGCTCAAGGAATTCGCACCGCGCCGTCTCACGCGCCGCAACGAACGCTGATGTCAACGGACTCCACGCCTTAAGACTGAACCCGGGATCGCGACGGTGAAGCGGGCTAGTCAACGCAAAGCCACCGTTGCGGTCATCGATATCGGCTCGAACTCGGTCCGCCTCGTGGTCTACGAGGCGCTCGAACGCAGCCTGATCACGATCTTCAACGAGAAGGCGCTGTGCGGGCTCGGCCGCGAGGTGCAGAGCACTGGGCTACTCGCCCCTGACGCCGTCGAGCGGGCGTTCATGGCGCTGCGCCGCTTCCGTGCGCTGTGCCGGATCCAGCAGGTCGGCAAGGTCTTTGCAATCGCCACCGCCGCCTGCCGCGACGCCTCCAACGGCCCCGACTTCATCAGGGAAGCCGAGCGCATTTGCGGGGTGAAGATCGAGATCCTGTCGGGTCCGCGCGAAGCAAAGCTCTCCGCACTCGGCGTCGTCTCTGGCATCCACAAGCCCGACGGCATCGTCGGCGACCTCGGCGGCGGCTCGCTCGAATTGATCGACGTGCGCGGCAACAGCGTGCGCAGCGGCGTGACGCTGCCGCTCGGCAGCCTCGCGCTGCAGGATAGTTCGCACAAGTCGTTGAAGCGCGCCGAGCGGATCGTGAGCAGCGATCTCGCCGACGTGGCCCTGCTCAAGGCCGGCCGCGGCCGCACCTTCTATGCGGTGGGCGGCACCTGGCGCGCGCTCGCCCGCATCCACATCATCCAGAGCGGCTACCCGCTTGGCGTGATGCATGGCTATTCCATTCCTGCGACGGAAGCGCTGCTGTTCGTGCAGCGGCTGCGGCGACTTGCGGCAGCAGGCCTGCTCGCAAATATCGAGGCAATCGCCGAAGCGCGCCGGCCGCTGCTGACCTACGGTGCCCTGGTGCTCGAACATGTGATCCGCGTCGCGAGACCCAAGACCATCATGTTCTCGACCTTCGGCGTGCGCGAAGGCCTGCTCTATTCCATGCTGCCGGAGGCCGAGCGCGCCAAGGACGGGCTGTTGACCGCGGCGCAGGAGCTCAACGAGCTGCTGTCACGCTCCGCCCGCCATGCCCGCGAGCTGATCGAATGGACCGACCGTTTCGTGCGCGTGGTGAAGCTGCGCGAGACCGAGGAGGACAGGCGGCTGCGCCATGCCGCCTGCCTGCTCTCCGACATCGGCTGGCGCGTGCATCCCGATCATCGCGGCGAGCAGACGCTGACGCTGATCATCAACGGCAATTTCGGCGACATCAGCCACCAGGGCCGCGCCTTCGTCGGGCTCGCGGTGTTCTATCGCTATGCCGGCCTCTCCGAGGAAAACCAGCCGCCGCCCGTCATCCAGGATCTCGTGACGCCAGCCATGCTGGAGCGGGCGCGGGTGCTGGGGGCGGCGTTCCGTGTCGCGCATCTGATCTCGGCGGCGCGTCCCGGCGTGCTGCCGGCAACACATTTCCGCAGCGAAGGGCGAAATCTCATGCTGGTGTTCGAGCACCGCATGGTCGATCTCGTGGCCGACCGCGTCGGCGGCCGCTTCAAGCAGCTGGGACGGCTCCTCGGCCGCAACGGCTCGATCGTGAGGCGTTGAAAACTGCTATTCGCTTGGCGCAGCCGCGTCCGCCGACAGCACCACTTGGCCGGATTCCGAAAGCCTGCGCTTGCGCCAGATCGTGCCCGCGACCAGCACGATGATCGCGCCTGCCAGCGACGACAGCGTCTCGGCGAGCTCGCCATCGAGACTGAGCTGCGGCGCGACGCCGAAGATGGCCGACGTGCCCGTGATGTCGAGCACGATCTTGCCGTCGATCAGCCGGTGTAGCAGCGGCGCGACTGCGGGATCGCTCGCAATGACGTCGCCTGCGATCCAGCCGAGCAGCATGGCGCCGAGCCAGACCAGGACGGGGAAACGGTCGAGCACCAGCATGATCAGGGCAGCGCCGGCAACGATCATGGGAATGCTGACGGCAAGGCCCAGGATCAACAGCGACAGCTGGCCGTTGGCGGCCGCCGCGACCGCGATCACATTGTCCAGGCTCATGATGATGTCGGCGACGACGACGATGCGCACAGCGTGCCAGAGCGTGGTGCCGGCTGCGATCTCGTCGTCCTCGTCCTCGGGCACGAGCAGCTTGGCGGCGATGACGAGCAGCGCGAGCCCGCCGGCGAGCTTCAGATAGGGCAGCACCATCAGCGTGGCGACAATGCCGGTAAAGGCGATCAGAAGCACCACCGCAATGCCGGCGCCGATCACCATGCCCCAGAGACGGTGGCGGCCGTGCAGGCCGCGACAGGCCATCGCGATGACGAGCGCGTTGTCGCCCGACAACAGCACGTTGATCCAGATGATCTTGCCGACGGCGAGCCAGAAGGCCGGCCGCTGCATATCGGTCTGCAATTGGGCGAAGAACGCGCTGATATTGGCGGGATCAAACGCCTGCAGCAACAAGATCAAAGGCTGCCCCCGTGGCCCGTGCCGGCCGACACCCCCTCGATCAGCCGACGATCTCGTTGCCCGAGAAGAACTGGGCGATCTCGATCACGGCAGTCTCGGGCGCGTCCGACCCGTGCACCGAATTTTCTCCAATCGACCTCGCATGTGACTTGCGGATGGTGCCCTCGGCCGCCTTGGACGGATCGGTCGCGCCCATCACCTCGCGGTATTTGGCAATTGCGCCCTCGCCTTCGAGCACCTGCACGACCACGGGGCCGGAGGTCATGAACTGCACCAGCTCGCCGAAGAAGGGCCGGGCCTTGTGCACGGCATAGAAGGTCTCGGCCTGGTCGCGGGTCATGCGAATGCGCTTCTGCGCAACGATGCGAAGCCCCGCCTTCTCGATCAGCGCGTTGATGGCGCCGGTCAGATTCCGCTCGGTGGCGTCCGGCTTGATGATCGAGAAGGTGCGTTCAATCGCCATGTCATGTCCTCAGGGTCGCGGGTGGATTTGAGAGTTGCGGGCTTATATCGACGCCGCCTGCGGACGGCAAGCGAGGGCCACGCCTGAGCGGCGAGCGGCAGTGCGCGCCGCCGCGGGGACGCGAAATATCGTGAATGACAGTAATTTCACGAAGGTGAACCCTGTCTGCACTCGCTGTGAGCCCAGCGTTCAGGCAGGCGCGCCTAGCATCGCTCCCGACCTGGCGCCTCTGGGCGAGCCGAAAAGCCGTCAAGAGGCGCCGCAGGCCGGATTTGACCGAGGGCGCCGCATCGCCTGCGCCCAAGCTCCAGGAGGTAACCATGTTGTTCCGCAAACTCTCGCTTGTGGCAGTCACCGTGGCATCGCTGGGCGCGGCGCTGGCGCCAACACAGGCTTCCGCCTGGGGCGGCTGGCACGGCGGCTGGCATCACGGCTGGTGGGGCCCGCGCATTGTGGTCGGCGGCCCCGCCTACTATGGCTACGGTTATGGCGGCTGCTATGTGCGCCGCCTGGTCCCCACCCCCTGGGGGCCGCGCTGGCACCTCGTTAACCGCTGCTATTGATTGATCGAATTTTCGCCGAGGGAGGTCCCGGCCGGCCCCGGACCTCCCTGTTTATGCAAAACCTATGTGACTGGCCGGAAACAATTTTCGCCTTCATGACTTGACTTGCGTCACCTTGATCGGACGAGACGCCAGAACGCTCATGAATGGTCAGCCTTCCAGCAGCAATGACATGATCGACGGCAGGACCAGCCGTTCGATCTGCAACGCCGTTGGCGAGCGCCTGCAGCAGAACATTCGGCCGGATTTCTCCCGCCTCCCCGAGCACCTCCGCCACCTGATGGACGCTCTGCGCCGCCAGGACGCGGAGAGACACGCGCGCCTGCGCGATCAGCGCTAGCGGCTGGCACACAAAGCGGTTGCGTTTCGCATCCGCTGCGGTGACAAGGCGCACATGCTGACCATCACCGACCTGTCGATCCGCCTCGCCGGACGGCTCCTGATTGATCACGCCTCCGTGCAAATCGTTCCCGGCGCCCGGGTCGGCCTCGTCGGCCGCAACGGCACCGGTAAATCGACGCTGTTCCGCATTATCCGGGGCGAATTGGTTTCGGAGAGCGGAACCATCAGCCTGCCGTCGCGCTGGCGCGTCGGCAGCCTGGCGCAGGAGGCGCCGAACGGGCCTGACAGCCTGCTTACCGTGGTGCTGAAGGCCGACCTCGAGCGCGATGCGCTGCTGCGTGAAGCCGAGACGGCGACCGATCCGCACCGGATCGCGGAGATCCAGACCCGGCTGGTCGACATCGATGCGCATTCGGCACCCGCCCGTGCTGCTTCCATCCTCTCCGGTCTCGGATTCTCCGCCGACGACCAGGCGCGGCCGGTCGCCGAATTCTCCGGCGGGTGGCGCATGCGGGTGGCGCTGGCGGCAACGCTGTTCGCTGCGCCCGACCTGTTGCTGCTGGACGAGCCCACCAACTATCTCGATCTCGAGGGCACGCTGTGGCTGGAGGATCACCTGGCGCATTATCCGCGCACGGTGATCGTGATCAGCCATGACCGCGACTTGCTCGACACTTCGGTCGACCAGATCCTGCATCTGGAGCGCGGCAAGCTCACGCTCTATCGCGGCTCCTATTCCTCGTTCGAAGAACAACGCGCGATGCGCGAACTGCTCGATGCCAAGCAGGCCAAGCGCCAGGAGGCCGAGCGGGCACGGCTGCAGGCCTTCGTCGACCGCTTCAAGGCCAAGGCCTCCAAGGCGCGCCAGGCGCAATCACGGGTCAAGATGCTGGAAAGAATGCAGCCGGTCGCAGCGTTGGTGCGCGAGGAAGTGCGCGAGATGTCGTTTCCCGCGCCGGAGAAGATGCTCTCGCCGCCGATCATCGCGGTCGACAATGTGTCGGTCGGATACGACCCGGCAAAGCCTGTGCTCAGGCGGGTGACGCTGCGCATCGACAATGACGACCGCATTGCGTTGCTTGGCGCCAACGGCAATGGCAAATCGACCCTGGTGAAGCTGCTTGCCGATCGCCTCAATCCGTTTTCCGGATCGATCACCCGGGCCGAAAAGCTCGCCATCGCCTATTTCGCCCAGCACCAGCTCGACGAACTGAACGAGGACGCCTCGCCCTATGATCACATCCGCAAGCTGATGCCTGACGCGCCGGAAGCCAAGGTGCGCGCGCGCTGTGGTGCGATCGGCTTTTCCGGCAAGGCTGCCGATACCAAGGCCGGCAGCCTCTCGGGCGGCGAGAAGGCCCGGCTGCTGCTCGGGCTCGCAACGTTCTTCGGCCCCAACATGATCATCCTGGACGAGCCGACCAACCATCTCGACATCGACAGCCGCGCGGCGCTTGCCGAGGCGATCAACGAATTCCCGGGCGCAGTGATCATGGTCTCCCACGACCGCTATCTGATCGAGGCGTGCGCCGACCGGCTGTGGGTGGTTGCCGACGGCGCGGTCACGAGCTTCGAGGGCGACCTCGATGACTACCGGCGTAACGTGCTCTCGGCCCGCTCGCGCACGGACGGCGAGGTCGCGCGCAATGGCAAAGCCGACAAGCCGGACCGGCCCAAAGTCGAGAAGCGCGGCTCGCTGAAGCAGCGCATTGCCAGCGCCGAGGCCGAGATCGCGCGCATCGGCGACATCATCACAAAAATCGACACGGCCCTGGCGCTTCCGGATATTTTCGCCCGCGATCCCAAACAGGCGGCGCAGTTGGCCAAGGCGCGCGCCAACGCGGCGACGGCCCTTCAGCGCGCAGAGGAAGAGTGGCTGGAGGCAAGCAGCGAGTTCGACGAAGCCGGCTAGTGATGCCGCTGACCGCCTAGCCCGTCGACGGCTGCTTCTTCTTGGCCGTCTTCGCCTTCGACTTTGCAGCCTTCGGCTGCTCAGGTGGCGCTGGCGTGCCCTCAATGGACGCCAGCCGGCCGGCGGTGAAGGTGTAGATGCCCGCCCGCGGGCCGCGCGACCAGGTCACCACCGCGACCCGTTCGCCGCGCTGGTTGGCGGAGAGGCTGACGTTGTCGGGTGCGCCGATGCCGCGAACCACGTCGCATTCGGTGTGGCCGAGGGCAACCGTGCCGCTCGTTCCGGTAGGCGACACTCCACCTGGCGCATTACTGGACGCGTTGGCGTCCGCAGGGCTCGCAGGCGGCGGCATTCCTGGACAGGCGCCTTCGGCGCTCACGAGATCTTCAGCCGTGACCGGCTTGTCCGGCGTCAGCGGCGGCGCATCGATCGAGACATTCTGGATGAACAGCCGTCCCGGCCGCTTAAACCAGTCCGCATCCTTCGATAACAGGTCGGACTGGAACATGTCAGACGCGCCAGAACAGCCCGCAATTGCAGGTGCCAGCACGAGCAACAGTGCCAGTTGCTTTCGAAACTCGGTCCTATTTTTCACGACGCACTAAAATCTCACCTCAGGGGGCTGCCCTAAGCATTTGTCCCAACATCACTTTGCGGCACGACCGTGGCTGGCGCAAGGCCGCACGTCAAATCCCAACAATATCATTCATCGGCGTGCTGCCACCGCGGCGCCGGTATTTCTTGAAAAGGCCGTGCACAAACAAGCAGCTAGGTCATTTCTGAGCTAGTCGCGCCGCTGCCAGCGGCCGCGTTCGTCGGCCTGCCAATAGGTCACGTCGAAACCACGCGACTTGCACGTGGTCCAGGCGCTGCGGGCGGCCGCGAGCGAGTCGGGGTCATCGCCATTGAACACGAGCACCATGCGTTCATAGCTCTCCCCATCCGCGGGCAAAGCGGCATTGTCGAGGAGGAAACGCACATTGGCTCCGTTCGGATTGCCCTCCTCCACTGCAAGCACGATCGGCTGGTCGGCCAGATCAGCGGATTGCGCCGTCGCATGCGGCAGGAACGAATCATCGCGGTAAGTCCACAAATGCGCATCGAGCGCATCGCAGCGCTCCTGGGAGGTCGATTGCACCACCACCCGCCAGCCGCGCTCGAGCGATTTCTCCAGGAGCGGCGGCAAAACATTCTCCAGCGACATGTTCTGCAGGTGATAGAACAGGACCTCGGTCATCTCATTTCTTCGCCTCGTAATAGTTGGCCACCAGCCGGTCCAGCAGGCGGACGCCGAAGCCCGATCCCCAGCTCTGGTTGATCTCGCTCTTGGGGGCGCCCATCGCCGTTCCCGCAATGTCGAGATGCGCCCACGGCGTATTGTCGACGAAGCGCTGCAGGAATTGCGCGGCCGTGATCGATCCGCCATAGCGGCCGCCGGTGTTCTTCATGTCGGCGAACTGCGAATCGATCAGCTTGTCGTATTCGGGGGCGAGCGGCATCCGCCAGACCTTTTCGCCGGTCTCCAGCCCGCAAGCCCTCAAGCGCTCCGCGAGTTCATCATTGTTGGAGAACAGGCCGGCATTCTCCGTGCCGAGCGAGACCATGATGGCGCCGGTGAGAGTCGCGAGATCGACCATGAACTTGGGCTTCACTTTCTTGGCCACATACCAGAGCACGTCGGCGAGTACCAAACGTCCCTCGGCATCGGTGTTGATGATCTCGATGGTCTGGCCCGACATCGAGGTGACGATGTCGCCGGGACGCTGCGCATTGCCGTCGGGCATGTTCTCGACCAGGCCGATCGCCCCGACCGCATTCACTTTCGCCTTGCGCGAGGCCAGCGCATGCATGAGGCCGACCACGCAGGCGGCACCGCCCATGTCGCCCTTCATGTCCTCCATATTGGCCGCGCCCTTGATGGAGATGCCGCCGGTGTCGAAGCATACGCCCTTGCCGACAAAGGCGACCGGCGCCTCGCCGCGTTTTCCGCCATTGTAGCGCATGATCACGGTGCGGCCCGGTCGCACCGAGCCCTGGGCAACCCCGAGCAGAGCGCCCATGCCGAGCTTGGTCATGGCCTTGACGTCGAGAATCTCCACCTCGACCCCGAGCTTCTTCAGAGCTGCAGCACGGCGGGCGAACTCCTCGGGATAGAGCACGTTCGGCGGCTCGTTGACCAGGTCGCGCGCCAGGTTGACGCCATCGACCACATGCGAATCGGGCGCAAAGGCCTTGCGCGCCGCCGGGACATCGTCGACGGCAAGCGCGATATCGGCCCGCAAGGCGCCCTCCTCGCCGTCTTTCTTCTTGGTCTTGTAGCGGTCGAATTTATAGGCCCGCAGCCTGATGCCGGCGGCCACTGCGGCGGCCTGGTCCGGCCGCATGGCGCCATCTGGCAATTCAGCGATCACCGTGACTGCCTCGCTGCCCCCGTTCAATTTTCCGGCAAGTGCGCCGCCGAACTTAAGGAAGTCGCGGGTCTTCAGCTCGGCGGTTTTGCCCGTGCCGATCACGACCAAGCGCTGAATCTTGATTCCTTCAGGCTCCAGAAGGTCGAGTGCAGCCGCGCTCTTGCCCTTGAAACGGCTGGTCGCGGCGGCGCGCTTGACGAGGTCGGCAGCTGGGCCTAGCGCTTTGCGAGTGGCTGCGCCGAACTTCAACTCATCGTCGCAAAACGCCACCAAAATCCCGCGCGGGGCGGCGGAAAAAGGAACAAAGCCGACCTTGACGGCGTCGGGCATGGTAAATCCTCCAAAAATCAGGACATTGGCAGGGTCAAAGAAGCCGGCCGAAGGCAGTCCGCTGGGTGTTTTCAATCGTCCTTGCAGGCCGCAACCAACGGACCTTGGGGACTCGTTGCCACACTATGACCTGCCGCCGGGCGCGGTGCCAAGCACGGCCGTGGCAGGCCAGTCACATCAGGGAAATATTAACCATAGGTGGACTGCGCCATGGGTCAGCCATTTTGTTGACGGATCAAAGGGATGGTAGTGAGAGAGTGGGTGCGTCTGGCGTGATTTGGCCCAGCCTTGGGGAACCCTGATTTTGCAGGGTTTAGGCGGGTTTCTCGCGCCTTCAGTTCTTTGCGCCTTGGGTTCGTGGACCTTTGGGTCGTGGGGCGGGATTCGTGCGGTAGCCGATGGGGTCGATCGACAAGTATATCTTCCGCACGACGCTGGCGTCGTTTGCGCTGGTCCTGGTCAGCCTGACTGGCGTGATCTGGATTACGCAGGCGCTGCGCGGCATCGATCTGATGACGAGCCAGGGTCAAACCATCCTGACCTTTCTCGGCGTGACCAGCCTCGTGATTCCCGCCCTCGTTCTGATCATCTCGCCGATCGCGCTGATGATCGCGATCTCCCACACGCTGAACAAGCTCGCGACCGATTCGGAAATCATCGTGATGAATGCTGCCGGATTCTCCCCGTTCCGGCTGTTCCGGCCGTTCTTCTATGCAACCTGCGTGGTGGCGCTGCTGGTCGCCTTCATCGCAGCCTATCTCGCTCCCGACGGCATGCGCCGGCTGAAGCAATGGGACGCCGAGATCACCGCCGACGTGCTCGCCAACATCCTGCAGCCGGGCCGTTTCGCACAGCTCGACCAAAACCTGACCATGCGGATTCGTGAACGCGACCCGGGCGGTTTGCTCAAGGGCATCTTCATCGATGATCGCCGTGATCCAAAGGAGCGCGTCAGCATCGTCGCCAACCACGGCACGGTGATAAAGGACGCCAACGGCTCGTTCCTCGTGCTGGAAGACGGCAATTTGCAGCGCTTCGAGGCCGGAAAGCGTGATCCTGCGCTGGTCGCCTTCGTCCGTTATGCCTTCGACATGTCCAAGTTCTCCAAGCAGGGGCATGACGTCTTGCTCGGGATTCGCGAGCGTTATTTGTGGGAACTGATGGATCCCGCGGAGAACGATCCCGTCTACAAGCAGGTCCCGGGACAATTCCGCGCCGAACTGCACGACCGCTTCATGTCGCCGATCTATCCCTTCGCCTTCGCCGCCCTCACCTTCGCCTTTCTGGGCGCGCCGCGCACCACGCGCCAGAGCCGCAACTTCTCGATCGGCGGCTCCATTCTTGCGGTGTTCGGCCTGCGCATGGCCGGTTTCGCCTGCTCGGTCATGGCCGTCAAATCGCCGATTGCACCCGTTGTGCAGTACTTGATGCTCGTTGTAGCGATCGCCGTCAGCGTCTGGGCCATCGTCGGCGGCATCGTGATCGAGCCGCCGCCGGCATTGCTGGAGGCGATCAGCAGATCCAATGCCCGCCTGGCGCGGCTGTTCGGACGACCGGCCGCCGCATGAGCATGGTCACCAACACGCTCGGACGCTATTTCGCCGGCCGCTTCGTGGTCTCGGCGCTCGGCGTGTTTGCCAGCATTTTCCTGTTGCTGGTGCTGGTCGACTACATCGAAATGGTCCGAAAGACATCGGGCCTCGTCGGCGTGTCCGCGCTGATGGTTGCGGAAACCTCCCTGTTCCGCGTGCCGCAGTTGCTCGAGAAGATGATGCCGTTCTGCGTCCTGATCGGCGCCATGACCTGCTATCTCGCGCTGTCGCGGCGGCTGGAGCTGGTGGTAGCGCGCGCGGCCGGCGTTTCCGCCTGGCAATTCATCTCCCCGGCGCTCGCAAGCGCCATCGCGCTCGGCGTACTCGCCACGGTTGCCTACAACCCGATGTCGGCAAACTTGAGCGAGCTCTCGAAGCGGATGGAAGCCCAGCTGTTCGGCAATGCGCCGGGCGGCGGCGTCCAGGACGCATCCGGCTTCTGGCTGAATCAGATCAACAGCGACGGCCAGGTCATCATCAACGCCGCACGCAGCGAGCGGCAGGGCTTGAGGCTCACCGGGCTCACCTTGTTCAGGTTTGACACAGAGAGCACGTTCAAGGAACGGATCGAGGCGCGCGAGGCCACGCTCGAGGACGGCTATTGGCTGTTCAAGGGCGTGCGTCGTTATGCGCTGGATGCGCCGCCGGTTGAGCAGGAGCGATTCGAATTGCCGACCACGCTGACCGCAGCGCAGGTCCGCAACACGTTCTCGACACCGGAAACTGTGTCCTTTTGGCAACTGCCGAACTACATCCGTGCATCAGAGAGCTCGGGCTTTGCGACGGCCGGCTATCGTCTGCAGTACCATAAGCTCATTGCACAGCCGTTTTTGCTGGCTGCGATGGTGATGCTGGCTG
>Ga0335085_10012536_pt1 | contig 12482 bp, 14 predicted proteins | sample Lox_Sample_45_FD_206712 | JGI IMG/M metagenome (GOLD analysis project Ga0335085, IMG submission 206712) | Soil microbial communities from Loxahatchee National Wildlife Refuge, Florida, United States - Lox_Sample_4.5 | ecosystem: Environmental > Terrestrial > Soil > Wetlands | place: USA...
GGTCGCAGGCGGGACCACGACCGGGAGTTTAAGCGATGCGCGGCAAGCCTCGATGGGGAGCCTCAGCCGAGCTTCGGGGCGGTCTCCTTGAAGCTGGGGCGCTCCGCCATCCAGGCGTGGGCGCGAGACACGTTGGGCACTTCCGCGAGCGCTGCCTTTCCTTCCGGGAACATGCCGACGTAGAAGATGATCGGCGCGAGCAGCAGGTCGGGCAGCGTGATCTGATCGCCGACGAGCACGTTGCGCGCCCCGTAAGCCTCGTTGAGGATGCCGAGCTGCTGCTTGATCTCCGGCACCGCGGCGTCGATCGTCTTGCGCTCCGGCGTGCCGCCCGCGCCTTTCGGGAACACGTACTGCAGCACGTAGCGGCGCACGATCGCGTCGTAGCAGTAGAAGCTGATCGCGCTCGTCCACTGCTCCATCTTGGCGCGGTTCCAGGCGTTGCCCGAGATGAGCGAGGCGCCATCGAAGCACTCGTCGATGTAGCGAATGATCGCGCTCGTCTCGTAGAGCGTGAAATCGCCGTCGCGCAGCGCCGGAACATGCCCGAACGGATTGATAGCGAGCACCTCGTCGCAATGCGGCGCGACGGGTTCGTACGCATACTTGACGCCCTTCTCGGCGAGCGCCATGCGCGTGGCGCGGACATAGCTGCTGCGCGGGTCGCCGAACACGGTGATCGTGGCGGCGGTTCCGCGAGCGTCGGTGGCGTCGGCGAGCCGGTTGACGCACTGGCCCCAGCCGACCCGGTGCCCGTCTCGCGCTTCCTGCGCAGGGAAGCCGCTGTGCAGCAGCGTGAGCTCGGTCTCGGGACCGTTCTCGCCCCGTCGCTCCACCAGGCTCACCGTCACCAGCGTTTCGGGAAGCTTCGACATCGGCTCGGTTTCCCACTTCCAGGTAAAGGTGATCCTTTCGGGCGACTTGATTTCGCGATATTCGCCGCCGACCTTCACCGGCTCGGAGTTGCGTTGCCGCATCGTCACCTCGTAGCGGCCGCCGACGCGCGGATCGATCGTCGCGCCGACGATGGCGTACCCTCGCGGCCCGAACCACTGTCGCAGCAGCTCGGGCTTGACGAAGGCATCGAACACGCGCTGGCGTGGCGCGCGGATGGTGCGCTTCAGCGTGAGGTCGAAAGTATCTCGGGCAGTCATCGTTTGCTCCTTGGCTTGCGGTTCGATTGAGGATCCGTTCGAGGCCGGCGCTCTCGCTCGGGCTTGGGCGGCGTCTCGAGCAGTGCCGCGAGGTCGTCGAGCCGCTGCTCCCAGAACCGGCGGTATTCTTCGATCCAGTCCGCGGCCGTGCGCAGGGGCTGCGGCCGCAGGCGGCAGATGCGCCACTGCGCGTTCACCCGCCGTTCGATGAGCCGCGCGCGCTCGAGCACGCGCAGGTGGCGCGAGATGGCCGGCAGCGAGATCGAGAACGGCCGGGCGAGATCTCCTACGATTGCGTCACCGCGCGCGAGCCGCGCCAGGATCGCGCGTCGGGTCGGGTCCGCGAGCGCGGAAAAGGTCGCGTCGAGATCTCGCGACCGGGTGGAAGCGTGATGGGCTGACATGGACGGCGGGCGAGCGGCAACGCTGGCGCCGACGATACCGTGATTGTATTTAACCGTCAAGTAAAATAAAGAGGAGGCTCACCCGACTGGGATAGCAGCCAAACCGCCGCATCGCCTTCGCCTTCGGCATCCACACTTGTGCGGGGCTGAATCTGGCACGGCTCGAAGCGCGCGTCGCGCTCACGCGATTCCTCGCCCGCTTCCTGTGCTACGCCCTGTCGGCAGAACCCGTGCGCGGAGGAAGAGCGCGCTTTCGCGGCTTCCTCTGGCTGCCGGCGCGCCTCGCGCCGTGAGCGCTCAATGGCTCGCCCGCTTCTGTCGGGCGAGATCGATGTCGATGTACTTCCAGTAGGTCGTGTACGGATGCTTGTAATACCCGAGCACCCATGGCTGAACGAAATCGTTCTCCAGGCGGAAGATGGTCGGAATGAGCGGCCCGTAGGTCGCGGTGATCTCCGAGGCCGCGCGCGAGGCGGCGATGCGACCCGCCTCGTTCGGGCTCGACATGAAGCGATCAACCGCGCGGTCGAATTCGCCGAAATGGAAGCGCGACGCGTTCACCGCCGTCGGCTGCCGGCCGTCGAGCTGCCACAACTCCGCGTAGCCGAAGGGCACGCCGCCGTAGCCGGCCGAGTACATCTGGTATTTCCCGGCTTCCAGGTCCTTGATGAAATCCTGGAACGGCGTCATTCGGTAATCGCTGCGCAAGCCCAGGGCGTCGAGGTTCTTCTTCCACAACGTGGCTGTCTCGCGCGAGACCGCCGCGGTGCGCAGCGACATCGTGATCGTCAGCGGCTTCCCGTCGGGCGCGGCGCGAAAGCCGTCCGCACCGCGCTTGTAGCCGAAGCGATCGAGCAGCGCGTTCGCTTCGGCTGGATTGTAGGGCGACGGCGGCATCGAGGGATCGAAGCCCGCTACGCCTGGCGGCACGAGCTGATTCGCGGGCAGCGCTTGTCCGTTGTAGACGACCTCGATCAGCGTCTTGCGATCGAAGCCCAGCGCGATCGCGCGGCGCAGCGCGACCCGCTCCTTGCTCATGCCTCCGCTCACCGAGTCGTCCATGTTGAAGACGACCGAAAATGAATAGGGCTCGGGATAGACGTGCCGTGCGATACCGCGGGCTGCGTACTCCGGTTTGAGCTTGTCGTCGGAGAGCAGCCGCCCTGCGATATCGGAGCGCAGCACCGCGATATCGAGCGTGCCGCGCTCGAATTCGAGCAGCCGCGGCAGATCCTCCTCGATGATGGCGATCTCGATCACGCCGACCTGCGGCAGCGTCTTGCCCTGCATGCTTTTCTCCAGCGCTGCGAGCGTCGGATCGTTGCTTGTCGGAAAGCGCAGCGTCCGGTACTTCGGGTTCGCTTCAAGCACGACTTTCGTGCCCCGCTGCCACTCGCGCAAGCGGTAGGGCCCGGTGCCGACTGGATGCGCGCGGATGTCGCCGTTCGCAGCCTCGACGACTTCGCGCGCGCAGAGGAAGTAGTTGAGGATCGCCTGCGCGATCGGGTAGTTGACCTCGGTAAGCTTCATCTGCAGCGTATAGTGGTCGAGAGCGCGCAGCCCCTCGATCGGCCGGTCGTAATCGAGCTTGCCGCTCTTCTGGGCGGCGTCGACCACGGCGCGCATCCCGACGATGAGGTCAGCCGACACCGGTGCCCCGCCGCGGCGCAGGTTCGGGTCGAGGAAGCGGGTGATCGAGTACACGGCATCCTGTGCCACCAGCTCACGCGGCTTGCCGCGGAAGGCGGGATCGTCGGTGAAATAGATCCCGGGCTTGAGGCGAACCGTCCAGGTGAGCCCGTCGGCGCTGATCTGCGGCGGCCCCGCCGCCACTACTGGCGCGAGCGTTGGCGCCGCGGCGAGGTAATCCCACTCGTAGAGGCTCTCGAAGATCGCCGCGATGACATCGAAGGACGGCGAATCGTTGAACTGCTGCGGATCGAGCGTCTCGATATCGGGCGAGGCGATGCGCAGCACCTTGTTCGGATCGGCCGCTTGCGCGGAAAAACACGAGGCAAACGCGACGAGCGCGAGCAAGCGCATCGCGCGTCGCTGTCGCTCAACAGCCATCAGCCGGTTCGGTGCCGCCGAGCTTCTGTGGGTCGGGGATGCGCCTCAGCCCGCGGGGGGCGGAAGCGGTGCGTTCTGAGACGGCGGATAGCTGTACACGGGTGGCCCGTATCTCGCCGGGGCGTACCTGGGTCCGAGGGGAACCTGATTACCCTTGGCATACATGCACTGCAGATACGCCGAGTCGTACTGGTGTTGCGCCTGATCGTAGGTATAGCCGGCCGCGTTCGCGCCGGACGCGCTGCCGAAGATCAGGCCCGTACCCGCGCCGATCGCCGCACCCGCACCCGCCTGCCCCGTCGCCGAGCCGATGATGGCGCCGGCTGCAGCGCCCAGCGCGGAGCCCCAGACCGCGTTTGCGGCGGCGGCGTTGTTCGCTTGCTGTGCTGCATCCCCGCCGCCGATCGAGTACTGTGCGTACTGACGACACGTGACGTCGTCAGCCTGGAATTGCTCGAAGCTCTTCGTCGTTCCGGGGAGCGCCATCACCCGCGGCCCTGTCGGGGCCGTCACGCACCCCGCGAGAAGCGCAGCGCACGCGACTCCGGCGAGCTTCCATCCGGTTTTCATGTGTTCTCCCTGCCTTCGTGTCAGTATTGCGCGGGTGCGTTTTGGGGCACGACGCGCAGCCAGCCCGGCGCACACGTTGCCACCTGCGGGTAGTAGCCCGCGGGGTTCGGGCAGTAGTAGGCGTAGCCGTCGCTCGTTACCGGACCGCTTTGATATTGTCCGCTCGGCGCGCCCGCATCGCCGCGTTGGATGTAGCTGCCGTAGCCGTAGGCCGGCGCATCGTAGCCGTACCCGTAGCCGTAACCGTAACCGTAGTACGGATACCCGTACGCCGTCGGGTAATACGGGTAGTACCCAGGCCACCATCCCCACCACGGTCCACCGATTCCGACGACCACGCTGCCGTGCCAGCCCCAGCCGCCGTGCCAGTTGCCATTCCAGTTGTTGCCGTGCCAGTTGCCGTTCCAACTGCCGCCGTGGCTGCCGCTCCAGCCCTGCGAGCCGCCGCTCCAGCCGCCCCCGTGCATGCCGCCGCCACCGCTCCAGCCCCCACCGCCACCGCCGTGCATCCCGCCCCCACCGCCGCGCTGGGCGCTGGCACCGCCGGCTACGGCGAGCGCAAGGATCGCCGCGAGAATCATTGCAAATCGTTTCATGGTGTTCCCCTGTTTCGGGATCTTCTCTCTTAGACTAGTCGCTTTCGCCACCGTTCGTCCACTCGGCGGTCGAACCTTAACCTATGTCAAACCGCTATCACCTGCAACGCGTAACCAGGCTAACCGGTTTACTGGGGTAAAATTCCAACTTTTGCTCTATGGAGCTGGCACTTATGGCAGAGCAATCCGGCGCCCGCGCTGGCGACGCGAAGATGGACGCCGCCTCGTTGTATCGCGAGGAGATCTATACCGACCGCGCCGCGGGAACGATCCGTGTGCTGGTTCCGGTTACCCGGGACGGCGGCCCCGACCAGACGCGGCCGACGCTCTACATCGGCGAAGCGCAGATCCTGACGAACATGGGACCTCTGCCGATCAGCTTCGAAATCGAGGCGGCCAACCTCGGCCAGGCGGTGCAGAAGTACGGCGATGCAGCAAAAGAGGGCGTCGAGCGAGCGGTGCGAGAGCTTCAGGAGTTGCGTCGACAGGCCTCGTCGTCGATCGTGCTGCCCGGCGCAGGCGCGCCCGGTCTCCCCGGAGGGTTGCCGCCCGGCGGTCTGGGGGGCGGCAAGATCAAGCTACCGTGAGCCGTTAGGGCGGCCTCGGGTTCCCGATCGCGCGGAGCCATGGGGACTCCGGCCTCGCTTGCTGCCCTGACGCTTGCCGCAGCATCACTCGTCGCGCCTCCGGCGGCTGCCGCTCTCGACATGAGCGAGGGCTTGTGGGAGACGACGATTACCGCCGACGGCCAGTCGCGCTCTCTCGGCCCCAGCTGCTACACGAAGGCCGACATTGCCGAGATGGAGAGGGTGCTGCAGGGTAAATCCACGAACACCGGCGGCGTCTGTCGCTACATCGACTTCGTGCAGAACGGCCCCAGCGTCCGCTACACGATGATCTGCCGCAACGGCGACGACGAGCAGCGAAGCACCATCTTCGCGGAATATCGGGGAACCTTGGCGACCGGGACCATCAAGACGCAAGGAGTCACGGTCACCACCGTGAGCAGACGCGTGGGCAGCTGCACCGCGAGCTCGTTCGGACGCTAGGCGAGGCGGAACGATGTCGGGCGATTCGGCCAGCGGTCTCGCGCGAGGGCTGACGCAGTACGGCGACAGCGGATTTGCGCTGTATCTGCGCCGTTCGTTCGCGCGCTCGATGGGCTACTCCTCGGCGCTCCTCGCGCGCCCGACGGTGGGCATCTGCCACGCAGCATCCGACCTCAATAACTGCCATCGTCATTTCCCGGAGCTGATCGAGGCGGTGAAGCGCGGCGTGCTGGCGGCCGGTGGATTGCCTCTCGCGTTCCCCACGATCTCGCTCGGCGAAGTGTTCCTGCACCCGACGAGCCTCATGTATCGCAACCTGATGGCGATGGACGTGGAGGAAATGAGTCGCGCGCAGCCACTCGATGCGGTGGTGCTCGTCGGCGGCTGCGACAAGACCGTCCCTGCGCAGCTCATGGGCGCGGCTTCGGCGGACGTGCCCGCGATCCAGCTCGTCGCGGGCCCGATGATGAGCGCGCGTCACGAGGGTGAGCGCCTCGGAGCGTGCACCGACTGCCGGCGTTTCTGGGCACGCTTTCGCGCCGGTGAAGTCGATGCCGCAGCGATCGAGCGCGTCGAGGCGCGTCTCGCAACGACCGCGGGAACCTGCGCGGTCATGGGGACCGCGAGCACGATGGCCTGCCTCGCGGAAGCGCTTGGCATGCTCGTGCCGGGAACCGCTGCCGTTCCTGCCGTGCACGCCGATCGCCTGCGTGCGGCCGAGGAGACGGGGCGCACGGCCGTCGCGCTCGCTGCATCACGGTTGAGTCCCTCGCGCATCATTACGCGCGAGTCAGTCGAGAACGCGCTCACCGTTCTGCTCGCCATCGGCGGCTCCACCAACGCGGTGATTCATCTCGCCGCGATCGCCGGCCGGGTCGGAGTGCGCCTGTCGCTCGCGCAGCTCAATGAGCTTTCCGACGCGACCCCGGTCCTGGTCGATCTCAAGCCCACCGGCTCGCACTACATGGAAGACTTCTTTGCGGCCGGCGGCATGAGCGCGGTCCTGCACGAGCTCAAGCCCTTGCTGCACCTCGAGTGCCTCACCGTCACCGGCGAGACGCTCGGTGAGCGGCTGGCCGAACCGCCGCAGTGGGTGGATCGAGCCGTGGTGCGCCCCTTCGGCGAGCCCTTCCAGCCGGTCGGCGGACTGGTCGCGCTTTTCGGCACGCTTGCTCCGAACGGCGCGATCCTCAAGCGCTCTGCCGCGAGTGCGGATCTGTTCGAGCGCAGCGGGCGCGCCGTGGTCTTCGCCTCGCCCTCGGATCTTGCCGCGCGCATCGACGACCCTTCGCTCGACGTCCGCCCGGACGATTTCCTGGTGATGCAGAACTCCGGGCCCACGAGCGGCCACGGCATGCCGGAGTCCGGTTATCTGCCGATCCCGGGTAAGCTCGCGCGCGCTGGCGTCAAGGACATGGTGCGCATCTCCGACGCTCGCATGAGCGGCACCGCGTACGGAACGGTCGTGCTTCACGTGAGTCCCGAGGCCGCCCTCGGCGGGCCGCTTGCGCTCGTTCGCAACGGCGACCGCATCTGGCTTTCGGCGCGCGAGCGCCGCATCGATCTCGAAGTCGATCCGGCGGAGCTCGCCCGGCGCAAGGCGCAGTGGCGGCCGCCGCCGCGCCCGGCGCGCGGCTATCAGCGTCTCTACGCCGAGCACGTGCTGCAGGCGGAAGAAGGTTGCGATTTCGACTTCCTGCGGCCTCCGGCAGCGTAACCCTGCAGCTTCCGCTAGGAAACCGTCCTACACTCGAATCAGACGGCCGCCGATGCAGCGCACCGGGCGCTGCGGCTACATTGAAGCCTCATGATCAAGTAGCGGAGCGTGCAATGACGATGAATCTGCTCAAGCTCGCCGTCACGGACTGGCCCGACCTGCTCATGGCGGGCTCGCTCGCGCTTCTGTTGTGCGGCCTGCTGCTCAAGCTCAGGGTCGCGCACAAGGAGGACGCCAGCGCCATGGCACAGCCGCCGGCGCCGAACACGATCGGGCAATACCGCCCGCAGGTGTATCACTGAAGCGCTAGTGCAGTCGCTGCCGGCTCTTGCGCGCTGCTTCGCGCCGCTGCGCGCGGCGCTCGGCGCGATTGGGCTCGGCTTTCGCCTGCTCGCGCCAGAAGCGGAAGATGAGCACTGCGGCGATCGGCAATTCGTCGATCATGCCGAGACGCTTTTCGGGCGTGTCGACCCAGTCGAGGTATTCGGGGTCGTGATCGCCGTAGGCGAGCGCCTCGACCGGCAGCATCCAGTCGCGCGTGCCGCCGTCGGCGTAGATCGGCTCCCATAGCTCCTCGCGCAGCAGGACGCCGGCCATGTAGCCTTCGCACCACGCGCTCGCCTCGGGCGGCCCTCCTTCGCTCTTCGCGCTACGCGCGTCGCGCTGGCGCGGTTCGCCCTCCTCGGCACGGTAGAGCAGCGGCCTGAAGCGGGTCGGAGAATCGAGCAGCGTGCGCACGATGCTGTTCTGCAAGCGCAGGATCAGCGACAGGATGCGCTCGGCCTGCTCGTTGTCGGCAAACGCAGGCGAGACGCTGCGCTGGCTGTCGCTCCACACGACGGGCAGCCATTCCGAAGGCTGAATCTGTTCGGGCCCGCTCACGACCGCCGTGAGAAACCCGTCGAGCATCTCGAGGTCCATGCAGTCCTGGGGAACGGCATTGGAGCCGAAGAAAGCCTCGAGCGTGTCGTACTCCGCTTCGGTCAGCGGCTCGTCGAGCTTCGTGGTTTCGGACATGGCAGGACGCTAGGCGAGTCGCGAACTTGCAATGATCGCCCGTTACGCGGGCGAATGCAAACCTCAGCGCAGCGAGTGGGCCAGGTTGAGCGCTGTGGCGAACAGCAGCACGGCGCCCGCCTGATGCGCGGCGGCGAGCGGCAACGGCACAGCGAGGAGCAGGGTCGTCACGCCGAGAGCGAATTGCAGCGCGAGCACGGCGAGCAGCAGATCCGCGGCGAAGCGCGCGCCCGCGGTCGCGGATTCGCTGCGCGTTCGCCACCACAGCAGCGGTGTCAGCGCCGCGAGCACCCACCCGAGCACGCGGTGATCGAACTGTACCGTCGCGACGTTGTTCGTGAAGTTCGCATACCACGGCTCGAGCGCGAAGAGCTCGGGCGGGACCCAATGGCCGTTCATCAGCGGAAACGTGTTGTACGCGAAGCCGGCGCGCGTACCTGCGACGAAGCCGCCCGCGACGATCATCAGGAAAACGAGACCGCACAGGACAAAGGCGAGGCGGCGCGGCCCGGCGGGTCGGTTCGCGCGGGCCGGATACAGGAGCGAGAGCGCGACCCAGAGCATCGCGCCGAAGATCGCGACCGCCAGCGCGAGATGCGCGGCGAGCCGCAGCGGCGAGACCCGCGGGTCGTCGACGAGGCCGCTCGCGACCATGTACCAACCAAGCGCGCCCTGCAGCCCGCCGAGAAGAAAGATCCCAAAGAGCGGCGTCGCGTATCCGGGCGGAATGCGCCGGCGCAGGAGAAACCAGAGATAGGGGAGCAGGAATGCGACACCGATGGCGCGGCCGAGGAGCCGATGGGAATATTCCCACCAGAAAATATGTTTGAACGCGTCGAGGCTCATGCCTCGGTTGATCTGCAGATATTCGGGAGTAGCTCGATACTTCTCGAAGGCGACCCGCCAATCCGCGTCGGTGAGCGGTGGCCAGGTGCCGACGATCGGCTGCCACTCGGTGATCGACAGCCCCGAATGCGTGAGCCGGGTCACACCGCCGACGACGACCATGGCGAGGAGAAGCGCGCAGCAGACGAGGAGCCACGCCGCCACCGCGCGCGGGCTGCCGGCCGCGGGCCGCGACGCGCGTCGCGCAGGAGCCGCACGCGAATAACCCGAATGATCTGCCGCCTCCATGGATCGATTCTGCCACAGGCTTCGAAACTGCTGCGCGCGCACTAGAGCGCAGCGAAGGTCGCTCTAGCGCGACTTCGCCGGGGTGGCCCCCATCTCTTCGACGGTGACGACGACGCGGATCGTGCCGCCGCGCTCGAAGGTGAGCATCAGCGGAAATTTCTCGCCCACCTTGAGCGGCTGCTTGAGATCGATCAGCATCAGGTGATAGCCGTCGGGCTTGAGCTCCAGCCGGCCTCCGGGGTTGATCTCGATCGAGGGAATGGCGCGCATCTTCATGAGCCCATCCTCGAAGGCCATCTGGTGCATGGCCACACCGCCGGCAATCGGGCTCGACACCCGCAGGAGCCGCTCGATGTCGTTGCTCCCGTTGTCGATCGTGAGGTAGATCGCCCCGGTCTTCGCCCCTGGCGGTGTGGCGCGCGCCACCGGGGCGGTGATCCGCAGCCCGCCGAAGCGGTAGTCCTGCGCCAACGTGCCGGTCGGCAGCGCCGCCAGCATCGCGCACACGCCGAGCATCACTCCATGCAAGGCATTTCTCATCAGGGGAACTATACTCCGGGCAGTTGCTGTCGTGGAGGAGCCATGGAAGGGGTAACGCGCCGATGCTGAGCCTGCGCTCGCTGTCGCCAATCCTCGGCGTGGAAATCACGGGCGTCGACGCATCGCGCCTCGCGGGGTCCGAGTTTGCCGAGATCGAGTGCGCCTTCTTCCGCGGCCAGGTGCTGGTCCTGCGCGGCCAGCAGCTCTCGCCCGCTCAGTTCGTGTCCTTCGCCCGCCGCTTCGGACCGCCCGAGCCGCACGTGATCGACCAGTTTCATCACGCCGAGGATCCGAACATCCTCATCCTGTCGAACCGCCGGAAGGACGGCGTGCCGATCGGGCTGGCGGATGCAGGGACCTACTTCCACACCGACTACTCCTACCTGCGAGTGCCGGCTCGGGCGACGATGCTCTATTCGATCGAGGTACCGCGTGCGGGAGGCGACACGCTGTTCGCGAACCAGTACGCCGCCTACGACGATCTCGCGGAGCCGATGAAGCGGCGCATCGGGTCGCTGCTCGCCGTCCACCACTACGGCAACCGCAACGTTCCCGACGAGATGAGCCGTACCGCGGCATCGCCGCTCACCGCAGAGCAGAAGGCGAGGATGCCGCTCATCACGCATCCGATCGTTCGATCGCATCCGGTCACGGGCCGCAAGGCGCTCTACGCCGTATCGGGCAGCTCGTACGGGATCGTCGGCATGGCGGACGATGAGGCGCTGGAACTTCTCGACGAACTGGCGGCGCATGCCACGCAGGAGAAATACGTCTACCGCCTGGCGTACCGGGCGGGCGACGTTGTCGTCTGGGACAATGCCTCGCTGCTGCATTCGGCGACGCTGACGGATCCCGACGATCCCCGGACGCTGTGGCGTATCACCGTCAAGGAGGCCGAAGCCGGCCTCCGCGCGGATGACGTGCTCGCCGCGAGCTTCGCGTCCCGCGCATCCTGACCCGATGCATCGGCCGCCCGGCCGATGCGCGCCAGCCGGGCGGTGGTAGGATGGATTTCGCTGCTGACCGCGCCTCCCCGATGAATCGTTCGCGTCATCCGCTGCTCGCGCTCGTCTTCTCGCTGCTGCTCGTCGGCATGCAGTTCGGCGCGCACCTGCACGCGCTCGAGCACCTCAGGGATTCGCTCAAGCATACTCCGGATCACTCGCTCACGGTCCCGGCACAGGACGCATGCGCGATGTGCGTGCTGTTCGCCGGCGGGGCCAATGCCGTAGCCGGCGGCGGCGACGCGGCATCCGCGGCGCCGGATACGGGTCAGACGTTTTCTACGCCGCCGACCTCGCTCGCGGCGACCGCTCCCTCCTACTACTCCAGCCGCGCTCCACCCGTGCTTCTCTGAGTCAACGTGGCGTGCCGTCGCGTCAGACGGCACCGTTCATGACATGACCCGAGGAGCACGATCGTGTCCAGACTTGCCCTGGCATCCAGTGCCATTGCGCTGGCGCTCTGCGCATCACCCGCAGCACGCGCCGCGACCGATGCCGACCTCGCGGAGATCCGCGAACAGATCCGGCAGCTCAAGGAAACCTACGAAGCCCGCATCCAGGCGCTCGAGCAGCGCCTGAAAGAAGCGGAGGCGCGCACGAGCGCACCTGCAGCGCAGACAGCGACCGAGGTGCCTTCACCCCCGTCGGCGGCGCCGAGTGCGCCGGCCGCATCGCCCGGCATCGCCGCATTCAATCCAGCGATTTCCGCCGTGCTGCAGGGCGTTTACTCGAACTACTCGCAGGATCCGAACCAGTACGCGATCGCGGGGTTCGTGCCGAGCGGTGACATCGTGCCGTCGAAGCGCAGCTTCAGCATCGCCGAGTCGGAGCTCACGCTCACCGCAAACGTCGACGACAAGTTCTACGGCAACCTGACGTTTTCTCTCTCGCCGGAGAACACGGTCGAGGTCGAGGAGGCCTACGGCCTCTACACCGCCGCGCCGTACGGGCTCGCGCCGAAATTCGGCCGCTTTCTCTCCTCCATCGGCTACCTCAACGACCAGCACCAGCATGCCTGGGATTTCTTCGACGCCCCGCTCGTCTATCAGGCGTTCCTTGGCGGGCAGTACCAGAACAACGGCCTGCAGGTGAAGTGGGTTGCGCCGACGGACCTCTTTCTCGAATTCGGCAGCGAGGTGGGCAGCGGCGAGGCGTTTCCAGGCAACGATCGCAACAAGAACGGCATCGGCGACTGGAACGTCTACGCACGCGCGGGTGGCGATGTCG
>Ga0335085_10012537_pt1 | contig 12482 bp, 13 predicted proteins | sample Lox_Sample_45_FD_206712 | JGI IMG/M metagenome (GOLD analysis project Ga0335085, IMG submission 206712) | Soil microbial communities from Loxahatchee National Wildlife Refuge, Florida, United States - Lox_Sample_4.5 | ecosystem: Environmental > Terrestrial > Soil > Wetlands | place: USA...
CCTCGGGGTCAGAGGGTTGGCATATTGTCGTCTGCGTCCTCGGTCAACGGCTCGTCCACCTCACCCGCCTCGTCGATGGCCAGTTGCTTCATCAGCGCCTCGCCATCCTGGTCGAGGAGGAGCAGCTGAAGGTAGATCCGGTCGCCGACACGTCGCGCGCTCTCGAGCATGACGACGGTTGGCGTGAACGCGATGGCGCGCTGGAGCGCATCGTCCACCGCCGACTCGACCGCGACTTTGAGGTCCGCCCGGTTCGATGCCTTCGCGACCGAGATCGACGTGGTGACCTCGACGATATGCGCCGAAGCGCCAGTGGCGGCGAACGTCGTGATGGCAACCGCGATCAACGTCGTGACGATGCGCTTCATGCCGTGTCCCCCCTGTAGCGCCGGTTGTTCTCGACGCGTAACAGCTCAACGTTCGGATGCCGGTGCGGTCGGTTCCGTGACAAACCGAATGGCCCCGAGGCGCCCTCCAGCCGGGCTGACCAGGAATCTGTTACACTTGCCACCGTGGTGGACCGGCCGAACAGCCAAGCGGGTCGGAGGGAAGCTGGCGAAGCACGGGTGACGCCGAGCAGTGACGCGCCCATTGTCTACGTCGTCGACGACGACGAGGCGGTGCGCGAGGCGACGCGGGATCTTCTGTCATCGGTCGGTTGGCGCGCGGAGTGCTTCGCGACCGCCCAGGAGTTCCTGCGCAGCCCGCGGCCCGATGCGCCGGCATGCCTCATCCTCGATGTACGCATGCCGGGAGGGAGCGGCCTCGACCTCCAGCGAGAGCTCGCCCAGACGGGCACGCCGATCCCCATCATCTTCGTGACGGGCCACGGCGACGTTCCCATGACGGTTCGGGCGATGAAGGCGGGCGCGGTCGAGTTCTTCACGAAGCCCTTCCGCGACCAGGAGCTCCTCGACGCCATCCAGCAGGCGATCGACCACGACCGGGCCGAGCGGCAACGTCGGATCGAGCTGGCGGAGCTGCGGCGCCGGTACGAGACGCTCACCCCGCGCGAGAGGGATGTGCTGTCGCTCGTGGTTGCCGGGCTTCTCAACAAGCAGATCGCCGCCAAGCTGGGGACCAGCGAGATCACGGTGAAGACCCATCGGGGGCATGTCATGCAGAAGATGAAGGCCGACTCATTGGCGGAGCTGGTGAAGATGGCCGAGCGTCTGAACCGGGTCCCCGCGTCCGACTAGCGCAGCGCGCCCTCACCCCTCACCATCCTGAGGTCCGCCGACCGATCCCGAGGTTCAGGGAACCTATACCAAAGTATCGGTTCTGGGCGACCAGTGTCTGTCTAGGCGGCCACTTATGTCTGTCTAGGCGGCGACCTCCCGGCGCACTACCGTAGGGTCGTGATGAGCCACACGCCGCTGATCGCCATCGTGGACGACGACGAATCGGTCCGCAACGCCGTGCAGACGCTGCTGGAGTCGACCGGGCGCCGCACAGCCGCCTTCGCCTCGGCGGAGCAATTCCTGGCCTCCAATGCCGTCACCGCCGCCGAGTGCTTGATCCTCGATCTCCGGATGCCCGGAATCAATGGCGTGGAGCTCCAGCGGCGCATGCTCGCCACGGGTCACCGCATCCCGACCATCGTCCTCACCGCGCACGGCGACGACGCCGCCCGAGCGCGGGCGCTCCGCGCCGGCGCGGTGGCGTTTCTGATCAAGCCGTTCCAGCCCGACGTCCTGCTCGAAGCCGTCGCGGTGTCCCTGCGCCGCGCGCCGGACGTCTCCGACGATCCACGGGGTTCGTGATGGTTTACCCGAACGGATCACACCAGGAGGCAATCATGATGCTTCACGATGCCACAGCAACGATCGAGAGGAACCGCCCCGCGCCACCAGTTCCGACACGGACCGACCGCGATGGCTCCCTCGTCGCGGCCCTGCGGCGGGGTGACCCGATGGCCGCAGAGCGTCTGGTGACGACCTACGGTGACCGCGCCGGCCGGCTCGCCATGCGGATCACGGGGAGCGCGGAGGACGCCGAGGAAGCCGTGCAGGATGCGTTCCTGTCCGTGATCCGGAAGATCGACACGTTTCGCGGCGAGTCCGCGTTCGGCTCCTGGCTCTATCGGATCGTGGCCAACGCGGCCTATCAGCGGCTCAGGGCGCGACGCAGCCGGAGCGCCGATGTCTCGCTGGACAACCTGCTTCCGGTGTTCGACGCGCACGGCCAGCATGTCGCACCCGTCGCCGACTGGTCGATGAGCCTCGAGGACCCGGCCCGCCAGACGGAGCTTCGCATGGTGCTCGGCGCCGCGATCGAGGAGCTGCCGGCCGACTACCGGGCCGTCGTGCTACTGCGCGACTTCGAGGGGCTCTCGCACCGGGAGATCGGTGAGACGCTCGGCCTCACCGTCGTCGCCGTCAAGACGCGGGTGCACCGGGCGCGGCTGTTCTTGCGGAAGCGCCTGGAAGGCCATTTCTCCACCGCGGACGTGCCGGGCCGCCAGCAGGTCGCGTGAGCCGCCGGGCGCAGCCGCACATCTCCGCTCGCACCGACGGCAGCGCCTAGAGCGCGGCCTGAACCGCGTCGAGCAGCGCCCGCTCGCTGAACGGCTTGAGCAGGAACGCGGCGGCACCGGCGCGGAGCGCCCGCGCCCGCGAGCGATCGTCGCCGTGCGCGGTGATGAACACGATCGGGATGCGTGAGCCGGTGGCGGCCAGCTCGCGCTGCAGCTCAAACCCGCTCATTCCGGGCATCCGTACGTCAGCGATCAGGCATCCGACCTCGGAAAGACGGTTCGAGCTCAGCAGCGACTGCGCGGATGCGAACACCTCGACCTCGAAGCCGGCCGATTCCAGCAGCATCTCGAGCGCCTCGCGCATCGACTCGTCGTCGTCCACGACCCAGATCAGCCGGCGCCCATGCGCCCGGGCCGCCTGCGCTTCATCGCCTCGCGGCCACGGTACGGCCGCCGGCCGCGCGCGGCGGGCATCCGACCGACCCGCCGGTCGGTCGCTACCTTGATCCGGCGGATCATCTGTCCCGCCCGCGCACACCGCCCGGCCGTGCTTCCGCTCCCGACGCAACACCGCTCCTCCGGCCTCACTCATGCTCAGCCTCACGTTCGGTCGGCAAGGTGAACTGGAACGTCGCGCCGTGATCGTCGTTCGCGATGGTCCACAGCCGCCCGCCGTGCGCTTCGATGATCGACCGGCTGATGGACAGCCCCATACCTAGCCCGCCGGGCTTGGTCGTGTAGAAGGCGTCGAAGATCCGGTCCATGCCCTGCGGGTCCACTCCGATGCCGGAGTCCCGCACCGCGACGAGAATCGTGCCAGGCTCCTTCTGCTCGCAGCGGATCAGCACCTCCCGCGGCCGGCCGTTGACCTCCTTCATGGCCTCGATGGCATTCATGACGAGGTTCAGGATAACCTGCTGAAGCTGTATCCGATCGCCCAATGCGGGGGGCACGTCGACCGGGCATTGCGCTCGCATGGTCACCTCGTGCCGCCGGGCTTCCGCCTCGGCTATGGCCAGCACCTCCTGAATGACCTCGGCGAGATCCAGCGATTCATCGGCGGGCAGCGATTTCTTCACCAGCTTCCGGATCCGCGCGATGACCCCGCTCGCCCGCCCCGCGTCCCGGACAATCCGGGTCAAACAGGTGCGCGCCCTCTCGAGATTGGGCGGTTCGGAGTCCAGCCAGCGCAGGCCGGCGTTGCCGCTGGTGGTCACCGCCGCGAGCGGCTGATTCACCTCGTGAGCGATGGACGACGCCAGCTCGCCCATCGTGGTGACCCGCGTGACGTGCGCCAGCTCGGCCTGCACCTTTTGCAGGGCCTCCTCGGCCCGCTTCCGCTCGCTGATGTCCATGACCGTCAGAAGCACGCGGTCGGGCCGGCCGGGCGGAGGCGGGAAGGTGATGGTGAATAGCACAGTCAGTCGATTTCCCTTGAGTGTCTGCAGAACGGTCTCGGATTCGAAGTAGGTTCGGCCTTCCGCGATGGCGATCACCTTACCGCGGAAGACCTCCTCGGTCTCCGGCAGGAGTATTCGCTCAAACGCGCTCAGAACCTCCCCCTTGCTCTTCGCCTCGAACAGCTTGACGGTGGCGTCGTTCACGTCCGAGACCTTCACTATCGACATGGCTCGTCGCACGAATTCGGGATGCGCGGCGGTGTACTCCGAGAAGTCGCGCACCCCGCGAGCCTTCAGATCGTCGATGGCAGCCCTGATCTCGGAAAAGTCCTCCTCCCAGATCGACACGCCCGCCCCCTCGAAGATGCTGCGGTACCGCCGCTCGCTCTCGCGCAGACGTTGAAGTATCGACAGGCTCGTCAGCGCATCCTCGAGCCGTCGGCCGATTTCCTGGAACAGCAGGACCTCCTGCGCGGTCCAGACGCGGGGGTACGAGCATTGGCTGAGACCGAACATCCATGGCTGATCGCCCTTCGGGTAGAGCGCCATCGCCATCCTGGACTGGATGCCGAGGCGCTTTGCCTGCTCGGCCGCCAAAGGATACGGGGCCTCCGGTCCGAACTGGACAGGACCGCTGGACGCCCTCACGACACGATACACATCGGCCGTGATCGAATCCACCGGCAGCTCGTCGCCCACCCTGTAGTAGGGGAGAGGCACCTCTGGACGCGTCCGCTGCATGTTGACGGTGTGCGACGTGGCGTCGGGGTCGCAGGGAGACTCCAGCCACGCCCGATCACAGTCCAAGATCGACAGCGCCGCCTCGAGCACATCGCTCATCATCCGCTCGAGATCGCTCGTCCCCTGGATGGCGCGGTTCACCCGATCCATGCTCTCGACGGCCCACCGACGCGCGTGGCGCTCCTCATCCGCGCGCTTGCGGTCGGTGATGTCCTCGCAGACGACGAGGACCACGGGCTGCCCCTTGAGGAGCATGGCCCGGGCCGTCTCGCGAACCCACAGCACCGAGCCGTCCTTGCGGACTTTGCGGAATTCCCAGCTCACCGCGCGGCCTGGCTGTTCGAGGCAGACCGCGACGTTGCGCTGGACGCCCTCCCGGTCGGCTTCGTGGAAGACGTCGAGCACGGGCCGGCCGATCAACTCGTCGACGGCGTAGCCGAGCTGCTCGGCACCGAAGGGGTTCACGGACAGGATGGTGCCGTCTGCATCCACCATGAAGTACATGGTCGGGTTGTTCTCGAAAACCGCCCGCCACTGCTCTTCGCTCTCCCGGACCGCTTCCTCCGCCTGCCGCTGCTCGGTGATGTCGTTGTTCGTCTCCAGGATCGCCACCGGGTAGCCCTGCTCGTCGCGCTGCAACGCCCACCGGCTCGCGACCACGACCTGGGTGCCGTCCCGCTTGGTATGGACGAGCTGGCCCTCCCAGCGGCCGGTGGCGAGCAGCGCTCGGTTGATGTCCGGCAGCGGTGCGGGAAAGATCGTCTTGGTCACCTCGTGTGAAATCCGCCCGAGGATCTCGCGCTCGTCCCAGCCGTACAGCTCCCTGGCGCCACGGTTCCAGTAGGTGATCGCGTCGCTCGTGTCACGCGCGAAGACCACGTCGTGGGTCAGATCCAGCAGTGCGGCCCGCTCTCGCAGCGTCTCTTCCACCCGCGCCCGTTCGGCGATCTCGGCCCGCAGCTTGTCCTCGACCGTCTTGCGGTCCGTGATGTCCTGCACCATCCCGAGAAGCCGGCGCGCCCGGCCCGACTCGTCCCTGATCACATCCGCCGCACTGTGGACGACGCGCACCTCGCCCCCGGGCCTCACGATGCGATATTCTATGTTGTAATGCGCGCCGCCCTGCCGCATCTGCCCATAGGTCGCGGCGACACGCGGCCGATCGTCGGGATGAATCAGCGCCCACGCCGTCGCCACCCTCAGCGGCCCTTCCTGTGGCGCCAGGCCATAGATCCGATAGGTCTCGAGCGAACAGTAGACGTGATCGCTGTCGAGGTCGCGGTCCCAGTAACCGACATGGGCAATGCGCTGCGCTTGCTCCAGCCTGGCCTCGCTGTCCCGCAACTGCGCGTTGCTGCGCTCGAGGTCCGCGGTGCGCTCCCGAACCCTGACCTCCAGCTCGTCTCGCGTTCGCTGAAGCTGGACGAACGTCTTATTTCTCATGGCGCTCAGCCAGCTGACCATCACGGCCGACAGGAGGAACAGGAGCAGCGGGACGCGGTTTGGCGGATCGACGCGCATGCTGTACACCGGCGGGACGAAGAAGTACTTCAGCGCCAGCGTAGAGAGAAGGGCCGCGAGTAGTCCGGGGCGGCCCCCGCCGAACCACGCGCCCAAGATGACCGCCAGGAACAAGATCGGGCTCACCAGCGCCGTGGGGCCTAGCGGAAGCGACACGATGACGGCAACGGCCACGAAGGCCACCGCCAGGCCGTACCTCAACACCGCGGCGAGCTCACGCCGCGATGGGTTCTGTCCCCCCGACATAGTTGTGGAGTCCCTCCAAACGGGCTTGCCAAGGTCATCGGCATGATAGCAGAGCGGCCGGGCCCGAGCGGTGCGGCGCTGCGGTGCGGACCCGATCAACCCGTTTGCGAGCGCGCTGGCGGAATCTGCGGTCTGCCTGGCCCGCGGAGCTCCTGGGCGGGGTTGCTTCGTGACGCCGTGTCGGCTCGGTATGCGCTCGGCGTGAGGCCCGTCATGCGCTGATCCGCCCCGCTATCCCCGACGCCGAGCGCGGCGCTCCCCGCCCCTACCCGGTACCGAGACGGCGTGAGGCCCACGACCCGCCGGAAGGCGGTCGTGAAATGACTGGCAGAGCGAAATCCCACCGTCCGGGCGACCGCGTCGATGGACGCGCCGGCTTCGGCCAGCAACGCCATCGCGTGGTCCATGCGCCTCCGGACCACGAACCGGTGGGGGGGAACCCCGGTACTCGCCTTGAAAAGCCGCGCGAAGTGGAACGGACTCATGTTCACCGCCCCGCTCAGCTCGGCGAGCGGCAGCGCTCGGTGGACGTTGGCATCGATGTAGGCAACGACCCGCCGGAGCCGCGCCCCGGGCAGCCCGCGTGCCCCAACTCCCGGCAGCCCGTCCGTCGGCGCGAGCCCGGATCCCGGGCCGTCGGGGTGCGCTCCACCGATACGCCGCAGCTCGCGATGACCCTGACCCGGGCCACCGGTAACCCGAAGACCGTCCTCACGTCGGCTGGAGGTGCCACCCATATCCCTTAGAGGCGCGCACGACCGAGAAACGTTACACGGCCTCGGTGGCGTCCGAGCGTGGCGCGCGCTCAGCTGGGCGCGCGCGAGGCGCCCCTCGCTGGTGCCCACCCGGCTGATTGCGGATCCTTGCGGGAATCTGCCCGAATCGCCGCCCGCTGCGGACGCTCCGCGGTCAAAAGACCAGAGCAAAAAGAGCAGAAAGGAGTCACCCATGAGGACGCGACCCATGACCAGGAAGGCCGAGAGCCGGATGGCGACCGACGGGCACCACCCAGACGCCCGGGAGATCCGGCGGTACGGGACCCTCGTATCGGTCCCCATAGCGCTGGCCGCATCGGTCCGCGGCACCAGCGTCGAGAACCTCAATCAGCTCCTCGCCGATACCATGACCCTGCGCGACCTCTACAAGAAGCACCACTGGCAAGTCAGTGGACCGACGTTCTACCAGCTCCACCTGCTCTTCGACAAGCACTTCAACGAGCAGAGCGAGTTGGTGGACTCCATCGCGGAGCGGATTCAGTCGCTCGGAGGCGTGAGCATCGCGATGGCCCACGATGTCGCCGAGACGACGCTGATTCCTCGGCCGCCGCTCGACTGTGAGGAGGTGCCCGTGCAGATCGAGCGGCTGCTCCACGCCCACGAGATCGTCCTGAAAGAAGCGCGCGCGATGGCGCGGCAGGCCGCCGAAGCCGATGACGACGGCACCAACGACCTGCTGGTGAGCCAGGTGATCCGGACCAACGAGCGGCACGTCTGGTTCGTCGGCGAACACCTCGTGGGCACGCCGCCGCTCGCGCTCTAACAAACATTGAAGGGGAGGCACATCCATGACGGATACAAACGCAGTGATTGCGGTCTATGACACCCATTCGGCCGCAGAAGACGCCGTAAAGACACTTCACAAGTCAGGCTTTGACATGAATAAGCTGTCGGTCGTGGGCAAAGACTATTTCACGGACGAGCAGGTCGTAGGCTACTACAATGCGGGAGATCGCATGAAGTATTGGGGCAAGTGGGGCGCCTTCTGGGGTGGATTCTGGGGGCTGTTGTTCGGCTCCGCGTTCTTCTGGGTGCCTGGTCTAGGTGCTGTGCTGGTGGGTGGTCCCGTGGTGGCATGGATCGTCGCCGGCCTGGAAGGAGCACTGGTGGTCGGCGGGCTGAGCGCCATCGGCGCCGGTCTCTACAGCATGGGCATCCCGAAGGACAGCGTCGTCACGTATGAGACCGCCATAAAGGCCGGCAAGTACCTCCTCGTTGCTCATGGAACTGCCGTCGAGGCTGCCAAAGCCCGGGATCTCCTGAGCACAACGAAGCCAAGCGGACTGACCGATCACGTTCTCGAACCTGCTGCGCATGCCGTGATGCGTTGAACGCATCCCGGACGGCGGGGCGCGACCCAACCCGGGCCGCGCCCCGCCCACCGCCGCAGACGTGACTTTCCTGATCGAGTATCTGGTCCTGGGGGCATTCCTCCTCGCCATCGTCGCGGCGATGCAGGCGATCGCGGCACGACTTGTGATACCCGAGGCAACCGCGCTGTCTATTCTGGGCATCGCGATCGGCGGGAGCTACTTCGCGATTGCTTCCCTTGCACCTCACATCGCGCAATTCTTCCTTGCTCCCCTCATCAATCCAGTGCTGCCGGCAGACGCTTACCTGTGGCTGTTTCTGCCGCCGCTCATGCTGCAAGCCGCGCTCGCCATCGATGTGCGCCATTTCCTGCAGGATGCGGCGCCAATCCTCCTCCTCGCAGTCGTCGCTGTAATCGTCGCCACGGTGTGCATCGGCGTCGCGCTCTCGGCGCTCGTACCTTACGGCCTTGTGGTGTGTCTGCTCCTCGGCGCGATCGTGGGGGAAACCGATGCCTCGGCCGTCATCGCCATCTTCCGGGATGTTGGCGCTCCGGCGCGACTCATTCGCCTGGTCGAAGGCGAAAGCCTGCTGAATGACGCCGCAGCTCTCGCGCTCGCCGGCGTGCTCCTTGCGATGCTGGCTGGGGATGCCGCCGATGCCACGCTCGGCTCCGGACTCAAGATTCTCGGCTATTCCTTTGTCGTCGGCGCAGTCGTGGGCCTCGCGGTCGGTCGCCTCGCGGCCTCGGTGCTGCCACTGCTCGGTGGCATCGCCTCTGCGGAGGCGGCCTTCACCATGGCGCTGCCCTACCCTCTCTACCTGTTCGCGAACGACATGCTCCACGCCTCGGGTGTCGTCGCCATCGTGTGCGCGGGACTCGTCATCAACAGTCTGGGTCGCACGCGCCTGTCGCCCTCGAATTGGGGTCATCTGCAAATGGTGTGGGACCAGATTGCCGTGCTCTCCGGCGCGATCGTCTTCCTCCTCGCCGCCATTCAGGTTCCGCATCTGCTAAGCGGTCAGCGCTGGCACGACCTGGTGCTTCTCGCGGTGGCGCTCGCGGCCGCGCTCGCGGCGCGCCTGCTCGTGCTCTTCATCATGCTTCCAGCCCTCGCACGCATGAGACTGAGCGAGCCGATCCCCGCCGGCTACAACCTGGCGATCGCCTGGGGCGGCCTGCGTGGCGCCCTGACCTTGGTTCTCGCAATGGGTGTCGCTCAGAATGCCGCGATCCCAAAGGACGCGAGGCGCTTCATCTCGGTTACCGCGGCGGGGTTTGCCCTGTTCAGCCTGCTCGTGAATGGCACGACGCTCCAGTGGCTGATACGGCGCCTCGGGCTCAATCGTCTCACGCGCCAGGAACAGGCCGTCCAGAACCAGGCGCTGGCGCTGTCGACACGGACGGTCGATGCGGCTCTGACGCGGCTCAACGCCGCCTTCCACTTCGATCGTAAAACGATCACCGATGTGGCGAGCGAATATCGACGTGATCTCAGCATCGGCACCGCAGTCCCCGATCTCGAGAGCACGGTCAACGAGCACGACCGCCTCGCTATCGGGCTCATCACACTCGCCACGCGCGAACGAGATCTTGTACCGGAGTACGGAGACGGCGTCATCAGCGTACGTAATCTCGACGCCATGATGCGCAACGCCGGCCAGATGATCGAAGCCGCTCGTTCCGAAGGACGCGTTGGCTACCATCGCGTGGCGCGCGAGATTCTCGGTCTCCCGCTCCACTATCGAACCGCAAAGGCCCTGTATCGGCTCCTACGCTTCGAGCGACCGCTGGCGGCGGCGATGGCAGAGCGTTTTGAGTTGCTCCTCTGCCGGCGCGCGGTGCTCGAGCGCCTGCGCGAGTTCAACGGCACGCGCCTGACACCGCTGCTCGGTGAGCCCCTGACAAGCGTGCTGGACTCGGTGATCGCCACGCGCATCGTCTCCGCGGACCAGGAGATCGGGGAGCTTCGTACGCAATTCGGCAGCTCGGCGAGCGCACTCGAGCGTCGCCTGCTACTCCTATTCGCACTCAAGCAGGGTCGCAGCGGCCTCGAAGCCATGGCCGCCGAGCGCGTCATCTCGAAGGACGTGTTCAACCGGGTGCGCAAGGCGATAGACCAGGCGTGGACAGCAGCGACCCGGCGGCCCCGCCTGCGACCGCAACAGCTCACTCACGTCTCGGCGGCAATGCAGCCGGTCGAGCACGTCCCCAGAGGGGACACGCCTCACCGGAGCACACATGATGGTCCGTAAGCACACGCTCGCGCGGCAGGACGTCCTGCACGCGCCAGACACGAGGCGGAGCCATGTCATGCCTCCCCTACTAGGCATCGCCATCGAGCCCCGCTGGTTCGGCTCAGGCGCAGAACTGGGAGGATGACGTCTGCCTTCGTCATGGCCTCTCTCACTTCCGGCGCCGTCGCCAGCGCCTCGACGGACCGCATGGTCTGCGTCGTCTGCGCCACGAGCGTCTCCAGCGGCAGGTTCTCGAGCCTTCGCGTCAGCTGCTCGAAGCTCGACGGGATCGTCGGCACTTCCGGATAGTCCTTCGACAGACCCGTGAGCCGGATCGAAGTCCCGGGATAGAAGTTGAGCGTGACCCCCAGCTGACCGGTCACCAGGCTCTCGAGCTCCAGCCGCGCCCGGAGTCCGCGATGGATGAGGGCGTCCAGCTTCGGCAACACATCGTCCCTCCCGCTGCCGAGCGTAGCTCCATTGCCGGCGCGCAGACGGCTAGATCCGCAATGGACACCTCGGCGCCGAGCGTGCGGAGCTGCATGGAGCCGACGTAGACGAGAATCACGCCAACCAGGAAGCTGATCAGCGACACGATCGGCAGCGCCTGCGCACCGACCTCCAGCCGCAGGACGAGCAGATCAGAACGCCGAAACCGGGCGGAGCCCAGCCCGAGTCGGAACAGGCTGACGCCGAGGTCACGAGCGCCCAGAGGGCCGTCATGCGCGCGAAGAGAGCCGCCTCAAGCGGAATCGCGAGTGCGGACACGCCGAGGCTGACGCTGAAGACGCCCTCGAGCAGCACGGGCCAGCCCTCCAGCAGCGGCCGTGACACGCGAACCGCCGAGGCCGCGGCGGCAAATCCACCGAGCAGCGCGTACATGCCGAACAGCACGACGAGCCCACCGAGTCCCACCGCCGGCCACAGCAAGACGGTGGCGCCCAGTAGGATGCCGAGGCTGCCTCGAACTGCCATCATCCCCGCCACTGCACGAGCGTGGCTCCTGTCTGCCTGAGGGCGAGATGCTTCGCGACCGACTCGAAGCATCTCGCCTTCGGCCGTCAGTTTGCGAGCGTCAGTCGAACTCCGTCGATGCCGAGCTTCAGGTTCGCACCCTGCGTGGTGCTCTTCATCTCGATCACGACACCGTTCTCGTTACGCATCACGGCGACGTCGGCCCCACCGCCTGCCGTCGCGCCCGCGCCGGCGGCCACGTAGTTTCCGGAAAAGTCCGCGAGGTTCTTCAGATTCTTCACGGTGCCCACCGCCGTGGCACGGCTCACTCCCACCTCGCCGACGGAAAGCCCGTCGACCTTGACCGTGTACGTCTTGCCCCCATAGGCGAGCGTCCCCTTCCCCCAGCTGAAGCCGACGCCGGCGGCGATCGAGCCGTCCGTCAGTCTCAGCGTCCCCGTCCCGCTCTGCGCGGCGCCCAGCCCCGCGAGCGCGGCGACGAGACCTCCCACCACCGCTGCGATCAGCACACGACGCATGTTCCTGTCTCCTCCCCGCCGGGATTTGTGATTTGGACGCGCCTTCGCCCGGCCGAAGATCGAACGGGTCGCCGGGCCAGGCCGGCCGACCTCGTCGTCCGTGTTGTCGTTCTGATGCGCTCCTGGTGCGCGCCGTGTCTCTCGCTGAAATGTTCGCAAGAATGGAGCAATCGCCGGGCCTCATGGATTGACCTCGACCAAGGAGGCTGCGATCGACGGGCGTCCCAGTCTGAAGCTGACGAGAACCTTCCCGATCTGCTTTTCGGTCTGAAACAGCCCC
>Ga0335085_10012538_pt1 | contig 12482 bp, 10 predicted proteins | sample Lox_Sample_45_FD_206712 | JGI IMG/M metagenome (GOLD analysis project Ga0335085, IMG submission 206712) | Soil microbial communities from Loxahatchee National Wildlife Refuge, Florida, United States - Lox_Sample_4.5 | ecosystem: Environmental > Terrestrial > Soil > Wetlands | place: USA...
CAGTTCTAACGCAACACGAAACCCCGCCTTCATCGCACAAGGCGGGGTTTCGTGTGAGCGCTCTCCGCACGGCAGAATCAAGTCATGATGCCGATTGCGGCCATCATGCGCCCCGCATATCCTCGCGAGGCACGGTGCGAGAAGAACAGCTCCGTCTGGCAATGCGTGCACCCACCCGTGATGTAGATCGATCGCTGAGACAAGCCCGCATCAACTAACTGGCGGCGATTCGCTTCGATAAGATCGAGGTGCAGGCTGGGACCGATGGGCGAGTGCCCCGGCGCGCACTGGGTCAGAAACAACATCGGATATTTGTTGTGGACCGCATCAGCCGAATACACCTCGTGAAACAGTTCGCGACTGTAAGCGAACTGCCCGTCAAACTCCGAGAGCACCTCTTCGCCAACGGAATAGCAGCAGGGGCCCGCACCGGGCCCAATGACGGCAAACAGATCCCGAGGGCATGATCCGAATTCGATCCGCATGCGGCCAATGCCGGATTCGACAATGCGCTTGACCGTTCCGCGCCAGCCTGCATGGAATGCGGCAACCACGCGACGCTTCCGGTCGGCAACAAGCACCGGGATGCAGTCGGCTGTCTGAATACCAATGAGCAAGCCGGGCTCACAGGTCATGAGACCGTCGGCCTTCCGGGGATGCTCGCGACCGCTATCGGAAGGCGAAACCACGCGCACCAGGTTCGAATGGATCTGGCGAAGTGTGACGAGCGGCGTTGCGGAGCAGCCCGATATTGCTTCAGCAAATAGCGCGCGGTTGCGTTCAACGGCCTCCCGCGTGTCGGCTGCAGTAAAGCCAAGATTCAGTTCTCCCGGAGCATCCTCAGCGCAATATGCGTGGCTCACGCCTCCTTGCCGCGTGCTGAACCCGTGCCGCAGCCACGGAATCTTCTCGAGTGCGGGCGCCGAAAGAAAGCGAACTCCGTTCGACGCGAGGCGAGGCTCGGGCGCCGGGCGCAGAAGTTCTTCAGGCGCTGAACGCTCCAGCCGGTCAACGCGCGAGCGGTTGGCGGCTCCCGATTTTCCCCGCAAGCTTCGCACCAGGCCGGCATGGGTGAAAAGTGCATCAAGCGAAGAGATGTCGCCGTTGCGCTCAAGTGTTGCCGGATCGATGGACGTGTCGGACCCAATTGCTGAAGTTGGCTTCTGAAGGAACGGCATCTGAACTGATTCTAGCTGGAGGGCGTTGTGGATGATTTGCTGCGGACCTGCCATTTGCTCGAAAGAGCGTATGGGCCTACCTTCCGGTAGGCCCGCTCGAGAGGCATTTGTAGGAAGGGATCCAGGGGGATTTTTGAGAGAAGAGGTCCATACGGACCTTCAAGAAGGAGTGAATACCTTTCTCGGAAGGGACATTTTCGGGGAAGCCTCTGCTAATTACTTAATAGGATGCACTTTATCCGAAAAGGTTGCAAGTGGATCGCGTCGATTTCCTACGGATTATTTTTCGATGAATAACGCAACCACCGGGAGTTTTCGACCAGAACCGTGCTTCTAGAAGCCAAAAACAGCCGCCTGGGCACGGAAGTCGGGTCCAAAAGCGATTAAGTTGTCCTTGGTGGCTACAACGCGCGGTAAGCTTCCCGGCGCGCGACCTTTTCCACAATCCATGTTATGAGCCCGACGGGCAGAAAGCGCACCACGAAGGCCGTGATGCGGCCCGGCACGTTGGGGATGATGGTTCGCTGGCCGCGCGCGAGAGCGTTAATGCCGAGTTCTGCAACGAGCTGCGTTGGCTGAATGCGGCGCTTGAATGCGGCGGCGCGAGAGATATCCCAGAACTCGCTCTCGGTAGGTCCGGGACAGAGCGCCGTGACCTTTATTCCGTACTGCTTCACTTCTTCAGCGAGCGCCTGCGAGAAAAAACGGTCAAACACCTTGGTGGCCGCATAGGTGTTGAGATACGGAATGGGCTGAAAACTGGCCGTGGATGCAACAATAAGCACCCAGCCACGGCGCCGCTCCACCATGCACGGAACAAACAGCCGTGCCAGGTGCACCACGGCTTCGCAATTCACGCGAATCTGCGCCAGTTCCTGTTCGATGGGTGACCGCTCAAACACGCCGAACTGGCCAAGTCCCGCGTTGTTGATAAGAATATCGACAGCGATGCCGGCGCCTTCTGTCGCATCAAAGATTTGACGCGGCGCCTGCGGATCACGCAGATCGGCGGCAAGGATGCGCACCTCGGTCCCGCGCGCTGCCAGTTCCTGCGCAAGCGCTTCAAGCCGGTTTTGCCGCCGCGCTGTAAGAATGAGTTTTGCGCCGTGACCTGCGAGTTCGCGGGCAATGGCCGCGCCGATGCCTGAACTGGCTCCAGTAACCAGCGCCCACTTGCCTCTAAAGTCTTTCGTATTTGCCATCGTTTGGTTCTTGATTGCTGGTCAACATTACAAGCGAGCCAGGTCCTCGCCATCCGCACCAATTCTATCGTCTGGCGCTGGGAGTGAGTTTGCGAAAGACAAACTCCTGCGCCAGTCCGTTCGCGATTCGGACGCCGGTCGTAACCAGAAATCCCTGGAACAGCAAGGCCGCTCCACGATTGGACTGGGGATAGTAGAAGTTTGATATAGACCCTGAGGCAAGATCGCCCACCATGCTCGAGTAATTCGGTTGCATCTTCCCGTTGTCTCCCTTGCAGACAAATGGACTCAAAATCGCGTGACGTGCGCGGGACCTCTTTGTACCCGTTCCCTGATAGAAATAGCGAGGGTCCTGATGCAAAAGCCACGGCAGAATGGCGCCACCGATAAAAACGTCCGTCGTGGTATCGGCATAACCGGCCGCCATGCGCTTTCCGTATGCGTCCCATCCCTGGCCGTAGTCGGGGATGTCTCCCGCCTGGTAGATAGCCGAAATGAAAGCTACGCCGACAAACGTCATCAGATCGGTATCGGCCTTAAATGCGAGCCTGAACTTCAATTTGGTGGAGAGTGGCACGGGATCGGTGTCGTAGGTGGTGTAAAAGTTTGGAAAAATACCTAAGACGCGCTGATGTTCCTCCACGATCACTTGCTGGGTCGCAATCTCCTCAGGGTTTGCATACACCACCACTGACGTTACCGTAGCCGGAAGCTTCAGCTCGATGTCCTGAAGTTGAAGGTGCTGGCCTGTATTGAGAATCAGAGGCGGCGACTTCCAGATTTCGAAACCCTTGGCTTCTACTGTGATGTGATAAGGGCTTCCTGCCTTTAAACTGCCAAAATGAAATGCTCCGCTGTCGTCGGCGACGGTGGTCTGGCGATTTGAAATGTCTGCGCCTTCCAGCGCAGTTACCGCGCCGGGCACGACGTTCCCGTTCGTATCCGTGACCGTGCCGCTGATGTCAGCAGCGGATGGATCGACAACCGGTTTGCTCTCGTCCTGCCCCGCAACCGCCTCTTCAGCGCCCGACTCGACGGTGGAAGCCGTGGTTCGCGGTTCATGTGCATCCGGCAGAGCATCCGTGCCTGCCACCCGTGGCCCTGGATTGCTCGCCTGTGCTGAAGCCAAGGAAACTGGCGCAATCGAAAGAACGATGATGAGCGCTACGAGAAACATGCAGAGGGGATAAAAGCGCATCCATCCACCAGCCACTTACTTTTGTCCCACATTTACGACGGGAGCACTGCCGTGAAACTTTACTCGGCACGGGTCCAGGATTTGTCGGGGTTGAAATCGGCGATCGCCTGCGCCTGCGCAGCGGTGTCAGGTCCGAGATCTTTCTCGTACACCACATCGTCCTGATTCACGATGAAGGTCATCACGCCCGAATTACGGTACTCCGCCGGATAAGCCAGCACTGCGAATCCGCGCGCGAGTTGCCCATTCACAACGTAATCGCGCGCGCCGCCCTTCGCGGCCTCGCCCTGTTTGGTGAGCAAGCGGTAGATGTAGCCGTGGAATGGCGTCGGTTGGCCCTGGCCGCGGTGATAGCCTTCATGCGCCGCGTCCGCGAGCAGCGGGCCGATGGGGCTGGGAGGCTCGTTGTCAGCCGTCTTCCAGAAGAGTCCGTTGTGTTGGCCTTCGTCGCTGAAAAGTTTGCTCGCATAGTGTTTGGTCTTCTCGGCGTCGTGGGTGGATGAGGCGTATTCCTTCTGAGCATCGACGAATGCGTGGAGCACATCGATAGCGTCGACCTCATTTGTGCCGACGCGCCGGTAGAGAATTTCCTTCACTCCCTGTTCGGTGTCGAAGTACCACGCACCGCTGCTGTTTCTCATCAGCGAGATGGGAATCGGCCAGTTCTGCGCGCCGATATAGAGCGTGGCAGACTGGTCGGGTTCGACGACGACGCGATGCATCTGGTCGTAGTTGCTAACGAACTTCGATACAGCATTCTTGTCGGCAACATCGTCGCCGGTGTGCAGAATCTTGCCGGCATTCGAACCAAATATCGCATTGAGCGCATTGGAGTCGCCCGCCTTTGCAGCTTTGTAAAGGGCAAGAGCCGCATCTCCCGGAGCGGGGAATGTTTTCTCTCCAGCCGACTGCGCCATCTGGCTGGCAGGATGGAGGACGAAGAGAAGCAAGGCCGGAGCAAACACGGCAACCACGACGCTGGTGGAACTTGTGGCCTGAAGATTGGATGAACGCTTCACTTTGATCCTCCTGAAAAGCGAGGTTGAGAACAAGGCTCACGCGCCGGCTTGCTTCGCGTCTGATGAAATCAGCGGCGCCCGCCGCCGCGACCTCCGCCACCGCCTCGGGCTCCTCCGCCACCGCCACCGTGCGCTTGGGCGTTTCCGCCGCCGAAATTTCCGCCACCACCGCCGCGCGCTGATGCAGCGCCGGCGCTGCGATTGGCGCCGCCATTCAGGCTCTGCTGGCCACGGGCGCTATTGGCGCGCGCGTTGCCGCCTTGCCCGTAACTCCCCAGCCCACCGGCGTTGTTGCCGCGGCTGCCCTGATCACCGTATCCGCGAACCGGTTGGCGATTGTTCTGGCTCACTCGCTGCGGGCTGGCCTGGTTCCTTCCGCCAACGTCGCGCTGGCCCACTGCCGGCTGAGCGGCAGCTCGCTGACCGGCGTTGCCGCCCCGGCCCTGGTCGCGGAATTGCGGCTGGTTACGGTTCGAATCAAACCTCGGGCTGTTGCCGAAATCGCCGGCCCGGTTCGCATTGTTGTGCCCGAGGCCGTTGTTGTTGCGGCCAAGGTCGTTGCGGTTGTTGCCGATGCCGTTGCGGTTGTTGCCGAGGTCGTTGCGGTTGAGGTTGTTGCGATTAATGTCGTTGCGGTTGATATTGTTACGGTTGATATTGTTCACGTTGTTCCGGTTGTAGTAGTTGTTCCGGTTCGCGAACGTGTTGGAATTCGAGACGTACACATTGCGGTTAAAAGTCACGCTGGAGTTGTTCCAGCCGCAGCCCCAGGAGTTCCATCCCCAGCCACAGCAACTGTTGTTCATGGCCGCGCCGACTGCCATCCCGAGGCCGAACGAGATCAGGCCTGTGGCAACCATGTCGCCGGTCGAATAACCGGGATATGCGGCCACGGGCGCTCCGTACACGGCTGTTGGGTTGTAACTGGGAACATAGACAACGTCTGGCTGCGAGGGCTGAATTACGATGGTCTGCGCAGGCGGTTGCACCACGGTCACCTGCTGGTCCCCTGAGGATGCCGGAGCCGGCTCAGGGGCAGATGCCTGATTCTGAACGGAGACGTTTTGCTGCGGGGTCGTCTTGAGATTGCCTGCCTGATAGGCCCTCTGGCGCATCACCTGAACTGCATTCATCACGTTTTGGGGCGCGTTGTAGTACGCGTCGCCAAGCGCGGAGGTCCACGAGAGGTTGCCGGCCATCTGCTGCAGCACATCGGGAAACTGCGTCAGCCCTTTCACGCTAACGTCCCAACTCTGCCCATTTACGGCCTGCATCAGCGCCTGCGCCTGCTGTCCCTTGTTCTGCTGCAACCAGTTCCAGGCTTCTGTAATTTGATCGGGATAGGTTGACGCGGCAAGCACCTGGGCGATCAGGTTGTCAGGGAACAGCGCAATTGGCGCAACAAGCTGATATAGCTGATCAGGCGTAGGAGCGGCATACGTCGTGGCGGGCGCCTGATCCTGTGCATGATCCTGCGCACCTTTGGATTCCTTCTTGCAGCCATCCAGACCTAGCGAAGTGACGATGAACGCAGCACTCGTTACGACGGATATGGCCTTCTGAAGTCCTGCCATCGAACCATGCTCCAATGGCGAAGTTAGCCGGGCGGGAACCTAAGCGAAACTGTCAGTTTTGCTAGCGGATTTTGGGCAGTTGCTCGAAGGAGAGTTAAGAGCGGGCTATACGAATGCTAAAAGCTGTAGCCAAACCCGCATGGGCGAAGGCGTTAGTGCGAATTTGAGAGCTGTTGGCTGGAATCTAGAGTTTTTTACGCCGATTGCCGCCAGTCTTTTGGTTCTTCTCGAGGCGCAGCTTCCACGCGGTGCGAAGCGCGCCTTCAACCACGTCCGTGCTGGCTGCAGCGAGACGAATGTGAGTTGCGCCGTTCCTGCCCCATCCGCCTGCTATCGGCACAAATACGTCAGGCGCTTCGGCAACAAATGCAGCCTGCTGCTCAGGTGTGATCATGATGTTGCCGTAGCCGAGTTTTACGGCGGCCAGCGTTGCAAAGATGCGGCCGCCCACACGGAAGTCGACCGCGCCCATGTGCGTACCTTCTTCGGCGCCTTCAAGACTGAGAGCGATGCGGCGAAAATCATTCGGAGTCATAGTCAGCGGGTCAGCGCAATCCCTTCGCCCTCAAATTCCTCTGTGAGCCATTTGCTGAAGGCGGAGAACTCCTCGTCGCGGCCGAGAAAATCGCGAACCATTTCGCGGCCGGGCTTGGAGCCGCCCTGCTCCAGCACGGCCTTCCGATAGCGCTCACCGGCGTCGCAGCCGAGCAGATCGTCGGGGTCGAACTGGCCGAAGAAATCGAGCGCGATGACCTTATCGAACGCGTAGGTGTAGTAATTCGATGAGTAGCCCGTGAGATGACCGAAGCTTGCATACATGTAGTTGCCCTCGCGCCACGTCCAGGGCTGCAGGCTTTCGTAAAGGTTCTTCGTGATCACATCGAGATCGATGCCGGCGGGATCCTGATCATGAAGATCGAGCGAGAGCGTCGTGTAGTAGAGCTGCGTGCGAATCCAATCCGCGCGGCCAAATGCGCCCGCCTGTTTCATCTTGCGGATCCGGTCGGAGGGAAGAGTTTCGCCAGTCTGGTAGTGTTTTGCAAACGACTGCAAAAGCTTCTCGTCGCGGAAGAATTCTTCGAGCATTTGCGAGGGCACTTCGATGAAGTCGCCTTCGGTCGCAAATCCGGAAAGGCCGGCCCACTCTGTATGGCCGCCAAGAATGGCGTGCATCAGGTGGCCAAACTCGTGGAAAAAAGTTATGACATCGGAGTACTGCAACAGGCCCGGATCCTTTTCATCGCTTTCAGGGAAGTTGCAGATGAGCGCGGCTTCAGGCATGGTGCGGTTGCGAACGCCGGTGACGATGGGCGCTGCCGAGAACCACTTATCCTTGCCGTCGCGCGGATGCATGTCGAGATAGAATCGGCCCACCTGCCGGCCTTCTTCGAGTACATCAAAGACCGAAACCGCGGGATGCCATGAAGGTGCGCTGGAGGGGCGAAACTCCACCTTGAAGAGGCGCGAGGCGGTTTCGAGTACGCCCGCCTCCACCTTTGCGTACGGAAAATAGGGACGCACGGATTGCGAATCGAAGTCGTAAGCGGAGCGGCGGAACTGCTCATACCAGTAGCCTCGGCTGGTGATGTCGATCGCCTTCAAATCGGGCTGGCGGCCGCGGGCGAATTCGAGAATGAGCTCGTGCTCGCGGCGCGCGCCTTCAAGGCTCGCAGTGTTGAGCCGTGCCAGGAAGTTGCGAACGTTTGCCGCCGATTCCATCATCTGGTCCGCGGTCGCCAGGTCGGCCCAGCTACGGAAACCGAGAATGGTGGCGAGTTCCTGACGGGTGGCGAGAAGGTCCAGGAGGATCTGCCGGTTGTCCGGATAGGCACGGGTGTTATAGGCCAGGAACATGCGATCGCGGAGGGCCGGGTTGTCGGCAAAGGTCATCACCGGCTGCATATCGGGCGGGTCGGTGGTAAGGACTACAACGCCATCCTCACCGGCCGGGTGGCGGGCCAGGTAGTCTTCAGGAAGCCCTTCAAGCTCGGCCGGGGTCGCCTGAATTGTCTTGCCCCCTTCCTGAATATTGCGACTGAATTCAAGCGAGAGGCGGGTGGCCTTCTCGTGCAAGGCCTGGATCTGGTCGCGGGTGGCCTGATCCTTGTCCACGCCGGCCAGCCGGTAGCCGAGCAGAGTACGTTCGACGAAGTGCCGGGTTGCCGGGCTCGCCCCCGCCAAATCCATGACCGCGAGCGCTTCATAAACCTGGCGGTTGAGGCTCAACGCGCTGCCCGCCATAGCCACCCGCTGAGCTTCCTGCTGAGCCTGGTCTCGGACAGCCTTGTCGGCGGCGACTGAATTGAGGACACCGGACTGCGCTCCGGCCAGATTCAGATGTTCGATGGCCTCGTCATAGTGCCGGAGGGTGTTATCGGTGGTGCGCGGCCCTTCAACGGCCAGAAGCGCCGCCAATGCGGCCTCATGGGCGGCCAGACGGACGCTTACCCATTCGGATAGGGCTTCAGCGGAGGCGGCGCCGCCAACCTCCCAGGTGTGGATTGCGTCGATTTGGGTGGCGTCAACTTGCGTTTGAGGCGGCATCGCGGGAAGTCCTCCAGAAGACTGATTCCAGAATAATAGGGTGCCACAGCGAGGTTGTCCCGGGAGGGAAATCAGCGGTAACCTTGCGCAGAAGCCCGTGGAGAATCTTATTGTTGCATCTGAAGCCAATCCCGCTTAAGATGCGTCAATTGACTGCTATGCCCCACTCTGGAATGCACCCGATGGAAGTATCGCCACCGCCCGCTATAACCCGGCCCAGGCTGGGAAAGCTGTGCGTGGCGGTGCAGGGTGAGTCGGCTGCCGAGCTTTGGCAGCGCGCCGCCAGCCTGGGCGAAGAGTCCCGTTTTGTCGAGTTCCGCCTGGACTCCCTGGCAAAGCCCGCGGGTGCACTGCCGGGCCTGAAGGACTTCCTGAACAGGCACCGGGACATGACCGCCATCGCCACCTGCAGGCGGAAGCAAAATGGGGGAAAATTTGCCGGGACTCTGACGGCGGAGCTGGATCTCCTGACGAAAGCCGCCGAAGCCGGCTGCCAGGTTGTCGATCTTGAAGTAGAGTCGGCCGAAGAGATGAAACCCGCGCAGATGGCACGATTCCGCGCGGGATTGCGCGCAGCAGGCGCGGCGCTTCTGGTGAGCTTTCACGACTTTACCCGGACCAAGGGCCTTGAGCAGGCCGCCGGCCGCATAGAAGCGTTCGAGCCGGATTACGTGAAAGTTGTCTCAACGGCGCGGTCACTCTCAGACAATCTCGCCGTGCTGCGCCTGATCGAGGACCGCTCGCTTTCGTCTCACGTGGTTGGAATCGCAATGGGCGAGGAGGGCCTGCTGAGCCGCGTGCTGGGACCGCGCGCAGGCGCCGCGTTTACTTTCGCTTCACTCGACGATGGGACCGAAACCGCGCCCGGACAGGTGACGGTCCGCACCTTGCTTGATCTTTACAGGCTCGATCAACTCGACCAGGCAACACGCCTCTTCGGCGTGGCGGGAAATCCCATTGGCCACTCGCTGTCTCCGCTGATGCATAACACTGCCTTCCGGCGCGAAAGCGTGAACGCCGTGATGCTGCCGCTGAAGGTGAAGTCGCTGGAAGACATGCTGAACGTGGTGCGCGAGCTGCCGTTGAGCGGCGTGGCCGTGACCATGCCGCTGAAGGAAGAGGTACTGCCGCATCTGGCCAACATGGACCCGCTGACAGCGCGCATTGGCGCCTGCAACACGCTGCGGACAGGCGCCGACGGCAAGCTATATGGTTTCAACACCGACGTAGCCGGAGTGTTAAGGCCGCTTGAAAGGCGCATGAAGTTGAAGGGCGCGCGCATCGCGGTGATCGGCGCCGGAGGCGCGGCGCGCGCCGCCGTCTTCGGCCTGGTAGCGCAGGGAACGGAAGTATTTGTAATAAACCGCACGCATGAGAAGGCGGTGTCGCTGGCGCGCAAGGCAAAAGCACATTCTCTGAAGGAAGACCAGCTCGCGAAACAGAAGTTTGACGCGCTGATCAATACCACGCCATGCGGAATGACCGGCATAAAGCAGACCCTGCCGATCAAGGAAAACGAGTTGAACGCCAATCTCGTATTCGACATGGTATATAACCCGCTGGACACGCCGCTGCTGCGTCTCGCGCACAAGCGCGGGTTGCACGTTATCAGCGGCATCGAGATGTTCGTGCAGCAGGGTGCGCGGCAGTTTGAAATCTGGACCGGCAAGCCCGCTCCTGAAGCGGAGATGATGCGCGTAGTTGAGTTGGCATTGAAGAGCAGCCGCAGTCCGCAGTAGCGCGGTACGTGCAATCCCGGGTCCGAAAATCCGAAATTGGCTGCGGCTAGTGCACTAAGCGAAAAAATCGCTTCGCCCGCGCCACATCCTTCATGATTTGCGCTTTCAACGCGTCGGGCGAGGGCCATGTGAGCTCTCCGCGCAAGCGAAGTAGGAACTGCAACTCAATCGGCGTCGACTCGTCCATCTCGATGGGTTCGAAGTCGAGAATGTGCGATTCAACAGCAAAGGATGCCTCGCCGAACGTGGGACGATTGCCTACGTTGGTTACGGCCTGAAATGCCCGGCCGCCGATGATGAGTCGCGTTACGTAAACACCGAAGGCAGGAAGCAGATCATCGTACTGCGCAAGATTGACGGTAGGCACAAGCAGGCGCGTGCCGATGCCGCGGCCGCGAGCCTGCGTCGACAGCACAGAAAAGGGCCGCCCCAGCATCCACCGGGCGCGGCGCATGTCGCCCGCCGCAACCAGCGAACGGATCGCGGAGCTTGAGACTTCCAATCCGCGCACGTGAACGGATTCATGAACGGTGAGATTGAATTTGAACTCCGCTCCCATCGCATTCAGCTCCGCTACGCCCGCTTCCGCCCCGTGACCGAAACGGAAGTTCCGGCCTTCATGCAGTCCGCACACGCTGAGAGATTGCAGGAGGATGCGGCTTACGAAATCGCGCGCAGTAAGATTGGCAATCGCGGCATCGAACGGCAGCACCACCACCGCGTCGATACCGGTGGCCACGAGCAATCGCAACCGCTCCTGGATTGGCGTAAGCAATCGCGGAGCTTGCCCCGGGCGCAGGTATTGATCCGGGTGAGGATCGAATGTGACGGCGACTGCGCGCGCGCCGGATCTCCGCGCTTCTTCCACAACAGCGGAGAGGATCTCCCGGTGACCCAGATGCACACCGTCAAAATTGCCGATGGCGGCAACTGAAGGACCGAAGCCTTGCGGAATCTCCGCGATCGACCAGAATGCTGGATGGGCGGGTGTCGTCACAGTCCCGCCCTCATGGAGTTCACACTGGCGGAGTTCAGGCATACTGGCACGGTCAATCCGTCGTAGGCGAGCCGTATGTTTTCTGGCAGCATGCGGTTGGTTGCTTCGTGGCCCAGTTCGTGGGCAATGTGCGTAAGCCATGTGTGGCGCGCGTCAATGCGCTTTGCCCAGCCCACCGCCTGCTCAACGGTTGCGTGATTGGGATGCGGCTTGTGGCGAAGCGCGGATAGGGCAAGGTGTTCAAGACCTTCAAGCAATGCAAAGCTCGACTCGGGAATGGCGCTTACGTCCGTTAGATAAGCGGTGTTGCCGAACCGAAAGCCGGTAATCTCCATCTCTCCGTGCATCACCGGGACGCGAAGGAACTCAACGCCGTGAACGCTCGTTCGTTCGCCCAGCGGCTCAAGCTTTACACGTGCGCGCGTTGGATAAGTAGCCTCAGGCGAAAATGTGTAGTCGTAAATCTGCGTAAGAACCCGCGCGGTTTCGTCGGAAGCATACAGCGGAATCGGCCCGCCTTCGCGAGCCGCCGTAAAGCTCAGCGGACGGAGATCGTCCATGCCGAGGATGTGATCGGCGTGCCCATGAGTGTAAAGAACCGCGTCGATGCGCCTGAGCCCCGCGCGCAATGCCTGTTCACGGAAATCGGGACCGGTATCGATGACGACAGCACGATCGATTGCGGGTAGCTCTGGTGCCTCGGCCGCACCGCTCCAGCGAATGAGCGCAGAGGGCCGCAGGCGGCGATCATGCGGATCGGACGAGGAGCACACCTCGCATGTGCAACCCAGCGTGGGAACCCCCATTGAGGTTCCTGTTCCGAGAAATGTGACCGTACCTTGCATGTTGTCAGTTGTCAGTTTTCAGTTGGCAGTTATCAGTTATCCGTTATCAGTTGGCATATTTGCCACGGCTAAGGCCGTGCCCTGTTGCAACGCCGCTCAGGTCGAGACCTACGCAAATTAAGCGACTCCACAGAACTGATCGCTGACAACTGACCACTGTTCCCTGTTTCTACTTGTTCGCCGGCG
>Ga0335085_10012539_pt1 | contig 12481 bp, 7 predicted proteins | sample Lox_Sample_45_FD_206712 | JGI IMG/M metagenome (GOLD analysis project Ga0335085, IMG submission 206712) | Soil microbial communities from Loxahatchee National Wildlife Refuge, Florida, United States - Lox_Sample_4.5 | ecosystem: Environmental > Terrestrial > Soil > Wetlands | place: USA: Florida...
CGGCTGCAGCGGCCTGACGCCGTCGCAGGACAACTCGCTCTACGGCGCGCCCAACGTCGGCCCGCGGGGCAAGGGCAAGGGCGTCGACATCGCGGTGTTCGAGCTCTCGGCCTACCTGCACTCCGACGCGCCGAACGACTTCACCGGCCAGACCGAGCTCGACGAGTGGACCGCGATCGCCAAGGCCAACGTGGCCGATTCGGTCAGCTCCAGCTGGGCCCTCTGCGAGAAAGACGCGGGCGCCGCCTACGCCCAGGCCGAGAACACCATCTTCCGGCAGATGGCCGCGCAGGGGCAGAGCGTGTTCGGCGCTTCCGGCGACACCGGTCCCTTCGGCTGCATCCGCTCCGACGGCAGCACCATCGTCAACGTCCTCGATCCGCCGTCCCAGCCCTGGGTGACCAGCGTCGGCGGCACCTCGTTCGAGACCTTCAACCCGGGTACCCGGGCGCACCCGCGCTACCCGGCCAAGGGCGAGGCCGTGTGGAACCCGCAGAACCTGTGCAGCAACGCCGCGCCCGGCCCGGCCAACGACAACCAGGGCGGCTTCTTCTGGTGCGCGGCCACCGGGGCCGGCGGCGGCGGATCCAGCCAGTTCTGGGGGAAGCCGTCCTACCAGAAGGGCCCGGGCGTCATCAACGCCGGCACCACCTACGGCAACGGCACGACCCAGTGCTCGCTGGCCAAGACGGGCACGCCGTGCCGCGAGGTGCCGGACATCTCGGCTAACGCCGACGAGTTCACGCCGTACGCCGAGTACTGCACCGGCAACGCGAACACCCCGAACAGCGTCTGCGCCACGTTCAGCGGCAGCCAGCCGGTCCCCGGCTGGTTCGGCATCGGCGGGACCAGCCTGTCCTCGCCGCTGGTGTCGGCGATCGTCGCGGACCGGGACAGCTACCAGCGTCACCGCAGCGGCAACATCAACCTGACGCTGTACCCGCTGTACCGGATCGCCCCGCGGCTCTATTTCCACGACGTCACCAGCGCCGGCCACATCGCCACGAACAACGGCCTGTTCCCGGCGGTGCGCGGCTATGACCTCGCCACCGGGATCGGCACGATCAGGATGACCCCTCTGATCACCGGCTTCTAGCGAGAACCCCGCCGCAGGTAGGGTGGGGCACCGTGTTGACGAACCATGAGCTGCGGCTGTACAACTCGCTGGGCCGGCGGATAGCGGACTTCACCCCCGCCGCCGAGGTAGCCGGCATGTACACCTGCGGGCCGACCGTGTACGCCTACCCCCACCTCGGCAACATGCGCGCCTACGTGTTCGCGGACACGCTGCGCCGCGCGCTGCGCTGGAAGGGGATCAGCGTGCGGCACGTGGTCAACATCACCGACGTGGGCCACGCGGTCGCCGACACCGAAACCGGCGAGGACAAGCTGGAGGTCGCCGCGGCCCGGGAACGTCGCTCGGTCATGGACATCGCCGCCTACTACACCGACGTCTTCCTCGTCGACAGCGCCGCGCTGAACATCCTGCCCGCCGACGAGTACCCGCGGGCCAGCTCCTACGTCGAGCAGATGATCGACTTCACCAAGAAGCTGGTGAAGGACGGCTTCACCTATCAGCTGCCGTCCGGCCTGTACTTCGACACCGCCAAGGACCCCGGCTACGGCGAGCTGGCCCAGATGAGCACCGAAGGGCAGCTGGAAGCGGCCCGCCTGGAGCACGTCGAGGGCCGCCGCCGCAAGACCGACTTCGTGCTGTGGCGCGCCGAGGAGCCCGGCCAGCGCAGGGTGCTGCGCTGGGACTCTCCGTGGGGCTGGGGCGCCCCCGGCTGGCACCTGGAGTGCTCGGTGATGAGCATGGCCCTGCTCGGCCAGCACTTCGATCTGCACACCGGCGGGGTGGATCACCGCGAGCTGCACCACGTGAACGAGATCGCGCAGAGCCAGGCGTTCCTCGGCGACGGGCGGCCCTGGGTCCGGTACTGGCTGCACGTCGAGTTCCTGCAGATGGGCGCCGAGAAGATGGCCAAGTCGGCCGGCGGCGCGCCCCGGCTGGCCGACCTGACCGAGGCGGGCTACCACCCGATGGCCTACCGGCTGTTCCTGCTCGGCGGCCACTACCGCAGCCAGCTCGACTTCAGCACCGCGGCCGTCGACTCCGCCCAGGCCACCCTGCGCCGGCTGGTCACGCGGATCCAGCCGCTGCGCCCGCTGCCCTCCGTCGAGACCCTGGCCGACGCGCGCCGGCTGACCGAAGGCGACCCGGCTGCGCAGCGTCTGCTGGACACCATCGACGCGGCCGCCGCGGCCGACCTGAACACCCCGAAGATCCTCGCCGCCCTGCAGGACGCGCTCCGCGAGCCCGCGCTCACCCCGGACGGCCAGCGCGCGGTCGTGGCCGCCGCCGACGCGCTGCTCGGCCTGGGCCTGGCCACTTTCGACCCCGCCGACCTGGAGCACCGCCGCGCGCTCGCCGACCTGTCCGCGACGGAGAAGCAGGCCATCGAGGAGCTCGTCACGGACCGGACCCAGGCCCGCAAGGAGCGCGACTGGGCCCGCGCCGACCAGATCCGCGCCGAGCTCGACGAGCTCGGCGTCCAGCTGACCGACACCCCAGACGGCCCCGTCTGGCAGCTCCGCTGACCCCGCGCCCATCAACGTGGACACTTACCCCCCGGAATCCGCGGGTAGCTGTCCACGATAATGGTCAGATGGCACAGCGAATCTGCGTGACGGGAGCGAGCGGCCAGGCGGGCCGCGCGGTAGTGGCGGACCTGCGCGAGCACGGCTACCAGGTGCTCGCCACCGACATCGCGGTGACCAGGGCCGACCGCGAGGACGGCATGCTCCAGGCCGACCTGACCGACTACGGCCAGGCGGTCGAAGCGCTGAGCCAAGCCGACGCGGTAGTCCACCTGGCCAACATCCCGGCGCCGGGCCTGAGCACCCCGGCGGTCACGTTCAACCACAACATCGCGATGAACTTCAACGTCTTCCAGGCCGCCGCGGCGCTCAAGCTGAGCCGCGTGGTGTGGGCGTCCAGCGAGACCACGCTCGGCCTGCCGTTCGACACCCCGCCCCGTTACGCGCCCGTCGACGAGGACCACTATCCGGTGCCGACCAGCACCTACGCGCTGTCCAAGGTGGCCAGCGAGACGATCGCCGCCCACATCGCCGACTGGTCCGGGATCCCGTATATAGCGCTGCGCTTCTCCAACATCATGGCCCCCGAGGACTACCAGCGGTTCGCCGGGTTCCAGGACGACCCGGACCAGCGCAGGTGGAACCTGTGGGGCTACATCGACCAGCGGGACGTAGCCCAGTCCTGTCGCCTGGCCCTGGAAGCCGACGCCAGCACGGTCACGGGCAGCCCGGCCTTCATCATCGCGGCCGCCGACACGGTGATGAACCGCCCGTCGGCCGAACTCCTCGCCCAGGTCTACCCCGGCGTCAAGCTGACCCGCGACGTCGGCGAGTTCGGCACGCTGCTGGCCATCGACCGCGCCCGCGAGGTGCTCGGCTTCGCGCCCGCCCACTCCTGGCGCGACCATGTAACTGTGTAATTATGTAAGCCCTGGGCGATAAAACTGGCCGCGCGGGCACCTTTCCCGGAGGATGGGACCAGTGATGTTCCATCTGCCACGGGGAGGCTGACGGCTCATGACGGAAAGCGCGCGGGCACTGGGGCGGCTCGCCCAGGTAATGGCCACGCGGGGCGGCCTGGCGCCGCCGGAAGCGCCGTTCGTCATCGAGCACCGCGAGGCGCTGATCTACATGCTCTGCGAGGCCGCGGAGCTCGAGCATGGGATCATGTGCCAGTACCTGTACGCCGCGTTCAGCCTGAAGCAGTCTGCCGGCGAGGGCCTCACCGCCAGCGAGGAAGACGCGGTCAGAAGATGGCGCAAGCACATCTTCCACATCGCCGCGCAGGAGATGCTGCACCTGTCGCTGGTGCAGAACCTGCTGTCGGCCATCGGCGCGGCCCCGCACCTGTCCCGGCCCAACTTCCCGCAGCCCGCCAGCCACTACCCGGCCGGGGTGCACCTCACCTTGCTGCCGTTCGGCGACCAGGCGCTGCGGCACTTCATGTTCCTGGAGCGCCCCGAGGGCATGGACATCAAGGACGCCGACGGGATGGCTGCCTTCCGGCGGGCCACGCCCTCGATGCTCGCCAGCGACATCGTCCCGCGCGGCCAGGATTTCGCCACGGTCGGGCACCTGTACCGCTCGATCGAGTCCGGGATCGCGCACCTGGCGGATAAGTTCGGCGAGCGGTGGCTGTTCGTCGGCCCGCCGCGGGCGCAGGCCACCCAGCAGTACTTCGGCTGGCCCGAACTGGTCGCGGTGACCGACGTGGCCTCGGCGCAGCGGGCCGTCGACGAGATCCTGGAGCAGGGCGAGGGGCCGCGCGGCGAGTGGCGGGACGCGCACTTCGGCCAGTTCGTGGCGATCCTCGATGAGTACATGGAGCTCAAGCTGGCCAACCCGGCCTTCGACGCGACCCGGTCGGTGGTCCCGGTCAACGTCAGGCCGGCCGAGCGGCAGATCGACATCCCCCTGGTCACCGACCCGCTCGCCCGGCAGGTCATGGACCTGTTCAACGTCAGCTACGAGGTCTTGCTCCTGATGCTGCAGCGTTTCTTCGCTCATATCGAGGAGACCGATGCCCAGCTCAAGGCGCTCGCCGACGCGAGCGTCAACCTGATGTTCGGTGCCATCGAGCCGCTCGGCGACCTGGTCACCACGCTCCCGGCGGGCCCGGAGTACCCGGGCCTGACCGCCGGGCCCAGCTTCGAGTTGTTCTACGAGTCTGACTCCGTTCTGCCGCACCGCGAGGCGGCCTGGATCCTGCTCATCGAGCGCATCCGCCAGGCGGCCGACTTCTGCCAGCCCGGCGTCCCCTGCGACCCGGCGACATCCGACGCCCTCGCCACGATCCGGTCCAGCCTGACCGGGATCGCCGACGCCCTGGCCGTCCACCTGCCGGCCGGTTACGCCCCGCAGGCTCCGGCGGAGGACCCCGGCCCCCTGCTGGCCCGGGCCGCCGATTACTACCGAACGGGCCAGGCCTTCGCCGCCAGCGACGACCCCTCGCGGTCCGGGGTAGCCGCCCTGCTGACCTCCGCCTACCAGGCCCTCAGCGCCCCCCGGCCCGAACCCCGCACCCTGGCTCGCCTGGTCGGCAGCGTCCTGCGCCCCCTAGCCGAAGCCCTCCCCGCCCCCACCACCCCCGCGCCTGACACCACCCCCGCGCCTGACACCACCGCCGCGCCCCAGGAGCCTCAGCCGTCACTCTGGGACCTCGCCGTCACCGCCACCACCCTGCGCGCCCGGCTCGGCGCCGACGCGCCGCCCGGCCTGCTCGAGGCGTCCGCGGCGCTGCAGGACCTGGCCGTCAACCAGGCCCCTGTCGGCGAGCGCCCGCAGCGGCTTGCCGACCTGGGCCAGCTCCAGCGGGAGCTGCCGCCCGCCGTGCTGACCGCGACCATCGGCCCCTACCTGGTCACCAACGTCACCGTGCTGCGCGGCCCGCTCGGCGAGGAGCGCCCGGTGCCGCCCCAGCTGGCGCTGTGCCGGTGCGGCGCCTCGGCGCTGCAGCCCTTCTGCGACGGGGCCCACGCGACCAGCGGGTTCACCGACGGCAAGGACCCGGACCGGGTGCCCGACCAGCGTGACACCTACCCGGGGCAGCAGGTCACGATCTTCGACAACCGGGGGATCTGCCAGCATTCCGGGCTGTGCACCGACCGGGTGCCGACCGCGTTCCGCACCGATGCCGAGCCGTTCGTCGCCCCCAGCGGCGGCCGCCTCGACGAGCTCGTCCGGGCCGTGCGCGACTGCCCGTCCGGCGCGCTGAGCCTGGCCTTCGACGGTGACGAGGCCCGCGACCTGGCCGACTGGCACGGCACCAGGGAGCGCGCCATCGAGGTGACGCAGGACGGCCCGTACCGGGTGACCGGCACGATCCCGCTCACCGACGCGGCCGGCGCGGACGTGCCCCGGGCCGCGGGCTCGTCCCGCGAGCACTACGCGCTCTGCCGCTGCGGCCAATCGCGGAACAAGCCGTTCTGCAGCGGCATGCACTGGTACGTGGAGTTCCGCGACCCGGCCCGGCCCGCGGACCCGACCCTGTTCGAGTGGGCCGGCGGGCTGCCCGCGCTGACCCGGATGACACGCCTGCTCTACGAGAAGCACGTGCCCGCCGACGACCTGCTGGCCCCGCTGTTCGCCAGCATGGCCCCCGGCTACCCGGAGCGCGAAGCCGCGCAGACCGCCGCCGCCTTCGGCGGCCCCGCCGCAGCCCCACCGCCGTCCCGGCCGCAATTCACCGAGGAGCAGCGATCCCGCTGGGTGGCCCTGGCCGTCCAGGCGGCCGGCGAGGCCGGCTTGCCGGCCGACCCGCCGTTCCGTTCGGCCCTCGTCTCCTTCCTCGAGTGGAGCTCGCGCGCCACCGGCGCACCGGCGCCCGCCTGGGACTGGGGCCCCGCGGGCCTGCCGGAACCGGCCCAGCCGGGCGCCGAGGAGGAGGCGCCGGTTACCCTGCCCGGCCCGGACGAGACGGTCAGCTTCGCGGCGCACATCAAGCCGCTGTTCCGCGAGCACGACCGCAAGTCGATGGCGTTCGCGCTCGACCTGTGGTCGCAGGCCGACGTGCAGGCGCACGCGGCCGGCATCCTGGCCCGGCTGCGGGACGGCACCATGCCGTGCGACGGCGCCTGGCCGGAGGAGAAGATCGAGGTGTTCCGCCGCTGGACCGAATCCGGTTTCCAGCCCTGAGGGGCGTGGTAAGCCTGAAATAGGACCTGGCTTTCCGAGGAGACGGGTGCTGTATGAGGGCCACCCGGAAGATCGCACGTTTCAGGGTCGGCGCCGCCATGACCGCGCTGGCCTTGCTGGCCGCAGGGTGCACGAGCAGCGGACATGGCACCAGCCACGCCAGTCCCGCGGCCGCGGCCAAGCCGACGGCCAGCGCCACGGCGCCCGCTCCGCGGGTGGTGATAACGCCGGGCAACGGCGCCGCCGGCGTCAATCCGTCCGCGGGCATCACGGTCACGGCGACCCGCGGCACGCTGACCGACGTCACCGTGCACACCGCGGGCGACTCCGTCTCCGGCAAGCTGAGCCAGGACGGCCGGACCTGGCACAGCAGCCAGTGGACCCTGGACGTGTCGCAGTCCTACACGGTGACGGCCACGGCCAAGGCTCCTGGTCACGGCGGCACCGTCACCACCGCGAGCACGTTCCGCACGATGACGCCGCGCCAGACGTTCCGGACGTTCATCTTCGAGGGCTACCGCCAGACCTACGGCGTCGGCATGCCGATCATGCTGGTCTTCAGCCAGCCGATCACCGACAAGGCCGCGGTCGAGCGGTCCCTGCAGCTGAGGACGTCCAAGCCGGTGGTCGGCGCGTGGTACTGGGACGGCAGCCAGACGCTGGACTTCCGGCCCAGGGACTACTGGCCGTCCGGCACCACGGTCAGCTTCACCGGGCACCTGAACGGGGTGCGCGGCGCGCCGGGCATATACGGCGCGCACACCCTGACCCAGACGTTCTACATCGGCCGGTCGCTGGTGGCGATCGGGAACACCGCCTCCCACCGCACCCAGATCTACTACAACGGCAAGCTCCGCTATAACTGGCCGATCAGTTCCGGGCGGCCGGGCGACGCTACCCCGAACGGCAGCTACCTGACCATCGAGAAGGCGAACCCGGTCGAGATGAAGGGCCCCGGGTACGACCTGATGGTTCCGTGGTCGGTGCGGTTCACCTTCAGCGGGGACTACTACCACGACGCCTACTGGTCGGTCGGGGAGCAGGGCTTCGACAACGTCAGCCACGGCTGCGTGAACCTGTCCCCGGCCCACGCCGAGACGTACTACAAGCTCGCCGTGCCCGGCGACCCCATCACGATCAAGGGCAGCCCGAAGCCGGGAACCTGGGACAACGGCTGGACCGAATGGTTCCTCAGCTGGCCCCAGTACCTGCGGGGCAGCGCGCTGCACCAGGCGGTGCAGGCCGGCCCGGCCGGCAGCACGTTCGTCGACCCGTCGTCGCTGCCTCCGTCCACCGCCAGCGCCCCCCTGCAGACCGCCCCCGCCAACAACTCCAACGCCAGGTAACCGGCCGGCGCCGGGGCGAGGTCAGGCCCCGCGCTCCCGCTGCAGGTAGCCGGCCGTCATCCCGCCGTCGACCAGGAGCGTGGTCCCGGTGATGAATCCGGCCTGGTCGCTGGCGTAGAACACCGCGGCGGCGGCGACGTCACCGGCCTGGCCGATCCGGCCGATAGGCGGCACCGGCCAGCCGTCGCCGCTCTCGGCCCGGTCTTGCTCGCCCGGCGGCCCCATGTGCCGCATGCCGGGCCAGATGTCACCCGGGCAGAGCACGTTCGAGCGCACGCCGTCCGGGCCGCCGTCCAGCGCGAGCATCTTGCCCAGCATGACCACGGCGGCCTTGGTCACCGAGTACAGGCCGATCGCCTGCTCGCCCCAGATCCCGGCGTCGGAGGCGATGTGGATCATGCAGCCCCGATTGCGGGCCAGGTGCGGGTACGCCTGCTGCGCGTACAGCAGGTAGCCGCGCACGTTGACGCTCATCACCCGGTCGTAGTCGGCCAGCGGCGTGTCGATCAGCCGCGCGGTCACGCCCACGCCGGCGTTGTTCACCAGCACGTCCAGGCCGCCGAGATGATCCGCCGCGGCGCTCACCGACGACGCGACCGCCCCGGGGTCCGCGGCGTCCGCGGCCAGGAATCTGGCCCCCGGCCCGAGCTTCTGCTCCGCCCGTCCGCCCAGCCCGGCATCCCGGCCGGTGATCACCACCCGCGCGCCCTCGGCCAGGAACCGGCCGGCCACGGCCAGGCCCAGCCCGGTCGTGCCGCCGGTGATCAGCGCGCGTTTCCCCTCCAGCAAGCCCATGGCCGCCCAGTCTAAAACTCCTGGCAGGCCGGCCGGCAGGATCCCGGTTGCGCGCCGGGATCCTGCCGGTGAGCGTGCGTCAGGGCGTGGGGTCCAAGACCGCCGCGCCGAAGATGTCGGAATTACCGAACGTGGCCGGGCAGTCCGCCTGCGGGGCCGGCGTAGCGCCCGGCGTGGCGGTGCGCAGCGACGCCCGCCAGGTGTCGATGGCCGGGCAGTCCGCGCCCATGCGGACGTCGTTCCAGACGCCGACCGCACCGGTCCGGGTGGCGGCGGTGTACACGTAATCACCGAGGAACTCCGCGGTCAGGTCGTTCTGGGACGACGTGCGCGGGTCGCCGACCACGCCGCGGGCCACCGTGCCGAACGCGCCGATCGCCCCGCCTGCCACATCTGCGTGCAGGATCACGCCGACCAGGCCCCTGGGATCGCTGGTGTTGTCGCGATACGGCGTGGTGAACGCGTTGTACGTGATGTACACGTCGGCGCCGTTGGGCGAGATGGCCGGGGCGGTGTAGTAGGGCCGGTCACCGGTGGCGAGCGGCACCGCGGACGGCCCGCTGAACGAGGCTCCGCCGTTGGTGGAGCTCATCAACAGCAGCTGCTCGTGGTTGAGGCCCTGCCTGCCGTCCGCCCAGGTCAGCACGATCTGGTTGGTCGCGTCCGCGCCGGTGGGCGCGCCGTTGGCGATGTCCGCGCTCGGCGCGAACGCCAGGTCGTTGCGCGCGCCCGCCACGCCGTCCATCACCGGGCGGCCGATGACCGGGTCGATGACGCCCGGGTTGACGGCGGTCGAGAGCAGCGCCGGGCCGGTGAAGTGCGCGCCGCCGTCGGTGGACCTGTACATCATCTCGTACGAGGTCCCGCCCCGGACGCCCACGCCGAACACGTACAGGTTGCCGTGGCTGTCGGTGCGGACGGTGCAGCCATCCGGCTGGCTGTTGACGCCGTTGCTGGTGGCCGGGCCGACCTGCTTCTGCGTCCAGGTGCTGCCGCCGTCGGTGGACCGGGCGACGATCAGCGGGACCGGCGCGGCGTTGCCCTTCTCCTGCCCGCGGAAACTCGCCCAGCAGACATAGACATCGCCGAAGAACGGGCTGCTCGAAGCGTTGTCGGCCCAGATCTGCGGCTTGTCGGAGAACGTGGTCGAGCTCTGCTTGGAGATCACCACCGGGTCCATCCAGGCCGACGCGTCGTTGGCGGCGGCTTCCTGCAAGTTGTCGGCGCGGGAGACGGCGATTCCCTCGAAGCCCTTGATGGTCTCATCGGGCTTGGTGGTGCCGAAGTTCGACGTCAGGTTGGAATAGTAGAGCCGGGAGCCGTTGGACCAGGAGAACGTGCCGTCCGCGCCCGGACGGGGCCCGAAGGCGACGCCTGGGTCGCCGTCGGAGACCAGGCCGTTCTCGTAGTAGTGGGGCAGTGTGCCGATCGGGCCGACGTGCGGCGCGCAGACGGCCGGGCCGTCGCAGTCACGCGCGCTCCATCCCTGGTACGTCGGCTGCGTCCACGTCTGGCCGCCGTTGAACGAGAAGTACACGCCGGATCCGCCGACTCCCTGCGTGAACGGGCATGTGGTCGGATCGCCGGCGTTGCACGCCTCATCGTCGATGTTGTCGTTGGCGCCGGCCACCATCACCGACGGGTGGGACGCGTCGATCGCGACGGCCGGCTCGTTCTGCTTGTTCTGCGAGAACGGGGTCACCGGACTGCCCACGGTGACCTTCGTGCCCGGGGCTGGTGCGGCCATGGCCGGTGTGGCCATAGCCATGCCGGCGAGTACCACGGACAACGACGCTCCCGCCGCCGCCAACTTCAGTGTTCGCACAGGCTCTTCCTCCTCGGGGAAGGGCCGGGTTGTCCGGCCCGTTCGGCCTTGTCGGGTTCCGCCGTCTGGTCCTCCGCGGCGGCTGCGGCCTGGGCCGCTACTCCCGGGCGCGAAGGACCTTAACGGCGGAGCGTTCGGCGCGCGGGGCCCGTTACACGTGACCACCGCGATGAGGAACAACGCAGCGCAGTGGGATGTTTTACGAAAGCACGTACGTACGCGTTCGAACGAAAAGAGTTTTGTGGCCCAGTGCGTTACCTGCGGGAGCGAACTGCATCCCGAACGGGCTGAGAAATACGACTACTGCATGGCACCCGAGTGCCAGGAGAAGAACCTCAAGGGCCTGACCATGGTGGCCGTCGGGGTGAACAAGTCGGCCGAGCAGTACATGCTCCTCGACGAGGAAACCAAGGACGAACTGGCCCGCGGCAAGTACCACGACCAGCGGCGCGGTTCGTTCGGCACCTCCACGCCGTCCTCCCCGACCAGCGGTCCGGCGGGCGCTGCCGCCCCGGCCCCGGTCAAGCCCGTTCATAGCGCCCAGCCGCCCCAGCCCCGGCCAGCACAGCCCCGGCCAGCACAGCCCCGGCCAGCGCAGTCCCGGTCGGCACAGTCTCGCCCGGCCCCTCGCGACGTCCCCCGCCCGTGGACCAAGTCGCAGGAGAAACTGGCGCTGCTCTACAACGAGCAGGGCCGACGGCCGGAAGAGATCGCGCAGAAGCTCGGCCTGAGCACCTACCTGGTCACCCAGATCATCCTGTCCTCAAGAAACCGCGGCAAGCTGTAAGCCCGCCGCCGCATCGCCCGCCTGCATCGCCCGTTGTGCTGAAAAACGGTCATCTTTCACCTCGGCACCGTCCGTATCAGGCCCTATTGGTGTGGATGCCGCACTCATGCTGTAAGAGCAACATGAACGCGGCATCCACGCCTTATGGCGCCAGCTCGCCCGGCTCGATGACCGCGCGGACGCGGCCCAGCGCCCAGCGCGGCCCCTCGGCCCCTCGGCCCGGCGCTCCGCGTGCTAGATGGAGCCGCCTCAGCTTCGATCTCGCGCTGGATCCTACTCAAATCGGACATTATCCGGTTCCGTCATCCGGTTGAGCAGGGGCAGCGTCACGCCGATCACGATCAGCGCGATAGCCAGACCCGCGCCCATGGTCGCGAAGTACACGTGGCCGAGCAGCGGCACCGGCGTGCCCGGCGGCGCCATCTGCATGATCGCCAGCACCGACATGCCGTAGGCCAGGCCCGCGGTGACCAGGGTCGCGGCAGCCAGCGGCACCACCGCCTCCAGCAGCAGCACCCGGTACAGCGTGCGGACCGGGGTGCCGCTGACCCGCAGCAGGGTGAACGGGCGCTTGCGGTCGGCCAGCCCGCCGCCGATGGCCACGGCCAGGCTGCACCCCGCAACCAGGATGGTCAGCGCGACCGCGAAGTAGACGAGCCGCTGGAAGACGATGGCCCGGCCGGACCTGATTGCGACCGCCTCGCCGAAGGTCCGCGGCGGGGTGGCGGCCACCCCGGGACCGGATACCTGCGGCGGCGCGTGCACGGCCAGGAACGTGCGCACCCGTTCCAGCGTGGCCGGGTCGTTCACCCTGACCAGCACCGCCTGCAGCGGCAGCGCGGCCAGGTTGCCGGTGTAGGCCGGATTGCTCGCGTCAACAAACGCCTGCGTGCTGAAGAGCGGGTTGTCGCTCGAGATCTGGCTCTGGTCGTTGGCCTGGACCGCCCGGAGACCGGGCGCGCACTGTCCGAAGGCGGCGAGGTCCCGGGGTAC
>Ga0335085_10012540_pt1 | contig 12481 bp, 9 predicted proteins | sample Lox_Sample_45_FD_206712 | JGI IMG/M metagenome (GOLD analysis project Ga0335085, IMG submission 206712) | Soil microbial communities from Loxahatchee National Wildlife Refuge, Florida, United States - Lox_Sample_4.5 | ecosystem: Environmental > Terrestrial > Soil > Wetlands | place: USA: Florida...
TCCGGTGGATCCCCGCGACCCCCACGTCGGTCAGGCGCTCCACCCGGTTCCCGAAGGCCCGCGCCGTCACGGCCGCTTCCTCCGCCACGGGAAGGTCGGCGGTCCCGGCGGTCACCACGAGGATGCTGCCCCGTCCCGTGGGCTCAGGCTCGGGATCGGGCGGCAGGAACACCACGCGCCCGAGGGCGTTCACGTCGGCGCGCGGAAACCGGGCCGCGAGCGCCGCCCGGTGCTCGGGCTCGGCCCGCGTGGCCAGGAAGCTCCCGCTCTTCGCCGCCAGGCGCTCCGCGATGCCCACGACCTGGTCGGGGGTCTTTCCCTGACACAGAATCACCTCCTGATGCCCCTGCGTGTGGGGCCGGAGGTGATCGATCGAGGCGAAGGCGAGGCGCTCGATGAGGCCGTCCACGTCCCGGAGGTTCACGCCGCGGCCTCCACCTCCGCGCCCGCCAGATACTCCGCGAAGAGCCGCTCGGCCTCCTGCATCGACTCGATGGCGAAGAGGCGCTGGCGGAGATCGGCCGCCCCCCGGAGCCCCCTGGTGTACCAGCCCAGGTGCTTCCGGAACTCGAGCGCGGTCTTCCGGGTGTCTCCCTGCAGCCGGAGCGCCAGGCGGGCGTGCTCGAGCGCGACGGCGAACCGCTCCTCGGCCCCCGGGTGCCCGGGAACCGGCGTGCCGTCCAGGAGCGCCCGGCCGCGCGCGAAGATCCACGGATTCCCGAAGGAACCCCGCGCCACCATCACGCCCGCGCACCCCGAGTGGCGGTGCATCGCCAGGATGTCTTCGGCCGTCGTGATGTCGCCGTTGCCGATCACCGGGATGTCGAGCGCTTCCACCACGCGGGCGATCTCGTCCCAGCTCGCGCGCCCGGTGTACATCTGGGTGCGCGTCCGGGGGTGGAGGGCCAGCGCCAGGGCGCCCGCGTCCTGGCACCGGAGCGCGATCGTCACCGGGTCCCGCTGCGCCTCGTCCCAGCCGCTCCGGATCTTCACCGTCACGGGCAGGTGCGTGGCGCCCTTCACGGCCCGGATGATCCCCCCGACGAGGCTCAGGTCCTTGAGGCACCCGGAGCCCCCGTTGTTCCGCACCACCTTCTTGACCGGGCAGCCGAAGTTGATGTCCAGGAAATCGGGCTGGAACAGCTCGGTGACCATCCCTGCGGCCCGGGCCATCACCTCGGCGTCGGCGCCGTAGAGCTGAATGCCGATGGGGCGCTCGACCGGCTCGAAGCGCATGTCCGCGAGTACGCGCTCGATGCCGAGCGACACACCCACCGACGAGATGAACTCGGACACCACGACGTCGGCCCCGAACCGGCGGCAGATCTGCCGGAACGGCGCCTCCGACACGCCGGCCATCGGCGCGAGGAAGAGCGGCACGCGGGACGCGGTGGGATAGGGGAACTTCATGTCCTGCAACGTAATGGCGCGTTGCGCGCCGAGCAACCAGCCGTTACGTTCCGATTCCCTGACCGTCCATTCGTGCCGCCAACGGAGCGACCATCCGTGCACCTGCGTGAGTTCTTCGCCGAAGACGCCATCAACCTGCATCTCGCCAGCACCGACAAGGACGAGGTCCTGAAGGAGCTGGTGGGCCTCCTCCACCTCGACGAGAAGTCGGACGCGATGCTGTTCAAGATGCTCAAGCGGCGCGAGACCCTCGGCTCGACGGGGATCGGCCAGAACATCGCGATCCCCCATTGCCGGTCACTCGTGGTGTCGAAGCTCCGGGTGGCCTTCGGACGGCGGCTCGAGGGGGTGGACTTCAAGGCGATCGACGACAAGCCGGTGCACTACTTCTTCCTGATCGTGGCCCCGCCGCTCGAGGTCTCCAACCAGTACCTCCCCGTCCTCGGCAAGATCGCCCAGTTCGCGAAGGAGCCGGACGTGCCGGAGCGGCTGGCCAAGCTCAACAGCCCGGCGGAGTTCCTGCAGCTCCTCGAAGAAAAGAAGATCTGATCACTCCCATTCGATGGTGGCCGGGGGCTTCGAGCTGACGTCGTAGGCCACGCGGTTCACCCCCCGCACCTCGTTGATCACCCGCGACGAAATCCGGCCGAGGACGTCGTAGGGAAACGGGAACCAGTCGGCGGTCATCCCGTCCCGGCTCGTCACCGCCCGCAGCGCCACCACGTGGTCGTAGGTCCGTCCGTCCCCCATCACGCCCACGGATTTCACGGGCAGGAGCACCGCGAAGGCCTGCCAGATCTGGTCGTAGAGCCCCGCGGCCCGGATCTCCTCGATGTAGATCGCGTCCACTTTCCGCAGAATGGCCAGCCGCTCCTCCGACACCGGCCCCAGCACGCGGATGGCGAGGCCCGGGCCCGGAAAGGGGTGGCGCCCCACGATCTCCTCGGGAAGCCCGAGCTCGCGCCCCACCTGCCGCACCTCGTCCTTGAAGAGCTCCCGGAGGGGCTCGATGAGCGTCCAGGGCAGATCGGGCCGGAGGCCGCCGACGTTGTGATGGGTCTTGATGGTGACCGACGGCCCGCCCTTCGGGGACGACGACTCGATCACGTCGGGGTAGAGCGTGCCCTGGACCAGGAACCCGACGTCGCCGGGCACGTGCTTCGCGGCATCCTCGAAGACGTCGATGAAGGTGTGGCCGATGCGGCGGCGCTTCTCTTCCGGGTCGTCGATGCCGGCGAGCTCCTTGAGAAACCGGGCGCTCGCGTCCACCACCCGCAGGTCGATGCCCAGGTGTTTCCGGAACGTCTGCTCCACCTGCTGCCGCTCGTTTTCCCGCAGGAGGCCGTGATCCACGAAGATGCAGGTCAGGCGGTCTCCGATGGCGCGGTGCACGAGCGCCGCCGCCACCGCGGAGTCCACGCCGCCCGACAGGCCGCAGATGGCCCGCCGGCTCGGCCCCACGGTCCGCCGGATCTTCGCAATCTCCTGCTCGATGTAGTGCCCCGCCGTCCAGTCCGGGGTGCACCGGCAGACGCCGAACAGGAAGTTGTGGATGATCTCCCCGCCCCGCACCGTGTGCGCCACCTCGGGATGGAACAGCACGCCCATCACGGGCTTGGTCTCGTGCGCCAGCCCGGCGATGGGCGCGTTCGCCGACGAGGCGATCACCCGGAACCCCGGCGGCGGCACCTCGATGCGATCGGAATGGCTGGCCCAGACCGTCGTCGTTTCCCCCGCCGTGAAGCCCGCGAAGATCCCCTCGGCGACCTTGACCGTGACGTCGGCGCGGCCGTACTCCTGCTCGGGAGACGCCACGACCTTCCCGCCGCCGATATGGGCGACGAGCTGGAGCCCGTAGCAGATGGCCAGAATCGGGATGCCCAGGTCGAGGATCGCGGGGTCCGCGCCGGGAGCGCCCGGCGCGAAGACCGACGCCGGCCCCCCGGAAAACACGATGCCCTGCGGCGCGAAGGCCCGGACGAAGGCCAGGTCCCGGCCCTTGTCCCCGGGGTGGATTTCGCAGTAGACGTGCGCCTCGCGGATCCGGCGCGCGATCAGCTGCGTGAACTGGGAGCCGTAATCCAGGATCAGGATCTTGTTCACGCGTGGTACCAGGCGGCGGGCTCCACGGCCTCGCCGCGGAAGAGATCCTCCACCGTTTCGCGCTCACGGGCCACGTAGTACTTCTCCCCTTCCACCATCACCTCCGGCGGCCGCGGCCGCGCGTTGTAGGTCGAGCTCATCACGAAGCCGTAGGCCCCCGTGCCCAGCACCGCCAGCACGTCCCCCGGGGTGACCGCCGGGAGCTTCCGGTCGAGAGCCAGGAAGTCGCCGCTCTCGCAGATCGGACCCACCACGTTGACGGCGTGCTCCCCCCGCCCCCCTTCCGCCAGCGGCACGATCTCGTGATACGCGTGGTAGTGGCTGGGGCGCACGAAGTCGGTCATGCCGGCGTCGACGATCACGTAGTCCTTGCCCCCCGCGTGCTTCCGGTAGAGCACCCGGGTGAGCAGGAGACCCGCGTTCGCCACGAGGAAGCGCCCCGGCTCGCAGTGCAGGGCGAGCCCGGCGGCCCGGACCGGCGGCGCCACCGCCTCGACCCAGTCCTTGAGCGAGGGGACCTTCTCATCGTGATAGCGCACGCCCAGGCCGCCGCCGACGTCCACGCTCTCGAGGGTGGTGATGCCGGCGGCGCGCACCGCGGCCACGAGCTCGAGCAGCTTCAGGGTGCCGCGCCGGTACGGCTCCACCTCGGTGATCTGCGAGCCGATGTGCATGGCCAGGCCCCGGAGCGTGAGCCGCGGGTCGGCGCCGATCCGCTCCGCCACCCGCACCACCTCGTCGAACGGAACGCCGAACTTGGCGGTCTTGTCTCCCGTCTTGGTGTACGGGTGGGTGTTGGTCTGGACGTCCGGGTTCACGCGGATCCCGACGCCGGCGGGCTTCCCCGCCCGGGCCGCGGCGGCGATGACGGCGTCGAGCTCGCTCGGCGACTCGAGGTTGATCTGCCCCACGCCGGCCGCGACGGCCGCATCCAGCTCTTCGGCGGTCTTGCCCACGCCCGAGAACACGATGGTCGCCGGATCGAACCCCGCCCGGCGGGCCCGCTCGAGCTCCCCCAGGGACACGATGTCCGCTCCGGCGCCCAGCTGCCGGAGGACGCGGAGGACCGCGAGCGAGCCGTTGGCCTTGATGGCGTAGCAGATCCGGTGACGCACGCCCGCGCCGGTGAGGACGTCCTCCAGGGCGTGGTACTGGGCCCGGATCAAGTTCGCGCCGTAGACGTAGGTGGGCGTGCCGACCCGCCGGGCGACGGCGGTGAGGAGGGCGGGGTCCAGGCCTAGTACGCCTGCGCCCACACCGCCTCCGCCACGCTGGGCTTCCCGCACCACATGCAGGTCCGTGGCTGCTCGGGGGACTGGAACTCGGGGTCCGGCAGGACCCGGATGGTCGCGGCGGTCTCGGTCTTGATCTGCGCTTCGCAGTCCCCCGAGCCGCAGAAGCCGCCGTAGGCGAACCCGCCCGGGCCGTTCATGAACTCGAGGAACTGCGTCCTGGTCACGCCCCGGATGGAATTCGCCTCCCGCCGGGCCTTCGCCGCCTCGAAGAGCTCCCGCTGGATCTCGTCCAGGAGCTTCGGCACCGCGGCGGCCACGTCGGCGAGCGCGAGCGGAGCCTTCCCTCCCGCCGCCGGTTTCACCCGGCGCGCCGCCATCACCTGCCCCGCGGCGACGTCCCGGGGCCCGACCTCGAGGCGCAACGGCACGCCCTTCGCCTCCCAATCGAAGTACTTGGCGCCCGGCTTCAGGTCCCTGAGGTCCATCTCGACCCGCACGCCGGCCTTCGCGAGCGCGTCCTTCACCTGACCCCCGACCCCCGACACCTGACCCCGTTCTTCGTCGTTCTTCCAGATGGGCACGATCACCACCTGGATGGGCGCCAGCCGGGGCGGCGCCACGAGCCCGTTGTCGTCCGAGTGGGTCATGATCAAGCCGCCGATCATCCGCGTCGAGACGCCCCACGAGGTGTTCCAGACGAAGTCGAGCCCGCCCGCGGCGGTCTGGTACTGCACGTTGAACGCGCGGGCGAAGTTCTGGCCCAGGTTGTGCGACGTCCCCGCCTGCAGCGCCTTGTTGTCCTGCATCAGCGCTTCCACCGCGTAGGTCCGGAGCGCGCCCGCGAACTTCTCGCTCTCCGTCTTCCGGCCCGTCAGCACGGGCATGGCCACCCATTCCTCCTGGAACTGCCGGTACACGCCCAGCATCTGCCGCGCTTCGGCCTCGGCGTCGGCCTCGGTGGCGTGGGCGGTGTGGCCCTCCTGCCAGAGAAATTCCGTCGTCCGGAGGAACAGACGCGTCCGCAGCTCCCAGCGGACGATGTTGCACCACTGGTTCATCAGGAGCGGCAGGTCGCGGTAGCTCTGGATCCACTTCGCGAACATCGCGTAGATGATCGTCTCGGACGTCGGGCGCACCACGAGCGGCTCTTCGAGCTCGGACGCGGGATCGGGCTCGACCGCCGCCGCGCCCGCCTTGCCGGTGGCCCGGAGCCGGGTGTGCGTCACCACCGCCACTTCCTTGGCGAACCCCTCGACGTGCTCCGCCTCCTTGGCCAGGAAGCTCTCCGGAATGAAGAGGGGGAAGTAGGCGTTCTGGTGTCCGGTGGCCTTGAACATGTCGTCCAGGGCGCGCTGCATCAGCTCCCAGATGCGGTAGCCGAGCGGCCGGATCACCATGCAGCCCCGCACCGGCGAATAGTCCGCCAGCTGGGCCTGCATGATGACGTCGTTGTACCACTCGCTGAAGTCCTGGGAGCGGGGCGTGATCTTCTCGGCGTGTGCCATTACTGGAATGATCCGTTCCGAATCGAGGTCAGGGGCACCCGCGTTTCCGTGCCCGTCGTGAGGTCCCGCACCACGCCGACGCCGGCGCCGCGCTCGTCGGGGCCCAGGATGACCGCCCGGGCCGCGCCCCGCGCGCCGGCCAGCTCGAGCTGCTTGCGCACGTTACCCTGCTTCAAGGCGTACTCCACGCCCACGCCCCGGTCCCGCAGCTGATGCGCGAGCTCGAGCACGAACGGCACGTCCGCGCCGGCGATCGCCACCAGGAATACGTCGACGGCGCCCGGCCTGACGAAGCCCTTTTCGCGCTCCTTGAGCAGCTCGCCCAGGACGACGTCCCCCATGCCGAACCCGAGGGCCGGCAGGTCCACGCCACCGAGCGCTTTGAGGAGCCCGTCGTACCTTCCGCCACCGCAGATCGCCCGCAGGGTCCGGCCGGTGTCGAACAGCTCGAACACGGTGCCGGTGTAGTAGGCGAGCCCGCGCACGATGGTCAGGTCCACCGTCACGAAGTCGCCGAGGCCCATCGCACCGAGGGCGCCCAGGGCCTGCTCGAGCGGCTCACCCGCCTCCGCTCCGCCCCTCACCTTCCCCAGGGCCTCCCGCACGGCGGCCCAGTCCTTGAGCGCCGCCACGGCGAACACGTTTCCCGATTCCCGCTTCCCGATTCCCGCTTCCCCGAGCTTCCGCTCGAGGACGTCCATCGGGTCCCGCTCCGCCTTGTCGATGGCGCCGAAGGCGGCGGGGAGCTGGGCCTCGGTGAGTCCGTGCCCCAGGAGCAGCGCGCGAAGCACGCGGCGGTCGGAGACGCGCGCCTGTACCTCCCGAGCGGTGAGCCCGAAGGCCCGGAGGATGTCGATCGCGGCCGCGATCAGCTCGGCGTCGGCGAGGGGGCCCGCTTCGCCGATCAGGTCCATGTTGAGCTGGAAGTGCTCCCGCAGCCGGCCCCGCTGCTGCCGCTCGTAGCGGAACAGCTGCGGCATCGAGAACCAGCGGATGGGCTTCTTGAGGGCCTGCGCCCGGGCCCCCACCATCCGGGCGAGCGTCGGCGTCATTTCAGGCCGTAACGCGACCTCCCGCTCGCCCTTGTCCCGGAAAGCGTAGAGCTGGGCCACGATCTCGTCCCCGCTCTTCTGCGTGTACAGCTCCAGCGGCTCGAGGGGAGGGCCGTCGTACTCCTCGAATCCGTAGCGCGCCGCGACGCTCCGCCAGGTGGCGAAGATGTGGTTTCGGAGGGCGAGTTCATCGGGATAGAAATCACGGAAGCCGGGGAGCGCTTTCCCTTGCATCACAACAATTTAGCCGACCGGCGCAAACCCCGGCAAGGCGGCGAGCGCGTCACCCACGGTGTGGAACGAGCCGGTCACGAGCGTCGTGGCCGCGCCCTCCTGCACCAGCTCGAGCGCCCGGAGGAAGTCCGGTTCGAACACCACCGGCTGCCCGATGACGCGGGCGTCGGCCCAGCCGGCCAGGTCCCGCGCGAGCCAGCGCTGATGGTCGGGCACCGTGGGCGGCACCGTGAGCACCAGGCGGTCCACGGCCGGCAGCAAGCGCTCGAGCATGGGACGCCACTCCTTGTCGTTGCGGATGCCCGCCAGGGCGTGCAAGGGCCGCCGCGGGCCCGCCGCCGCCAGGGCCGCCACGAGCACTTCGATCCCGTCGGGGTTGTGCGCCACGTCGAAGATCCAGGGACCGCGCACGTCGAACCGCCCGGCCATCGCCGCGTGGGCGAAGCTCGCCGGAATCTCCGAGCCCGGGAGGCCGAAGGGCGGAGGGAGCACGCCGAGTGCCGTCCGGGCAACCGCCGCATTCTGGATCTGGTGGGGCCCCCGAAGGCCCAGCCCGGAATGCGGAGTGCGGAATGCGGAATGCGGAACCGGCACGATGGGCTTCGCACCCCGTTTCCGGGCCTCCTCCATCAACACGCTCAGTACGGCCGGGTCTTGCTCACCCGTGACGAAGGGCACGCCCGGCTTGGCGATGCCGGCCTTTTCCCGGGCGATCGAAGCCAGATCGGGACCCAGGTAGTCCGTATGCTCCAGCGCGATCTTCGTGACCACGCTGGCCAGGGGGGTGATCACGTTGGTCGCGTCGAGCCGGCCCCCCAAGCCGACCTCCACCACGGCGATGTCCACCCCCCGGGCGGCGAAGTCGGCGAAGGCGATGGCCGTCGCCGCCTCGAAAAAGCTCGCCTCGAGGCGCTCGATGTGGGGCCGCAGCACCTCGGTCCACTGGGCGAACGCGTCTTCGGATATGGGGGCGCCGTCCACGACGATGCGCTCGGTGGCCGACAGGAGGTGAGGCGACGTGTAGAGTCCCACCCGGAAGCCCCGGGCCGCCAGGTCGGCGGTCAGGAAGGCGCACGTGCTGCCCTTCCCGTTCGTGCCGCCCACGTGGATGGCCGGAAAGTGGCGCTCGGGGTGCCCCAGGACGTCCAGGAGCCCCTCGGTGGGTCCGAGGCTCCATTTGATGCGACCGGCTTGTCTCGAGAAAAGATACGCCGTCGCTTCGGCGAACTTCAGTCGGCGGCCTCCGCCGGCCGTCGGCCGGCCATGTGCCGCAGGAGCTGCGCGGTGGTCTCCCGGAGCTCTCCCCGGGGCACCACGGCGTCCACCATGCCGTGATCCAGAAGAAACTCGGCCGTCTGGAACCCCTCCGGCAGGTCCTGCCCGATCGTCTGCTTGATCACCCGCGGCCCCGCGAACCCGATCACGGCGCCCGGCTCCGCCAGGATCGCGTCCCCCTGCATGGCGTAGGACGCCGAGACCCCGCCCGTCGTCGGATTGGTCAGGATCGAGACGTACGGGATGCGCCGGGACGCGAGCTCGGCCAGCACCACGGACGTCTTGGCGAGCTGCATCAGGGAGAGTACCCCCTCCTGCATCCGGGCCCCTCCCGAGGCCGAGACCAGGATGAGCGGGACCCGCTTGTCGATCGACCGCCGGGCCAGCCGCGCGATCTTCTCCCCCACCACCGCCCCCATCGACCCCCCCATGAAGGCGAAATCCATCACGCCCAGGTCCACGGGGATCCCCTCGAGCCGGGCATAGCCGGTCCGGATGGCGTCCAGGGGTCCGGCCTTCTTGATGGAGGCCTCGAGGCGGTTGGGGTAGTTCTCGAACTTGAGGGGATCTGCGGACTTGAGCTTGGTTTCGGTCTCGTGCCAGGAGCCTTCGTCGACCAGGAGGTCGATGTACTCCTGGGCGGTGATGCGGCGGTGATGCCCGCAGTTGGGACAGACGTTCAGGGCCCGGAGGAACCTCTCCTTGATGTCGATGTGGCCGCACTCCTCGCACTTCTCCCAGGCGTCGGGAGGGATCTCGAGCTTGATGCGCTCGGAGGTGCGGGGTTTGCGCTCCTTCTTGAACCAGGCCATTCACGCTCAAGGGGCCGAGGGAAGGGCACAATTTGGGAGAGCCCTATCGCCGCCGCCAGTCCTGAGCCTGTAACCTATTGTCCCGGGCTGACATAACCGGATTGCCGCGATTCATGGGCGACCCGGAGGCAGATCCCGACGGCGAGGCAGCAGGTGAGCAGAAACGACCCGCCGTACGAGAAGAACGGGAGCGGAATCCCGGTGATGGGAAGGAGATTCACGGTCATTCCGATGTTCTCCACCACGTGGGTGAAGAGCATCGCGGCCACCCCCATCACGCACAGGCTGGTGAACGGATCCGTCGCCCGCCTCGCCACCCGGATCAGGATCAGGAGCAGGGCCGCGAAGAGCGCCAGGGCCACGACCACCCCCACGAACCCCAGCTCCTCCCCCACCACCGAGAAGATGAAATCCGTGTGCTGGGCCGGCAGGAAGGCCAGGCGTTTCTGGGTCCCCAGCGTGAACCCCTTGCCCAGAAGCCCCCCGGAGCCGATGGCGACCTTGGACTGGATCACGTGCCACCCCGTGGCGCGGGGGTCCACGTCGGGATTGAGAAACACGAGCAGTCGGTTCTGCTGGTACGGCTGAAGGTGTCGCCAGAACGGCAGGGCGATCACGCCCATCACGATGTTCCCGAGCATCACCGCCAGCCCCTCCCACACGTAGGGGCGCCAGATGAGGAGCAGGATGAACAGCAGGATGATCCATCCTCCCCACACCACCGTCGAAAACGCCAGGATGAGCCCGATGGCCGGCGATCCCAGCATCACGAGCAGGGACGGCTTGGTCCCGGCCCAGTACAGCATCCCGAAGAAGATCGCGATGAAGACGATGGCGCTCCCCAGGTCGGGCTGGAGGGTCACGAGGAGAAAGGGGACTCCGACGATCACGCACGGGGTGGCGAGCTCCCGGAGCGTGGCCGCGGGCTCCCGCCGGTCGGCCAGCCACCGGGCCAGCATCAGGATGACGCCCAGCTTGGCGAGCTCCGCGGGCTGTCCGAGGCGGTGCCCGCCGATCGCGATCCAGGACCGTTCGCTGGCGGCGGTTCCGGCGCCCCTGCCGATCACCAGCGTGAGCAGGAGGACGAAGACGACGGCGCCGTAGACGTAGGGGGTGGCCCACTCGAGCATGCGGGGCGACACGCGGAACGCGAAGGCCCCGGCCAGGCCGCCCAGGGCGAGCCAGATCAGCTGCCGGCGCCAGATCTCGGCGGCCACGGTGGGCACGTCGGTCTGCCCCGCCGAATACAGCACGGCCAGTCCGTACGCCGCGAGGGCCAGCACCACCACCAGGAGGGGGCGGTCGATCCCCCGGAGCCCTTTACCGGCCACCGGTCGAGTCCGGAGGAGGAACGGCGGTGTCGGGGGCTACGGGTTCGGTGCCGCGCGGCAGGACGCGCAGCTCCCGGGGGGCGGAGTCGGCCGGCAGGGTGAAGCGCGCGTTCGACGCCAGGGTGGAATCCACGCCCAGGTATTTCGCGATCACCCGGGTGACGAGCGGCGCCACGTAGGGCCCTTCCCGGGCGAACTCGATGATGGCCCCGACCACGACCTGCGGCTTGTCGGCGGGCGCGAACGCGATGAACCACCCGTGGTTCGGGCCGTGGGGATTTTGCGCCGTGCCCGTCTTGCCGGCGATCGTGATGTCCCCGAGGCGCGCCCCCCGGGCCGTCCCCTGCTCCACCACGCCCACCATCGCCTGCCGGAGACCCTCCAGCTGGAGCTCCGAGAGATCCAGATCCTCCACCGGCCCCGCGGCGGGGTGCACGAGGTACGGTGTCCGGGACTTGCCGTCACTCGCGAGCATCTGAAAGAGCCGCATCATGTCGATCAGGGTCTGGGCGTTCTCCCCCTGCCCGATGGCCAGGTTCAGCGTCACGGCCGAGGTCCAGTGGCGGGGCCCGTAGACCCGGTCGTAGTACTCGGTGCCGCCCGGGAACTCGGGGGTCACCTCCCCCGGAAGGTCGATGCCCGTCCGCGACCGGAATCCCAGGGCGTTCACGTCCTCGAGGAGCGAGGTCAGTCCGAGCTTCAAGCCGAGCTGGTAGAAGTACACGTCGCAGCTCTGGGCGATGGCCTGCGCGAGCGTGAGATCGCCGTGGCCCTTGGGCTCCCAGCAGCGGAAGTACCGGTTCCCGTACTGCAGTCCGCCCGTGCACGGGATGGGCATCCGGGTGTTCATGGTGACGAGGCCGCGCTTCAGGGCGATCGCGGCGACGAGCAGCTTCCAGGTGGACCCCGGCGGATACCGGGCCTGAATGGCGCGGTCGAAGAACGGATTGGCGGGATTCTCGTTGAGCTTGCGCCACGTGTCGGGGTCGACGCCGCCCACGAACGCGTTGGGGTCGTATCCCGGCGCGCTGTAGAGGGCGAGGATCTCGCCGGTGTTCGGATTCATCGCGATCACGGCGCCCCGCTGGCCGGCCGGGAAGATGCTCGCCACGTAGCGCTGGAGGTCGAGATCGATGGTGGTGTGGATCGCGGCGCCCGCCACGGGCAGGAGCGTGGGCGCGGCGCCCGCCTCCCGCACCACGCGGCCCACCGCGCTCACCTCGACGAACCGCTGCCCGTCCTGGCCCCGGAGGGAGTCGTCGTACTCCCGTTCGAGGCCGGTCTTCCCCACCAGCGCACCGAGCCGCAGTCCGGCGTAGCGCGGGGTGGCGCGCTCGTCTTCGGTCACCTCCCCGACGGTGCCCAGGAGGTGCGCCGCCGCGGTGGAGTCGGGATAATGGCGGCGGGGCTCGGTCTGGATGAAGAGGCCGGGAATCTCGAGGCGTCGCTCCTCCAGCTCGGCCACCAGGTCGTACGGCGCGTTCGCCAGCACGAGGGCCGGCTGGTACGGCGCCCGCAGGAACC
>Ga0335085_10012541_pt1 | contig 12481 bp, 10 predicted proteins | sample Lox_Sample_45_FD_206712 | JGI IMG/M metagenome (GOLD analysis project Ga0335085, IMG submission 206712) | Soil microbial communities from Loxahatchee National Wildlife Refuge, Florida, United States - Lox_Sample_4.5 | ecosystem: Environmental > Terrestrial > Soil > Wetlands | place: USA...
CGCCGAGGGGCGCGAATGGGAACGCTACGCCTGGATCAAGGCGCGCATGGTAGCTGCGAGCGGCAGCTCCGCCATTCTTGCCACGAGCGGCAACGCCGGCGATGCGGCGGAGGCCGTCGCCGCTGACGCAGCGCTGGCGCGCCAGCTGGGCGCAGTCGCGCGGCCGTTCGTGTTCCGCAAATACCTGGACTTCGGCGCGTTCGCGGCGATGCGCTCGCTGCACGCGCAGATTCGCGCTGAAGTGGCGCGGCGCGATTTCGCCGAGCACATCAAGCTGGGACCCGGCGGCATACGCGAAATCGAATTCATCGCCCAGGCGTTCCAGCTGATACGCGGCGGGCGCGACGCGGACTTGCAGATCCGCCCCACCCTGCAGGTGCTGGCGCAGCTGCAAAGTAAGGGCTTGCTGCCCGCGCAGGCGGTAGCGGAGCTCGCCGCCGCCTACGATTTCCTGCGCCGCCTGGAGCATCGCCTGCAATACATGGATGATGCCCAGACCCATGAGCTGCCCGAAGACGGCGATGACCGTGCCCGGCTCGCCGCCGCGATGGGCTGCGCCGATTACGCCGCATTCATGCAGGTGCTGGATGCGCACCGCGAACGGGTGTCGCGCCATTTCGACGGCGTGTTCGCCGGCCCGGCGCAGGACGAGCACGCCTGCGCGCCGCTTTGGCGCGGCGAACTCGACGAGGACGCGGCGCACGCGCGGCTGCGCGCCCTCGGATTCGCCGACAGCGGCACCGCGCTGGCGCGCCTTGCCGGCGCGCGCGCATCGCAGCGCTACGCGCAATTGCCCGAGGCGAGCCGCGAGCGCTTCGACGCGCTGCTGCCGCGCGTGATCGAGCTTGCCGCAACAGCGGCCGCGCCGGAGGCCGCGCTCGCGCGCACGCTCGACCTGCTAGAAGCCATCAGCCGGCGCGGTTCCTACCTCGCGCTGCTGCATGAGTATCCGCAAGCCCTGGAAAAAGTGGTGCAGCTGCTTGCCGCTTCGGGCTGGGCCGCGGCCTATGTCACGCGCCACCCGCTGCTGCTCGACGAGCTGCTGGATGCGCGCACGCTGTACGCGGCGCCCGAGTGGAAGGAATTCGCCGCCGGGCTGCGCGCGCAGCTCGCGCGCCACGAGAATGATACCGAGCGCCAGATGGACGTGCTGCGCGAGGCGCACCACGCACAGGTGTTCCGCCTGCTCGCGCAGGACCTGGCGGGCCGGCTCACCGTGGAAGTGCTAGCCGACCATCTGTCGGCGCTGGCCGATCTGATGCTCGCGATCACGCTGGAACTGTGCTGGGCGCAGCTGCGCAACCGCCATCGCGACGTGCCGCGCTTCGCCATCGTCGCCTACGGCAAGCTCGGTGGCAAGGAGCTCGGTTATGCCTCCGACCTGGACATCATTTTCCTGTACGACGACGACGACGCGCGCGCGCCGGCGCTATATGCGCGCCTGGCGCAGCGCATCAACAGCTGGCTCACCAGCGCCACCGCCTCCGGCGTGCTGTTCGAAACCGACCTGCGCCTGCGCCCCAACGGCGAAGGCGGCCTGATGGTCAGTTCGGTGGACGCGTTTCGCGAATATCAGGAGAAGGATGCCTGGGTATGGGAACACCAGGCGCTTACCCGGGCGCGCTACTGCGCCGGCGACGCGGCGGTCGGTGCCGCGTTCGAGGCCGAGCGCAGCGCAATCCTGCGCCGGGCGCGCGATCCCGCGGCATTGCGGCGCGACGTGGTCGCAATGCGCGAGAAGATGTTCGACGCGCACCCCAACAAGAGCGGCCTGTTCGACCTCAAGCACGACCGCGGCGGTATGATCGACATCGAGTTCATCGTGCAGTACCTGGTGCTCGCGCATGCGCGCCGGCACCCGCAGCTGACAGGCAACCTGGGCAACATCGCCCTGCTGAAAATGGCGGGCGAACTCGGCCTGATTCCGCTGGCGACGGCGATGGCCGTACGCGACGGCTACCGCCAATACCGCAGGCTGCAGCACGCCGAGAGGCTCAACGGCGCGCAGTACGCGCGCGTCGAGCGCGGGCCGCTGCAGCATTACATCGAAGCCACGCTGGACCTGTGGAACATCGCGTTCGCCTCGGCTTCGGACCGGCCGGCCGCAGCGAAAAGCGGGAGCGCCGGCGCCTAGCCGGCGTCGGCAGGCCCGCGCCCGCCGGGCATCCGCGCCGACCCGCGCAACATGCGGTGAAAATTGACCGTGGTCAATGATGAAGGCCGCCCCGGCTGGCTACGATGGCGCACTGAATCGGCCGGCAGCTCGGCGAGCGGCCGGCAGCGCGGGGCAATCAGACTCTCAGGAGAAACCATGTCGACAACACAGCAACAGGCTGCCGCAACCGCGGCAGAGGGCGCCGCGACCATGACCGACGGGTTTCATCTGGTGGTCGATGCCCTGAAGCACAACGGCATCGACACCATCTTCGGCCTGGTCGGCATTCCCATCACTGACCTCGCCCGCCTGGCCCAGGCCGAAGGCATGCGCTTCATCAGCTTCCGCCACGAACAGAACGCCGGAAACGCGGCGGCCATCGCGGGCTACATGACGCAGAAACCGGGGATCTGCATGACCGTTTCCGCGCCCGGCTTTCTGAACGGCCTGACCGCGCTCGCCAATGCGACCACCAACTGCTTCCCGATGATCCTGATCAGCGGCTCGAGCGAGCGCGAGATCATCGACCTGCAGCAGGGCGATTACGAGGAAATGGATCAGCTGAATGCGGCGAAGCCCTTCGCCAAAGCGGCCTACCGCATCAACAAGGCGGAGGATATCGGCATCGGCATCGCGCGCGCGATTCGCGCGGCAGTCTCCGGCCGCCCGGGCGGCGTCTATCTGGACCTGCCGGCGCAACTGCTCGGCCAGACGATCGACGCGGAGCGCGGCAGGAAATCGCTGGTGCGCGTGGTCGACCCGGTGCCGCGCCAGATACCGGCGCCGGATGCGGTCGCGCGCGCGCTCGACCTGCTCAAGGGCGCCAAGCGTCCGCTCATCATTCTCGGCAAAGGCGCGGCGTACGCCCAGGCCGACGCCGATATCCGCGCGCTGGTGGAGAAGTCCGGCATTCCGTATCTGCCCATGTCCATGGCCAAGGGCCTGCTCCCGGATACCCACGCGCAGTCGGCTTCGGCCTGCCGCTCGTTCGTGCTGGCGGAGGCCGACGTGGTGATGCTGATCGGCGCGCGCCTGAACTGGCTGCTTTCCCACGGCAAGGGCAAGACCTGGGGCGCTCCCAAACGATTCATCCAGATCGACATCGCGCCCACCGAAATCGACAGCAACGTCGCGATCGCCGCACCCGTGATCGGCGACATCGGCTCGTGCGTGTCGGCGCTGCTGGCCGGCATCGGTTCCGGCTTCGCCAAGCCGGACGCCGCATGGACGGGCGCGATCGCGGAACGCAGGAACAAGAACATGGCGAAAATGGCGGAAACCCTCGCCAAGGATCCGTCGCCGATGAACTACCACAGCGCGCTGCGCGCGATCCGCGATGTGCTGAAGACGCGCCCGGAAATCAACGTCGTCAACGAAGGCGCCAACGCCCTCGATTTCACGCGCAGCATCGTCGACATGTACCAGCCGCGCAAGCGCTTCGACGCCGGCACCTGGGGCATCATGGGCATCGGCATGGGGTATGCCATCGGCGCGGCGGTCACGAGCGGCCTGCCGGTCGTCGCGATCGAGGGCGACAGCGCCTTCGGTTTCAGCGGCATGGAACTCGAGACCGTCTGCCGCTACCGGCTGCCGGTCACCACCGTGATCTTCAACAACAACGGCATCTACAAGGGCAGCGATCCCAACCTCAACCCCAACAGGCCCGACGTCGCGGTCACCGCCTTCGTCAAGGGAGCGCGCTACGACAAGATGATCGAGGCTTTCGGGGGCGTAGGCTATAACGTCACCACGCCGGCGGAACTGACCAGGGCGTTGACCGAAGCGATCGCCGCGGGCAAGCCGGCGCTGATCAACGCGGTGATCGACGAGGCCGCCGGCACCGAGAGCGGCCGCCTGACCAACCTCAATCCGAAGAGCGCCGCGGCCAAGAAATGAGGGGATGCATCCCCTCATTTTGAAATAGGCTCCAGACCGGCACGCCATCGCGCCCGCCGGGAACGACGTCGCGCCGCGGTCGCAGCAGGACGAGGCGATGCGCCCTCTCGTTTTCTTGCAGGCTCTTCGCCGCCGCTCAAGGCAGCCGCTTTCCGCTAAAATGGGCTTTTGCGCTTTCGCTGCGTTTGAACAAGGAGTTGGCAACAATGTCGATGGCCGACCGCGACGGATATATCTGGTACGACGGCAAGCTGGTGCCCTGGCGCTCCGCCACCACCCATGTGCTCACGCACTCGCTGCACTATGGGCTGGCGGTATTCGAGGGCATTCGCGCCTACAACACCGTGAACGGCACCGCGGTATTCCGCCTGCAGGAGCACATCGACCGCCTGTACAACTCGGCGCACATCTACATGATGAAGATCCCGTACGCCAAGAGTGCCATCGTGGAAGCGCACAAGGAAGTCGTGCGCGCGAACAAGCTGCACGAGTGCTACCTGCGTCCGATCGCGTTCTACGGCTCGGAAAAAATGGGCGTCTCGCCCAAAGGGGCCACGGTGCACGTCGCCATCGCCGCCTGGCCCTGGGGTGCCTACCTCGGCGCCGAAGCCCTGGAAAAAGGCATCCGCGTCAAAACCTCCTCGTTCGCGCGCCACCACGTCAACGTATCGATGTGCCGCGCCAAGTATTCGGGCACCTACGCCAACTCCATCCTGGCAAGCCAGGAGGCGCTGGACCATGGTTATGACGAGGGCCTGCTGCTCGACGTCGACGGCTTCGTCGCCGAGGGCGCGGGCGAAAACCTGTTCATGATCAAGAACGGCTGCATCTACGAGCCGGAGCTGACTTCGGCACTGATGGGCATCACGCGCGACAGCGTGATCACCCTCGCCGCGGAGCTGGGCTACAAGGTCACGCCGCGGCGCATCACCCGCGACGACCTGTACATTGCCGACGAGGTTTTCTTCACCGGCACCGCAGCCGAACTGACGCCGATCCGCGAAGTTGACGGCCGCAAGATCGGCGCCGGCCACAGCGGCCCGGTCACGCGCAAGCTGCAGAAGGCCTTCTTCGAGGTCGTCAACGGCAGGGACCGGCGCCACGCCGCCTGGCTCTCGCCCGTTGCCGCAGGCAAGGGTAAGACGGCGGCAGGCAAGGCCAGGTCCGCCTCGGCCAAACCGACAGGAAAGGGGAAACGCTGATGTCCGTTACCACGCAGCAACGCAGCATAGAGGTCAAGGAGCAGGACCTGCCCTTGCACTGCCCGACGCCGTCCACCCCGGTATGGAACATGCATCCGCGCGTGTTCCTCGACGTCGCGAAAGCGGGCGAATTGCTCTGCCCCTATTGCGGCACGCGTTACGTCTACAAGGGCGCGCCGCCCAAGGGGCATTAGACGCCAGAAGCTGGAGACTAGAAACCAGAGACCCGGGAAAATCGGCTCCTCTCTCGTCTAGTCTCTAGACACTAGTCTCTATGGTTCGTATCCTCGTCGTCGCCCCGTCGTGGATCGGCGACGCGCTGCTGGCCCAGCCGCTCCTGCGGCGCCTGCATGACAAGCTCGGCCGCGTCCGCGTAGACGCGCTCGCTCCGCCCTGGTGCGCGCCGCTGCTCGCGCGCATGCCCGAGGTCGACGAGGTGATCGCCGCGGCGTTCGCGCACGGGGAGCTCAAGCTGCGCGCGCGCTGGCGGCTCGGACGCGAACTGGCCAAACGCAGCTACGACCAGGCCATCGTCCTGCCCAACAGCTTCAAGTCGGCGCTGGTTCCTTTTTTCGCGGACATTCCGCTGCGCGCGGGCTACGCCGGCGAATTTCGTTACGGCCTGTTGAACCTGGTGCACAAACTCGACAAGGCAAAGCTGCCGCTGATGGTGGAGCGCTACGCCCAGCTCGCGGAAAAGCCGGGGGTGGAATTGGCGCGCCCGCTGCCGCAGGTGCGCTTGGCCGTGGACCCGGTCAATACCGCGCGCACCACGGCGCGGCTCTACCTCGACCGGTCGCGCCCGGTCGCCGTGCTCTGCCCGGGCGCGGAATACGGACCGGCGAAGCGCTGGCCGGCGCGGCATTTTGCCGCGCTCGCGCGCGCGCTGGCACAGCGCGGCTACGCGATCTGGCTCATCGGTTCGGGCAAGGATGCGGGACTGGGCGAAGAGATCCGCGCGCTGTCGGGGGATTCGTGCGAAAACCTGTGCGGAAGAACAGATCTCGCCGCCGCGATCGACCTCATGTCCTGCGCCAAGCTCGCGGTAAGCAACGACTCGGGCCTGATGCACGTGGCCGCGGCGCTGCGCATTCCGCTCGTTGCCCTGTATGGATCGTCCAGCCCGGCGCACACACCGCCGTTGTCGCTGTCGGCGCAACCCGCTTCGGCGCGCATCGCCAGGATCGACATCGCATGCAGCCCCTGCTTCAAGCGCGATTGTCCGCTCGGGCATTTCAAGTGCATGAACGACCTGTTGCCGGCGCAGGTGCTCGCAGAAATCGACGCGCTGGACAAGCCGCTCCAAGGCGAAAAGAAGTGAAGCCGGCCGGTAAGCCGGGTTCTGTTACGGGGATTGCTCCCTATGACGGTCATTCCTCTAGGCCCTGGGTTGCCCCAGGGCTCGAGCCACCTACCCGCGGACTTGAGCGAGCAGCTCATAGCACGCCACGCCTGCGCGTGCAGCGTCCGCCTATTTGGTGTTGCTCCGGGTGGAGGTTGCCGCGTTTCACCCGCCGCCATTGCTGGCGGCGACTCGTCTCTGTGGCCCTGTTCCTCGTCTTCGCCAAAGGCAAGCCTTCGACTAGTACGTACGGCCGTTAGCCGTCACCCTGCTCTGTGGAGCCCGGACTTTCCTCTCCGCGCCCTGCGGCGCGCAGCGACCGTCTGGCCAGCTTCACCGGGAGATTTTACCACCCGCGCGATCCCGGCCTCGGCCCGCCTGTCCTCTATCGCCCGGACTGCGGCGATAATGCCTTCAAGATCCGGCGCAATCGGCATGATCGATGCGGGAATTGCGCCCCGGAAAATATGTAGGCAGCGCGGGGGCACGGCATGACGGGAAAGCGGTGGTGGTTGGCTCTCGGCGCCCTGCTGGCGTGGACGGGCGCGGCGCAGGCGCAGGACGACTATCCCGTCCGCCCGGTCACGGTCATTGTGCCGCAGGCACCCGGCGGCGCCAACGATGCCGTCGCGCGCATCGTCATGCAAAGGATGAGCGAGCTCATGGGCAGGCCGTTCGTGATCGAGAACCGGGTCGGAGCCGGCGGCAATATCGGCACCGCCGCCGCGGCCAAGGCCAGGGCGGACGGTTACACCCTGATGCTCACTACCGACAGCGCGCACGTGGTCAACCCCTGGCTTTACCAGAGCGCCGGTTTCGATCCCAACAAGGACTTCGAGGCGATCGCGCCCGTGGCCAGCGCTGGCTTTGTGCTGGTTGCCAATCCATCCTTCCCTGCCAAGACGGTCAGGGAATTGATCGAAGTCGCCAAGGCGAGGCCGGGGCAGATCAGCATCGCCTCAACCGGCAATCATTTGATCGCCGACATGCTCGCGCGCGCCGCCGGCATCGAATTCCTGCACGTAACGTACAAGAGTGCCGCGACCTCGGTAACCGACGTGGCGAGCGGCCAGGTGGCATTGGCGGTGCTGAGCGTCCCCTCGTCGTTGGGGTTCATCAACTCGGGCCGCGTCAAGGTGCTCGCGACCGTGAACGCGAAGCGGATTGCGGCCCTGCCCGGCGTGCCCACCATCGGCGAAACCGTTCCGGGATTCGGCACCACGGCCTGGTACGGAATCCTGGCACCGGCGGGCACACCGAAGGACATCGTCGCCAGACTGCACGCCGCAATTCAGGCGGCGCTCGACAGCAAGGACGTGCGGGACAAACTCGCCGCCCAGGGCTGCGAGGTCATGAAGGGCACGAGCGCGCAGTTCGAAGCGCTGATTCGCGCCGACCTGGGAAAATGGGGAAAGGTCGTCAGGGATTCCGGCGCCACCCTCGATTGAGATTTCCCGCGAGCACGGATTGGAACGGCGCTATTTGTTCTTGCCTTTGCGCCGCTCGTTGCGGTCCCGCTTCGCCTCTGCCGGTGCACGCGGTTCCGGCTCTTCGCGCGCGCGCGCGCGCCCCGGGCGGAACTGCTGCGCGTCTTCGTAATAGCGCTCGGACTCGTTCTCCGGCGTCCAGCCGGGCACACCCAGGATCGGCAGCGGCGCGTAGTCGTCGGTCGCGCCGAGCGAGCGCAGTTCGGCGAAGGAGCGCGCGAGATGCGCATCGAGCGAAGCAAGCTGCTGCGGCAACGGCCGCTCGAATTCACGGGCGGAGACATCGACGATGACGCACTTGCCGGTGATGCCTTTGTAGGGCGCGAGCGCCTTCTCGTAGAGCGCGTGGCCGAACAGGTGGAAGCGCATGGCGCCGGCCAGGTCCGCGCGCCGCCCCCAGAACAGCGCCTTCCACTGGAAGCCCGTGAGCAGCTCGGTCAGCGCGGGATCGCTCGAAGCCACGATTACCCCGGATTCGTCGAACAGCGTCAACGCGTCGCGCACCGGACCGCGCGCCTCGCCGCCCTCGCGCGCCTGCATCTCGCGGTAGTGATGGCGGTTGATCGCCGCCTTGGTCTTGGGGAAGGTAATCCACACCAGCGCGTTGAACAGGTCGTGCCAGTTGAGGGTGCGCGTGAGCACCTTGCCGTAGGCGAACACGCGCTTCTCATAAGGCTCGCCCGTCTTCGCCTCCTGCGGCACGAATTCGATCGGCTCGCCGCCGCCGCTGACGACTTCGCGTTCCGCGCACAGCCGGTTGAGCTCCGCCAGCGTCGGGAAATGGTCCTCCGGCAGGCGCTCGATCAGGGGCGCGAGCGTAGCGAACAGCGGCGACGCAAGCAATTCCCAGCGGTCCCAGACAGGCGCGGCAGAAGTGGCCATGGCGGCGCCCCCGGCTACTGCAGGCGCCAGGCGAGGGGCTCGCCGGCGCGCAGGGGCACCAGTTCGTCCTCGCCCAAGGCAAGCACGGATTGCACCTGCCAGCGCTCGCGCCGCAGGGTGATCCTTTCGGTGTTGCGCGGCAGCCGGTAGAAATCCGCGCCGTGGAAGCTGGCGAAGGCTTCGAGCCGGTCCAGCGCGCCTGCCGCGTCGAAGGCTTCGGCATAGAGCTCGATCGCCGCGTGGGCGCTGTAGATACCCGCGTGGCCGCAGGCCGACTCCTTGCCGCGGCGCGCATGCGGCGCGCTGTCGGTGCCGAGAAAGAACCTGGGGCTGCCGCCCGTCGCGGCCTGCAGCAAAGCCTGGCGGTGCGCCTCGCGCTTGAGCAGCGGCAGGCAGTAGTGATGCGGGCGGATGCCGCCGGCGAACAACGCGTTGCGGTTCAGCAACAGGTGGTGCGCGGTTATCGTCGCGGCGACGCCGGCCGGCGCCGCGCTCACGTATTGCACCGCCTCGCGCGTGGTGGCGTGCTCGAGCACCAGGCGCAAGCCGGCAAAGCGCCGCGTGATCTGCGGCAGCACGCTGTCGATGAACGCCCGCTCGCGGTCGAACACGTCCACTTCGGGATCGGTGACTTCGCCGTGCAGCAGCAGCGGCAGGTCCGCCTTCTCCATCGCTTCCAGCGCCGGAAAACAGCGCTCGAGCGAGGTCACGCCCGAATCGGAGTTGGTGGTGGCGCCGGCCGGGTAATACTTCACGGCGTGCACCACACCGCTCGCTCTCGCCAGCGCAATTTCCTGCGGCGCGGTGTTGTCGGTGAGGTACAGCGTCATCAACGGCGCGAAGCGCGCATTCGGCGGCAAGGCGGCGAGAATGCGCTCGCGGTAGGCCCGCGCGAGCGCCACCGTGGTCACGGGCGGTCGCAGATTGGGCATGACGATGGCGCGGGCGAACTGGCGCGCCGAATGCGGCAGCACGGCCGCGAGCGCCGCACCGTCGCGCAGGTGCAGATGCCAGTCGTCGGGACGGGTGAGCGTAATCGAGTGAGGGGCGGGAGCATGCATGACAGGCGCGATTATACGCGCCGCCGGCCGCGCCCCCCGCGGCCGCGTCAGCGGGTCGCGGCGCCGGGCGCAGGTATAATCGGCCCTTTCCGATTCAGGCGATTGCCGATGAGCTTCCAGAGCAGCGCGCAGGATTCGAACTGGACGCTCGTGTTCGTGTGCTGGCTGCTCGCCTGCGTGTCCGCGCTCGGCAGCCTGTTCTTCAGCGAAGTCATGGGGCTTCAGCCCTGCGTCCTGTGCTGGTACCAGCGTATCTGCATGTATCCGCTGGTGCTGATCCTGCCCGCGGCGCTTTTTCCGTTCGACCGCAACGTCGTGCGCTACGCCGCGCCGCTGGCGCTCGCCGGTTTGCTGATCGCCTGCTTTCACCTGCTGCTCGTCGCCGGCTACATCCCCGAAAGCATCAAGCCCTGCGTCCAGGGCGTGCCCTGCAGCGAGGTGCAGATCGAGTGGTTCGGCTTCGTGACCATTCCCCTGCTCTCGGCGATGTCGTTCCTCGCCATCACCGCGCTGCTGATTCTGACCTACCGCAGGAGTGCACAATGAAACAGAAGCATCTGGTCGTCATTTCCGCAGTTTTCCTGCTGGCGGCGTTCATCGTCGCGGCGCTGCTCTACAAGAGCCAGCAATCGGACGCCGCGCTGCAGGCGTACCAGCGCGACCGCTCGACGTTCGTGCGCGATTATTCGCCCGTGCACGGCGACCCCGCCGCCAAAGTGGAGATCACCGAATTCTTCGACCCCGCCTGCGAAACCTGCAAGGAGTTCTATCCCCTGGTCAAGAAACTGATGGACGCCCACCCCGGCAAGGTCCGCCTGTACGCCCGCTACGCGCCATTTCATGACGGTTCCGACGCCGTCGTGAAAATACTCGCCGCCGCCCACAAGCAGGGGAAATTCTGGGAGACGCTCGAAGCGGTGTTCGCGGCGCAGTCGAGCTGGGCGCCGGATCACCATGCGCAGGCGGCGCTGGTGTGGAACTACATCGGCGGCGTCGGCCTGGACATTCCGCGGCTCAGGCAAGACATGCAGTCGCCCGAGGTCGAGGGAATCATCCAGCAGGACCTCGCCGACGCGAGAAAACTGAACGTGAAGGCGACGCCGGAATACTTCGTCAACGGCAAACCGCTGCCGAGCTTCGGCTACGACCAGCTCAAAAGCCTGGTGGAAGACGCGGTCAGCGCGTCCTATTGACCGGCTGCGCGCGGGCGCACGCACCCGCGGCGCTCACGCCGCGCAGAAGCCGAGGTTGTTTCCCGACTGCTTGGCCTTGTACATGGCCGTATCCGCGGCCTTGAGCAGCGCATCCAGATCGCCGCCGTCCCGCGGGAAGATTCCGACGCCGATGCTCACCCCGATCTCGATCGTCGCGCGTTCCGCGCCGGCCAGCGAAAAACCCGCGCACAGGGATTCCACGATTTTTCCGGCGACGACGGCCGCGTCCTGCGGACTCGCGATCTTCGGCAGGATAATCGCATATTCGTCGCCGCCGATGCGCGCGACCGTATCGGATTCGCGCACCTGCATCTGGATGCGGCCGGCAGCGTCCCTCAGCACGCTGTCGCCGGCATCGTGGCCCCAGGTGTCGTTCACCGCCTTGAACCGGTCGAGATCGAGATAGAGCAGCGCCAGTTCATGGCGATTGCGCTGCGCCAGGTTGATCGCCTGGTTCAGGCGGTCGTAGAACAGCGTTCGGTTCGGCAGGCCGGTGAGATGGTCGTAATTCGCCATGTGGCGAATGCGTTCCTCGAATTGTTTGCGCTCGGTGATGTCCCTGACGATGCAGATGGTATGCCACTGGCGATCGATGCTCACCCCGGAAATGGAGTGCTCGGTGACGATCTGCGTCCCGTCCTTGCGCAACCCCGCCAGTTCCAGCGTCTTGCCGATGACCTGCCCTTGGACCTCACCCGCGGGAACCTCCAGTCCCTTTTCGAAATCGAGGCGGTAGGGTTCCGGAACGATCAGCTCGTGCAGCTTCCTGCCGCGCGCCTCGGGCTCGGCGTAGCCGAAAATCCGCTGCGCCGCCTCGTTCCAGAACGCGATCCTGCCGCGGCTGTCCATCATGATGATGGCATCCTGCGCGGCGGCGCCGATGACGCGCAGCCTCTCTTCCGCCAGCCTGTGGCGCGCGAACACGTCGCGCATCATGTGCATCGAGCCGACGACCAGCAGCGAGAAGCCCAACCCCATCCAGTCGTTGACGACAGAATAAGTCGCGGCATCGACGCCGCCGTGCTCGATGAAATAGCTCAGCATGCTGCGGAAGCCCTGCAGCAGCAGCGCGCCCGTCAGAAGTATCCAGCCCAGAATCCAGCCCGACAGGCGGATGCCGGCAAACGCAAGCCCGATACCCACCAGCAGGAGCGCGAGCGAAAGCGACTGAATGGAGAACAGGTATTCCATCAAGACGGGCGACGGCCGCAATCAAAGCGATTTTCAAAGCAAGGGGATATT
>Ga0335085_10012542_pt1 | contig 12481 bp, 9 predicted proteins | sample Lox_Sample_45_FD_206712 | JGI IMG/M metagenome (GOLD analysis project Ga0335085, IMG submission 206712) | Soil microbial communities from Loxahatchee National Wildlife Refuge, Florida, United States - Lox_Sample_4.5 | ecosystem: Environmental > Terrestrial > Soil > Wetlands | place: USA: Florida...
GGACTTCGGCCACAGCCATTTCCACAACAGCCTGATCTGGGGCGAGTCGCTTGAAAACGTCGCTATCACCGGCAGCGGCCGCATCTGGGGAAGGGGACTCACTCGCGGTCAGAATGCCGCCACGCCCGGCTGGGGCAACAAATCCATCGCGCTCAAGAGCTGCCACAACGTCCTGCTGCGCGATTTTTCGATCCTTCACGGCGGACACTTCGGAATCCTCGCCACCGGCGTCGACAACCTCACCATCGACAACCTGAAGATCGATACCAACCGCGACGGAATGGATGTCGATAGCTGCCGCAACGTCCGTATCTCGAACTGCTACGTCAACTCGCCCTGGGACGACGGCATCTGCCTCAAGGCCGACCACGCAACCGGGTCCTCCAGGTCGACCGAATTCGTCACCATCAGCAATTGCTACGTCAGCGGTTGCTGGGAGGAAGGCACCATGCTCGACGCCACTTACAAGCGTATTGCCGCCGACGCCCGGGTGCCGCACACCGGCCGCATCAAATTCGGAACCGAGTCGGACGGCGGCTTCCGCAATATCACGATCTCGAACTGCGTCTTCGAAGGCTGCCAGGGGCTGGCGCTCGAAACCGTGGACGGCGCGCTACTGGAGGACATTACCGTCGACAACCTCTCGATGCGCGATATCACCAGCGCGCCCATCTTCCTCCGGCTCGGCCGGCGGATGCGCGCACCCGAAGGCCGGCCCGTCGGCACGCTCAAACGCGTCATCATCAGCAACGTGGCCTGCTCCGGGTCGGTGTCGCGCCTCGGATCCATCATCAGCGGCATCCCCGGCCACTACATCGAGGATGTCAAGATCAGCAACGTGCAGATCCTCCACCAGGGCGGCGGCGCCAAAGAGGACGCGGCCTTCCAGCCGCCCGAATACGAGGACATCTACCCCGAGCCGACCATGTTCGTAGCGCCACCGCGCGGCGGCAACGGCCGCGGACCCAACGGGACGTTCGTGGCCGAAGGCCAGAATCCCGGCCGTGGCGGTCAAGCCGGCCGTGGTGCTGCGCCACCCCCGCCGCCGCAGCATGCGATGCCGTCGCACGGTTTCTATATCCGCCACGTCAAAGGCATCGAGTTCGACAACATCGATATCCGCGCGGCGCAGCCGGATCAGCGCCCCGCCTTCATCCTCGACGATGTCCAAGGCGCCGGCTTCTTTCGCGTCCAGTGTCCTCATCCCGCCGCGGTGCCAGTCTTTGTCTTGCACGATGTGACCGGCTTTAGCGCCCAGCGCTGTTTGGGCGTGAAGGATACGGAACTACCTAAGGCGGACGATACTACGGTAGGGTAGTTGCATCGCGGGCTCCGCGACCGGAACTCTACCGCCGCGGGCGGCCGAAACTGCGCCCCGGACTTCGCGCGGGCGGATGGTAGCTGGGCGCGGGCCGCGAAGGGGCCGGGCGGGTCACCGTATTCTTGCCGAATTTCTGCCCGCTGTGGTCGGCATTCGGATCGCGCACCGAAGGGGAAGCGTACTTCGAATCCTTGTAGCCGCCGGGCTTGCTGGCGTACTGGGAATCCTTGAACCCTCCGCTTTTCGCGTAGGTGCTGCCGGCGTACGTCTTCTGCGTGGTGCTGCCCTGCGTGCCGAATTTCGCGCCGCCCGATTCATCGCGGCCATAATAAGTTTCGCCGCGATCGCGGTAAGTGCGGAAATCGTAATATTCGTAGCGCGCATACGGGCGATAGCTGTGGTTGAACAGCAGATCGCGCATCAGCGCGTACTGCCCGTAGAAGACCCAGAAACTCTGGCCGCCGCGATTCTCCCAGTAACCGTACTGATTGGACTGTCCGGGAGGCGCCATGTAGGCGAAGCCCACCGGCTGCGCCACGCGCTCGGCTTCGACATCGTACTTGCCGGCCGGCTTGTGCTCGATCGCCATGCCGAGATTGTTTCGGTTGCCGTCGAACTGGCCTTGCGACACATTGACCCATTGCTCGTCGGATGTGGTCTGGCCTCCGCCTGTGGTGGGTCCCGCGTAGTGCGTGCGGACGGTGCGGATCTGTTCGCGCGGACCGTGCTTGTCGAGGTCGACGAGGATCTTGTCCCAGGAGTCGTAGAGTTGTGCGCTGAGCGCTTTTAACTCCTCGCCCTTCTGCGGCAGTTGGGTGGCGCCGGTATGGAGCGTGTCGGCCGCCTGCACGAAGGCGCCGACGTTCATGTGCGCGGCATCGCCGGCAGCCGCCAAACGGCGGGCGTCGGTGGTGGATTGCCAGGCCTGATCGGCGTTCGCGACGATGGCGCGCGCGGCGGCGAGGCGGGCCTCGAGGTCCCCGCGCTTTTCGGGCCAGGCGCTTCCGGCCTGCTGAACCGTCGCAGTCACCGAGCCGAGATCGTAGGCCTGAATCGCCCGGTAGTCGCGCTCCATATCCTGCGCGGCCTGCGGTAAGTGCTGTTTGAGATCGATCCAGTGCGCGGCGTCCTTCTGCACCGCGCCGGCGGCGGCAACGGCGGAGTCGCGCAACTGGCGCTCATCGCGTAGGATGGATTCCACCTGATGCCGGTCGGAGCGGCTGTTCTTCTTTTGTAGGCGGTCGAGTTCGTCCTGCTTGCGCGCAGCCTGTTTCAGGGTATCGCCGGCCTGCGCGAAGCGGCCGGCATATTGCTGGCTGGAGGGGATCGCCGCAAAGAGCGCGGATTCCTTGGCCAGTTGCTCGTTCACTTCGGTTTGCGCCGCGCTCAGTTGCTTCTGCGCCGCGTAGAGCGACTGGCGCTCGGTATCGACCTGTGCGCGGACGTCGCGCGGCAGGCCATCCAGGCCCGCGAAAAGAACGACGACAATAGCAACCGTCAGCAAAACTGCGAGCACTCGCAGCGTCGGTTTACTCATGGCTTCCTCTAAAGATCGGCAGGCCTCGGGGCCTGCCCTACTTCCGATACACCGTTACGTCTTGCGGATTCACCGTGCGGTAGAGGGTCACCGTGAAAGGCTCGGCCTCCTCCTTGCGAATCGCCAGCAACTGGCCGCTGCCGTCCCGGAACTCCCAGTAATACGACCCCGTGGGCTGCGGCTGGTTGGACTTCCAGGCGCGCACTTCGCGGCTCATGCGGTAGTTCCACGTGACTTCGTCGAAGTCGAAAGTGTCGGCCGTGTTCTGGCGTTCGTCCATCTGCGCCAGGTCGTCTTCGCTGAGGCCCAGGTTTTCCAGGGTCAGCCGCCGTGGATCGGTGTGGATGAAAACTTCGAGATCCTCATCCCCACCCACGCGCAGCGAAACGCGCCGTGTCTGATAGGACCCGCTCAATTCCGTCCAACTGCGCGCTCCGGCTTCGAGGCGGGTGGCGCGATCGGCGGTAAAGTCGAGGTCGGTCATGTTGTCGCCCGCGCCCGCCACGGAGAGGACATCTCCGGAGCGGGCGTCGGTGATCTTCAGGTTGGATAAATCTTCCACCGGCTGCTGCGGTGGCGGCGGAGTTTTCTTGAAGAGTTGCATGAGCACTATTACCAGCAATACGCCCAGAATGGCAACCAGCGTAAACGTGATCATGTGTCCATCCGGGTTGCTTCGGCGTGGCTACGCCTTGGCCCGGTCTCCCGTAGTGGTGCTCACCGAAATGGAATCGCCGGCTCCCAGTTCCTTGGCGTAGGTCGGGGGCGGCGGCGCAACCGCCTTTTGGCGCTCGGCCTTGAGCGCCGCAAGTTCGGAATCGACGGAATGCGTGCCCAGTTGCGCGAACTGCGCTTCCAGATTTTCGTCCTTGCCCGCGGAAGCCAGCTGGTCGAAAGCTTTGGCGGTCGCTTCTTCCTTGGCGACGCTCTGCTCGAAGCGGTTTAACGTGGCGAAGGCGTTGTCGGCCGTGCCCACTCCCGCCATGGCCTCCGACACCTTGCGCTGCGCCACGGCGGCGTTCTTGCGCGCCACCAGGGTATTCGCGGTGCGTTCGCCCTCTTCGATCTTGCGCTTGAGTTCGGCCACCTGCGTCTTCAGCTTTTCGCTGGTGGCCTGTGCCTGGTCCACCGCGGTCTTCATCGAATTCACCTGCTGGTCGCATTCGGCCTTCTTGGCCAGCGCCTTCTTCGCGAGATCCTCGTTGCCGGCGTCGAGCGCCATGCCGGCACGGTCCTTCCACTCCTGCGATTGGCGCACGTACTTCTGGTATTCGGCATCCAGGCTGTTGTAGTTGCTCATCGCCATGGCCGAGGCGCGAACTACGTTGTTCAGCTCGGTCTTCATGTCGGCTACGGTCTGCCGGACCGTGCTCTCGAACGTGGCGTCCTCCAGAGAGTCCACTCCGGCGTTTGCCTGGCCGCGGACCACGCGAGCTAATCGGCTAAAGATGCTTCCCATAATTCGTTCTCCTTTTCGTTTCGTAGCTGCTATGCCGCACCGGCCAGGCCGCTCAATAACTGGCGTGCCGTCAGCACATCCACCAGCAGGAAATGCACGCACGAGAGGATATCGTCTTCGTCTTCCGGCCCCATCTCCAGCAGCTTGCAGAAATTGTTCAACGTCACCGCGACCTTGCCGTCTCCCACCCGGTAGAGTTGGAAGTACGAGGTGGAGATGCCGTTATCGGCGGCCAGCATCGTGGCCATCGCTTCCGCCGTGATGGCCGATTCCGGCACCACGATGCAAGGCAGCGACAGAAAAAGGATCTCACCCTGCAGAACGGCCTGCAGGCTGACCCCGCTCTTGACTTCGCGAATCTTTAAAGTGTCCGGCGCCGGCTCTGTAACGTCGTACCCCTTTTCGGCCAGCAGCGCATGAATATGCCCCAGTCCCGCACTCGTTGTAGCTGTCATATTTGTCAGGCTCGACTCCTTTTATGATTACGATTTGCGTGCGGGCGCCCCGCGCGCCCTTCCTTATTGTACAGGGGGTGCCGCGGGTTCCAGACCGTCGGATCCGATGTTTGCCGGTTTCGCATATCGCAATATGCAATAACTATATTGCAATTTGTGATTGGCTGTCAACAGGAAAATTCGCCCTGTTTCGAACGACTTATGGACCGCTCGGGCCGCCGCCGAAAAAGCCCGGCGTATACTCGCCTGTGCCAAGGAGCTGCCCCGTGACCTGGAACCTGATTCTCCAAAGTTTCTCCATTCTGCGCCGCGACCGACAATTGATCCTCTTTCCGGTGCTGAGCGCGCTGGCCGCGATCGCCGTTTCCATCCCCTTCTTGCTGGCGCTTTTCGCTGGTGCCTCGGTCCATCTCGACCGGTGGACTCCGATGCATTACGCGCTGACGTTCCTCTGGTACAGCGCCTGTGCGTTCGTCATCGTCTTTTTCAATTGCGCGCTCGCCGCATGTGCGCAGATCCGGTTTTCCGGCGGAGAACCCACGCTCGGCGCGGGTATCGCGGTGGCCGGCTCGAAGACCGCCAACATTCTGCTGTGGGCGATCGTCTCGAGCACAGTCGGTGTGGCGCTGCGTGCCATCAGCGACCGCGTCGGGCTGATCGGGAAAATCGTGGTGGCGATCTGCGGCGGCGCCTGGTCCCTGGTTACCTATTTGATCGTTCCGGTGCTGGTGCTGGAAGACCGCGATGTCATCGATTCCATCCGCCGCTCCGGCCAGCTCCTTCGCGATACCTGGGGTGAGCAGTTGGTCGCGGGTCTGCACTTCGGTTGGATCGGCCTGGCGTTGGCGATCCCGGGAATCGTGCTCGCCGTCCTCGCGTGGCCGGTGGCGATCCTTTACTTCGTCCTGCTCGCGGCAGTGCTGACGGCTGCACGGCAGGTCTTCGTAGTGGCGCTCTATCGCTTCGCGACCACCGGGCAGGCGCCCAGTGGCTACTCGCCGGACGCGCTCCATGGCGCTTTCCGCCCGCGGTAAGGCTGCTCCCTGACGCTTCGCACCGTTATAGTAAGGTTTGACCCGTCGCGACATTTTCCTTGCCGCCGCGCTCGTGCTGATCGGCTCCCTCCGGATCGTCTCCACCTACCACGTCTTCAGCTACACCATGGACGAGCCGACCCACCTGGGCGCGGGGCTGCAATACCTCAGCACGGGCGCCTACACCTACGAACAGGCGCACACGCCGCTGGCCCGCGTCTTCGCCGCCATCGGACCCTACCTCGCGGGCGAGCGCTTCCACAACGGCCCGATTCCCTACTACGAATCCTTCCGCATTCTGGGCAAAGGCGAACACCAGGAGCGCATCCTCACGCTCGGCCGGCTGGGCATCCTGCCGTTCTTCTGGATTGCCTCGATCGTGGTCTTCGCCTGGACGAACCGCGCTGCCGGGCCGCAGGCCGCGCTCCTCGCGACCCTGCTCTTCACAACCTTGCCGCCGGTCCTGGCGCACTCCGGCCTGATCACCACCGATATGGCGCTCACCGCCATGGTCTCGGCCGCCGCCTATGTCAGCCTGCTCTGGGCCGAGTGTCCCAGCCTCGCCCGCAGCCTGGCACTCGGCATCGCTATGGCGCTGGCGCTGTGCGCCAAGCTCTCGGCGGTGCCCTATCTGGGCGCAGCCTGGATCCTGATGCTGCTGTGGTACCGGCCGCGCTTCGCAATCCGTCCGCGCGTCATTCCCGCCATCGTGGCCGGCGCCACCGCCTGCGTTACCATCTGGGCGATCTACGGCTTCCATTTCGACCGCGTGCCCGCCCCCGAATTCCTGGCCGCCTTCGCCGAAGTCTGGAAGCACAATCAGGACGGCCACGCTTCGTTCATCCTCGGCCAGCGCCACCACTTCGGCGTCTGGTATTTCTTCCCGGTGACCCTGGCCGTGAAGACGCCTCTCGGCCTGCTCCTGCTGCTCTTCCTGTCCCCGTGGCTGATTCGCAGGAGCGCGGTCGCCACCGCCGCCGCGTTCTCGCTCGCCGTGCTCCTGTTCGCGATGACCGCCCGCATCAACATCGGCGTCCGCCACGTGCTGCCGGTCTACGTGGGCTGGTGCATCGTCTGCGGCGCGGCCGCCGCCGAAACTTTCGCGGCTCGCCGACGGGCCGCGGGCGCCCTGGTCGCGGCCTTGATCGTCTGGCACGTCGCCTCGGGCGCCTTTCAGCATCCCGACTATATCGCCTACACGAACGAAATCGCGGGCAGCCATCCCGAAAACTTTGTGGCCGATTCCGACCTCGATTGGGGCCAGGACATGAAGCGCTTTGGCGAATACTGCCGGCGCCACGGGATTACCGAAATCGCCTTCCGCCCGTATAACATTACGTATGTGGAGATGGGGGGACCACCGCTGCCGCGCCTGCTGCCGAGCGAGTGGGATCGCCCTTCGCCCGGTTGGAACGCGGTCAGCATGAGCGGCTGGAAAGTCTTCAACCACCCGGGGTGGGTCGATCGCCGCCCGCCCGAAGCAAAGATCGGCCGCACCACGTGGCTCTGGTTTTTCCCATGACGAATTTTCTCCAGGACGTACGCTACGCCGCGCGTGTCTTCGCGAAAGCTCCGGGGTTCGCAACCGTCGCGCTTCTCACGCTCGCGATCGCGATCGGCGCCAACACCGCCATCTTCAGCGTGGCCAACGCACTGCTGCTGCGCCCGCTGCCATTTCCCGAACCCGACCGCCTGGTGATCCTCGCCGCCGACCAGCAATCCGCGGGTACGCGCCGTGGTCCGCTCTCCTGGCCGCGATTTACCCTCGTCAACGAGCGCAGCCGTTCCTTCACCGGAGTCGCCGCCTTCTGCGACGAGGACTTCAACCTCACCGGCCGCGGCGACCCGGAACAGATTTCCGCCGCACGCGTCTCCTGGAATTACTTCGACATTCTTGGCGTCCACCCCGTGCTGGGCCGCCCGTTCCGGCCCGAGGAGGATCAACCCGGCGGCGCGCCCGTCATTCTGATCACCGACGGATTCTGGCGCCGGCGTTTCGCCGCCGACCCGGCGATTGTCGGCCGCGCCCTCACCCTCGATTCCAAGGACTACACCGTAATCGGCGTCTTGCCCGCCAACTTCCGTTTTGGCCTGCTCGGTCCGAAAGTCGAAATCTTCGCGCCGCGCGTCTTCGACCTGAACATCCTTACGCCGCAGCAATTGCAGGGCGGGAGCGGATTCCTCACCTTTCTGGCGCGCCTCCAGCCGGGCGTCGGGATCGGCGGCGCCCAATCCGAGATGGACGCCCTCGCCGCGGCCTACCGCCAACAGTACCCCAAATTCCCCGATGCCGCCGCCGATCTGACCGTGCGCGTCGCCAACCTGCGCGACGAAATGGTCTCCGGCGTCCGCGTCGCCGTCCTCATCCTGTTCGGCGCGGTCTCGCTCGTCCTGCTGATTGCCTGCGCCAATGTAGCCAGCCTGCTGCTCTCGCGCGCGCTCGGCCGGCAACGCGAAATCGCGGTCCGCGCCGCCATCGGCGCCAACCGCGCCGCCGTCGTCCGCCAGTTGCTCACCGAAAGCCTGATGCTCGCGCTCGGCGGCGGAATCCTGGGCGCCCTGCTCAGCGCCTGGGGCACCAACGCCCTGGCCGGGCTCGCCGAAGGCAGCCTGCCGCGATCTTCGGAAATCCGCGTGGATGGCGCGGTGCTGGCCTTCACGGCGCTGATTTCCATCTTCGCCGGAGTGATCTTCGGCCTCGCGCCGGCGTGGCAGGTCTCCCATGCCGATTTGAATTCGGTGCTGCGCTCCGAAGGCCGCGCCGCCACCTCGGGCCGGCGCCGCAACTTCATGCGCAACCTCCTGGTGGTTTCGCAGGTGGCGCTCTCCATGGTGCTGCTGATCGGCGCCGGGCTGCTGCTGCGCAATTTCCTGCAGATGCGCCGCGCCGCGCCGGGCTTCGATCCGCATGACGTGCTCACCATGAGCGTCTCGCTGCCGCCGGCGCGCTACTCCAAGCCGGCGCAATTCGCCGCTTTTTCCGATGAACTCGTGCGCCAGGTGCGTTCGCTGCCGGGCGTGCGCTCTGCCGCGGTCTCCTCGGCGTTGCCGGTCACAGTCACGCGCGTTTCGCCGGCGCTGCCCGAAGGCCAACCACAGGTACCGCTGGCGCGGCGCCCGTTCTTCAACATCCAGATGTGCGGCGCCGGATACGCCGCCACCCTCCGCATCCCCGTGCTCCGCGGCCGCGAATTCGACGAGCACGACGACGCCACCGCGCCGCCGGTCGCGATCGTCAACGCTACCCCCGTCCGCCGCTACTGGCCGAATCAAAACCCCATCGGCCAACACCTGCTGTTGGGGCGCATCCCCCAACCCATCGAGATCGTCGGCGTCCTCGGCGATATCCACAACGTCAGCCTCACTGCCGATGTCGCCCCCGAAATCTACGTGCCGTTCGCGCAGAGGCCGTGGGCCAACATCAATCTGATCGTGCGGACGGCCGGCAATCCCCACGCCTACGTCTCTGCCGTACGCTCGCGGGTGCTGGCGATCGATCCCGACCAACCGGTGACCGCGGTGGAGACTATCGACGAACTCCTCGAAAACGGCTCCGTTCAACCGCGGTTTACCGCATACCTGCTGGGCAGCCTCGCGGGCGCGGCCGTGCTGCTGGCGATCGTGGGTATCTACGGCGTCATCGCCTATACCGTCGCCGAACGCACCCAGGAGATGGGGATTCGCATCGCGCTCGGCGCGCAGCGCGCGGACATCCTCCGGCTGGTGCTGCGCCAGGGGCTGCTGCTGGCGGCCGCGGGCATCGCCATCGGGCTCGCCGCGGCCACCGCACTCACGCAGTTCCTGGGAAGCCTGCTCTACCGCGTCAGCGTCACCGATCCCGCCACGTTCGCTTCGGGTGCGATCCTCTTCACCGCGGTGGCATTGCTCGCGAGTTACCTTCCGGCCCGCCGCGCCACCAGAGTCGACCCGATGGTCGCCCTGCGCAACCAGTAGCTGTGCACTTCGCCAAGATGAATGTGGGGCAGCCTGTCGCCTCAGCGCCGTTTGCGTTTGCCACGATCTGGAGCAGGCGCGGCGCATTCGTGCAGGCCCCGCACGTCACCACACAAACGGAATCAGCGCCTTCACTTCGCGCATGTAGCGGACGTATTCGCCGCCGAACTGCTCGCGCATGAAGCCTTCCTCGATCAGCGACTTCTTGCGCCACGCAACCACGGTCATCGGCAAGGCCAGAAAGCACCCTGCCTTTCCGTAAACCAGAGCCGTTCCCAGCACCGCCGCCGTCAGCCCGGTATAGATGGGATGTCTCACTACGGAATATGGACCGCTGCGCACGAGACTATGCCCCTCCTTCACACTCGCGATCGCGCTCCAGTTGCTTCCCAGGTAGACGCGCGCCCAGATGGCAAACGCGATGCCGGTCAGGGTGACCAAAACACCGCCCCATTCGAATGCCGCGCTTGCGGGAATCACCCGAGCGTCGAGCACGCCGATGCGTACCCTTTCGTTGAACAGCAGGCTGAACCCGGCAACCAGCAGGCAGAGTTCGAATGTTCGCGAACCCTGCGTGGAAGACTTTTGAGTGCGTTTTGTGAAGAAGGCTCCAATCAGCCAGACCACTGCCAATGTGGCCCACGCAGCTTCTGGATACCCATGCGGATCAGCCGGCATTCTGCCAAATACGCAATCCGCTCACGCGAAGTTCCGCCAATGATTTTTGCAAATTTGATCCAACTTTTTCGAGGTTGCCGCGTATATGGGTGTGTGAGGCGATTCTGCCTCATCCACAAAACTCGAACAGACCGACACTGAGGAGAAAAAAACAAAAATGACAAAGAATGCTATTCGTGTGTTTGCACTGGCCCTGGGCCTGTCTGCAATGTTCGCCACCACCCCGATGCACGCGCAAACCGTAGTGCAATCGGAAACGCTCACGATTCCCTTCGCTTTCCATGTGCAGAACGTCGCCATGCCGGCCGGCCAGTATCGGCTGGAATCCGTCTTCGGCAAGGATATCGTCACGCTGGTGAATATGCAGACCGGCCGCCGGGTGCAGATCCTGCGCCAGGAAGCCGCGCGCACCCAGGGCAAAGCCAGGTTGACCTTCGAGCAGGGACCCAACGGCTACATGCTGAAGAGCCTGTCGTAATGGGCTCCTCAGTGCTTGCTGAACATGTCCTGGACGTCTTTACGCAGGGCGGCCGAACTTCCGGACCGGCTGTAGAACATATGGCCTCCAGGGTATTCGTGAACCGCGACGCGCGTGGCATCGCCCATCACCGGCATCTGGTCCACCGTCAGGAGCGAGCCCATGAACGGGCAGGATAGGTCGTTCCATCCGTGGGCGATGATCACGCGCAGCTTGGGGTCGGCCGCCACGGCCTGGCGTAAGTCGGGAACCGCGCCCGTGCGCAGCGCCCGGGTTTCCCGATCCCATTGCTGGTTCACTTCGTAGCTCAGCGTGTTGTAACGGCCCTCGGCCTTCCAGCCGACGACGCGCGTGACGAAATCCACCATCGCCATCGTGGTCGGCGCGACGATGCTCTCGAGCATGGGATCGTTGGTGCGCTGGTCGGGAGCGAAGGGATACGGGTCGAAGCCCGTGACGTTGGAGTCGTAGATGCTTCCGATCTTTCCGCGCTCGCGCTGCACTTCGCGCAGGTAGGCGAAGATCTCGAGACGGCCTCCGGAGCGGCGGACGAACTCCTCTTCGAGGCCGGTCATCTCGGTCACCTTCTTGACGATTCGCGGGGTGGCCTGCGGATCGGAGCGGCCCTTCAGGAGGTCGGCGGCATATTCGCCGCGGGTGTAATCGATCACCTTGGCCATGGCATCGGGCGTCAGTCTGTCCTTGCGCTCCAGGTTCGCGGCGGTGATCGAAGGCAAGGACAGCATCCACGGCATCGGAGAAACGTCGCCGTTCTCATTGAGGGTTGGATTCAGGTAAGGCGACACCAGCACCACGCCGTTGAGCGCCACGCCAAGCTGCGTCTGCAGGTAGTGCGTGATGCGCGGCCCGCGATAGCCGCCGTAGCTTTCGCCCACGAAGTATTTCCGCGATGCCATCCGGCCATTCTTCACCAGCCAGTCGTAAATGATACGCGACAGGTAGTGAATGTCGGCTTCGGTGCTGTAGAACTTTTTCTTCGTCTCGTCCGCGGACGCCGACGACCGGCTGTATCCGGTTCCCACCGGATCGATAAAAACAAGATCCGTGAAATCCAGCCAGGTTCCCGGATTGTCCACCAGTTTCGCGGGGTCCGAAGGACTATCGCCCTCTTCGCCGAATTCGATCCGCTTGGGACCAATGGCGCCGAGATTCAGGAATACCGAGGCCGCACCCGGACCGCCGTTCATGGCGAATGTGACGGACCGGCCCGGCCCCTCCATGGTGTATGCGGTGTACACCACGGCCGCGATTTTCTTTCCGGCGTCGAAAACCGGCAGCGTCCCCACCGTCACCGTGTAATTCAGCGTTTTGCCGCCGAGTTGTACGCTTTGGCTGACATGGGAATCCGGCGGAAGCGGCGCCTCCTTGTCTTTCTCCGCCGGCTTGTCGGCGGAAGCGGCTGGGGCGGCGGGCTTGGCCTCCTGCGGCCACATGGGAGTCACGGCGAGCACGAAGAAAAGAGCGCCAATCTGCTTTGAGTGCGAAAAAAACTTCATGAGGCTACGATAACGCAAACCCGGCGGCTGGTTCCCAGCCTCCCGCGA
>Ga0335085_10012543_pt1 | contig 12479 bp, 10 predicted proteins | sample Lox_Sample_45_FD_206712 | JGI IMG/M metagenome (GOLD analysis project Ga0335085, IMG submission 206712) | Soil microbial communities from Loxahatchee National Wildlife Refuge, Florida, United States - Lox_Sample_4.5 | ecosystem: Environmental > Terrestrial > Soil > Wetlands | place: USA...
GAGGTGATCGTGCGCATTTCGCGCCGCCTGGCGGGCGGGTCGAAGCTTGCGGCCACGCGCTCGCGCCAGGGCGTGCTGCGCAGCCATGCGAGGTCCACCACGTAGGCCTGCTCACCGAGCTGGCGGGCCCACCGCAGCGCCTCGGCCGGGTCGGGCTCCTCGACCGAGTCGAGCAGCACCGCCTGCGACAGGGCGAGCAGCTCGGAGAGGACCTCGTGGTGGCCGTGGGGGGACCACAGCAGCGTCGGCATATCGGTCACGACCAGCGGGTCGGCGATCGTCACCAGGTCGTCGAGGTGGATGTCGCCCAGTTCCACGACCACGGTCTCGCGCAGCAGCGACGGCTCTTCCGGCGTCGAGGAGTCGTCGGTGGAGATGGTCACGCGCGCATCCAGGCTCCGGCGGCCGGGCTCGTAGGACAGCACCAGCAGGCGCGAGGCGTGGTAGCGCCCGACCCCGCGCAGGCGGTTGGCGATCTCCCCGGCCCAGGCACGGTCCACGAAGGCGATCATGTTCAGAACCCTCGCCGGGACGACCTGGTCGTTGTCCGCGTGGGCCTCGACCAGCAGCTTGCGGATCCCCGCTTCGATCGCGTCGGGCGTCGTCGCCTCGGCGCTCCAGACCGCGTCCGGCCCGGCCATCAGATGGCGCGCCAGCCGTCTTCGCCCAGCAGCAGCCCGCCGGCCTCCTCCGGGCCCTGCGAGCCGGCCGGGTACGCCGGCAGCGGATCGCTCGAGGCCGACCATGCGCTCACGATCGGGTCGCAGATGCGCCATTGCGCCTCGACCTCGTCGTTACGGGTGAACAGGGTTGCGTCGCCGCGCATCACGTCCGCGATCAGCCGCTCATAGGCCTCCGGGGACTGCGACAGGAACGAGGACCCGTACTGGAACTCCATCCTGACGGGGCGGATGATCATGCGGGTGCCCGGGATCTTGGCTCCGAGGCTGAGCGAGACGCCCTCGTTGGGCTGCAGCATCAGGACCAGCTGGTTGGGGCGCACCCCGAGCGAGCCGTCCTGGCTGAAGGCGAGGTGGGGAACCGGCTTGAGCGTGACGGCGATCTCGGTGACCTTGCGCGCCAGCCGCTTGCCGGTGCGCAGGTAGAAGGGGACGCCCGCCCAGCGCCAGTTGTCGACCTCGAGCCGAAGCGCGGCGTAGGTCTCGGTGTGGGAGTCGCTGGGGACGCCCTCCTCTTCGACGTATCCCGGCACGTCTTCCCCGCCGGCATGGCCGGCCCCGTACTGGGCCCGGACGGCGATCTCCTTCACCTCCTCGGCGGACGGTTCGGGGATCGCGTGCAGCACCTTGACCTTCTCGTTGCGGACGTCTTCGGCCGTGAAGCTCCCCGGCGGCTCCATCGCCACGTGGCAGAGCAGTTGCAGCATGTGGTTCTGGATCAGGTCCCGCAGCGCCCCGGCGCGGTCGTAGTAGTCGGCCCGGGAGCCGATCCCGATGTCCTCGGCGGCGGTGATCTGGACGCTGTCGATGTAGTTGCGGTTCCACAGCGGCTCGAACATGCCGTTGGCGAAGCGGAACGCCAGCATGTTCTGGACGGTCTCCTTGCCGAGGTAGTGGTCGATGCGGAACACCTGGGACTCGTCGAAGATCGAGAGCACGGTCTCGTTGAGCTCGCGGGCCTCCTGCAGGGTGGTGCCGAACGGCTTCTCGATGATCACCCGTACGGCCACGCGGTCGTGGGTGGCGAGCTCGGAGCGGCCCAGCTCCTTCACGATCACCGGGAAGAAGCCCGGCGAGGTGGACAGGTAGAAGAGCCGGTTGAGCGGTTCGCCGGCCTCGTCTTCGAAGCCGTCGAGGAGCTCCGAGAGCCGCTGGTAGACCGAGGCGTCGTCGAACGTCCCCGGCACGTAGCGGACGTTCGCGCGCAGCGCCTCGAGCACATCGGGGTCGGGTGTGCGGCGCGAGAAGCGCCTGATCGCCTCCACGCACTCGTCGGCGAAGTCCTCGTCCGCCCGTTCACGGCGGGCGACCCCGATCACGTGGAAGTGGCCCGGGAGCACGCCGTCGTGGGCGAGGTTGTAGAGCGCGGGCAGCAGTTTGCGCCGCGAGAGGTCGCCGGTGGCGCCGAATATCACCAGCGAGGCGGGGGTGACGGGCAGGCGCTCGAGGCCCGCGGTCAGCGGGTTCTCCTGCTCGACGCCGGTCTGTCCCTCGGCGGCGACCGCCATCAGCGCCCCGCGCTCTTGACCGCGTGGCCGCCGAACTGGTTGCGCAGCGCGGCCAGCACGCGGTCGGCGTAGTCGCCGTTGCCGCGTGAGCTCAGGCGCGCGTACAGGGAGGCCGTGATCACCGGCGTGGGGACGTCGTGGGCGGTGGCGTCCTGGATCGTCCAGCGTCCCTCACCGGAGTCCTCGGTGTAGCCCTCGATCTTGCCGAGGTCGTTGCCGTCGGCTTCGAATGCACGGGCGGCGAGTTCGCACAGCCACGAGCGGACCACCGACCCCTGGCCCCAGAGGTGGGCGATCTTGGCGTTGTCGAGCTCGTACTCGCACTTGTCGAACACGTCGAAGCCCTCGGCGTAGGCCTGCATCAGCCCGTACTCGACGCCGTTGTGGACCATCTTGACGTAGTGCCCCGCGCCCGCCGGGCCGAAATGCAGCCAGCCACGCTCACCGATCGCGGAGCGGCTTTGGTCGTTGGTGGGGGGTGCGAGCACGTCGAGGATCGGCGCCAGCCGCCTGACGGCCCGCTGGGGGCCTCCGACCATCATGCAGTAGCCCACTTCCAGCCCCCATACCCCGCCCGAGACCCCGACGTCGACATATTCGATGCCGCTGCGTTTGAGCTCGGCGGCGCGACGCTTGTCGTCGGTCCAGCGCGAGTTGCCGCCGTCCACGATCGTGTCGCCGCGATCGAGCAGCCGCGCGAGCTTGTCCACCGTGTCCTGCGTGGGGTCCCCCGCCGGGACCATGATCCACACGATCCGCGGCGCCTGGAGCTTCTTGACCAGCTCCTTCAGCGAGCGAGCCCCCGACGCGCCGCTGCGCACGGCCCGGGCGACCGCCTTCTGGTCGAAGTCGAACGCCACCACCTCGTGTTCGGAGTCACGGCGGATGCGGTGGGCCATGTTCCCTCCCATCCGGCCGAGTCCGACAAAGCCGATCTGTGTCACCTGCCCTCCTTGATCGTCGCGGTCAGCGAGCGCAGCGCGCCCGCGGGGTCATCGCCGGTGAGCCGCACGCGCTCCGCGGGGCGTCCGAGCGAGCGCAGGGTTTCGAGGTCACCCGTCGCCTGCGCGTTCTTCAGCGTGGTGAAGCTATACGGAGCGCCCGGGATGTCCACCTCGCGGGGCTCGTCGTGGATGATCTGCAGGAAGCGCCCGATCTTGGGGCCCCCCTTGTGGAACTGGCCCGTGGAGTGCAGGAAACGGGGCCCGTAGCCGAAGGTGGTGGTGGCGCGGTTGGCTTCGCGGACCGCCTCGCGCAGCTCGCTCGCGGCTAGGTCGAAGTCATCCGAGGGGCGCACGTAGGCCATCAGCGCGACGTATTCCGGAGGCTCGGCTCCGATCAGCAGCGAGTGCACCGCATCGGGGGGCGCGTCGGCCACGGGCGGCAGCTCGCCGCTCTCCGCGAAGCCCTTGAGCACGCTGTTGGTGGCGTCCTTGGCCTGCTGCACATTGGGCTGGTCGAAGGGATTGATCTGCAGGCCCCATCCGGCGACGGCGACCGCCAGCTCGGCCAGCAGGAACACGCGGCCGAGATCCTCTGCTCCCGCCGTGGGGATCGTGATCACGGGGTGCCCGGCCGCCGCCAGCCCGTCCACCCGTTCCCGCATGTCGGGCTGCGCCTGCCCACTGTCGCTGAGGTGGGCGAACACCCGGTCGCCGCCGTAGGCCGCCGGCTCGCCCAGGGGCTCCTCGGCGACCGGCAGGATCCCGCGCCCGTGCTTGCCGGTGGACTCAGCCACAAGCTGCTCCAGCCACAGCCCGAGCCCGGGCAGCGTCTCGGAGATCACGAACGTGAGCTTGTCGCGACCGCAGCTCGCCAGAGCGCTCAGTGCGCCACCGAGCCAGCAGGCGGCGTCCATGCCGGCCGCGTTCCCGTGCTCCCAATCGGGCGTCTGCAGCGGCGTCTCCCACGCGCCCGGGGCACCGTCGAGCAACGGCGCGATGTCGATCCCGGCGAGTGCCGCGGGCACCAGCCCGAACGGCGACAGCGCGCTGTAGCGCCCGCCGATGTTGGGGTCGCCGGCGAACACCGCCCGGAAGCGGTGACGCTCTGCGAGCTCCTGGAGGCTCGTGCCGGGATCTGTCACGGCGGCGAAGTTGGCCCCGTCGCCGGCGAGCGCGAAGAAGTGCGCGAACAGCGAGTTCGGCTCGATTGTGCCCCCGGACTTGGAGGACACCAGGAACAGCGTGCGGCGGGGGTCGATCGCATCCTCGACCGCGCCGATCGCGCCGGCGTCGGTGGAGTCGAGCACCCGCAGGCGGGGGCGGTCCTGCCGCGCCGGGAACGTCCGCCGCAGGACCTCGGGGGCCAGCGAGGAGCCGCCCATCCCGAGCACGACGGCGTCCTCGATCCCGTCGGCCGCGACCCCGGCGGCGAACTGCTCGAACTGCTCCCGCTGTGCCCGCATGCGCTCGGCGATCGTGAGCCAGCCGAGGCGGTCTGCCACCTCGGGCGTTCCCTCGGGTCCCCAGATGGTGGCGTCGCCACGCCGCAGGCGGCCCGGGATGTCCTGCTCGGAGAGCAGCGCCAGGTGCTCCCCGACGGCGGCACGCAGCGGACCCGGGATGCTCGCAGTCACGGTCCGCGGCGCCTGGGACACGGCTCCGATCGTAGACGCCCGCGGAGCGGCGCCGCGGGCCCGGGCGGGCGCCCGGAGCCGGGGGCGCGGCGGGGGCGCCCGGCGAGGGTGTGGTACAAGCTGGCGCGAAAGATGCCCGAGCAGACCGACCACGGCCGCCGATGAGCTCTCCGGTATCGCGTCAGCTGCCCGATCGCAACCTCGCGCTGGAGCTCGTGCGGGTCACCGAGGCCGCCGCCCTGGCGGCTGCCCCGCTGGTGGGCATGGGTGACAAGGAGGCCGCCGACCAGGCCGCCGTGGACGGCATGCGTCACATGCTGCACTCGGTCCGCATGGACGGCGTGGTTGTGATCGGGGAGGGCGAGAAGGACGAGGCGCCGATGCTCTACAACGGCGAGCAGATCGGCGACGGGACCCCGCCGCAGGTGGACATCGCGGTCGACCCGCTCGAGGGAACCACACTCGCCGCCCACGGGATGCCGAGCGCGCTGGCGGTGATCGCGCTCTCGAGTCGCGGCACGATGTTCGACCCGGGGCCGTGCGTGTACATGGAAAAGATGGCGGGAGCCCCCGACATCGCCGACCTGCTCGACCTCGACCGGCCCCTCGGGGACACGGTCGCGCTGGTCGCGGCCCGCAAGGGCTGCCCGATCGCCGACGTGATGGTCGTGGTGCTCGATCGCCCCCGCCACGAGCAGGGCATCGCCGCGATCCGCCAGGCCGGCGCACGCGTGCGCCTGATCGCGCACGGGGACGTCTCGGCCGCGCTGCTGGCCGTGACCGAGCGCTCGCCCGTGGATCTGCTGTGGGGCATCGGCGGGACCCCCGAGGGCGTGATCTCCGCGGCTGCCGTCAAGTGCCTGGGAGGACAGCTGCTGGGGCGGCTGTGGCCCCGCGACGAGGGCGAGCGCAAGGCCGCCCGCGAGGCCGGGTATGACCTCGAGCGGGTGCTCTCGCGCGATGACCTGGTCAGCGGGGACGACGTGTTCTTCTCCGCCACCGGCGTGACCGACGGCGACGTGCTCCAGGGCGTTCGCTATCCGAGCGCGGGCGGCGCCACGACCGAATCGCTGGTCACGCGCTCACGCTCGGGCACGATCAGGCGCATCAGGGCCACCCACGACCGCGCCAAGCTACGCGCGATCGGGGCCGAGCTCACTCACTGATCGCGCATCCGCCCGACACGGGACTCGGCCAGGTCCAAACGCGTGAGCGAGCGCAGGAAGCCGTACGTCACGACCACGTGGATCCGCGACTGCGTGATGTTGTAGACGGTGCGGCTCAGCCCCGAGGCGATCGACGGGTAGAAGTTCGCCACCGCCACCTCCACGCGCAGGCGCGTACGGGCGCTCTCGGCTCGCGCGCGCCCGGCGCGCGCGCTCCCGCCTCCGTTGCCCACGCCTCCGTTGCCCCCGCCTCCGTTGCCCTCACCACCGTTGCCCTCACCTCCGTCGCCGGGCGGTCGGCGCACCTCGATCTGCAGGTAGCCGCGGCCGCGGCCGCGCCTTGAGACCAGCAGGCCCTTGGAGATGCGCCAGCGAACGAGGCCGTGGGAGGCGTCCATCTCGTACTCGGGTGCGTGGAAGGTGAGCAGCCGCAGGGGCGCCGTCACCAGCACCACGGAGCGCTCCTGCTCGCTGTAGTGGACGTGGATCAGGCCGAGCGTCACGCGGGAGAGGAATCGCCAGTAGGTCCTGGCCAGGCGCTCGAGGTGCGCCGGCGTCCAGATCTGCTGCAGGGCGTCGCGGTCGATCAGGAGGTCCGCCTTCTGGATCGACGTGACGGCCTCGGTCGCGGGGTCGACGGAGGTCTCGCTCTCGAGGTCCACGACCGTTGCCCGTTGCGGCAGGCGCCTGGAGCGGCGCCACCGCAGCCCGGCTGTCACCAGCACCAGCCCGCACACAGCGACGGCGATTGCGACGGCGAGCATCTCGGGTCGTCAGTCTCGCACCGCCCACCACGGCCGGGGGCCCACGCGGCGCGACCCCCGGGCACGCGTGTGTCGGCGACTGCTGATATTCCTCGGGCGTGCCCGAGCATCGAGCTCCCCGTGCCGCTCCCGCGCCTCGTGCGCTCGCCGAGCTGAACCTCGAGGGCGTGCTCGCCCGCCGCGAGGAGATCGCCGGGCGCTGGGTGATCGCCCTCGTCGGGTCCCGCCCGCTCGAGGATCTCGGGGACCTGTCCCTCGAGCCGCTGGCCCGCCGGGCGCCGCAGCTGTGCGAGCGGCTGATCGGCGCGGTCGGCTCCGACCGTGCGCTCGAGCGCCTGCGCGGCGGGGCCTCGACCTCAGGGCACGCCGGCGGGGACGACGCCGCCGCGACCGGCATCGGCGAGCTGGTCGGGGCGCGCACACCCGCGGAGCTCGTCGACGCCCTCGAGCTGCTGCGCGGCGTGCTCTGCGAGGCCCTCGTCGAAGGGTTGCCCGGGCTCGGGCCGCGCCAGACCGCCGACCTCTACGAACGCGTAGCCCACGTGTGCGCGACGACGCTCGCCGCGGCCCTGTCCGGCGGGCCGGGGGATGCCCAGCGGCAGCCCGCCGCCGAGGATCCGGGCGGCGCTCCGGATCCCGAGTGGGGGATCGCAGCAGCGTCGGGCGCGGGGCCGCTGATCGTCGACGAGCTCGAGGATGCCGCTGCGCCGACGCACACGCGGTCCGGCATGCACGCAGGACAACCGGGGGACGCCATCGCGATCCGCGACCAGCGCGCCGAGCACGCGCCCGTGGAGTGGCTCGAGGCGATCGCGCGGGAGCTCGAGCGTCACGAGCATCGCGAGCTGCCGTTCGCCGTGCTGCTGGTCGAGCTCAGGGATCTCGAGCGGCTGAGGCTGCAGAGCACGCCCGCGCGGCTGGCGGCCGACCTCGCATCGCTGGAGCGCGCCCTCGCCGAGAACGGCTCGGTGGTACGGGAGCGCCCCGGCCGTTACTGGGTCCTGGCCTCCGGGGCCGACCGCCGCGGGGCCCGCTCGATCGCAGACCGCCTCGCCGGCGCGGTCGGCGCGGCCGACACGGGCGAGCCGCTGCGGACCTTGGTCGGTATCGCGGTCTACCCGGCCGACGGGCGCCATGCGGCAGCGCTCGCTGCGCACGCGGATGTCGATCTGATCGCCGCCCGGGGCGCGCGCAGCTAGCCGGCGACCGCGCCCCCGGCGATCGGCGTCGTGAGCGACCCGGCGGGAAGCCCGAGCGTGGGGACGTTGGGGGCGCTTCCCACCACGTGGGTGCCGATGCGAACCGTGTCGGAGACCCCCAGCGCGGCGGCTGCGCCTGCCGTCAGATCCCATTCGGCGATGTGGCTGTAGGGGCCGCGATCGACCACCGGCACCACCACCGCGTGGCCCGCATAGCTGACCCGGACGAGGGTGCCGCAGGGGAGCGTCCTGTGCGCGACCCCCACCACGGCCGGTGTGAGCGTCTGGCCGCAGGCCGTCTTGTGGCCGTAGAAACCGGGGCCGAACCAGGTGGCCACGCCGGTCGTGTGGATCTGGCCCGACTGGGCGCGATGGGCACCCGCGAGGACCCCTCCGGTGGAGGCGGCGCCCGCCGGCGAGACGCACGGCAGGCCGCTCGCGACTGCGAGCAGCGCGAACGCGGACAGGATGAGTGCGGTTCTGTGCCTCACTGAGCCTTCTTGACGACGCCTACGGGGTGAGCTGACGGGCTCGCGCGGCACATCTCTGTGCGGCGCTACGGTCCACGCGGACCGATTCGCCCCAGCGGTTCGCACTTCGCGACCCGCAATGGGTCCCCCGCCCGCCGTGCATGTGCACGACGGCTCGGCGTGGCGCGAGTATATAGCAGCCCCGGACGCGGCCACGGGTCGCCGCCCGCGGCTCCCCTACGCCGCCGCCAGTGGCTCCTCTACGCCGCCGCTAGTGGGGCAGCCTCGAGAACAGGTCCCTCAGGACCCGCTCGCCGGCCGACGCGCCCGCGCGGGCGACCTCGCCGACGATCTCCATGGCACTCGCGACGAGCTCGGCGCCGCCCGGAGGCTGGACGGGGCCCGTGGCGGTGCGGGTGGGTTCGCTCTCGAAACCCTGGCGGGGAGCCGAATCCGCGGGCTCGGGCCGCCCACGCCCGGGAGCGGCCTGGGAGTGCGCCCGGGCCGGCTTGCGGGGCTTGCGAGGGGAAGCCGCTCGCGTGGCGCGCTTGGGGCCCGCCTGCGAGGTGCCCTTCGTCGTTGCCCCATCGGCACCCTTCGCGGCTGCGCCGCCGCCGGCCCTTGCCGTGCCCTTCGCCGCGCTGCCGGAAGCCTTGGCCGTGGCGCCGGTGCTCTTGGTCGCGCTGCCGGCGCTGCCGGCAGTACTTCCGGGACCCTTGGTCGCGCCGCTGGAAGCCTTGGTCGCCCCGCCCGGGCTCTTCGCTTGACCGCCGGGGGCCTTGGCCGCGGGGCCGGTGGCCCGTTTGCCCGCACGGGCGGCAGGACGTTTTGCGCCCCGCGAGGCGATGCGGCGCTTGGTCGCCCGCTGGGGGCGGGTGCGGGGCAGGTTGGCGAGGACCCCCTCCTCCAGCGCCTCCGCGCTGGCGCGTCCGTTGCTCTCCGGAGTGGGCGCGCGGACATCCTCGGGGCTCGGCACGCGGACATGATTGCTTAAAGCCGGTGGGCGCATTGAGCGGGCGCCGGGTGGTGCAAACCCCACGCCATAGCCGCAGCCGTGGCGGCAGACGCGTTAGCATGGGCGCCTGAAGGGAATGGATCTCGTGCGCGGGCGCGGTCGGCGCATCGGGCGGTGTAAACGAGGAATACGGAGACACTGAAGTGATGCTGGGGAAGCGACCGCGAACCTGTCGATGAGCGAAGAGATCGAAAGCCGAATGTCAGTCGTCGACCTCCAGGAGCTGGACGAGGTCAAGGGGCTGCTGGCCAAGGGCCAGCAGGTGGGCGTGCTCTCCTACACGGAGATCTCCAAGGCGATGTCGGAGCTCGACCTGGACGAGGCCGACGTCGAAGAGCTCCATGGCTTCTTCGAGCGCGCCGAGATCGAGCTCGTCGAGGACATCGACCCGGCGATAGCCGCCTCGGCACAGGTCGAGCGTGCACCCGACAGGCGGGGCCGGCGCAAAGCCAAAACGGCGCTGGACCTCAAGCCGGACATGACGACCGACTCGCTGCAGCTGTTCCTCAAGGACATCGGCAAGGTGCGCCTGCTGACAGCGCAGGAGGAGGTGGACCTCGCCAAGCGGATCGAGCGCGGCGACCTCGACGCCAAGCAGAAGATGGTCGAGTCCAACCTGCGTCTCGTCGTCTCGATCGCCAAGAACTACCGCAACCAGGGCCTGCCGTTCCTCGACCTGATCCAGGAGGGCACCCTCGGCCTGGTCCGGGCGGCGGAGAAGTTCGACTACCGCAAGGGCTTCAAGTTCTCCACCTACGCCACCTGGTGGATCCGCCAGGCGATCGCGCGTGCACTGGCCGACAAGGCGCGCACGATCCGCATCCCTGTTCACGTGGTGGAGAAGCTCAACAAGATCGGGCGGGCCGAGCGAAAGCTCGTCACCGAGCTCGGCCGCGAGCCGACGGCCGACGAGATCGCGGAGGTGACCGGGATCGACCCCGAGGAGGTCGACTCGATCAAGCGCTCCGCCCAGGCCCCCGTGTCGCTGGAGAAGCCCGTCGGCGACGAGGAGGAGTCGGAGTTCGGGCAGTTCATCGCCGACGAGCGCGCCGAGTCCCCCTACGAGCGGGCCGCGGAGATCCTCACCAAGGAGGCTCTGCGGGAGGCGCTCGAGAACCTTTCCTACCGCGAACGGCGTGTGCTCGAGCTCCGTTACGGGCTCGGTGGAGAGCACCCGCGGACGCTCGACGAGGTGGGTCGCACGTTCAACGTCACGCGTGAGCGGATCCGCCAGATCGAGAACCAGTCGCTGAAGAAGCTCCAGAGCCTCGCCGAGGCCCAGAAGCTCCGCGACGTCGCCTGAGGCCGAGAAAGCCTCTCGACGTCGCCTGAGGCCGAGAAAGCCTCCCGACGTCGCCCGGCGCCCGCTCGCCGACGTCCATCGGCGTTGCAGGCGCTCAAGAGGCGGGCGGCCGATGCCGATCAGCGGAATATGTTCGATGTCGAGGCCGCCCTGCGTGAGCTCGTCGCCAAAGAGGGCTCCGATCTCCACCTCAAGGCCGGCGCCGTGCCCCTGTTCCGTGTCCACGGCGAGCTCGCCGGTGATGGCTCCTTCCCGGAGGAGATGACCGCGCACGACACCGAGCAGGCGCTCAAGCAGATCCTTTCGGACGAGTCCAAGCTCAACGAGTTCTCCGAGGACCACGAGGTCGACTTCTCCTTCGAAATCGAGGGCGTCGCGCGATTCCGCGTCAACGCCTTCCGCCAGCGCGGTCTGATCTCGCTGGTGTGCCGTGCGATCCCGCACAAGATCCTCACGATCAAAGAGCTGGCGCTGCCGCCGGTGATCACCGAACTGGCCGAAGAGGAGCGCGGCATCATCCTGCTGACCGGGACGACCGGCTCGGGAAAGTCGACCACGCTGGCCGCGATGATCGACCACATGAACCACACGATGAGCAAGCACATCGTGACGATCGAGGACCCGATCGAGTTCGTGCACGAAGACAAGCGCTCGGCCATCAACCAGCGCGAAGTCGGCATGGACACCGCCTCCTTCAAGCGCGCCCTGCGCAGGGTGCTGCGCCAGGACCCCGACGTGATCCTCGTCGGAGAGATGCGTGACGAGGAGACCGTCCACACGGCGCTGTCGGCCGCCGAGACCGGCCACCTCGTGCTCTCCACGATCCACACCGTGGATGCGACCGAGTCGATCAACCGCCTCCTGGACTTCTTCCCGCCCCACCAGCACCAGCAGGCCCGCGGGATGATCGCCGGCACGATCAAGGGCGTCATCTCCCAGCGGCTCGTGCCCGGCGCCGACGGCGGCAGGGTCGCGGTCTGCGAGATCCTGCGCATGACCGGACGCGTGCGCGACATGATCATGGACCCGGACCAGACCGGGAAGCTGGTCGAGGTGATCTCCTCAGGCGGCTACTACGGGATGCAGACCTTCGACCAGGCCCTGTTCGGCCACGTCAAGGCCGGCCGTGTGACCTTCGAGGACGCCTACAAAGTCGCGTCCAGTCCCCACGACTTCAAGCTCCTGATGCAGGCCGACGGCCGCCGTGGCACCACCATGGACGACGTGGCAGCGGCCGAGGCCAAGCGCGACGAGGCCGCCAATCCCTCGTCCGCGACCGTCTGAGCGTCCGTCACCCCCCGGCCTCCACCTCCTCGACGCTTCGCCGAGCTCGCGATACTCGCGTTGCTCGACCACCAGCCAGTCGTGCAGGCGGAAGACGTGGACCTCCTCCGCCACGCGCTCCCGCGACATTCCCCGCCAGTATCCCGTCGCCAGTACTTCAGTTGGTAAAGTAAAGGGACATGGCGCTTGATGAGACGTGTCCGGTGTGCATGACCGCACAGATCGTGTGCGGTAAGTGGACGCTGCTGCTCGTCCGTGACCTCGCCGAGGGACACTCCCGCTTCTGCGAGCTCGAACGCTCGCTGTCGGGGATCAGCCCGCGGACGCTGTCGCTGCGGCTGCGGGCCCTCGAGGAGGAGGGCATCGTCGAGCGCCACACCTTCCCGGAGGTGCCCCCGCGGGTCGAGTACGCGCTCACCGAGAAGGGACGGGCGCTGCTGCCGATCATCGACGACATGCGGGCCTACGGGGAAGAGTGGCTGGGAGCGGAGTGCGCCGAGCGCACCGCCTCC
>Ga0335085_10012544_pt1 | contig 12479 bp, 8 predicted proteins | sample Lox_Sample_45_FD_206712 | JGI IMG/M metagenome (GOLD analysis project Ga0335085, IMG submission 206712) | Soil microbial communities from Loxahatchee National Wildlife Refuge, Florida, United States - Lox_Sample_4.5 | ecosystem: Environmental > Terrestrial > Soil > Wetlands | place: USA: Florida...
CAGCCATAGCACTCCGCCCTGGATTCCCTGCGGGAAGATGAGCATGACGAGGATGAGCACCACGCCGTACGCCGCGACCGGGATGTTGGACGCGACAGTGGTGGACAGGCCGTGGCTCGTGGCCACGTCGGTGGCGTAGACCGGCACGAGGACGATCACGAGGCTTCCCCAGATCGCGCCCAGCAGGGTGCCGAGGCCGCCGATCACCGCGCCGGTCAGCAGCGCGATGGAGAGCGTGATCGTGAAGGCGCCGGGCGCGACCAGCGCGGTGATGATCGCGAGCAGCGCGCCGGCCAGCCCGGCGCAGGCAGCGCTAACCACGAAAGCGAGGACGCGGGCCTGTGCCACGTTGATCCCCGCGAGCGCGGCGGCCACCTCATCGTCGCGCACGGCGCGCCAGTTGCGGCCGACCCTGCTGCGACCCAGGTTCGCGAGCAGCACAAGGACGACCAGCGCCACCGCCGAGCTGATCCACGCCTGCCACCTGGTCAGCGGGAAGTTCACGCCGAGGAAGGCCGGCTGGGTGTACACGACGTTCAGGCCCTGGTCACCGCCGAGAGTCGACGGATAGACGAACGCGAGGAACGGGAGCGCGACGCCGAGCATGAGGGTCACGCCCGCGAGGTACGGGCCGTGCAGCCTGGCCGCGGCGACTCCCACGATCGCTCCCGTGGCGGCGGATACTATGCCGGCGACCACGAGCACGGCGACGAACGGCCAGCCGAGATGTGCCAGCAAGAGCGCGGTGGTGTACGCGCCGATGGCCATGAACGCCCCGTTTCCCAGGGAGATCTGGCCGCTCAGCCCCGTCAGGACCGTGAGCCCGGCGATCGCGATCACGTAGACGGCGATCTCGGCGATCTGGTAGTCCCGGAACGCGTTCAGCTTGATGGACAGGAGCACCACGATTACAGCGCCCAGCAGGGCGACGCCCAGGATGCGCAGGAGTGGCGACCGCATGCTCACACCCGCCGCACCTGAGCGCCGGAGAAGATGCCGGCCGGCCGGAGCATCAGGACCACGACCAGGATGCCGAGGGCGACCAGGGCGGTCACCTGCGAGCCCAGGTAGCCGCCCGCGTAGCTGAGGGCGACACCGAGCAGCAGCCCGCCGATGACGGCGCCCAGCGGACTGTCGAGCCCGCCGATCACCGCCGCCGTGAAGCCGAACACGAAGATCGTGTCCATGCTGTTGGGGTAAAGGAACGTCGACGGCGAGACCAGCAGGCCCGCGAGGGCCCCGAGCAGGCCCGCCAGCGCCCAGCCCACGGTGATCACCCGCGCCACCCGGATGCCGGACAGCCGCGCGACGGTGGCGTTGAACGCCGCGGCCCGCATGCGCAGCCCCGCGGTCGTGTACCTGAACCCGACCGCCAGCAGCAGGGTGGTGACCAGCACCGCCGCCGCGACGAACACGTCGAAGCGCGACACGCCAAGTGCCGTCGAGCCCACATGTAGCCCGGTAACGGAGAAGGCCGCCGGGAAGGACCGGTACTGACCGCCGTAGAAGATGCCGGCCAGGCCTTCGAGCAGCACGAGCAGCCCGATGGTGATGATCACGGCGTTGAGCTCCGGCTTGCCCAGGGCGGGCTTGATGACGGCGAGTTCGGCAGCGGCGCCGAGCACGATCCCGGCCGCGAGCGCGACAACGAATCCGGTCCAGTAGGAGCCCGTGTGGTAGATCACCTCGATGGCGATGTACGTGGTGAACATCGCCATCGCGCCTTGCGCGAAGTTCACGAGCCGGGTGCCCCGCCAGATCAGCACCAGGGACAGCGCTATCGCGGCGTAGATCATCCCGAAGCTGATCCCGCTGAGCGTGAACTGAAGGAACTCGACCACTTGTCCTCCCTTCTGGTCGGCTAGAACCCGAGGTAGTGATGGCGGAGCGCGACGTCGGCGGCCAGTGTTCTGGCGTCAGCCGCCGCGACGACGCGGCCAAGGTTGAGTACGACTCCGTGGTCGGCGATCGCGAGCGCGGCACGCGCGTTCTGCTCCACGAGCACCACGGTGATGCCGCTTTCCTTGCTGAGCCGCACCACCGTGTCCATGACCTGCCTCATGATCTTTGGCGCGAGGCCGAGCGACGGCTCGTCAAGCAGCAGCACGCGCGGCCGCGCGATCAGGGCGCGCGCGATCACCAGCATCTGCCGCTCGCCGCCTGACAAGGTGCCGGCCGGCTTGCGGCGGCGGTCGGCGAGCACGCCGAACCGCTCGTACGCCTCGGCGAGCGCGGCGCTCCGGTCCGTCCGCCGCGGGGCCATGCCAGGCCAGGCCATCATGCCGAGCCGCAGGTTTTCTTCCACGGTGAGTTCAGGGATGACGCCCTGTCCCTCGGGGACGTGGGCGACGCCGGCTCTGGCCATGTCCTCGGGGCTGAGCCCGGCCCGGTTCGCGCCGTCGAGCAGGATCCGCCCGCTGCGCGGTCGCACCATCCCGCTGATCGCCCGGAGTAGCGTGGTCTTGCCCGCGCCGTTGGCGCCGAGCACGGCCGTGATGCTCGCCCCGCTCGCCGTGATCGTGACATCGTTCAGCGCCCGGACCTCACCGTAACCCGCTACCAGGTCTTCGACCGCGAGGGACGCGGCGCCGCGCGCCGGGGCTCCGGCCGGGCTACTCACCATCGGCTCCGCTCACGCCGAGGTACGCGGTCGCCACCGCGGGATCGGCCTGGATCTCCTTCGGTGTCCCGCGGGAGATCACCCGGCCGAAGTCAAGGACGACGAGCGAGTCGCAGACCGACATCATCAGGTCCATGTGGTGCTCCACGATGACGAGGGATGTCTCGGCCGCGAGCTCGCGGAGCAGGACGCCCAGTTCGGCGAGCTCGTCCTCGGCCAGGCCGCTGGCAGGCTCATCGAGCAGCAAGAGCTTCGGCTGGGCGGCGAGCGCACGGGCCAGGGCGACCCGCTTGCGCATCCCGTACGGCAGCTCGCCGGGCCTGGCGTCCGCCGCCTCGCTCGCTCCCACCCGGGCGAGCGCCTGGTCTGCCTCGTCCCGCAGCCTGCGCTCGTCCTTGTCGGACCTGGGCAGTCCGAGCACCCCCGACACGAACCCCGCCTTGGCCCGGCAGTTCGCGCCGGTCATGACGTTCTCGGCGGCGGTCAGCTGCGCGAACAAGCCGACCCCTTGCAGTGTCCTGGCGACGCCGAGCCCGGCCAGCTGATGCGGGCGCAGGCGGGGATGGAGCCGGCCGTCGATGAGCACCTGGCCCGCGTTGGGCCGGATGAAGCCGCACAAGACGTTCAGCAGCGTCGTCTTGCCTGCCCCGTTGGGCCCGATGACACCGACGATCTCGCCGGGCGCGACCGCGAGCGATACGGCGTCGAGCGCCGTCAGGCCGCCGAAGCGGACAGTCACGCCGCTGACTTCAAGAACTGAACTGTGCTTCATGTACACAATTCCAGCTTCGCTAGGCAGGACTTCCTGACTATGAATCCTCATTCAAGGCATAGGCCGGCGGTTCGGCAAGCCCATTGGGGGCAGTTGTTGCGCATTCGTGGCTGAACCGAAACGCATAGCCACGGACGCGGAGCTAGCGCGCCGGCTGGTACTTGGCGAGCTCGCGCCGGGCAAGCGATCGCTTGTGCACCTCGTCGGGCCCGTCGGCCAGACGCAGCGTGCGCATGTGGGCCCACATCTGGGCCAGCGGGAAGTCCTGTGACACGCCGCCCCCGCCGTGCGCCTGGATCGCCTTGTCCAGGATCCACTCCACCGTCGCGGGCGTGGCGATCTTGATCGCCTGGATCTCGGTGTGCGCGCCGCGGTTCCCGACGGTGTCCATCAGCCACGCGGTCTTCAGCACGAGCAGCCGCAGCTGCTCGATCCGGACCCGGGCCTCGGCGATCCAGTCCTGGACCACGCCCTGGTCCGCGATGGGCTTGCCGAAGGCGGTGCGGCTCAGCGTCCGCCTGCACATCAGCTCGACGGCGCGTTCGGCCATCCCGATCGACCGCATGCAATGGTGGATCCTGCCGGGCCCCAGTCGCGCCTGCGCGATGGCGAACCCCGCGCCCTCCTCGGCGATCAGGTTCTCCGCCGGCACCCGGACGTCGTCGAAGATGACCTCGGCGTGGCCGCCGTGCGAGCCGTCGGTATAGCCGAACACCGTCATGCCGCGCTTGACGGTGATGCCAGGGGTGTCCCGCGGCACCAGGATCTGGCTGTGCTGGCGGTGCGGCTCGGCGTCCGGGTTGGTCTTGCCCATCACGATGAAGATGCGGCACTTCGGGTTCAGCGCGCCGGAGATATACCACTTGCGGCCGTTGATGACGTAGCTGTCGCCGTCCCTGGTGATGCTCGTGGCGATGTTGCGCGCGTCGGAGGACGCGACGTCCGGCTCGGTCATCGCGAACGCCGAGCGGATCTCCCCGTCGAGCAGCGGCTGCAGCCACTGCTCGCGCTGCCGCTCGGTGCCGAACATCGCCAGCACCTCCATGTTGCCCGTGTCCGGCGCCGCGCAGTTCATGGCGGACGGCGCGAGGACCGGGCTGCGCCCGCTGATCTCCGCCAGCGGCGCGTACTGCAGGTTCGTCAGGCCGGCGCCATGCTCGCCGGGCAGGAACAGGTTCCACAGCCCGCGCTTGCGCGCCTGCGCCTTGAGCTCCTCCATGACGGGCGGTGCCGTCCACGGCTCGGCGGCCGCGGCCATCTGCTCATCGAAGACCGGCTCCGCGGGGTAGACGCAGGTGTCCATGAATTCCGTGAGCCGCCCGCGCAAGTCCTCGGTCAGCGCGTCGAAGGCGAAGTCCATCACTGATCCTTCCGGCCGTGGCTGAGATCACCGTGATCCTAAAGACCGCACAGCGGGAGTACCAGTCCCACCCGGAGATGCCGCCTTCCCCGAACGCCTAGCCGCGGCCACTCCACCTCCGCAACAGCAGCGAACTCGGACCTCAATAGTTCTGTCGCTCGAATTAATGTGTGAACTTTGACCCGGTTTTCGACGTCAAACTCCACACAATGATTCGCGAAGAGCGGTGGCGCCGTGGTGGGCACCGGGCGTCCCCTGTGCGTGGCTAGCCGGCGTTCCAGAAGGAGCACTGGTGCTCGGCGCCGAACGTGGCGGCGCTGATCGTCTGGCTCTGGTCACCTGGCCGCAGTGACATCAGCTGTCCGCCGGTGTACCTGGGCCAGGCTGGCTGGCCGGAGACTTCCGGCCTGCCGGTGGCGACGAACGCGCCCCAGTACCTGACCATCTGCTGCGAGAGCTCCAGCTGGGCGGGCGTCAGCAGGTCATACAGCGAGTAGCCGTTGTTGAAGCTCGGCCATAGGTAGGCCAGCTCCATGGCGTGCCCGGCGCCCCACTGGTACCCGGGATGGTCCATGTTGAGGCCCGGGGCGTGCAGGTCGTCGAACTGGTAGAAGTACGTCCGCGTGGTGGACGCGAACTGGCCCGCCAGGTTCTGCTCGGGGCATCCCCCGATCCCGGTGAGGAACCCGCTGTCGGTCCAGATGTCGCCGATCAGGTAGGCGGCGGTGTACGGGCTCGGGTAGGAGCTCCACGGGTAGCGGGCGAGGACGGCCGCCGTCCGCGAGCCGAACTCACTGGCAATGACCTGGTCGGCCTGGGTCTCGGTCAGGCCGGTGAACCCCTGGGCGAACGTCCGGCCCTCGTTGTGGTTGGTGCCGATGAGCACCGGCACCCGGTCGTAGTTCCCGGCGGCCACCGCCGATCCGTCCGCGACCGGCAGCTCGGGACCGCCGTAGGTGAACAGGGGCTGGTAGCTGGTGCTGGCGTCCAGCAGCGTCGTCTCCGGCAGCGCACGCAGGCACGCGGAAGCGGTCGCCGCGGAGGGGCAGCCCGCCTGCTTGGCGAATGCCAAGGACGCGGCCCGCGCGCTGGCCGGGCTCTGCGAGGCGCAGCTGCCGCTTTGCGTGATCGCGCCGCGGAACAGCCCGCGGGCCGGCGGCGAAGTCAGCAGCGCGCAGACCGACCAGCCGCCCGCCGACTCGCCGTCGATCGTGACCTTGCCAGGATCGCCGCCGAACGCGGCGATGTCGCGCTGCACCCAGCGCAGCGCGGCCTCCTGGTCGAGGAGACCGAAGTTGCCGTTCGCGGCGGCCGCGCCCGAGGCGAGCCCAGGCAGGTCGAGGAAACCGAACGGGCCGAGCCGGTAGTTGATTGACACGACGATGATGTGGTCGGTCGTGACGATCAGGGACCCGTCGTGCTGGTCGCCGGCGCCGGTGGTGAGCCCGCCGCCATGGATCATGACGAGCACGGGGAGTCCCCGGCGGGAGCGCGAGTCGGCGCCCGGCGGCGTGTAGACGTTCAGGTAGAGGCAGTCCTCGTTGTCGACCCGCGGGCCGTTGCCACTGGCCAGCTGCGCGCACCGGCCGCCGTACGACGTGGCCTGCCGGACGCCCTGCCAGCGCGGCGCCGGCTGGGGTGCGGCCCAGCGCAGCGCGCCGGCCGGCGGCGCCGCGTACGGGATGCCGAGGAACTGGTCGGTGTCCTCGGCGTACTTGCCCTCGAGGAGGCCCCGGTCGGTCCTGACGATGAGCCCGTGGCCGTCGGAACCGGCCGGGACGGCAGGGGCGGCCGACGCGCCCGGCGCCGCCATCAGCCCGGTGACCAGTGCCGAGGCGGCGAGCACCAGCCCCGCCGCGAACCTGCGCGTCCTCATCCGTTCACCTCCACGTGCGCGGTCAGCGGCAGATTGGCCGAGGAGTCACCGACCATCAGGGCGTAGCTCCCCGGCGTGACCTCCCAGTGCCCGTTCCACCAGGCGAAGTCGCTCTTCGGGACGGTGAACGTCACCCGGGTCGTCTGACCGGGCCGCAGCGTCACCCGCTGGAACCCCTTGAGCTGCTCGACGGGCTCGCCGGTTGAGGACGGATCACCGACGTACAGCTGGGCCACCTCGGCCCCGGTACGGGACCCGGTATTGGTGACGTCGGCGCTGAGCTGGTACCCGCTGCGGCCATGCCACACCGCCAGGTGCGAGAACGCGAACGAGGTGTAGGACAGCCCGTACCCGAACGGGAACAACGGGGTGATCCCCTTGGTGGTGTACCAGCGGTACCCGACCAGGACGCCCTCGGAGTACTGCACCTTCCCGCCGGTGCCGGGCCACTGCGCGGCCGTGCTCGCCGGCACCTGCGCGAGCGACGCCGGGAACGTGACCGGCAGCTTGCCGGACGGGTTCACGTCGCCGAACAGCACCGCGGCGATCGCGTTCCCGTCGTCCTGCCCCGGGTACCAGGCCTCGAGCACGCCCTTGACCTGGTTCAGCCACGGCATCGTCACCGCCGAGCCGGTGTTGAGCACCACCACCGTGTCGGGGTTGACGGCGGCGACCGCGGAGATGAGCTGGTTCTCGCTGTCAGGCAGGTCGATCGTGGTGAGGTCCGCGCCCTCGGTCTCATAGTTGCTCGCGAACACCACCGCGACCGAGGCCTTCGACGCGGCGGCGACCGCCTGCGCCAGCAGGTTCGCCGGCGGCTGCCATCCGAGGGTGACGCCGTCCGACCCGAACGGGATCGTGTCGGCGTAGTCCACCTCGATGGTGGTCGTCCCGGCCGGCAGGGGGACGGTCGCCCGCGAGACGCCGCCGAACCCGGTGGAACTGGCGAACACGCTCTTGCCGCCGATCATCACCGACGCGGTGCCGGTGAACGACAGCGACAGCGCGTAGCTCCCGGCGGCGGGCAGCGTGACGCTACCGGTCAGCCGGACCGACCACCCGGAGGCGTTGACGCCGGGCGCCGGCGACTTGCCGCCAGGGGACAGCGCCACATCAGGGACCGTCCCTGTCGCCGCGGCCGTGCCGGTGAGCGTGGTGTTGTTGTAGTACGTCGCGGTCAGCCCGCCGGGGAAGGCGGACGCGGGCACGGTGGCCAGGGCGCCTTGCGCCGGGATGTCGCCCTGGGCGTAGCTGACACTGACGCCGGAAGCCGCGGCGCGCTGGGTGATGCCCTGAACCGGGGTCACGGTGTACGGCGGGATGACGCCGGCGCTCCCGCCGCCGGACGTCAGCGCGTACTGCCCGCCGTCGCTGCCGATCACCGCGACGCTGCGACCGGACTGCGGGGTGAGCGGCAGCACGCCCCCGTCGTTCTTCAGCAGCACCGTGCCGGCCTCGGCGACGTCCTGGCCGGTCTGCGCGTGCGCCGGCGTGGTGACGGTGTCGGTCAGCGACCCGGTCGGCGGGTGCTCGAACAGCCCGAACCGGAACATCTCGAGCAAGATCCGCGACACCATGTCGTTCAGCGCGGACACCGGTACCTGGCCGGCCTGCACCGCCGCCTTCAGCGGCGGCCCGTAGTAGTCGGGGCCGAACAGGGTTCCGCCCGGCATCGCCATGTCCAGCCCGGCCAGCGCCGACGGGACCGTGGAATGCACGGCGCCCCAGTCGGAGGTGACGAAGCCGGGGTAGTGCCACTGGTTGTCGAGGATGCCAAGCAGGTCGCTGTTCTCGCAGGCGTACTCGCCGTTGACGGTGGAGTAGCTGCACATCACTGAGGCGGCCTTGCCTTGCGTCACCGCTGTGTAGAACTGCGGCAGGTAGATCTCCTGCATCGCCCGCTGGCTGACGATCGCATCGTCGGCTGCCGTGTTGCGGTTAGTCTCCTGGTTGTAGACCGCGTAGTGCTTGACCTGGGACATCACATCCTGGCTCTGCACGCCGTCGATGAACCCGACGGCGGTCTGGCCGGCCAGGTACGGGTCCTCGCCGTAGCTCTCGAACGCCCGCCCCCAGCGCGGGTCGCGGACGATGTTCACGGTGGGGCCGAGGTTCACGTCCGCGCCCTTGCCGTGTTCCTCGCTGCCGACTACGGCGCCGTACGCCTGGGCGAGCGAGGGGTCGAAGGCGGCGGCGAGCGCCTCCGGGGCCGGCAGCTGGGTGACGCCGGGCACGCCGTCCGCGACGCCTTGCGGCCCGTCTTCGAGGTTGAGCCCCGGGATGCACAGCCGCGGGTTCGCCGCGATGTGGCCGACGTAGCCGGCTGTGCCGGACAGGTACCCGGTGCCGTCGACCATGGCGATCTTGTCGTCGAGGGTCATCTTGGCGAGCACCTCGGCGGCCCGGACGGAGGCCGGCGCGCGAGAGCCGACCCACGGGCACGCGGCGCTGCTGGTGCTGCCGGCGGCAGCGGCCGCGGCCGGGCCGCTGGCGGCGGCGGCGCCGATGAGCGCGAACGTGGAGCAGGCCAGGACGGTCGCTGCGGCCACCGCGGTAACACCGCGAGTGCCTCGCCTGGGACGACGGCCATGCCAGGTGCGGGATGTATCGACACTCACGGGTCCCTCCAGCGCTTGGTGGCTGCGGTGACGCTTGTCACGCCGATAACGGGACCTTCTGGTACTTCTGGAAGCTTGTCAAGAAATGAATGAAAAAGTGCTAAACGTACGTCGAATATTTCAGATCTGAATATATAGACGCCTAAAAGCTGGTATTTCTGCCGGACAAATTGCTAGTATCCCCGCCATGCAGCCGCGCGTTCTGACGGGCAGGCCCGGGCCGAGGTCGACCAGGGACCTGGTGCTGACGGCGCTGCGGGCGCGCGGCCCGATGAGCCGCGCGGACCTGGCCCGTTACGCGGGCGTCGCCCCGTCGACGGTCACCGGGGTAGTCCAGGATCTGCTTGAGGCCGGTCTCGTCGTGCCGTCCCCGCAGCAGGGCGAGGCCACGCAGCCCGGCCGCCCGGGGCTCAGCCTGACGCTGAACCCACGGCTCGGCGCGGTCGCCGGCGTGGAGTTCTGCTTCGACCAGCTGCGCGTGCTGCTCTGCGATCTCGCCCACAACGTCATCAGCACCGCGGAGTGCGAGCTGCCGCTCGGGCACAGCAGCGACACCGCCCTCGCGGCCGCCGGGAGGCTGGTGGCCGAGGCGCTCACCGCCGCCGGGCTGAGCAGGGACGCGCTCATCGCCGCCGGCGTCTCGGTGCCGGGCCCGGTCAGCCGCCACCCGGACGCCGTCACGCCGTCGGCGATCCTGCCCGGCTGGCACGGCGTGACCGGCGCCGAGATCGGCGCCGCGCTCGGCATCGCGGTGAGCATCGACAACGACTCCAACCTGGCCGCGCTCGGCGAGCACGTCTGGGGCGCGGGACGCGGCTGCGACGACAGCGTGACCCTCAAGTTCCACTACGGCATCGGGTGCGGCCTGTTCGTCAACGGCACGCTCGTCCGGGGCTGCGGCGGCGCGGGGGAGATCGGCCACATCGCCGTCGACGAGCGGGGGCCGCTGTGCCGGTGCGGGAAGCGCGGCTGCCTGGAAACCTACGCGGCGATATCCGCGATCACCGACGCGCTGCGGCCGCAGCACGGCAAGCTGACGCTGGCCCAGCTCATGCGGCTGCTCGCCGCCCGCGACCCGGGCGCGGTGCGCGTGGTCGGTGACGCGGCCGAGCTCGTCGGCATGCACCTGGCCGCCGTCTGCAACCTGCTCGCGCCGCGCCGGGTCATCGTGATCGGCCCGATGGCGCAGGCCGGCGAGCTGGTCCTGGAACCGATCAGGACCGCCATCAGGCGGCACATCGCCCCCAGCACGGTCCCCGAGATCGTCCTCGGCGCCCTGGGCAGTAAGAACACTCCGCTCGGCGCGATCGCGCTGGCTCTCGACGAGACCGACTGGCTGCCCGCGAAGCGGGGGGTGCGGGTCCGGCGCGAAGTAACCGTACGTTCGGAATGAAAATCCCTTTATCGGAACGTACGCTCCCTGCTCCCGGACGCACCGCTCCGACCTGGCGGTTGCTAACCCGCACCGCCGCGGTTTAGCTGTGTGTCATGACCACCACTGCCTTCGACGTGATCAGCCCGGTCGACGAGACGATCGTGGAAACGGTGCGCTTCGCCGGCCGCGACGAGATGGACGCACGGGTCGACCGCGCCGACCGCGCCTTCGCGACCTGGCGCCGCGTCGCGCCGGGGGACCGGGCCCGGCTGCTGCGCCGGTTCGCCGACGCGGTGGACGCCGACATCGAGACGCTCGCCGGCCTGGAGGTGCGCAACGCCGGCCACACGATCGGGAACGCCCGGTGGGAGGCCGGCAACGTACGCGACGTGCTCAGCTACTACGCCGCGGCCCCTGAGCGGCTGTCCGGGCGGCAGATCCCGGTGCCCGGTGGCATCGACGTCACCTTCCACGAGCCGATGGGGGTGGTCGGCGTCATCGTCCCGTGGAACTTCCCGATGCCGCTGGCCGCCTGGGGATTCGCCCCGGCCCTCGCCGCGGGCAACACGGTGATCGTCAAGCCGGCGCAGTACACGCCGCTGACCGTGCTGCGCCTGGAGCAACTCGCGCTGCAGGCCGGGCTGCCGCCGGATGTCTTCCAGGTCGTCCCCGGCCGGGGCGCGGAGGCGGGCGAGCACCTCGTCGGGCACCCGCTGGTGCGCAAGATCGTGTTCACCGGGTCGACCGCGGTGGGCAAGCAGATCATGCGGCTGTGCGCCGGCCAGGTGAAGCCGGTGACGCTGGAGCTGGGCGGGAAGAACGCCAACATCGTCTTCGCCGACGCCGATCTCGAACGCGCCGCCGCGACGGCGCCGGACGCCGCGTTCGACAACGCGGGCCAGGACTGCTGCTCCAGGTCGCGGGTCCTGGTGCAGCGCAGTGTCTTCGACCGGTTCATGGAGCTCCTCGAGCCCGCCGTCAAGGGCTTCGCGTGCGGTGACCCCGCGGACCCGGGCACCGCCATGGGCCCGCTGATCTCGGCGCGGCACCGGGACAAGGTCACTTCCTACGTCGACGAGGAGGCGGCGGTGGCCTTCCGCGGCACCGCTCCGCGGGGGCCTGGCTTCTGGTTCCCGCCCACCGTGCTGGCCCCGGTCGCCGCGACCAGCCGGCAGTGGCGCGAGGAGATCTTCGGCCCGGTGATCGCCGTAATGCCGTTCAAGGACGAGGACGACGCCATCCGGCTGGCCAACGACACGGAATACGGCCTCTCCGGGTCGCTGTGGACCCGCGACCTCGGACGGGCGCTGCGCGTCGTCCGCGCCTGGGACAGCGGCAACCTGTCGGTCAACTCGCACTCCTCGGTGCGGTACTGGACGCCCTTCGGCGGGTTCAAGCAGTCGGGACTCGGCAGGGAACTCGGCCCGGACGCCGTCGAGGCGTTCACCGAGATAAAGAACGTGTTCATCGCGACCGGGGAGTGAGGCCGGTAAGGTGGCCGGATGCCGCCGAGAACGCAGCCCCGCCCCCCGGCTGCCGACGGCGCGCCCGACCTGACGCGGCTGCTCAGCGCGCTGATGCGGCTTGAGACCGAGTTGTGCGGCGCGGTCGAGAGCAGGCTGCGCGCGGACCACGGCCTGCCGCTGCCGCATTTCGAGTTCATGCGGGTCATCGCCGCGACGCCGCGTTGCCGGGTGCAGGACATCGCGACCGAGCTGAGCATCACCGTCGGCGGCACGAGCAAGATCGTCGATCGGATCGAGGCCGCCGGTCACTGCGCGCGGCGCGCCAACCCCGATGACCGGCGCTCCTCGATCGTCGAGCTCACGCCGGCCGGCAAGCGGCTGCTGGCCAGGGC